>Ga0265327_10005145_pt1 | contig 11097 bp, 16 predicted proteins | sample 41621metaG_FD_202089 | JGI IMG/M metagenome (GOLD analysis project Ga0265327, IMG submission 202089) | Rhizosphere microbial communities from Carex aquatilis grown in University of Washington, Seatle, WA, United States - 4-16-21 metaG | ecosystem: Host-associated > Plants > Roots > Rhizosphere... | reverse complement strand
CTGGTTCTGCTCGTCGCGGCGGAACGGGAATCCCAGTGCCCGCAGGAGTGCGCGGCCCTGGTCGTCGGTGGTGCCCGTGGTGACGATGGTGATGTCCATCCCGCGGACGGTGTCGATCTTGTCGTAGTCGATCTCCGGGAAGATCAGCTGCTCGGTGATGCCGAACGTGTAGTTGCCCCGGCCGTCGAACGAGCGCGGGTTGAGCCCGCGGAAGTCGCGGATGCGGGGGATGGCGACGCTCACCAGGCGGTCGTAGAACTCCCACATCCGGTCACCGCGGAGGGTGACCTTGGCGCCGATGGCGTTGCCCTCGCGCAGCTTGAAGCCCGCGATGGACTTCTTCGCCCGGGTGACGAGCGGCTTCTGCCCCGTGATCACCGTGAGGTCGGCGACGGCGCCGTCGAGCAGCGACTGCTGCTGCGTGGCGCGACCGACTCCGCAGTTGAGCACGATCTTCTCGAGGCGCGGCACCTGCATCACGTTCCCGAGCTCGAGCTCGCTCTTGAGCGCGGGCACGATCTCGCTCAGGTAGCGCTCCTTGAGACGCGGACGCGTGGTGGTGCTCTGCGGGCTCACAGCTCGGCTCCGCACTTGCGGCACACGCGGTGCTTCTCACCGTTGGGGTCGATGCGGTACCCGACCTTCACCGGACCGTCCTTGCCGCACACCAGCATCAGGTTCGACACGTGGATGGGCATGGCCTTGTCCTGGATGCCGCCCTGCATCGTGGCCTTGGTGGGCTTCTGGTGCTTCTTCGCGACGTTGATGCCCTCGGCGCTCTCGACGATCACCTTGTTGCGCTCGGGGAACACGAACGCGATCTCGCCACGCTTGCCGATGTCCTTGCCCTGGATGACCTGCACGTGGTCACCCTTCTTGAGCTTCATCTTCGGCTTGGCCGTCATCACAACACCTCCGGGGCGAGCGACACGATGCGCATGAATCGCCGGTCGCGCAGCTCCCGACCCACCGGGCCGAAGATGCGCGTGCCCCGCGGCTGCATCTGCTCGTTGATCAGCACCGCCGCGTTCTCGTCGAAGCGGATGTAGCTGCCGTCGGGACGGCGGCGCTCCTTCTTGGTCCGCACGACGACGCACTTCACGACGTCGCCCTTCTTGACCGCGGCCCCGGGCACCGCGTCCTTCACCGTGGCGACGAAGATGTCGCCGATGCCCGCGTAGCGCCGGCGGGTACCGCCGAGCACCTTGATGCAGAGCACCTCGCGGGCGCCCGAGTTGTCGGCCACCTTGAGCCGACTCTCCTGCTGGATCACCGCGCACGCTCCAGGACTTCCACGACTCGCCAGTGCTTCTGCTTCGACAGCGGCCGCGTCTCGGAGATGCGCACGCGGTCGCCCTCGTTGGCGTCGTTCGCCTCGTCGTGCGCGTACAGGTGGTTGGTGCGCTGCAGGGTCTTGCCGTAACGGCGGTGCCGCACGCGGTCGACCACGGCCACCACGACCGTCTTGTCCATCTTGGTCGAGATCACGATCCCCTCCCGCACCTTGCGGCGGGTGGTCCGAGTCTGTTCGTCACTGCTGGGGGTCTCGTCGGCCATGGCCTACTCCTGCGCTTCCAGCTGCTCGGCGGCGGTGATCTCGCGTTCGCGCAGCAGCGTCTCGATGCGGGCAACCTCGCGGCGCACCTGAGGGATGCGGGCGATGTTGTCGAGCTGGCCGGTGGCGTTCTGGAAGCGGAGGTTGAAGAGCTCCTCCTTCGCCTCGTCCAACCGGTGCTCCAGCTCGGTGTCGTTCAGTTCTCGCAGCTCGGCTGCCTTGGTGTTCGCCATCGCTCAGCCCTCGTCCTGACGGACCACGAATCGGGTCTTGATGGGCAGCTTGTGCATGGCGAGCCGCATGGCCTCACGGGCGGTGGGTTCGGGCACACCGGAGAGCTCGAACATCACACGTCCGGGCTTCACCACCGCGACCCAGTGCTCGGGGTTGCCCTTGCCGGAACCCATGCGGGTCTCGGCCGGCTTCTGCGTGACGGGCTTGTCGGGGAAGATGTTGATCCACACCTTCCCGCCACGCTTGATGTAGCGGGTCATCGCGATACGGGCGGCTTCGATCTGGCGGTTGGTGATCCAACCAGGCTCGAGCGCCTGGATCCCGTAGTCACCGAACGTCACGCGCGTGCCACCCTTCGAGATGCCGGTCATCCGGCCTCGATGGGTCTTGCGGTGACGAACCTTGCGGGGCATCAACATCGTTCGTCAGTCCTCGCTGGCCCCGCCAAGGAAGGGCGGTGGCGTCTCGTGGTGCTGGGCAGCGTCGGTCATCGTCAGTCCTCGCTGTCCCCGCCGTGGAACTTCGGCGTCTCGTGGTGCTGACCCTGACGGGTGCGCCGCTCGATCTCTTCCTCTTCGGCGAGGAGTCGCTCGAGCTCGGGGTCGGCTTCCTTCACCAGCGGAGTGGCCTCTTCGACGACGTCGTCGGGGGCGCCGTCGACCGGCGTGGCCTCTCCGGCGGGACGGCGGCGACCGCCACCGGCGGACACGACGCGACGCTGCGGGCCCTGGCCCGACGTCTCGCCGACGGCCATGGCCGCTTCCTTCTGGATCTTGTCCTCGGCGGCCGACTTGTACGGGAGGATCTCGCCCTTGTAGATCCACACCTTCACGCCGATGCGACCGAACGTGGTCTTCGCCTCGGCGTCGCCGTAGTCGATGTCGGCGCGCAGCGTGTGCAGCGGGACGCGACCTTCGCGGTACCACTCCTTGCGGGACATCTCTGCGCCACCGAGGCGGCCGCTGCACTGCACGCGGATGCCCTGGGCACCGGCCTTCATCGCGGTCTGCACCGCGCGCTTCATGGCCCGTCGGAACGAGACGCGACCGGTGAGCTGGTCGGCGACACCCTGCGCGATGAGGGTGGCGTCGAGCTCCGGCTGCTTGATCTCTTGGATGTTGAAGTGGATCTTCGGGTTGCCGGTGATCTTGAGCAGTCCGGCCCGCAGGCGGTCGGCCTCGGCGCCGCGGCGACCGATCACGATGCCCGGTCGCGCGGTGTACACGTCGACGCGCAGGCGGTCACGCGTGCGCTCGATCTCGACCCGGCTCACCGCGGCGCGCTCGAGCTGACGCTTGAGGTAGTCGCGGATCTTCCAGTCCTCGATCAGCTGGTCGCGGTACTCGGCGTCCTCGGCGAACCACCGCGACTTCCAGTCGGTGGTGATCCCGAGACGGAACCCGTACGGGTTGACCTTCTGTCCCATTACTTCGACCCTTCGGTCTTCTCGTCCGGTGCCTCGGACCCGTCCTCGGACGCGTCCTCGGCCGCAGCTTCGGTGGCCGCCGCCGGAGCATCCTCGGTCTCGTCGGTCACTTCGGTCTCGTCGACCTCGTCGCCGGCCTCGACCTCGTCGGCCTCGACCTCGTCGACGACTTCGTCGTCGTGCTCGTGATCGTGATCTGCGTGGTCGTGGTCTTCGTGGTCGTGATCGTGATCGTGCTCCGCCTCCCGGGCGGCCTCACGCTCGGCCTTGCGCTGGCTGGCCTGGACCCGACGGCGGCGGCTGGCCCGCTGCGCCTGGGTGTCGGCCGCTTCGCGCTCACGGCGACGGTCGAGCTCGACGTCCTCGTAGCGGGCGACGACCAGGGTGATGTGGCTGGTGCGCTTGCGGATGCGCGTGCCGCGGCCGCGCGCACGCGGGCGCCAGCGCTTCATGGTGGGGCCCTCGTCGGCGAACGCGCGCGCGACGTAGAGCTCCTCCTCCGGGATGTTGTCGTTGTGCTCGGCGTTGGCGACCGCCGAGTCGAGCAGCTTCATCACCGTCTCCGCCGGGCCGCGCTCGCAGAAGCGCAGCGTCTCGCGCGCGTTGGCGACGTCCTTGCCCACGATGAGGCGCAGGACCTGGCGGACCTTGGTGGGAGAGGTGCGGTGGTGGCGCAGGCGCGCCAGCGTCTCCGGGGTGTTGGTCTCGGGCATCAGCGACGACTCGATCGTTCCTGTCCGGCGTGGTACCGGAACGTGCGGGTGGGTGCGAACTCGCCGAGCTTGTGACCGACCATCGCCTCGGTGACGTACACCGGCACGTGCTTGCGGCCGTCGTGGACCGCGAGCGTGTGCCCGACCATGTCGGGGGTGATGGTGGAGCGGCGCGACCACGTCTTGATCACCTTGCGGTCGCCCGACGCGTTCATCGCGTCGACCTTCTTCTGCAGGTGGTCGTCGACGAACGGCCCCTTCTTCAGGCTGCGCGGCATCGATTACCTCCGAGCACCGCGGCCACGACGGCGGCGGATGATGAGTTCGTCGGACTTCTTGCCCTTCTTGCGGGTGCGCCCCTCGGGCTTGCCCCACGGCGACACCGGGTGGCGCCCACCGGAGCTCTTGCCCTCGCCACCACCGAGCGGGTGGTCGACGGGGTTCATGGCGACGCCGCGCACGTGCGGGCGCTTGCCCTTCCAGCGGTTGCGCCCCGCCTTGCCGATCTTCACCAGGCCGGCCTCGCTGTTACCGACCGTGCCCACGGTGCCGCGGCAGTCGATGGGCACCCGGCGCATCTCGGTGGAGGGGAGTCGCAGCGTGGCGAACTGCCCTTCCTTGGCGACGAGCTGGATGGCGGCACCGGCGCCCCGTCCGAGCTTGCCGCCCGCGCCGGGCTTCAGCTCGACGTTGTGCACCGTGGTACCGACCGGGATGTAGCGCAGCGGCAGCGCATTGCCGGGACGGATCTCCGACCCCTGCCCGCTCTGCAGCATGTCACCGACCTCGAGTCCCTGCGGGGCGATGATGTAGCGCTTCTCGCCGTCGAGGTAGTGCAGCAGCGCGATGCGCGAGTTGCGGTTCGGGTCGTACTCGATCGACGCGACCTTGGCCGGCACGCCGTCCTTGTTGCGACGGAAGTCGACCACGCGGTACTTCTGCTTGTGACCACCACCGCGGTGGCGCGAGGTCATGCGGCCGTAGGAGTTGCGACCACCCGTGCGTGGCTTGGGCTTGGTGAGCGACTTCTCCGGCTTGTCGCGGGTGATCTCCGAGAAGTCGGAGACGGTCTGGAACCGGCGACCGGGACTGGTGGGCTTGCGCTTGCGGACCGGCATCCTCAGCTCCCGAAGATCTCGATCGAGTCGCCGTCGGCGACCGAGACGATGGCCCGCTTGGAGTCGGGACGCGTGCCGTACCCACCGGTGCGGCGGTTGCGCTTGCGCTTGCCCTTGCGGTTGACCGTGTTCACGTTGGTGACCTTGACGCCGAAGATCTCCTCCACCGCGCGGCGGATCTCGATCTTGTTGGCGTCGCCGGCGACGACGAACGTGTAGATGTTGGCGTCGTACGCGGCGTAGGACTTCTCGGACACCACCGGCTTGATGATGATGTCGCGCGGGTTCTTGTTGCTCACTGCTCGCCCCCGTCGTCGTCGCTGGAAGCCTCGGTGGAGGCCTCGGCGGCAGCAGGCACGTCATCGGGAGTGGCAGTGCCGAAGCGCGTCACCGCCGCTTCCAGCGTCGCCTTGCTGAAGACGAGCCAGTCGTTGACGAGCACGTCGTAGGTGTTGAGCTCGTCGGGGATCACGATCTGCACGCGCTCACCGAGGTTGCGGAACGACTTCCACACCACTTCCTCGTCGCGCTGCAGCACGAGCAGCACCCGTGCGTCGCGCTCGCCGGGCGTGCGCAGACCGACCGCGGCCAGCAGCTCGATCGCATCCTTGGTGCGGGGCGTGTCGATGCCCCAGCCGTCGAGGACGAGCACCTTCCCCTCCGCGGCGCGGTCGGAGAGCGCCGAACGCAGCGCGAGGCGGATCATCTTCTTCGGCGTGCGCTGGCGGTAGTCGCGCGGCTTCGGGCCGTGCGCGACACCACCGCCACGCCAGTGCGGCGCGCGGATCGAACCCTGACGGGCGCGCCCGGTGCCCTTCTGGCGCCACGGCTTGGCGCCGCCACCGCGGACCTCGGCCCGGGTCTTGGTGCTGTGGGTACCGGAGCGAGCGGCCGCGAGCTGCGCGGTGACCACCTGGTGCATCACCGAGGTGTTGGGGACGATGCCGAACAGGTCGTCGGGCACGTCGACGGTGCCCGCGGCACCACCGGTCGGCGTCTTCACGTCGAGCTTCATTCGCCGCTCCCTGCACCCGAGCCGGTCGACTGCGCAACCGGGCGCTTGGCCGCGTTCTTGACGAACACGAGGCTGCCGTTCGGCCCGGGGACCGCACCCTTCACGAGGAGGATGCCGCGCTCGGCGTCGCCCTCGACCACCTCGAGGTTCTGGGTGGTGGTGCGCTTGTCGCCGTGCTGGCCCGCCATCTTCATGCCCTTGAACACCCGGGCGGGGGTCGCGCAGGCTCCGATGGAGCCAGGTGAGCGGTGCTTCTTGTGGTTGCCGTGCGACGCGCCCTGGCCCTTGAAGTTGTGGCGCACCATGGCGCCGGTGAAGCCCTTGCCCTTGCTGATGCCGGTGACGTCGACCCGCTCGCCGGCTCCGAACACGTCGGCGCCGATCACCTGGCCGATCTCGAAGCCGCTCAGGTCGTCGACCCGGAGCTCGGCGACGTGGCGCAGCGGCGGCGCGTCGGCCTTCTTGAGGTGGCCGAGCTCGGGCTTGGACAGGCGCTGCGGCTTGGTGTCGCCGAACGCGAGCTGGACGGCGGCATACCCGTCGCGCTCGGGTGTCTTCAGCTGGACGACGCGACACGGCCCGGCTTCGATCACCGTCACCGGCACGACGCGGTTCTCGTCGTCCCAGATCTGGGTCATGCCGAGCTTGCGCCCGAGGATCCCTTTGGCAGACATGGTGAGTCCCGATGTTCTTTCTGGGGAGTTCTTGCGGCTTCACGCGAACGCTCCGCCCGGAGAAAGGACCCCGGCGGAGCGTCGATCGGTTGTGCTGCGTGGTTCTGGGCGAGGCCCAGCCTGCGCAGACGTCGGTTGGCGAACAAAAGTACGAAAAGCGCCAGTGGAAGGCCGGTGGCCGGGCCGTCTGGCGAGCCCCGAAAGACTACAGGTTGCGCCCGCGAGCCGCCAAGTCGCCGCTCACCCGACCTGGGTGATGACGGGTTCGCCCCCACTGCCGTACGTTGACGCTCTTGTCGGAGTCCTACGTCGCCGCGCCCGCAGGGTGGTCACGCGGCGATTCACACGGATTCGGGCCCTTCGTCACCCATGAGCGCTTCCGCTCGCCCGACGGCCGCGTGGTCGAGTGGTCGTCACGCGAGCACCGGAAGCAGGCCGGTCGCCTCGACGCCGGTCGCGGCTCGACGTGGTGGGCACCGACCGCCGTCGGCTGGTGGATCGGCGTGCTGTTCGCGATCGGGTCGTTGTGCTTCACCGCCGGCGCGCTCCCGGGCTACGTCGATTGGGTCGGCACCGACGCCGACGCGATCACCTTCTTCGTCGGCTCACTCTTCTTCACCAGCGCCGCCTACCTCCAGTACCTCCAGACCTTGAACGCGCCGCATGCGCTCCGACCAGGAACGGACGCCACTCCCGGTGATCGGCGCCTCCGCTTCTGGACGTGGGAGCCAGCCCGCATCGACTGGTCGGCGAGCGCGGTGCAACTCGTCGGCACCGTGTTCTTCAACGTCACGACGCTCGCCGCGCTCGACACCAGCCTGAACGCAACGCAGGCGCACCGCCTCGTGTGGGTGCCCGACATGGCCGGGTCGATCTGCTTCCTCGTGGCCAGCGGCCTCGCCTGGTTCGAGGTGAGCCACGGCTGGTGGTCGTGGCGCCTCCGCAGCATCTCGTGGCGCATCGCCGCGCTCAACCTCGCCGGTTCGATCGCGTTCGGGGTGTCGGCCGTCGCGTCGAAGATCGTCACGACCACCGGCGAGCCGCGCAACATCATGCTCGTCAACCTCGGCACTGCACTCGGCGGCCTCTGCTTCTTCGCCGGCGCGCTCTACCTCTTTCCCGAACGCACTCACACCTCACCCACGGCTGCTCCGACGGCCGTTTCGACCACACTGCGCTGAACCCGGAGGTTCGTCATGGCACTGCACACCAAGAGCACCGAAGAGAACCCGATCGAGCTCAACCCGCTGTACTCGCAGGGAGCAGAGGCGGGACATGCCCCACGTCACACCCTGCCGGAAGGTGAGCTCGATCCTGATGTCGCGTACCAACTCGTGCGCGACGAGCTGATGCTCGACGGCAACTCGCGGCTGAACCTCGCCACGTTCGTCACCACGTGGATGGAGCCGCAGGCGCAACGGCTCATGGCGGAGACCTTCGACAAGAACATGATCGACAAGGACGAGTACCCGCGCACGGCCGAGATCGAGATGCGCTGCGTCAACATGCTGAGCCGGTTGTGGAACTCGCCGGACACCGAGCAGGCGACCGGCACGTCGACCACGGGATCGAGCGAAGCCGCGATGCTCGGCGGCATGGCGCTCAAGTGGCGCTGGCGCGACCGGCAGAAGGCTGCGGGCAAGCCCACCGACAAGCCCAACATGGTCATGGGCTCCAACGTCCAGATCTGTTGGGAGAAGTTCTGTCGCTACTGGGACGTCGAGGCGCGCCTCGCACCCATGGAGGGCGACCGCTACCACCTCAACGCGGAAGAAGCGGTGAAGCGCTGCGACGAGAACACGATCGGCGTGGTGCCGGTGCTCGGTTCGACCTTCGACGGCAGCTACGAGCCGGTCGCCGACATCTGCGCCGCGCTCGACAAGCTCCAGGCCGAGAAGGGACTCGACGTGCCGGTGCACGTCGACGCCGCGTCGGGCGGGTTCATCGCCCCGTTCCTCGACCCCGACATCTTCTGGGACTTCCGGCTGCCGCGCGTGCAGTCGATCAACACCTCCGGCCACAAGTACGGGCTCGTGTACCCGGGCGTCGGCTGGGTGATCTGGCGCAACCCCGACGCGCTCCCCGACGACCTCGTCTTCAACGTCAACTACCTGGGCGGCGACATGCCGACGTTCGCGCTCAACTTCTCCCGACCCGGCAACCAGATCGCGGCGCAGTACTACAACTTCCTCCGCCTCGGGTTCGACGGCTACCGGCGCGTGCAACAGGCGTCGCGCGACGTCGCTCGGTTCCTCGCCGACTCGGTCGGTGCCATGGAGCACTTCGAGCTCATCACCGACGGCAGTGAGCTGCCCGTGTTCGCGTTCACCCTGAAGCCCGGGATCGACAACTACACGGTCTTCGACCTCTCGGAACGGCTGCGCGACCGGGGATGGTTGATCCCCGCGTACAGCTTCCCCGAGAACCGCCAAGACCTCGACGCGCTCCGGATCGTCGTCCGCAACGGAATGTCACGCGATCTCGCTGACCTGCTCGTCGCCGACCTGCAACGACACACCCAGTACTTCGACAAGCTCACATCGCCACTGCCCGACGCGGGCGGCAAGAGCTTCAGTCACTGATGGGCCGACTCGACGGCAAGACCGTCATCGTCATCGGCGGCGCGCAGGGCATCGGGCGCGGCTGCGTGTTGGCGGCCGCGTCCGAAGGTGCGCACGTGGTCGTCGGCGACCTCAACGAGGCCGGAGCGCGCGACGCCGCCGCCGAGGCATCGGGACGCGGCGGGACCGCGATCGGACAAGCCGTCGACGTGGTGGAACGTGAGCAGGTCGACGCGTTGGTGACGACCGCGCTCGACGAGTTCGGTCGCGTCGACGGCCTGGTCAACCTGGCGTACTGGCACAAGGGCGCGGTGCCGCTCGTCGAGCTCGAGCCCGACGACCTGGCGCGCGAGCTGCACGTCGACGTCGTCGGCTGCCTGGTCGCGATGCAGGCGGTGTACCCGCACCTCAAGGAGCGCGGCGGGAGCATCGTGAACTTCAGCTCGAGCGCCGGCGTCGAAGGCCTCGCCGACCGGGCCGCCTACTCCGCGGCCAAGGCGGGCGTGCGCCTGCTGAGTCGAACCGCCGCGCTCGAGTGGGGTCGCGACCAGATCCGGGTGAACACCGTCTGCCCGTTCTCGATGTCGGAGAGCCTGCGCGCTGCCGTCGATGCCGGCACCGTCGACCAGCGGCACCTCGACGGGCTGAACCCGCTGGGACGGCCCGGCGACCCAGAGCACGACGTGGGTGCCGGGGTCGCGTTCCTGTTGAGCGACGACTCGCGCTACCTCACCGGGCACACGATCGCGCTCGATGGTGGTGGCCTCGCGCTCTGAGCCGGGGCGCTCCGAGCTAGGAGGCGCGAGCCACCGAGTCGGCGCTGGTGGACATCGCCGCGGCGCGCAGCAAGCGGGTCACGGTGGGATGCACGCCTCTGCGCGACGCCAGGTGCAGCGCGGCGACGATGGTGCTCGACCGGTGGTCGGTCCACTCGGCGAGGTTGTCGGCCGCGTCGCGCAGCTGACCATCGCTCACGAAGTGCGACGGGGCCGCGAACTCGGCCAGCACGAGAAGCTCCTCGGGAGTGATGGCCGAACCCGAGAACACCTGCATCTCTCCGTTGCTCATATCTGCCTCCGATCCGCTCGGACCGCCCAAGGGATACCCACATCGCGTGAGGTTCACACCGATCCGGGCACTCCGACCACGAGCGACGAGACATATCCATTCGACACGTTCCCGGTCATGGACGGTGTCTGCAGCGACACGCCGTCGCTGAACACCATGTCGGAGCTCAGCGACACCCGCGACAGGTTCGACACGCTCTGCTCGTAGCCACTCGTCGCGTACACCGCGTCGCACGTGTCCTTCGGGAGCGCGAGTTGCGACGTGACCAGCTTGTTGGTCGCGTTCGTGGCGTCGGAGACGCTCGGGTAGATCTCGAAGTGCACGTGCGGCCAGCGTCCCGAGTAGCACGCGGGGAAGATGCTGGTGAAGGTGGCGACGCCGTTGGGGTCGACCTCCTGCACGCCGCGCAGGTAGTTCGCCTGCGACGCGGTGTACATCGAGTAGTTGCCGTCGCGATCGCAGTGCCAGGCGTAGACGGCGGCGCCGGCGAGCGGCGTGCACCCCTTGTCGACGTCCACGACCGTGAACTGGATCGTGTACGGCACTCCCTCGGCGGTTCCGCTCTTGCCGTCGAAGCTGGTGGTGATGTCCTTGCGGACCACTCCACTCTCGGAGAGCACGTCGGGGCCGTTCGACCCGTCGCCCGGGTAGGGGCCGGCGGTCTCCTCGGGGATGATCGTGCAGTCCGTGACCGTGGCTGCCGCCGCGCCGGTCGTGGTCGTGGTCGCGCCCG
>Ga0265327_10005144_pt1 | contig 11098 bp, 10 predicted proteins | sample 41621metaG_FD_202089 | JGI IMG/M metagenome (GOLD analysis project Ga0265327, IMG submission 202089) | Rhizosphere microbial communities from Carex aquatilis grown in University of Washington, Seatle, WA, United States - 4-16-21 metaG | ecosystem: Host-associated > Plants > Roots > Rhizosphere... | reverse complement strand
CCTTATATTGACCTACCACCATGCCCCGCCAGAAAGAATCCAACGCCGAAATCCTGCTCAAAGCCCCGTGGTGGGTCAGCATCGCGCTGGGGGTACTCGCCTATGCCGTTCTGCGCTGGGGACCTCCCATGTGGGCAGGCACCGACAACGCCCGACTAATGTGGTCCAAAGGGATTGTGCCATACGCGCCGTTGGCCTTGGTCATCTTTGTCCTGCTCGCCATCGGCTCCAGCTTTTTTCGCGGCAGACTGCGCCGCCTGGTGGACCAGCAGACCAGCCTTGAATCCATCCGCGCGCTGCCGTGGAAAGAATTTGAATACCTCGTCGTCGAGGCGTTCCGGCGCCAGGGTTATCAGCTCGAGTTTTCGGTGGGCCGGGGCGCGGATGGGGGCGTGGATCTGAAGCTGCACCGCGCCGGCCGCACCGCGCTCGTGCAATGCAAACAATGGAAAGTCTATTCCGTGGGCGCGCCGGTCATCCGTGAAATGTTCGGGCTGATGACCGCCGAAAAAGTCGACGAAGTCATCATTGTCACGTCCGGCAAATTCACCCGCGACGCGCGGGAATTTGCCGCCGGCAACCCCGTCCGCCTGATTGACGGCCCGCAATTGCTTGCCCTCGTGCAATCCGTTCAAAGTGACAAGGGTGGCACCTTGGCCCGTGGAGCTGCCGCCGCCGCCGCCGCGCCATCTTCTCCCTCTCCGCTCCGGGGAGAGGGCCGGAGTGAGGTGGATTCAGGTCACAAATCTCCGGTCGCAAATGCGGGTGCCGGCACCGCTGACTGCCCGAGTTGCGGCCAGCCCATGATTCTGCGCACGTCAAAACGCGGGGCCAACACCGGCAGCCAGTTCTGGGGCTGCTCCACCTATCCCGCATGCAAAGGCACGCGTAAAGTATGATACAAAACACCATGATTGCCTGCGACCGCCACCCTGAATTGCTGGGCCTGCGCTTTCATCGCGGCCTCAACCTGGACGAGGTGGCTGGCGTCGCTCCAGCATACTTCACTCTGCAAAATAACAATTACCTATGTCTTCGGCCTTGAATGACAATCGGCATCTTGTGGATGGAAAATACGGTATCAACGAGCTGGTTGATATCGAGGAACTGCGCCGGATTTTTGCGCGTTTCACTGAAGCCACCGGCTTCACCACCGGTTTCCTCGACCACCCTGGCCTCAACATTCTGATTGCCACCGGCTGGCAGGACATCTGCACCAGGTTCCACCGGGGCTGCCCGGCTTCCAATGACATTTGCCTCAAAAGCAATCGGCAGCTCCTGGGCGGCCTGGACCAGCCGGGCAAGATGAAGGTCGAACGGTGTGGGCACGGGCTGGTGGACTGCGCCTTTCCCATCATCGTCAAAGGCAAACACATCGCCAGCCTGGCCACAGGGCAGCTGTTTGTGGAGCCGCCCGACCGTGAAAGGTTCCGGCGCCAGGCCGGACGGTTTGGGTTCGACGAGCGGGAATATCTGAAGGCGCTGGATAATGTGCAGGTGGTCTCAGAGGCGAAGCTGCAGCAAGTGACCCGGTTTCTGGGCGAAATCGCCACCGTTCTCTCCAATCTTGGATACGCGAACCTGCGGATCAAGGAGGATGCCATCCAACTCAAGCGGACCAAGGAGGCACAGTTAAAAAGCGAAGTCCGGTTCCGCCGTTTGTTCAATGGTTCGCGCGACGCCATCAATGTCTTGGAACCACCCGCCTGGAAATTCACCTCCTGCAATCCGGCCACCTTGAAGTTGTTTGGGGCGAAGCGAAAGGCTGAGTTTCTTTCTCACAGTCCCTGGGAACTGTCACCCGAGCGGCAGCCGGATGGTCGCGCTTCCGATGCGAAAGCCCGGGCGATGATCAAGACAGCCCTGCGCAAGGGCTCGCACGCTTTCGAATGGACGCACCGGAAGATCAATGGCGAGGAATTTCAAACCGACGTGTCCCTGACCAGAATGGAATGGGACGGCAAGGTGGGCGTTCAGTCCACCGTCAGGGATATCACTGAGCGCAAGCGGTCGGATGCGGCGCTGCGCGAGAGCCAGAACAAGTTCTCCCTCCTGTTCGAAAAAACCGCGCTCCCCACGGCGCTTTCGCGGTTTTCCGATCTGAAGTTCATCAATGTCAATGATGCGTGGCTGCAACTGTTCGGCTTTAAACGCGAGGAAGTGATCGGAAAAAACGCGTTCGAACTTGGCATCAATCGGGATGCGGACAGTCGAACGCGTCTAATCGGTGAAATTCATCAGCGCAAGCCGGTGCATAATGCGAAATTGAACTTGTTTACGAAGTCCGGAAACGCGCTCACCGTTTTGGCCAGCATCAGCGACATCACCATCGGCGGGGAGGACTATATTCTCGCTTCCGTGCAGGATATCACCGACAAAATCCGGCTGGAGCAGGAAATCCTGAGTATCAGCGAACGCGAACAGCAGCGCATCGCCCATGATTTGCATGATGGTTTGGGGCAACTGCTGGTGGGGGCGGGCCTGTTGACCAGTGCCTTGCATGGCGAGTTGAAGCGAAAATCAAGCGCGGATGCCCGTTGTTTGGAGCGGATTCAAGAGGTAATCAAAGAGGCCGTCGTCCAGGCGCGGAGCCTGGCCCGGGGGGCGCAGCCCGTCGATCCCGCGCCGGATGGTTTGATGGCGGCGTTGCGTCAGCTTTGTGAACAAACGGAACATCTGTTTCCCGTCCGCTGTGAATTCAAATGTCGCCGCCCGGTTCTGATGGACGATGTCCTGGTGGCCACCAACCTCTTCCGGATTGCCCAGGAGGCGGTCACCAATGCCATCCGACATGCCAAAGCCAGGCTCATTAAAATCACCCTTGGCCGGGAGTCAGGCCGGATTAATCTGGTGATTGAAAATGATGGTGTGGGCATGGTCATGCGGCGACGGAAAACCCCCGGCATGGGTTTGCGGATCATGCGGTATCGTTCCGACCTGATTGGCGGAACGTTATCCATTCAGAGCGCGCCGTCGGGAGGCACCACCGTGATGTGCGTCGTGAAACTGGTCGGCGAGCGTGAGGTGAAGCCGGCCAGACCAACCCCGGCTACCCGGCTTCATCGGCCAGAAAATAAAATGAACCCTCCCCGGGCTGGTGCGGCCAAATCCACCCGCCAAGCCAAACCCTGACCTTGGATGGAGCCGTCACCATGATCGCCGACGACCGCTACCCCGCAGTTCGGCACAAACCCGGCACTTCTTACGACCGCACTGCGGCACTTAACCGCTGCCGATGATGGCCTTGAGGGGGCGCTCCGAAGCTTCATCATCATTGACATGATTTTTATAGTGGAGCACGGTTGAGTACATGCCTCATGGTAAGAGAGTCTCGTGTGAAGGTGGCGTTGGGCGGTACGCCCGACGGCAGCGGCGTTCTGCTATGATAAAGTGGCTTGCGATGACCGCGGTGGCGCTGGCCTGCCTTGCGACGGGCATCTTGTCGGCTGCCGCGCAGACAACCAACGGGCCGTTCAGTGCGAGCTATACTTCTTTCATGCAGGGCTACCACCATCCGACTTGGTATCGGGATGCCAAATTCGGCATGTGGGCGCACTGGGGGCCGCAATGCCAGCCCGGACAGGGCGATTGGTATGCGCGCAACCTGTATCTCCAAGGCTCGGGACAGAATGTCTATCACGTGGCCCACTATGGGCATCCCTCGGTGTTTGGCTTCAAAGACATTTGCAACCTCTGGCACGCCGAGAACTGGAATCCCGACCAGTTGCTCCAGAGCTACACCAACGCCGGGGCGAAGTTCTTTCTCGCGATGGCAAATCATCACGACAACTTCGACACGTGGGACTCGAAGTATCAGCCGTGGAACTCGGTGGCCATCGGCCCCAAAAAAGATTTGATCGGCGGGTGGTCCGCGGCGGCGCATCGGGCGGGCTTGCCTTTTGGCGTCACGGTCCATGCCGCCCGCGCGTGGTCGTGGTATGAGGTGGCCCAGGGCGCGGACACCAACGGAGCCTACCTCGGGGTGCCGTATGATGGAACGATGACCATCACCAACGGCGCCGGACTCTGGTGGAGCGGCCTGGAGCCGCAGGATCTCTATGCCCAAAACCATGTGATCGGCGCCGCCACCGCGCAGGCCTATTCGGATAAATACTACAATCGGGTTCAGGACTTGCTGGATAACTACCACCCCGACCTTCTGTACTTTGACGACTCGGGCTTGCCGCTCGGGCAGACCGGGCTGAACATAGCCGCGTACTACTACAACGGGTTTGCGCGCGCCAACCACGGCAAAGTGGATGTCATTATCACCGCGAAGCAACTGAGTTCCGACCAGGCCCGGGCCATCACCTATGACATCGAGCGCGGCACCGCCCCGGGCTTGATGCTCTATCCGTGGCAATCGGAGAACTGCATCGGCAGCTGGCATTATAAGAGCAACCTCACCTACAAAACGTCCGCTCAGGTCCTCGGCTATCTTGTGGATACCGTCAGCAAGAACGGCACCTTCGTCATCAACATCCCGGTGGCCGGGGACGGCACCATTGACTCCGCCGAGCAGACGTTCGTAAGCCAGATGGCCACCTGGATGAAATTTGGCGGCGAGGCTGTTTTCAAGACGCGTCCCTGGTCCATTTTCGGCGAGGGCACCAACAATCCCGCCGGCGTGGACGCGATTGCCTTCAAATCCACGGACCTCCGTTTTACCACGCGCAACGGGACGCTCTATGGCTTTGGGATGGCCTGGCCGACCAACAGCCAATATGTGTTTACCACGCTCGGTTCGAACTCCGCGTTTGCCAGCGGCACGGTCACCAACGTCCAGCTCCTGGGCTATGCGGGCAGTCTGACGTGGACACGCAGCGCCAGCAACCTGGTTGTCAACGTCCCCGCCAGCGCGCCTTACACGGGCAAGTATCCGTTCCGCATCTCCGGCACGCTGATGCCCGGCGCGCCGCTGTCCACCAACACGTGGCTGGAGCAGGACCTCGGCGCGGTGAGCCCGGCGGGACGGTCATCGTTTTTCGCCGACACCAATTTGAATATCAATCGCTACACCATCATGGGTGCGGGCGGGGACATCGGCGGGACGCAGGACGCCTGCCATTTTGTTTATCATCCGCTGGATGGCAACGGAGAGATTGCCGCGCGTGTGCTGTGGATGGAAACGACCGATGCCGGCGCCAAAGCCGGGGTGATGATTCGCGAAAGCCTGGCGCCGAATGCAAAACAGGTCATGCTGGCCCTCACGCCCGAGCAAGGGCTGACGTTGCTGAGCCGCTCGACTACTGGAGGAGCGACGGTGGTCCAAAGCAATCTGGCCGTTGGCGCGACCTGCCGTGTGCGCCTGGTTCGCAACGGCAGCATTTTTACCGGCTACTATTCCATCGGGGAGCAAAGCTGGATTCCGATGAACCTGGCCGGCATAGCCATGTCCAACCGTGTTTATGTGGGAATGGCCGTGTGCAGCCGGACCAACGGGACCTTGTGCGCCGGGACTTTTGACAAGGTTGAAGAGCCGCTGCCGTTGTTCAACACGGCGGCGTCCGGCGGAGCAACCACCGCCAGCAAGGATAACCCGCCCAACGAAACCGCCGCCAAGGCCTTTGATGGGAGCACGGCCACAAAGTGGTTCAACGCCAGCGGCGGCACCAACGGCTGGCTGCAAATTCAGTTCACCAACGGCATCGCGCGCATGCCAGCTCAATATGTCGTGGCCAGCGCCAACGACGTGCCCGGCCGCGACCCCAAAAACTGGCAGCTCCTGGGATCCAGCAACGGCACGGCCTGGGCCGCGCTCGACACGCAATCCAACCAGGTCTTTGCCGCGCGCTATCAGGCCAACACGTACACCATCACCAATCCTGCGTCCTGCCTTTATTTTCGCCTCAATATCACGGCCAACAGCGGCGATGCCGCCGGGCTCCAGCTTTCGGAACTTCAATTGCTGGTCACCAACATCGGAGCCCCGCCGCTGATCGGTGTGCCCGCGGATATGGTCATCCAGGCGCCTTCTCCCGCCGGCGCGGCGGTGAATTTTGCCACCACGGCCACCAACAGCGCCGGGCTGCCCCTTGCCGTCGCCAACCAGCCCGCCTCGGGCAGCACTTTTCCAATTGGCGTGAACCTGGTTATCGCCTCCGCAACCGATGCGGATGGCACCCCCTCATCGAAGACCTTTCTGGTCACCGTTACGTCGCCCGCGCCCGTCATCAGCCGCGCCGCCCTGTCGGGAACCGGCATGGTCGTCAGCGGGACCAATGGGATCGCCGGCAGCAATTACCGGATTTTGGCCTCCACCAATCTGGCGCTGCCGCTGGCCGGCTGGACATCCGTCGCAACGAACCAATGTGGAACGAATGGCAGCTTCATCTTTTCCCTGAATATCACCAACGGCCAGCAGAAATTTTATCGGATCGTGAGTCCATGATGGGCTGGGCTCTGAGTGATGGAAAGCATTGCGAGCGTTGTCAATCTTGGAGGGGAAACGCTATTGCAATAAATAACTTGAATCACCCGCGCCTCGTCCAGTAAATGAGGCCGCCTGAAAAGCAATTTTCCATCAGTCTGCGGGTCATTCAATTCCGGGGATCAAAACTTGCCCTTAATGTCCGCTAAAGCCTTTGTCAGTTTCTGCGCTCTTTTTACAAACTCCGGTTCGTAAGTGACAGTGCCGATGACTTCGGTGGCATCCGGGTTAAGAAAAAGCACGGTGGGCACGGTGTAATGTGGATTGGGTGTGTGCAAAGCTATATCAATAAAAGCAAGCACCTGATGATTTTCCAGGAATGCATCTTCAAATACTAGAATGGCTTTATCACGCAGGGAGTAAAATGCATGGAACGTTGCGCCCCGTGAGCTTTCTTCCGCGATTATTCCATTCCCCTCGAGATATTTTGTGTCAGAAGCAATCCAGGCAATGGGTTTGTTGGCGGCTTTAGCGTCTTTCTTGGCAATTTCCAAATCGGCCGTCCGATAGGCGGAGATAGTTTTACCATTGATCAGGACCGTCACCTTGTCGGCGGCATGGACACCCATTGCCAGGGTAAATAATAAAACCGTCAATGCTTTCAATGGAAAGAATATAAAGTGCAGTTTCGCAGATTGACCGGCTGCTTGGGGGTTCATGCCGGAATCTTTGGGCCGAATCCAATCCCTGTCAACGCGAATGCAGAACTGATCTGCGGTTGCCCGATTTTAATCCAACTCTTTCAAAGTCTGGGCCAGTTCGGCTTCGCCAATCGTGCCCGCGATATAATGGCCGACCACGCTCCGAAAACCGTGCGCCTTGACTGGCGGCAGCTTCCGCAACAAGTCCTGGACCAAGGTCCGGCCAATCGCCGCAAAAGTGTTGCCATTATAAAAGCAGAATGGAGCGAGCTTGTGGTACTGCCGGCAAAGGTCGAAAGTTTCCCGCAGGGTGAGCTCTTGTCCGCGTGATTTTTCCCAAAGTTTTCGGGCCGGTTCGTAACCGTCAGAAGTGGGTTTGTGCAGCGCTTTCTTTTCCTGGCACAAGCCGGCGTTGGAGATTGGACTTGATGCGCTGCAGCGTGGACACGCCTTCGCTCTTCAGATAGCCCCGGCCCGTCTTGGCGAACAGCGGTTCCGCCACAAAGCGGTCTTGGATGCGTAAGGTTTCACGCATTGCCGCCTGCAGGTTTTTTTGGACTTGGGTGGCCGTTGCCATGCAAAAACTCTAATCCCGACCTCGCCGCTGGTCAACACGCGACTGAAATTCACCCGCGCCGCATCCAGTATATGATCCCGCATGAAAAGCAATTTCCTATCAGTAATTTGTTTTGATGTTGGATGATTGTTGGATTAAAACAGCTTGGGCTTGAACAAGGCCATTGTTAGCTATCAGAATGAGTTGATGGGTATACTGCAAAATGTTTTATGAAAATTGAAATACGGGGGGTGTTAAAATCGTATCGTTCTATCCGTGCGTTGGATCATGTCTCTCTGGTGGCTGAATCTGGGCAGATCATCAGTCTTTTGGGTCCCAACGGTGCCGGCAAGACGACGCTCATTCGCTGTCTTGCGGGAATTGCCCGGCCAGACAAAGGAGGCGTGTATTATGACGAGCAGGAATTTCATCGTGACCGGATGGATTTGCGGCGGCGACTGCACCTTCTGCCGGATTTCCCCTGCTTGTTTTGGGATCAGTCTGTCCTACGCAATATCACCATCATTCTTCACCTGTTCGATGCAGATGGTGATGGAGCCAAAGACCGCGTGGTAGAACTGCTTCGCGATTTTGACCTCCTGCCGTTGGCGCTGCGTCCAATTAATTCATTGTCACGAGGTCAGGCCTACAAGGCAGGGCTGGTGGCGATGATTGCCGCTGATCGAGAGCTTTGGTTGTTGGATGAACCGTTTGCGTCCGGTATGGACCCTCATGGTATAGATGCCTTCAAGCGTCATGCCCGCAATGCTGCCAGTCGTGGTAAAACCATCATCTATTCGACACAGATCCTTGACGTGGCCGAGCGGTTTTCCGACCGCGTATGCGTGATTCATAAAGGGGAAATTCGTGCGTATGACACTCTGCACCGGTTGCGGGAACAGGCTGAAGACAAAAACAATGTATTGGAAGAGATGTTCCGTCAGCTGCGGGAATCTGACCAATGAAACTGCATTCATCCCAGTTTGAGAAAGATCTGAAACGGCTGGTCAAACAGACGATTCGGAGTTCGCCGGAATTAAAGCGTGAACATCGGCGAGTAAAGCGCTACCGCAAACAATTGAATTCAATTTGGCTATGGCGCTTGGCCATCTCTTTGCTTTTGGGTTTTTGTGTTTGGAACATTCAGCTATCGACCGGACACCTGACGACTGCGTTGGCTGGTATAGGCATTTTTCTGCTCGCCGCGTTGTGTTTTCGGATCAGCAGCCTGTGGACCAAGCTTTACAGTTCCACGGATCAGTTCGTCTTGATGCAGCTGCCGCTTACCACAGGCACCGTCTTTCGCTGGCAATTGAAAAAGTATTTTTTGGAATCACTTTTTTTGGCGGTTGATCTGGTTGTCATGCTGGCTGCCTTGGCCTGGCAGAACGACTTCACCATCTGGAAATGGTTGTGCATTCCATTATTCATCGCGGTGGCGTGGTTTAATGTGATTGGATTGGCGGCTTTCTGCGCACTTCGACTTCCACGCACCCCCTTTCAAATTATATCTGTTGGTTTGATTGCGATGGGAGTCGTGCTTTTCTTTGGCAGAAGCGTGGTTGGGCCACTAGCTCTCCGTTTACTTGATGGAAATGCCTGGGAAATTAACCATCTATTACCGACGTCCTGGGCACTGGCACCTTTTGAATTGTTAAACGAACCCCATCACTGGTGGGAGTTGTTTGCTTGGTTGCCGGTGGCGTTTGTAATCGGGAATTTGAAATCTTGCCTGCGACTTTTACGAGAGCGGATGATTTATCAGGAAGTGATGCTGCCGATGGCGTCAGATCAAGTGCCGGGGGAAGAATTTGAATCTGGTCCGATTACAGAAACACCCAAACAGCTGGGGCCCACTGAAATTGAGGGCATCATTGAAAGCGGATTGTTCCTGAAGAAGCCAGGCCATCCTCTCCGTTGGATTCTGGAACAGAAGCTTTGGAATTGGCTGAATCCACGGGAACGGGCATTGGCGGAATTCATCCATCCGTCTGGATTGTTTCTCAGTGCGACTTGGAAAAGAATTTACATCACCTTGCTGATTACCATTCTGCTGGTCGGCTTAACGGGGTTATTTAGCTCCTTGATGCAGTTGTCTTCTCTCGGCTTGGGTGCATTTATCGTATTTTGCATGGCGATTGCGAGCATCGCCAACCACGGTCGGACGTTCACCACTAGTTGGGTCAGCGGCGTAAATGTTCCCATGTATGCCAGCTATGGAATCGGTTTCAGTGAACTAGCGAGATTTTTCTTCAAATATGCAGTCGTTCAGATTCCATTATTGATTGGGGTTTTTGTCATTCTCGGCGGCGTTTCAGCTTGGTGTCTAAAACAACCAGTTGAGCTTGGGCTTATATTTGGATTCAAAACCGCCGGTTTGATATTTGCCAGCCGTTTTATCTTGGTCGTATTTGCATTCAGTTCGGGAACCAATGACACCACCCAATTTCGGTTGAGTGCAATTGTTCTGGTTATGAGCATCGTTGTCCTGGGCATTGGTTTTCTGGGGCTTGGGGCAGCCGGCCTCTTCGTTCCCATGCTGATGCCATCGTTTTTGCTTTGGGGAGGGGCGCTAATCGATGCTTGGATGTTCTTCTGGGTCTATGGTCTGTTTTACCGACATTGCCGTTTCGATTTGATGAGTATCCCAAAACAATAATTTATTATTTAATTTCGATGTGCGGCCGCTACACCATCGCCACCAATTTGAATGAGTTGGAAAAACTCGTCCGGTTCATTATCTCCAAAGGTGCCCGTCCGGAAGAACCCAGATAAAACCTCGCCCCGCGCCAGCAAGCACCCGTCCTCGTCTGGGAAACCGGCCAGCCCACCCTGAAATCCATGCGCTGGGTTTGATTCCATCTTGGCCCAAAGATGAAACCATCGGCGACAAACTCACCAATGCCCGCACCGACACACCCGCGCTACGTTCATTAAATGCGCCCGCTTGAAAAGCAATTTCATTCATTCTGCTTCGCCTCCACCGTCCCTCGCATCTTTCCATACCAATGCGCCAGACACCACCCGCCCACCAGCACCGCTACGCCGCCAAGCCGGATCCGCCGCGCCGAGGGAGAGAGTTGCACCAGCGCTGAAGTTCATTTCACTAAAGCGGATAAAAGCGGCAGCGGTGGCGAAAAAAGTTTTTCAACAAAATAAAGAAAATTTTTGGTGATCCCGCTCCGTGAAATTATAGTGATGAAAATGAAACCCGTCTCCCGCCGGTGGCCCGGTTCGAAAACGCTCGCCGTCGCAGTTTGGCTGGCCGGGTTCGTCGGGCTGGCGGCCGCGTCCGCCATGGCCGCCAATTTCAGCGCGTGGGTTTATCCCGGCGCCAGCGGTCGTTTGCTTTCTCAGCCGGACCCGCTGGGCAACCGCATCCTGGACTTTTCCAGCGTTGGCTACGCGGCCGGTCTGGCGCCCTTGCCGGGCACCAACGCGGTTCCGAACAAAGTCGTCGTCACTCCGCTG
>Ga0265327_10005143_pt1 | contig 11098 bp, 11 predicted proteins | sample 41621metaG_FD_202089 | JGI IMG/M metagenome (GOLD analysis project Ga0265327, IMG submission 202089) | Rhizosphere microbial communities from Carex aquatilis grown in University of Washington, Seatle, WA, United States - 4-16-21 metaG | ecosystem: Host-associated > Plants > Roots > Rhizosphere... | reverse complement strand
TACGCTCACGCCTTCATCTCTGACCTTGCGGCCCGCCTGGCCAATCGCGTCCAGTTGACTTCGGACGGGCACAAACCTTACCTACAGGCCGTTGAGGATGCCTTCGGCTGGGATATCGATTATGCGATGCTGGTGAAGCACTATGGGTCAGCACCAGAAACGCCGAACACTCGCTACTCGCCAGCCGTATGCACCGGATGCGACAAGCAAATCGTCAAGGGCGATCCTGACCCGAAGCACGTCTCGACCAGCTATGTCGAACGCCAGAATTTGACGATGCGGATGAAGATGCGAAGATTCACCCGGTTGACGAACGCCTTTTCGAAGAAGTTGGAGAACCACGAGTGCGCGATTGCGTTACACTTCATGCACCACAACTTCTGCCGGATTCACCAGACGCTGAAGTCAACGCCAGCAATCAAGTCAGGCATCACCGATCACGTCTGGACGATTGAAGAAATGGTCGACTTGCTGCGGGTCTACAATCTTGCGTGACTTCTTCAAAGGCTGGCGACGGAAGGTGGGGGTGGTTGCCCTGGTCGCGGCGATAGGCATGACTGGAATGTGGATGCGAAGCCTGTTTCGTCAGGAGGGTGTCAGTAGACTTGACCATGGTCGGATTTATGACATTTATTCCTTAAGAGGTGAGATCCAGATCCGTCGGATAAGATTCCCTTCCAGATTGGATCATTCACCTCGCATGGAATGGGTTTCGAAAGATTTGAGGACCACCCATCCCGGAGAACTTGTGATTTCTTGGTTGCTGGACCGGTGAATACGATTACGGATTCGTTCAATGGGATGTGTGGGTAGTGTCCTATGCAACGCTTGTTTCGCCGTTCACAGCGACGTCCGCCGTCCTGCTCCTATGGCCCCAGCGGAAATCATCGCCGAAAACCACGAATTCAAAAATTACTTCAAACTTACCCACTACCCGCCGACGTTGAATTCGTCGCCGATCTGGCTGACAACGGTTTATGCCGCGGCGACGGAAGCAACCCTCTCTGGCAAAAAGATATGCATGCTGCCATGATGCGGAGGCTCGTATTTCCCACTGAACCGTTCAGCGAAAGAACCTCTTCTTTATGGCGATCTCACTCGAGCAGTTCTCCCGCCAACTCGTCCAGAGCGGCGTGTTATTCGAGCAGGAATTGAACGGATTCATTCAAAACCTGTCGGACGCTGACAAACCTGCTGATGGCGAGCAACTGGCCAAGCGCCTCGTGAAAGAGAGGAAGATCAGCGCGTACCAGGCGCAGGTGGTTTACTCGGGCAAGGGAAAGTCGCTGACGATGGGGAGCTATTTCGTCCTGGACAAGCTGGGCCAGGGGGGAATGGGGATGGTGCTGAAGGCCGAGCACCGGATGATGAAGCGAATGGTCGCCATTAAGGTGCTCTCTCCCGCGGTCACCAAAACAAAGGAATTGTCTCAGCGGTTTCAGCGGGAAGTGGAAGCGGCGGCCCGGTTGACGCACCCGAACATCGTGGGGGCATTCGATGCGGGAGAAACGAACGGCTCGCCGTTCCTGGTCATGGAATACGTCCCTGGTGACGACCTGTCATCGATCGTGAAGAAAAAGGGGCCGCTGTCAGTGGATCAGGCGATTGACTGTATCGCCCAGGCCGCGAAGGGTTTGGAATTCGCTCATTCGCAGGGGGTGATCCATCGCGACATCAAGCCCGCCAACCTGCTGATGGACACGCACGGGGTCGTCAAGATCCTGGATATGGGCCTGGCAAGGATCGAGGCCTCTGATGTGGCGACGCAGGCCGATCTGACCGGGACCGGCGCCGTGATGGGAACCGTCGACTACATGGCTCCCGAACAGGCGCTCAGCACCAAGCACGCTGATGCCCGCAGTGACCTGTACAGCCTGGGGATCTCGTTATGGTACCTGCTTACCGGCAAGCCAGCCTACGAAGGCGATTCGATGATGGCCCGACTGCTGGCTCACCGTGAGCAGCCGATCCCCAGCCTGCGTTCCGTTCGGAGCGATGTCCCGGAATCACTGGACCAGGTCTTTAGCAAGCTGGTGGCCAAGAAGCAGGTCGACCGATACCAGACCGCAACCGAGGTGATCGCTGAACTGCAGGCCTGCCGGACAGGAGCGAGTATCAGGGCGGTGGCCGTTGCCGAAGTTGCGACGGGGCCGGATGAGTTCCAGAACTTCCTGCAACAGATCGATTCGCCAACGGAAGGCCCGCGTGGCAGTCGATCGAATCCATCAATGACCAGTACGAAAACGGTGGCACGGTCTCAGGCGTCTGTCACCACGGCGGACGAGACGCTGCCCCCGCTTCCTGAAAGTGACACTCAGCGATTTCGACGGCCAAAGAAGGCGAGAAAGGCCAAATCGCCGCCGTGGTTTCAGGACCGGCGCGCAGATTGGCGGCGCAACGGCCGCTGTTGTCCTCCTGCTGGCTGCAATCTTCCTGTTCCAGACGCCCCATGGCACGCTGAGGATCGAGATCCTCGATCCCGAGGTCGAGATGCGGGTGAAGGGAACCCAACTGACGTTTCACGGCCCGGATCTGCAACCCGTTTCGCTGAAGGCGGGTGAGAAGAAGCTGTTGGTGACGCGTGGCGATCTGTCATTCGAAACGGAATCGTTCGCCATCAGCAAAGGAAAAGAGTTTCGCGTCAAGGCCGAACTGGTCGGCGACAAGCTGGTCGTGAATGGCGGCGGGAAAGTGATTTCGGAACAACCGATCAAACGCAGGGATTTGACAACTTCGACCACAGGAGTTGCCACCAATGCCTCGACGAACCCGGCATCAAATACATCCGCTCCTTCACCGGCAATCGCCCCGTTCGATGCGAAGCAGGCTCGCTTGCATCAAGAGGCGTGGGCCCGTCATCTCGGTGTCCCCATTGAGCACACGAATAGTCTTGGCATGAAATTCGTGCTGATCCCGCCCGGCAAATTCACGATGGGAATCACGCCCGAGCAGTTCGAAGAATTTCGCAAGATTGTTCCGGACGAACATGGAAACTTAATGCTCCGGCGCGCCATGCCGGCTCATCCGGTGCGGATTACCAGACCGTTCTACATGCAGACTGACCAGGTTCGCCTGAGCCTGTTCACCAGCCTGCTCGGCCGCGATCCACCAGTCGATGCGGAACTCGACACTCACGACAACCTGTGGCGAGGCGTGAGTTGGAACGATGCGATTGAGTTCTGCAACAGGTTGAACGAGCGCGAGAAGCGACAAGCTGTATACACAGTGAATGGAACGGAAACCCGATGGGTTCATGACGCGGTCGGGTATCGCCTCCCCACTGAGGCGGAATTTGAGTTCGCGTGTCGCGCGGGGACGGATACGTTTCTCTATTTCGGCAACGATTCCGCGGACATGCGAAATCACATCAGGTACCACGCTGGCGCACTTCTTCGGTCCAACCCCTTCGGTCTGTTCGAACTTTATGCCGGAACGATGAATTGGTGTTGGGATGCGGTGCCGCAAGATCTTGTTTCGTATTCGGCCGAAGTACTGAAGCAGACAAATGACCCGGTCGGTGCTGAAGGCTCCAGCCGAATCAGGCGGGGGAGCGTGTTTTTTGCCGGCGGGGGTGAGGATGTCGCGCAAAACAACAGCTTTTACCGAGTCAGCGCCCCTGCCGATGTACGCCAAATGACAGGGTTGGGCCGCATCGTGCTCGTCATTCCGCAACGAGCGGTAAGCGGCACCTTCCCCGCCTCCAATTCAATGAGCGTCAAGGGAGACCAAATTGATTACTCGTTGGAACGTGATTGTGCGGAATGGTTGCGTTCGCACCAAAACGCGATCGTAATTCGCATCGGGGACCAACTGAGGCACATCGAGTTTGACCAGCCACTCCCCAAGGAACCTTTTACCTTGGAGCAGTCTGGTCGAAATTTTGCGGGTCCAGAGACTGGCGCCGCCATCCAGCCTCGGATCGACAAGTTCGCCAGACTCCATCGATTCGATGGAGGGTATCTGCCTTCGGTCGCTTCCCGCCAGTGGGCTGCGGCTTTCGCGAAGATGCCGAATATTTCGCACATCAACGCCTATGCGACAGATATTCAGGACGAGGATCTGACCTTATTCGCGACAATGCCCAATCTGACATACCTCAGTGTCGATGGTTGTCAGAAACTGACCGGGAAGGGGATTCGAAACCTCGCTGCCAGTCGCTCCCTGAGAACAATCAATCTATGGGACCCGTTAAAGGTGAATAACAGCTATACATTGAAAGACGTACAGGCACTTCAAAAGGCGCTGCCACATTGCACCATCACCAAGGGCTCAGGCGAACCAATACCAGGCCTGTAGCCCGCCACGGGTCTGAGTTCCGGCAAGCTCTTTCTGCACGCCGCTGCCTGCCGGCAATGGATTAATGACGTGCAGGCACTGCCTGCCGAACAGCAGCTGGAAGCTGCCAGACGGCAGCTGATAGAGGTGAATCCGAAGTTTGATGGCAAGCTCGTGATGAATTTTGCCGTGCACTGCCTGCCCCAGAATCGAAATCGGCAAGGTCACGGAGTTTGGATTCATTACAACGGAGACGACCGACATTTCTCCGGTTGCCGCCCTGAAGAATCTCACCAGTCTCTTCAGCGGAGACAATCGCGACGAAACGAAGGGATCAGGCCGCCTCGACGTAGTCGTACCCGCTCTTGGCCATCTGAACGAGTGCCAGCAACTGATTCAGTTCATCAGTCTGTCGCAGGACATCGATCATCAGGACGTCGACTTCACTGTCCGCGTCGTCGCTTTGAAGAAGTTGTTTCAGGCGTTCGCGACCATACACGAGAAACACTTCCTGCGTCGGAATGTCACGTCCGAAGATCACTTCCACCTCGGACAACAGGTCTATTGCGGAAAACAGTTCCGTCGATTTCAAAACCGAATGGGAATCTCGCTCTTCGCCGAGAACCTCGTTCAACGTCAGTGACGGAATCATCATGGTCGTGGCCTTTTCATGTCCTGAGCGGACGAAGGGACTTCACAGGAAGGCCGCGGCCCGGAGACTCTCCAGGCTGCGGCGATGGAAACCGCGTCGATCAGACCGGACGGAACCGATCAATGATGGCTGAAGCTGTTTCCTTCCGTTCCCCCGCGTGGCGCCCCACAGACCATGTCGCAGGTCGTGTTGACGTCGCAGTCATCCACCGAATCCATAAACGACGCACCGTGCACGAAGCTCTTGTTCTTGCAGTCGTTGTTGGAATTGGCGCTGAATCCCGTGTAGCCGTAGGTCTGGTCCAACCGACCAAACGCGTTCCCCAGGTCATTCAACTCGGTATTGATCGCCACCGAGACTTCGCTCAGCCCGACAACCATGGCCAGGACGGCGATCGTCAGGACCAGGACCAGTTCTGCCGAAATGATCACACCGCTCTCGTCTTGAATCAATTGACGCAACATGCTCTGAGTTCCTTGTTTGAAATGATCTGACCGTTGCCCTCAAGCAATCGCTTGCGAGCGAATCGACATCACGACGTGAGCACACCCTCTACACGTTGCGATGTTGTCGCACGGGAACACCCTCCCGCCGACGATGGCGACGCCGCTGGCCGGCGACGTTGCCGTTTTCCCTGCGCAGGAAACTTCATGATCGAGGGACCAGCCCTCGGTTAAGAATCTTCAGAAGGCTCCTGGGATGACCCAGGAGCCCCTTGGAACTCACCGAACCACTGTTGGCGATCCCGGACTGGCGTTCACCACCATTCCGAGACTGTGATCCGGCAAGCATGGACGGAGTCGTTCAGCGCGGCCGCGACCCATGACAGTGGGCGGCGTCACACGAAAAACCGCAGGCCAGTTTCTTGCAACCGGCGGACTGCGGGGTTGGGTTCAAGTGGATGAAGTAGAAGTTCTTCAAACTCACCGGGAGAAGGGTCTGAGGCATGTTGCCCTGTCCTGGTGACGTTGATGACTTAACGCATCACACGTGCCGAAGCGCTGCGGAACGGCAACATCGTGCCCTGGCCAGCGCGGCAATGACCGTAGTCAATACGCTGCAACCCATGGCGCAGCCACGATGTCGGACAGTTCATCGAAACTCAGGCAATGCACGCGCATCGCCGCCGGATCGGATGTCCGTAAGTTCTCGATGTTGCCGGAAATCAACAAACCGTACAGGGCGCTAATTCAAGCCGCTGAACACGCCCCCCGGATTCTCAGTCGAGATCCGGTAAGCCTGTTTACTGGCTGCATCGCGTATCCAGTGATCTTTTTGACGGTTAGGGCGATCAACCCGTGTTCTGGGTGACGATCGGTCGTAACGCGCCGAAGGACCAACCCGCAAGAGCTGTACCAAAAGTGCAGAGTTTGCCGAATGCGTCCATTGAGCATCAGGAAACTGCAAACAGGATTGAAGTCGCTGGAGCGACTACAACGAAATGTTGCCAGTTTGCAACACGGGTTCATTGTCCACGCAGGGTCTCGGCGACACTGATGGGCTCATTTAAGTGAAGCGTGCAGACCATTGCCCACCATTCATGCCGCGATTCATCGTCGACGAACCGGATGACCTGCGCCGTACCGCCACCTGCAAGCTGCTTCACGGAGCGAGAGTCGGTTGGCTGGAACCGTGGATCACTGTTATTGTCTGCATTCCCCTTCGGACAAATTGCAATCCCGGCATCTGCCCTACGGAGTCTGGTCGTGTGTCGATTTGTTTTGCCGCTTTTGATCGTCGCAAGTTTCCTGACTGACATCTGCGTCCCGTCCATGGGGATTTCGCCGCTGGGGCTGACGTCCACCGCACTGGCGACGCCGCCCGAGTTACCTGATGGAACGGAAACCGCCACGCGGCGACTGGCTGGCTTCAAAGTTCCCGACGGTATGAAGGTCGAACTGTTCGCCGCCGAGCCGAAGCTCGCCTCACCCGTCGCGATTGGGCTTGACGAACGCAACCGAGTGTTCGTCGCCGAAGAATACCGCTTCAACCTGGGTACCGAGGAAAATCGAACCCGCCCATTCCTGCTGGAAGACGATCTGCAGATTCAAACGCTCGATGATCGACTGAAGATGTACGAGAAGTTTGCATCGCGATTTGAAGGGGGAATGGACTGGTTCCGCAAGGTGTCCGACCAGGTCCGGCTGGTGGAGGACGTCGATGGCGACGGTCGGGCCGATCGCTCGACAGTCTTTGCCCCTGGTTTCAATGGAGTCCTGGACGGCCTGGCGGCCGGCGTCATGGCGACCGATGGGGATGTCTATTTCACCTGCATCCCCAACCTGTGGCGACTGCGCGACACAAACGGCGATGGTGTCGCAGACGAGCGGACCGTGATTCAGACTGGATTCGGAGTCAACGCTGGATTCCTGGGCCATGACCTGCACGGACTGTGCTGGGGGCCCGATGGAAAACTGTACTTTTCGGTCGGTGATCGAGGGTTCCATCTGACGACCCAGGGGGGAGCGCGCCTGCACGGGCCTCGCAATGGTGCGGTGTTTTCGTGCTTTCCCGATGGGAGCGATTTTCAAGTCGTCTGCCGGGGGCTGCGCAATCCTCAGGAACTGGCCTTCGATCAGTTTGGCAACCTGTTCGCGGCGGACAACAACTGCGACAAGGGTGACCATTCACGCCTTGTCTATTGCCTGCCAGGATCGGACAGCGGCTGGAACATGGCGTTCCAGTCGATTCCCGATCCGTACCTGACCGGCCCCTGGCACGCCGAAAAGATGTGGCACTTGTGGAATGGCAGCGTCGATCCCGCAGTCCAGCAAAACGCAGTGAATGAAAACCTGGCGCTCGACCGCCCGGCCTGGGTTCTTCCGCCTGTGGGAAAAATCGGCGCCGGTCCATCGGGGTTCGCCTACTACCCCGGCACGGGACTTTCCCCCCGATACGACCATCACTTCTTTCTCTGCAATTACACGGGGAATGGCGGGATTGAATCGTTCAGCATCCGGCCGCGCGGGGCTGGCTTCGAAGTGATCGACGAACACGACTTCCTGAAACCGATCTCCGCGACGGACTGCGAATTCGGGTACGACGGCAAACTATACGTCAGCGATTTCGTCAACCTGATCTGGAATGGCGGCAGTTCCGGGGGACGAATCTACACCGTCTTCGACCAGAAGCATGTTCAGGACCCGGCTGTTAAACAGACGGGGGAACTTGTCCGCGGCGGATTCAAGAAATTGAATCCCGAAGCGTTGACGGAACTCCTGGGACATGCAGACCAGCGAATTCGTTTGCGGGCGCAGTTTGAACTGGCATCACGCGGGGCGGATTCCGTCCGCTACCTCCAGGCCACGCTCGCCACATCACGGCAGCCACTCGCCCGCCTGCACGCCGTGTGGGGATTGGGACAACTCGCCGCAGCGCGAACAGTCGCTGGAGAAATCACGCCAGCCACTCGCAGTGCCGCGGCCACCGCACTCATGACGAGCGTACAGGATGACGACGAGCAAATCCGGGCCTGGACGGTCCGACTGCTGGGCACACATCGACACGAAGCGGCCATCCCTGTCATTCAACAACGGCTATCCGACAAAAGTCCCCGCGTCCAATTGTTTGCGGCGCTCGCCATGTCACAGTTCCCCGAAAGTGCGTCCGAACCCGAATTGCGGCAGTTGATTCAAAGCCACAGCGATGCCGACCCCTGGATCCGACATGCCTGCGTCATGATCGCAGCCCAATTCGCCCCGCAATGGTTTCCGCCGCGTGCGCCTAAAGTCGATGTCCTGGGACTGGCGAACGACAAGAACCCGAGCGTCCGGCTGGTCGCACTGCTGGCCCTTCGCCACGCCTACAAGTCGAAAACCGAATGGACGTTCCATCCTAATCGCCAGTCGAACGGAGCGGCCCCATCATTCGTCTCGACAGCAAGAGGCGACTCGGTGGAAACCGTCGCCAAGGACTTCTTGCGAGACGAACAGATCCATCTGGTGGCGGAAGCGGCCCGCGCGATCAATGATCTTCCCCTGGATGAGGCCACCCCGGCACTCGCCGCACTGGCCCCGACTCTCAAGGGGGCATTTGCCTCAACGGCCCCCGAATCTCTCGCGCGCCGAATCATCAACGCCAACTTTCGATTGGGCGAAGTCGAACATGCTCAGCGAGTCCTCGCCATCGTCGTTGAACCTGGTCTGAGCCTTCCAATCCGCAGGGAAGCCCTGGCCGCGTTGCTCGACTGGGATCAGCCCGGCCCGCGAGACCGAGTCACCGGATTCTGGAGACCCATCCAAGGTAAGACGGCGTTTGCTGGAGCGGGCCCGGCACGCGATGTTAAGGAAATAGGACGTGTGAAACTGTTCCTGGCGGAGAACATCACAACGCTACTGGGACAAGCCAGCAACGAACTACAACCGGATGTGGTCAAACTGATTGCCCACTATCAGTTGCCGACCGACGACAAAATCTTTGCGGGCTGGATTGCCGATTCGACGAAGAGCATCCCGACAAGAACGGCAGCGCTGCGATTGCTGGCCACGCGCCAATCGCCGCTCGCACTGTCCTCCATCGAACTGGCTCTCGAGACCGACCGTCCCCCGCTTCGTGCAGAAGCGCGTGACATGCTGGCACTGCTCAAGCCTGCCGAGGCAATCGGGCCACTGGAGCAGACGCTGAACAACGAAGCCGCCACGGTCATCGAGCGTCAGCGCGCGCTGGCGACTCTGGCGTCAATCAAGCTCGATCCCGCTGATTCCATTCTCAGAACCTGGCTGATGCGGCTCAATGTCGGTCAAGTTCCACCAACCCTGGAACTGGATGTCCTGGACGCCGCAGCACTGCGCAATCTGCCCGAGTTCACTCAGGCCGCCGACACCTTCCGTGCGCAGCGGGCGTCCGGCGATCTGCTTTCCCGATTTCAAGTGGCATTACACGGTGGTGACCGCGATCGAGGCCGCGACCTGTTCGTGGGTCACCGCGTTGGTCAATGCATCCGCTGCCATTCCGTCGGTGTCGGACTGGTGGGAGGCAAGGCGGGGCCGGATCTGCATCAGGTTGCCACGCGACACGATCGATCATCGCTCCTGCAATCGCTGATCGATCCCAATGCCAAGATTGCCAAAGGCTATGAAACCGTCACCCTGGTGATGCAGGACGGCAAGATTTACGGTGGTCTGATCCGAAAAGAGGAAGAGGGCGTAATCGTGCTCGAGAAAGCGGAAGGAGGAACCATCACCCTGAAAGTCAGCGATGTCGAAGAACGCTCCGCAGCCAAATCGGCAATGCCCGAAATGAATCGGGCACTGACTCCTCGTGAGCTTCGCGACCTCGTGGAATTCCTGTCGACGTTGAAGTGACTGGGGACACCGGGTCTCGGGTCCTCTTACTTCGTCTTCGGTGCTTCAACCTTTTCAAACCCGTTCACGCCGATGACGTTGAATCCGCCATCGTGGTTCTCATTCGTGAATCCGTCGTACGCATTCCGCGCCAGGTAGACTCGTACCGTGTCCTTGGTGGAGGGCAATCCAATGTGCCCGGATGTCCCTGGAGGCGGGTTCCCCTTGCCAATCCAGGATCGTCGCCAATAGCGCACGTAGGCAAGATCCCCTTTCCGAAGCACATCCCCCTTTTCGCATTTCTGAACGCGAATCTCGGCAACATACGAAGTGCCTTTCCAATTCGCATCGGATTCGACGCGTTCATACACGGCAGCCACTTGCCCCACGATGATATCTGTCGCCATCCCTCGCAAATCGTCCGCAGACGACAGCGGCTTCTCCGCCAGTGCCGCCCCGGCAAACAAGCTTGCACCAACAATCGCCAACAACAAGACTCGGCCTGACATTTCGTACTCCGTATTTCTCAAGTGGACTGCAGTTCGGATTCTTTACGCCCGGACAGGTGAACTATTCCGCCAAGGTGATGGATCGCAGTGTCAGTGACCGGACACTATTGCCGGAACCGGAGGAAATTGTCTGGCTGAGTGACGAGGGAAGATCCAGTTTCCCAACTCGTTCCCAGCGGTTGCGGACGGTTTCCACACGAACAATCGCGCCCGTCTGGGCATCGCGGTACTGCACCTGGTAGGCCCGTGGCAAGACTTTTCCCTCGGCATTGCGTTCACTGTCAAGCATCTGCAATGACATGTTCTCTGGCCCCAGGTTTCGATTCACAACGATGATTTCATCATCTCGAATCCGGTAGGTCGAAGCGAACCGACCTCCA
>Ga0265327_10005141_pt1 | contig 11098 bp, 13 predicted proteins | sample 41621metaG_FD_202089 | JGI IMG/M metagenome (GOLD analysis project Ga0265327, IMG submission 202089) | Rhizosphere microbial communities from Carex aquatilis grown in University of Washington, Seatle, WA, United States - 4-16-21 metaG | ecosystem: Host-associated > Plants > Roots > Rhizosphere... | reverse complement strand
GGTGGGTGCGGTGGTCGACCGCCCAGGCGATCGCGGGTCCCTGAATCGCCATCGAGCCCAGCACGAGCAGCGTCGCCTTCAGCGGCGGGATGGCCTCGAACGCCCGATGCGTCAGCATCCGGTGGAACCCGATGGTGATGCCGAAGCCCATCAGGATGTAGAGGATCGCCATCAGGCCCAGGTCGCTCCAACCCACGGCGTCATTCCATAGCAAGGTGACGGCCGCCAGCACCCCGGCGAACGGGATCAACGTGATCGCGAGCATGGTGCTCTTCTGCCCCCAGCCGGGAACGCTGACGGGGACGGGGGTGGTTGTGGTCACGTGGCTCCCTTGTGCGCCTGCTGTTCGCGCATCTGTCGCTTGTGCTCCCGCTTGGCGGTCTGATAGGCGACCAGCGCTTCCGGTGAGTCGACGTCGCCCAGCGTCGGATGATTCGGCAGCACCCGCTCATATCCCTCCGGGTGCACACCAAACTGCTTGATCAAGGTCGCCGTCAGGCTCCGTACCTTCATGTCCCCGAAACCGGGTAGCGAGCCGATCCGCGCAACCATGTCCTCGCCCGTCACAGCCTCTGTCCAGACCCGCGATCCGTCGCCGCCGAAGCGCTGGGCGATGTCGGTGGACAGCGCCTGGACGCGCTGTGCCATGGAGCCCGGGAAGCGGTGGATCGCCGGACGCTCCCGGAACACCGCCTCCAGCGTGGCGGGGTCGGTCGCGGCGATGCGGCCGGGATCGAGGTGCCCGAGCCGCTGCTTGATCACGTACGGCCCGGCGAACGCCTTGGGAACCGGCACCTGCTGGTCGAGCGCAAAGCCGATCAGGAGCGCATTCGGATCCTGGGCGATCAGTCGGCAGGCCTCCGGATCGTCGGTCCAGGGCAAGCTGACAGGCATGGTGGTCTTGACCATCCGATGGAGCCTACCTGGCCGCCGGCGCTTCGTCTGCAGGTGTTCCAATCATCGCCACATGCTGAGACGGCCCAGCGCTACCCTCCGTTGCGTGAAGCTGGTGCTGGCATGGGAGGCTCTGCCCGGGCAGGTGCAGATCGCCATCGCCTACCCGGTGCTGACGGTACTGCTCTTCCTGCTCCATCTGGGACCGCTCAGCCAGCCCGTCGGCCGGGCGATCTTCTACGGCATGTTCTGGGCGGTCCCGGGGACGGCGCTGCTGGTGATCGGGACGAGGAACGAGGCCGCGAAGCGACGCGGCCAGCAGCCCCAGGATCCAGACCCCGAGGTCAGCGACTAGCGCCCAGTGCGAGGCCGGCGCGGCAGGCGTCGCGCACCTCGTCCGCCGACCACGGCGCCGGCGCCACCGAGATGAAGTAGTCGGCGAGGGCCTTGTCGGCGAGCTCCTCCAGCATCTCGTCCTTGACGCCGACCGACTCCATCGTCTCGAACGAGAGCTCGGTCAGGATCCGGTGGACGGCGCGCACGGCGCGGGAGCCGTCACCGCTGCCGTCGTCGGGCTCTCCGAGCGCGTCTGCGACCCGCTCGAACTGCTCCGGGACGTACCGGCGGTCGCGGTCCATCGTCTCGGCGAGCACCAGGCCGATGGTCAGCCCGTGGGGGAGTCCGAGCATGCCGCCCAGAGCCTGGGCGAGTGAGTGCTCCGAACCGCAGTCGGAGATGTTCATGGCCAGGCCGGCAAGCAGGCTGGCGCAGGCCATCCGCGATCGCGCGTCGGCGTCCGAGCCGTCGCGGCAGACTCGCACCAACGCCTGGCCGGCCAGCCGGGTGGCCTCGAGCCCGACGGCGTCGCCGATCGGGGTGCGCACCGTCACGACCAGAGCGGCGATCGCCTGCGCCAGCGCGTCGATGCCGGTGTAGGCGGTGATCGACCGCGGCAGCCCATGGGTCAGCACCGGGTCGACGAGCGCGTACTGGGCGCGCAGCAGCGGGCTTGCGATGCCCGCCTTGACATGGGTCTCCTGGTCGGTGATGACCGCTCCGCCGGAGACCTCCGAACCGGTGCCGGCGGTCGTCGGGATGCACACCAGCGGGATCCGCGGCTCCTCGTAGGCGGCCTCGCCGCGGGCGAACCGCAGGTACGGCCCGCCCTGGCCCGCGACCAGGCGGCCGGCCTTGGCGGTGTCCATCGCCGAGCCCCCGCCGATGGCGACCACGGCGTCGGCGCCGCTGTCACGTAGCGCGGCGGCCGCCTCCTCGACCAGCGCGACCGTCGGCTCCCCGGCGTCCTTCTCGAAGCGCACCGCGCCGGTCAGCGGCTCCAGCGCCGCTGCCACTCCGGGCACCAGCTCGGGCAGCCCGCGGTCGATGATCACGAACGGCCGCGACGCGCCCTCGTCGGCCAGCACCCCCGCCAGCTCGGAGGCCACGCCGTCGCCGAACCGGATCTTGACCGGAAGGTGGTTGCGGAAGGGTGCGATCATGGTGCGTCCTTCGTGAGTGGGTGAACGGAGTCGCCGACGCGCACGATGCCCGGCGCCTCGACGTCGGCATAGACGCCGAAGTAGACCTGCTTGTCGCCGTCAGGCGGCCGGTAGGAGGCGATCAGCCGGAGGGTGTCCAGGTCGCGGTCGCCCGTCTCGGGGTTCCGCGTCGTCAGGCTGCAGCGGGGATCGAGCCGGACAACGCGCAGCACCGCGTTGCCTGCCTGGACGCGCTGCCCTACCCACGCGTCCTCCTCGTGGGGATCGCCACCGCGCAGCAGCAGGGTGGGGCGGAACCGGCGCGCCTCCGGGGCGTCGGGCAGCCGGCCGCGTCGCTGCAGCTCGGCGAGCGACTCCTCGCCCAGCATCGACACTGCCACCGAGTCCTTGCCCAGAGCCGGGCCGTCCTCGACGCGGACCAGGCGCAGGTCGCGCCCGGCAACTCCGGTGATCGCCTCCGCCCAGGGCCCTGCGACGATGCTGCCGGCGACCGGCTCCCCCCACAGCTGCGTCTCGAACGGTTCGCCCTGCCGGGGCTGGCCGTCGACACGTTCGCCACCGGGGAGGGTCACCACCAGGTGGTCCTCGACCGGGTCGTAGCTCGCCGAGATCGTCGCCAGGGCGCCGATTTCCCGCTGGGTCATCACCCTGCTAGAGGGGTCGACCAGCACGAACCGTCGGTCGTCGGTGATTCCGGTCGGAGTCAGCTCGGCTTCGTCCAGCGACTCCAGCCGCAGCGACTTGATCGGCGTGGCGTGGATGGCACTGACGCGCAGCGGCATGGTCGGGTAGCCTACCGGCATGTCAGACACCGGTTTCGCAGCCGCCCTGGGCGAGCAGATCGCCTACGAGTTCGGCGCCTCGCAGCAGTACATCGCAGTCGCCGTCTACTACGACGACGAGACGTTGCCCAGGCTGGCAGCGCACTTCTACCGCCAGTCGCTCGAAGAGCGAAACCACGCGATGATGATGGTGCAGTACCTGCTCGACGCCGGCGAGCAGATCTCGATTCCGGGAGTGGCCGCACCAACGGTGCGCTTCGCCGACGTGGTGGAGCCGGTGGTGCTCGCTCTCGCCCAGGAAAAGCGTGTGACCGAACAGATCGGCGGGTTGGCGACACTCGCCCGCGACAACGGTGACTACGCCGGCGAGCAGTTCATGCAGTGGTTCATCAAGGAGCAGGTGGAGGAGGTCGCGAGCATGACCAGCCTGCTGAAGGTGGTCGAGCGCGCCCGCGAGAACCCGCTGCTGGCCGAGGAGTACCTGGCGCGTGAGGCCGCCGCCGAGGCCGCCGATCCGACCGCCCCGCATGCGGCCGGCGGCGCGCTCTAGCGCCGTCCTCGTCCTGCTCGGGCTGCTCGGGCTGACCGCCACGGGCTGCTTCGGAGGCTCCGGCTCCTCCGCCTCGAGCCAGGCGGCGCCGTCGTTCCACAGCCAGGCCCTGGCGATCTGCAGACGAACCCAGCGACATGTCGTCGCGTTGGGCGCGCCCAACGCGGTGGCGTCGCTGCCTGATCTGGCAACGCACGGTGCCAGGCTGCTGGTGCTCCAGCGACGCGAGATTTCACAGCTCCGAGCCCTGCAGCCTCCCGCCTCGGATGCCGGGGATGTCCAGGCGGCCCTGTCGGCGATGCGGGCCGCAACGGCAGCCGGTGCCAGGCTGGTCTCCTACGCCCGGCAGGGCGATCCCGGGGCGGTGATCGCGCAGGAGAGGGTGGTCACGGCGGCGGTCGCCGCGGCAAACCGTGCCCTGGTCCCGCTCGGGCTGAACACCTGCGCGGGCTAAGAACTAACTCAGCGCGGCGACGCGGTCGGCCTCGGCCGCTGACAGCGGCCGGAGCGGGGCACGGACGTCTGGCCTGACCGGCAGCCCGGCTCGGCCGAGGACGAGCTTCAGTGCGGCGATGAACCCGGTCGGCGGGATCGCGTTCCGAAGCTCGCGCATCCGGGCGGTGTGCGCGGGCGAGGGATCGCGCACTGCTGCGCCGACGTCCGCCGGGAACGCGCTCGCAAGGCCCGACACCGCGCCGGCAGCGCCCTCGGCCAGGCCGTCGGCGACGAGCGGCTCGGAACCCACGTACACGGGCAGGCCGAGCCGGAGGTAGGGCCGCAGAGCGTCCATCGTCCCTTCGGATGCCTTGATCCCGGCGACATTGTCCGCCCGCTCGGCGACGCGCTCGATCACGGCCGGCGGCAGCGGGTAGCCGCTGCGGGCGGCAAATGCGTAGAGATAGAAGGGCAGCGGTGCGCAGGCGGCGGCAGCGGCCGCAAAGTGCTCAACCAGCAGGTCGTCGTCGAGTGGGAAGTAGGGCGGGGGGATCACCGCGGCGCCGTCGGCGCCCGTCTCGGCGGCGTGGGCCGCGAGCGCCGCCGTCTCGGCCGTCGTCTGGGCGCCGCAATGGACGATCAGCGGACCGCGGCACGCCGCCCGGAACAGCTCGGCGGCCCTGCGCCGCTCCTGCGGCCGCAGCAGGATGCCCTCTCCGGTCGTGCCGCAGCAGAAGATCCCGTCCGCGCCGCCCTCGGCGGTGAGGTGGGCGACCAGAGGCTCGATCGCGGCGTCGTCGAGCGCCTCGCCGCCGTCCCGCAGGGGCGTCACCGAAGCGGCATACAACAGGGGCGCCATCGCTGTGCGAGCATACCCGGCTGGTGCGCGTCGTCTCGCAGTTGCCTGCCCGCGCCGACCTGGTGGTGGTCGGTGGCGGCATCGTGGGCGCCGCCACCGCCTTCTTCGCCTCCCGCGCCGGGCTGCGCGTGCTGATCGTCGAGCGGCTGCCCCGGCCCGCGGCGTTCACGACCGCCGTCGCGGCCGGGGGCTATCGCCTGCAGCTCGAACATGCCGACGAGCTCGGCCTCGTCCGGCGCACCGTCGAGCTGCTGGAGCGGTTCGCCGACGAGACCGGCCAGACCGTCCACACGCCCGGGCTTCTGCGCCAGGGCTACCTGTGGCTGGCAACCGCCGAGGAGACTGCCGCCACTCAGAGAGAGCTGGTCGATCGTCAGCGCGCGTTCGGCGTCGACGGCGTCGAGCTGCTCGACGGCGAGCAGGCGCGCCGCGAGTTCCCGTGGCTGGATCCGTCGGTGCTCCAGGCCCGGTTCCGGGCAGCCGACGGCCTGATCGATCCGCGGCCGATCGCGATGGGGCTGATCGAGGGCGCGGGATGTGAGGTGGCGCTGGGCTGTGAGGTCGCCGGGCTGAAGACCGACAGCGGCCGCGTCCAGGGCGTGCGCACCTCGTGGGGCGATGTGGCCTGTGGCGGCGTGGTGGTCGCCTGCGGGCCGCTGTCCGGCCTGTTCGCCGCGCAGGCCGGCGTCCGCCTGCCGGTCGAGGCGCTGCGTCGCCAGCGCGTCGCCATCTGGAACATGGCCGGCCTGCCGCCCGGGGCGCCGATGACCATCGACGAGGAGACGACCGTCCACTGGCGGCCGGTGGGCGACCGCGCGGCATACCTGCTCTACCCGGATCCCACCGAGCGGCCCGCCCCGCCCGCGACCCGGGTGGACGGCGACCCGGAGTTCGCATTCGGGCTGCTCGACCCGGCCAGCCCGCGCTGGATCGGGCGCACCGCCCCGTTCTGGTCGGAGGTGTGGGAGCGGAACTCGGCGGTCTGGAGCGTCCAGGCCGGCCAGTACACGATGACGCCCGATCAGCGGCCGTTGCTGGGTGAGACCGAGGTCGGCGGCCTCTTCGTGAACACCGGCTACAGCGGCCACGGCGTGATGGCAGGGCCCGGCGGCAGCGAGCTGCTGGTCGAGGTCATCACCGGCGACCGCACCGACAACCCGTTCCGGCTCGACCGCGAGTTCACGACGAGCACCCAGGCGTTCTGAGACGATGCGCCAATGACCGTCGCTGCGGCCGTCCTCTCCGCCCCTCATGAGCCACTCCGCGTAGAGTCGCTCGAGCTCGACGATCCCGGCCCCGCCGAGGTGCGCGTTCGCTACGGCGCCAGCGGCGTCTGCCACAGCGACCTGCACTGCATCGACGGCGAGTGGACGGTGCCGCTTCCGCTGGTGCTTGGCCACGAGGGCGCCGGCACGGTCGAGGCGCTGGGTCCCGGCGTGACCGGCCTCGCTGTCGGCGACCGCGTGATCCTGTCCTGGCGATACAGCTGCGGCCACTGCCGCGCGTGCGTGCGCGGCCGGTCCTGGGCGTGCACGAACACCCGCATGGGCGACTCCACGCTGGACGACGGAACGCTTCGTTTTCAGCGGGGCGACGGCACTGAGGTCTACCAGTATCTGTCGGTCGGAACGTTTGCCGAGGCGGCGGTGGTGCCTGCGCAGGCGGCGATCCCGGTGCCGCCGGAGCTCCCCTTCGACGTCGCCTGCCTGATCGGATGCGGGGTCACGACCGGCGTTGGTGCTGTGGTCAACACCGCTGAGGTCGAGGCCGGCGCTTCCGTCTGCGTGATCGGCTGCGGCGGCGTCGGGCTGTCGGTTGTGATGGGAGCGGTGCTGGCCGGCGCCCACCCGATCATCGCGGTGGATGTGGAGGACGAGAAGCTCCAGCAGGCGGTCGACATCGGGGCCACCCACACGGTTCGCGGAGATGCCGACGTAGCCGCCCAGGTGCGCTCGATCGTGCCCGGCGGCGTCGACTACGCGTTCGAGGCCATCGGGCTGAAGCCGACCGTGGAGCTGATGCCGCGCCTGCTCTGCGTCGGCGGCACCGCAGTGATGGTCGGCATGTCCGCCGAGAACGTGGAGGTCAGCTTCTCGGGCTATGGCCTGCCCGAGTATGGGCACAGCGTCCTGGGCTCGAACTACGGGTCATCCGTGCCACCGGTGGACTTCCCCCGGCTGGCCGCGCTGCACCTGGCCGGCAAGCTGCCGATCGACCGCCTGATCACCGACCGGATCGGGCTGGACGGCGTCAACGCCGCCTTCGACGACATGCGCAACCGCCGCGGCGGGCGCGCGGTCATCCTCTACGACTAGAAAGCCCTGTCAGGGCTTCAGAGCCTGGCCGCGCGGAACGCAGTCGTCACGTAGGGCAGCTCGATTGCCTCAGGCAACGCGTCGGCGATCTGGCTGATCCGTGCCTCTAACTCCGCCTTCTCGGCATCCGTCGCGATGATGTACTGCGACCTGCTCTGCACCAGCGGGAGCAGCTGGTCACGCGTGAGGGTGGTCGCGTGTTCGAACAGCGCCCGGCCGGCCGGCCCGAACTGCGGGCCGAGCTCGATCGCCGGGCTCTCGTGCTCGGGGTGGCGCGTGCCGTCCTCCAGCCCCGCGACGCGGCCCAGCTCTGCGACCCATTCCACCGACTCGTCGCGGACGTTCCAGAGCGGGCAGAGGTGTCCGCCCGGCCGAAGGACGCGGGCGATCTCGGCATGCGCGGCCGGGTTGTCGAACCAGTGGAACGACTGGGCGGCGGTGACCGCGTCCACCGACCCGTCGGGGAGCGGGATCGCCTCTCCCGATCCCTCGAGCACCTCGAAGCCAGGGTGGTGGGCGAGCAGTGCCGAGCGCATTCCCTCGTCGGGCTCGACTGCGACGACGTCGTGCCCGACGCGTGCCAGCACCCGGCTGAAGATGCCGGTTCCGGCGCCCAGGTCGGCTACCCGCACCGGCGTGTCACCCAGCATCCAGCGCACGGCCGGTTCGGGGTAGGACGGCCTGACCGAGTCGTAGAGCGCCGCCACCGGTCCGAACGACAGGCGGCGGCGCTCGATCTCTTCGTCCCGGTTCACGGCCGGGAGGCTAGACGTAGCGTCAAGCTGCGCTGCCCGCCAGCAGTGCATCCAGCCGGACGTAGCTGGCGTTCAGGCCCCACTCCATTCCGCTGTTCAGCATCCCGTCGCGCTCCTCTGGGGTGTGGAACTGCATGGTGGTGATGACGCGGGTGCGGTCGCCCAGGTCCTCGAACTCGGCGATCTCGACCATGATGTGACCGGGCATCGGCTCCCACTCGAAGGTACGAACGACGCGCTCCGGCGGCGTGACCTCCCGATAGACCCCGCGGAAGGCGCTCTCGTTGCCGTCCGGGCCGGCGGAGATGTATCGCCACATCCCGCCCGGCCGGACATCCATCTGCTCGACCCGAGTCTCCCCGACGCCCCACCACTGGGGGATCAGCTCCGGGTCGTTGAAGGCAGCCCACACGCGCTCGCGGGGGGCGTCGAACACGCGCTCGACGTGGACCTCGCGATCGGTGGGAGTGGTGATGACGGCTGTCTGCTGCTCCGTGGTCATTCTCCGTCTCCTTTCGTGCGTTCGAGAAGCGCCCCGAAGCGGTCGAGGTGCTCGTCCAGCATCCGTCGGTAGAAATCAACCCACTCCTGGACGTCGTCCAGGCGCCGCGGGCCGAGGCTGCAGCGGCGGGCTCGTCCGACCTTCTCGGTCGTGACCAGCCCTGCGTCCTCGAGCACAGCGACGTGCTTCTTCATCCCGGTCAGCGAGATGGCGAACGGTGCGGCCAGCTCGGTGATCGTCGCGCTTCCCCGGCCGAGGTGCTCGAGCACGCCTCGGCGGGTGGGGTCGGCGAGTGCGGCGAAGGTGCGGTCGATCTGCGGATACTGAACCATCAGGTTCAGTATAGGCACCCACCTCCGGGATCGCAACCCCGGCTGGTCTAGGAGCGCGAGAAGAGGGCTGCGGACGGCAGGTAGAACGCGGCGACCAGGAACGTCAGGATCACGCTCAGCAGCGGACTGACGACGGCCACCAGGAGCACGAACGCGTACATCGGCACGCCGGGGGCGAAGGCCCGGGTAATCGCCTGGACGGCGCTGTCGGGCACGCCTTCGGCGATCAGCCTCCGGTTGTGCGAGGCATAGCGCCACCAGCAGTTGTAGATGATCGACATCACCACGAACGTGCCGTCGTAGACGTAGACCGCGGCCCGCTCGCCGTCCTTCTGCAGGTATTCCGCTACCAGGCTGGTCGGGAAGGGCAGGAACGCGACGGTGAGGAGGAGCAGCAGGTTGACGAACAGCAGCGTTCGATCGGCCCGGCCCATGGTTGCGACGCAGTAGTGGTGGTTCATCCAGATGATCCCGATCGTCAGGAAGCTGGTCGCGTAGGCGAGGTATGCCGGCCACAGGTGGGCGAGGGCGTGGCCGAGGTCGGAGCCTGGGGCCGACCCGACGCTGAGGTCGAGCACCAGCAGCGTCGCGGCGATCGCGAACACCCCGTCGCTGAACGCCTCCAGCCGCGAGGTCCCCATCTGCTCCATGGGCAGACGCTATCCGGCGGCCCTGACGTCGCCCGCTCGCTCAGGAGCGGTGGAAGGCCTCGAGCGCCCGGGCGACGGTGTCGAAGTAGTGGTCCTCGCCGATCCGCGCCGTGATGCCGAAGCGGTCGAGCTCGCGCTTGAGCGAGTCGCTGGCCTCGGCGATGGCGAGCACGATCTTGCGCAGCTCGAGCTGCTCCGCCAGCTCGACGAGGGCCATCCCGCCCGTGTAGTCGACGTCGTCGATCCCGTCGGCGAGCAGCACGAACCACCTGGGCGGGTCCGACCGGTCGACCAGCTCCGTCACGTCCAGTGCCAGCCGCTCCGCGTTGGCGTAGAAGACGCCGACTGCAAACCGGTAGACGACGATACCCGGCTCGATGTCGTCGGCCTTCGTGCTCGCCGGCTGCATGACCAGGTCGCCGTTCTTGTCGAACGTGACGACGGAGTTGTCCGGCAGGTAGTGGCGGCGGACGTGGAGCACGATCGACAGCACGATCGCGAGGATGATCCCCTGCTCGACGCCGACGCAGACCACGGCGACGGCCGTCAGCGCCGCCACCGTGAACTCGTCCTTGCGGAGGGCGTAGATCCGGCGCATGTGCTTGACGTCGATCAGCTTCACGCCGATCACGAACACCACGGCCGACAGCACGGCGTTGGGGAGGTACTGCAACGGTTTGGTCAGGAACAGGAGCACGATCGCAACCACCACCGCGGTCGTCAGCTGGGCGACCTGCGTATGGCTCTTTGCCTCGTCGACCATCTCGGTCTTGGTCGGGCTGCCGTTGACGACGAAGGTGCTGCTGAAGCCGGCGGCGACGTTCGCCATCCCCAGCCCGACCAGGTCGTTGTTCTCGGACAGCCGCTCGCGGTACTTGACGGCATAGGCGCGGCTGGTGGCGGCGCTCTGGGCGAGGATTACGAGGAACATCGACGCGGAGGTGCCGACGAGCTTCGGAACGTCGCTCCAGGAGATGCCGCTGGGCAGGCCGATGTGCGGCAGGCCGCTCGGCACAGGCCCCAGGATCGAGACGCCGTGCGAGGACAGGTTGAACGCGTAGCTGACCACGATGGCGCCGACCACCGCCACCAGGCCGCCGGGGACCGCCTTGATCCAGCGCCCGAACACGACCAGGATCGCGATTACCGACAGCGACACGGCGAGGGTCGCACCTGAGGTCTGGCCGACCTCGCGGAGCGTGTCCCAGAACTTGATCACGGTGCCGCTGATGGCATGCGCCGAGACGTCCGGCGGCGCCACGCCCAGCATGCCGCCGAGCTGCCCCATGGCGACCTGCACGCCGACGCCGGTGAGGAAGCCGATGAGGACGGTGCGAGAGATGAAGTTGGCCAGGAAGCCGAGCCTGACAACGCGCGCCAGTAGCAGGAACACTGCCGCGATCAGCGCGCTCAGGCTTGCGAACGCCAGCCACCGGGAGGTGCCCGGTTCCAGGCCGCTGATGCCCATCCCGGCAATGCCTGCATACATGATCGCCGCCGTGGCCGAGTCGCCGCCGACCACCAG
>Ga0265327_10005140_pt1 | contig 11099 bp, 12 predicted proteins | sample 41621metaG_FD_202089 | JGI IMG/M metagenome (GOLD analysis project Ga0265327, IMG submission 202089) | Rhizosphere microbial communities from Carex aquatilis grown in University of Washington, Seatle, WA, United States - 4-16-21 metaG | ecosystem: Host-associated > Plants > Roots > Rhizosphere... | reverse complement strand
CCGCGAGGTGATCGCTCCACGCAGCGGCGCGGTCGTCGGGCTCGACGCGATCCGGGTCGGTACGGCTGCGCTCCACCTTGGCGCAGGGCGTCGCGTGAAGAGCGACAGCATCGACCATGCGGTCGGTGTCGTGTGCCGGCGCAAGCGCGGCGACCTCGTCGAGCAGGGAGAGGCGATCGCCGAGATTCACGCACGCTCCGACGCCGCTGCGGACCAGGGGGCCCGCGATGTCCTCGAGGCCTACGACCTCGCCGACGAGGCCGGCCCAGTCAAGCCTGTGCTCCTCGAAGTCATCACGTAGCGCGGGCCCGGCGGTCACGACCGACAGGGCGGTCGCTAGCGTTGTTCCCGTGCCCGAGCTTCCCGAGGTCGAGAGCGTCCGACGGCGGCTTGCGCCTGTCCTCGAAGGGCGGTCTCTCGACCACGTCGAGATCTCGGATGCGCGGCTGACGCGCCCGGACGATCCCGATTTGGTCGCGCGAGAGCTCGAGGGCGAGCAAGTCGCCGCAGTCGATCGGCGCGGCAAGTATTTGATTGTTCGGTTCGAATCGGAGCGGGCTCTGCTGGTTCACCTCCGGATGACGGGGTCGTTTCGCCATGGGCCTGAGGGAGCGCTTCCCGAAGACCCACATCGTCGCGCGGTTGTCAGATTAGACGACAGATCGGACGTCGCCTACCGCGACGTCCGGCGGTTCGGGACGTGGCTTCTGCTCGAGCCGGGAGAGCTCGAGCCGTACCTGGACGCTCGGGTCGGTCCCGAGCCATTGGAGGCAGCGTTCACGGCGAAGGAGCTCGGGAAGAGGCTGGCGAGCCGGAAGGCGCCCATCAAGGCGACGATCCTCGACCAGCGGACACTGGCCGGGGTCGGGAACATCTACGCGGACGAGGCGCTCTGGCGGGCCCGCATTCACCCGCTTCGGGAGGCACGGAGCCTCGAGCCGACCGAGGTGCGCGCACTTCACAAAGCGATCCGCAAGGCTCTCGAGGTCGGAATCGCACGGCAGGGCTCGACGCTCCGCGACTATGCGCTTCCCGACGGCGGATCGGGCGGGATGCAGCACGAGTTCAAGGTCTACGGCCGCGCCGGCGAGCCGTGCGAGCGCTGCGGCACACCGATCGAGAAGATCCGCATCGCCGGTCGCGGCACGTGGTACTGCCCGGCATGCCAGCCCTCGCCGCTCGATCTCGCAGGCCGCCGCCCCGCCTAGACTGCGACGGTGGGCCGCACGTACAAGACACAGGCGGTCGTCCTCCGCTCCCTGCGCTTCTCCGAGGCCGATCGCATCTTGCATCTCTACACCCGCGACCGTGGGCGGATCGGCGCGATCGCGAAGGGGATCCGGAAGACGAAGTCGCGCTTCGGCGCCCGGCTCGAGCCGCTCTCGCACGTCGAGCTGATGCTGCACGAGGGCTCGGGCGAGCTCCAGACCGTGACCGGCGTCGCGCTGATCGCCTCGCATCACGCGACCCGGGAGAACGGCTATCGCCTCGCCGCCGGGCTGATCGGTTCGGAGGCCATGCTGCGCCTCTACGGTGAGCCCGAGGCGAATGACCGCGCGTTCACCGCGCTGACGCGATTCCTCGACCTGCTCGACGATACGGCACCGGGCGCAGGCCGCCCCGAGCTCGACCCGCTCGCGCTCTCCTTCCAGCTCAAGCTTCTCTGGCTCTCCGGCTACCTGCCGCACGTAACGGCGTGTGTCGAATGCGGCGCCGACGGCCTGGTCGGGTTCTCGGCGCGCGCCGGCGGCGCAGTGTGCCGCGCTCATGCCGCCGGCTCGTTCGGCCTCTCACCCGAGGGGCTCGCCGGAATCGAGCAGCTGCTCTCGACTCCGCTCCAGGATGCGGCCGCTGCCGGGCTCGGCGACCGGGCCTGCCGCGAGGCGCTCGCGGTCGTTACGTCCTCCTACGAGGAGCACGGAGGTTTCCGGCTTCGAACGCTCTCCGCATGATCCGCGACCTCGGCGACGGCTACGAGGTCGACGACGACCCGGAACGGGTCGACGTTGCAGCGGTTCACCGCTACATCTCGGAGGAGTCGTACTGGGCGCCCGGACGGGAGTACGAGCATCAGGAGCGCCTCGTTCGCGCCGCGACCCGCGTGGTCGGGCTCTATCACGACGGGCGTCAGGTCGGGTTCTGCCGGGCTGTCGAGACCTTCGGCGTACCGGACGTGTACCTCGCGGACGTCTACGTCCTCACCGAGCACCGGGGTCGAGGCCTCGGGGTCGAGTTGATCGCCGAGATGGTCGAGCGCGGCCCATACGCCGATCGAGCCTGGTTCCTCCACACCGGCGACGCGCACGGGCTCTACGAGAAGTTCGGTTTCGGGAAGCCCGGCCCGAAGCTAATGGAACGCCCTCCGGCGCCGTGACACACGATCCAAGCACGCGGCCGTGAGGAAACGGATCGGGCCCGCTCGTTGCCGAGCGGGCCCGACAGATCCGTGATTACTGGCTCTGGTTGACCTGGAGCGACACGAGCCGACGCACGGAGATTCCGGCGAGGAGGTTCTCGCCGTCCTTACGCGCCCTGATGAACAGGACGAGGCTCGACTGCTTCGAGCTGACCGGGAAGCCCTTGAGGCGGTTCATGGTCAGCGTCGACACCCCATTCGAGTCGCTCGCTGCCTCGGCCGGGATCGCGAACATGTTGTACGGGACGGCCGTCACGTAGACGAGGGCGCCCGTAACGAGCTGCCCGCACGTGTTCTTGATCGTCACGCGGAGGGTGAAGCTCTGGATGCTCTTCCCGATCACCGACGGCGAGGAGCTCACTGAGTCGATCAGGAGACGCGCCGGCAGCGAGACCTGGCTCACGTTGACCGGGCCGTTCCCGGACGGGCACCCGCTCGCGGGCGGGGTCGGGGTAGTGGTGGTGGTCGTCGACGTGGTGGCGGGAGCGGCAGCGACGACGGCGCTCGGCACCGAGGTCGAGCTGTTCGAGCCCGAGCTGTTCGACGCCGTCACGCGGACGCGAAGAGTGTTACCGACGTCGACGCTCCCGAGCGTGTAGCTGCTTGCGGTCGCGCCACTGATGCCCGAGCAGCTCCCGCCGGTCTTGTCGCACCGGCGCCACGAGTAGGCGTAGGTGATCGGTGTCGTCCCGTTCCAGTTTCCCGTCGAGGCAGTGAGTGCCTGCCCTTCGGTGGGTGTGCCGCTGATCGCGGGCGGCTGGGAATTGGTCGGCGCCGCTTTCGTTGCGGCGCTTGCCGCCAGCCCGTAGACCCCGATTGCGGCGATTCCCGCTAGTAGGAGGGCGAAGAAGCCGAGACGTCTGGGAGTGGTACGCATGGATTGTCCTTCCGGTGGAGGGCGGATACCGCAGGTCTTCCCATTCGATTGGCCTTTATCACCTCCCGACGCCGCGGTCGGTTTGGATGCTGCGGTCAGCCTGCGACGTGCGGTGCAACGAACGACCAGTCGCCCAGCACCGGATCGGAGATCTGGTACCGCCACGAGCCGGAGTGGGGGAAGACGATGCTGATGCGGTAGACGCCCGCTGCGACCCGGGTGCCGTGGAACGAGCCACCGAAGCTCCCGCCCCGGTCGAGGATCACGAGCACGGGCCGGTACCCGGGCCGCGCACGGGCGGTCCGGACGGTGATCGTCCACGGCACTTGAGCACGCGGCCCCGCCGCCGGCAGGGTCACGGTCAGCGGCGTGCCCTTGGCCGCGGCGCCTGCGGCGACCGCGAGGATGAGAGCGGAGAGTGCGAGCAGCGTTACAAGTGGGCGGGCCGTTCGGGCCTTCCTCGAGGGCGCCCGCACCCCTACCCGCGCTCGCCGATCGGGACGAAATGCCGCAGCTCCGCGCCGATGTAGACCTGCCGCGGCCGGGCGATCTTCTGCTCCGGGTCGGTGAGCATCTCCTCCCACTGCGAGATCCAGCCCGGCAGCCGTCCGAGCGCGAAGAGCACCGTGAAGTAGTCGGTCGGGTAGCCCATCGCCTTGTAGATCAGGCCCGAGTAGAAGTCGACGTTCGGGTAGAGCCGCCGCGAGATGAAGTACTCGTCCTCGAGCGCGATCTTCTCGAGCTCGAGCGCGATCTCGAGCTTCGGGTCGACGCCTGTCTCGGCGAACACCGAGTCGGCGACCTGCTTGATCAGCTTGGCGCGCGGGTCGTAGCTCTTGTAGACACGGTGCCCGAAACCCATCAGCCGCCCGTGACCTGCCTTGACCGCCTCGATGAAGCCCGGGATGTTCTTCTTGTCGCCGATCTCGTCGAGCATCCGCAGCACCGCCTCGTTCGCCCCGCCGTGAAGCGGGCCGTAGAGCGCGGCGATCCCGGCCGAGACGGCCGAGAACGGGTCGACGTGCGAGGAGCCGACGCCGCGGACGGCGTTCGTCGAGCAGTTCTGCTCGTGATCGGCGTGCAGGATCAGCAGGATCTCGAGCGCACGCTGGAGCACAGGGTTCGGCTCGTGACGTCCGCCGATCTCGAACGTCATGTTGACGAAGTTGCCGATGTAGTCGAGGTCGTTCCGCGGCAGCACGTAAGGCAGGCCGTGGGAGTGGCGGAAGATGTACGCGGCGATCGTCGGGAGCTTCGCGATCAGCCGGACCCGCTGCAGATGGCGGTTCTCGGGATCGAAGATCTCCTTCGCGTCGGGGTAGAAGGTCGAGAGGGCTCCGACCGCGCCGAGCAGCATCCCCATCGGGTGCGCGTCGTAGCGGAAGCCTTCGAGGAACTTCGTGACGCTCTCATGGACGTAGGTGTGGTACCGAACCTGGTCCTCCCACGTCGCGAGCTGAGAGGTAGTCGGCAGCTCGCCCTCGAGCAGAAGGTAGGCGGTCTCGAGGAAGCCGGCGGTCTCCGCGAGCTCGTCGATCGGGTAGCCGCGGTAGCGGAGAATGCCTGCGTCGCCGTCGATATAGGTGATGGCGCTCCGGCAGGCGGCGGTGTTCAGGAAGGCCGGATCGTACGAGACGACCGCTGGAAGCTCCGTAGCGCGGATCGCTCCGTCGACGATCGGCAGCGTCACCTGCTCGCCAGTGCGATTGTCGATGATGGTGAGCGACTCTTCCGCCACGACGTCAGCCTAGCCCCAGCGTGGCACCAGCGCGCCGCTGCGAGAATGACCTCTACGGTTTTGCCGCAGCACTGAGTGCTCGAAAGGAGCCCATGGACGACAAGGTGAATCTCGCCGAGAAGCTGGCAGGGATCGACGAGGCCTTCGACCCGCGGATCGTCGGGCACCTCAACGACTACAAGCTCGTCGTCGTCAAGGCCAGGGGCGAGTTCGTCTGGCATTCGCACCCCGAGACCGACGATTTCTTCCTCGTGTTGTCCGGGCACCTGACGATTCAGCTGCGCGATCGCGACGTCGAGCTTGGGCCGGGGGAGATGTTCGTCGTGCCGCGGGGGGTCGAGCACTGCCCGCGCTCGGACGAGGGAGCCGAGATCCTGTTGATCGAGCCTGCGGGCACGATCAACACGGGTGACGCGGAGCCCGGGCCGCTCACGCGGGACGAGCCCGTCTAGCGCTCACATCGTTCTCACAGCGACCGTTCAGGGAGCTGTAACGGCAGCCCCGGACACTGCTCGGGATGAGCGTCACCCAGGCACCCGAGATCGCAATCCCCGCCGCTGCGGCGGCGTCGCCGGCCTACGACCCGCCCGAGGTCGAGATCGTGATCCCCGTCTTCAACGAGGTGGGGTCGCTCGATTGCAGCATTCGGCGGCTCCACGACTACCTGACCACGCGATTCCCGTTCTCGGCGCGAGTCACGATCGCCGACAACGGCAGCACCGACGGCACCTGGGAGATCGCGACGAAGCTCGCCGCCGAGCTCGGCTCGGTGCGGGCAATGCGCCTGGATCTCAAGGGGCGTGGCCGCGCGCTCGACGCCGTCTGGCGCTCGAGTGATGCCCGGGTGCTCGCCTATATGGATGTCGATCTCTCGACCGACCTGTCGGCGCTCCTGCCGCTCGTCGCGCCGCTGCTGTCGGGGCACAGCGACCTCGCGATCGGTACGCGGCTCGCCCGCGGCTCGCGGGTCGTGCGCGGGACCAGGCGAGAGCTGATCTCGCGCTCGTACAACACGATTCTCCACGTCGCTCTCGGCGCCCGGTTCTCCGACGCGCAGTGCGGCTTCAAGGCGATCCGGGCCGACCGCGCCCGTGAGCTGCTGCCGCTCGTGCGTGACCGCGCCTGGTTCTTCGACACGGAGCTGCTCGTGCTCGCCGAGCGCGCCGGGATGCGGATCCACGAGGTCCCGGTCGACTGGGTCGACGATCCCGATTCGCGGGTCGACATCGTCGCGACCGCACTCGCCGACCTCCGGGGAGTCGCCCGGCTCCTTCGCGACGTTCGCACGAGGCCTCAGGCGGTTGCCGTCGCAGGGGCCGAGCCGAGCTTCGGCGGGCAGGTGGTTCGATTCGCTTCGATCGGTGTGCTCTCGACGCTCGCGTACGCACTCCTCTTCCTGGTCTTCCGGTCGATGCTGGGTGCCCAGGCTGCGAACGCGCTTGCGCTGCTCCTGACTGCGATCGCGAACACCGCCGCAAACCGGCGCTTCACCTTTGCGATCCGAGGCTCGGCGAACAACGTCCGCCACCAGTTCCAGGGGCTGATCGTGTTCGGGATCGCCCTGGGTCTCACGGCTTCGTCGCTCGCGCTCCTTCATACGCTCGTTCCCGATCCAACCCGCGCGGTCGAGCTGGCCGCGCTCGTCGCCGCGAACCTGCTCGCGACGATCCTCAGGTTCGCGCTGCTCCGCTCGTGGGTCTTCCGTGAGCGCCGGGCGGCGCCGGAGGGCGCGCTGTGAGTGCGACCACTCCCGATGCTGTGGCTCGCGCGGAGCGCGCCGCGCGCCCCTCCCGGCTGCGCGCGCTCCTGCGCGGCCGCGCAGACGACCCTGCCTGGGCGCGTCCCGCTCTGCTCGGCCTGCTCGCGGCGACCGCGTTCCTGTACCTGGTCGATCTCGCGGCCAGCGGTTACGCCAACTCGTTCTACGCGGCAGCCGTCCAGGCCGGCTCGCAGAGCTGGAAGGCGTTCTTCTTCGGATCGTTCGACTCGTCGAACTTCATCACCGTCGACAAGCCGCCCGCGTCGCTCTGGGTGATGGATATCTCGGCTCGGCTCTTCGGAGTCAACGCGTGGAGCATCCTCGTCCCGCAGGCGCTCGAGGGCGTTGCGGCCGTTGCGCTTCTCTACGCGACCGTCAGGAGGCGGTTCTCGGCGCATGCCGCCCTGCTCGCGGGCGCCGTGTTCGCGCTGACGCCCGTCGCTGCGCTGATGTTCAGGTTCAACAACCCCGATGCGCTGCTGACGCTCCTGCTCGTCGCCGCCGCCTACGCGCTGACCCGCGCGCTCGAGCACGGCGGCACCCGGTGGCTCGTGCTTGCGGGCGGCCTGATCGGCTTCGGGTTCCTGACGAAGATGCTGCAGGCGTTCGTCGTCGTCCCCGGTTTCGCAGCCGTCTATCTCCTCGCAGCGCCGGTGTCGATCAAGCGCCGGCTCCTGCAGCTACTCGCCTCGGGCGCGGCGATGTTCGCGGCGGCGGCGTGGTGGGTGGCGATCGTGACGCTCTGGCCCGCCTCGAGCCGGCCCTACATCGGCGGCTCCCAGGACGACAGCATCCTCAACCTGATCTTCGGCTACAACGGCCTCGGTCGGATCACGGGCAACGAGCGCGGGAGCGTCGTCGGCGGCCAGGTCTTCGGCACGGGAACGGGGCCAGGTGGCGGGGCGGGCGGGAGCATGTGGGGCTCGACCGGCATCACGCGGCTCTTCGGCTCGGAGATGGGGACGCAGATCTCCTGGCTCCTGCCCGCAGCCCTCTTCTTCATCGGCGTCCTGCTCTGGGGCACGCGGCGGGCCGCGCGGACCGACGGGAAGCGGGCCGCGGTGCTCATCTGGGGCTCCTGGCTTGTCGTCACGGGCCTCGTGTTCAGCTTCATGCAGGGGATCATCCATCCCTACTACACGGTCGTCCTCGCGCCCGCCATCGGGGCACTTGTCGGGATCGGGGTCACGTGGACGTGGGCGCGCCGGGAGAACCTCCTGGCCCGGCTCGCCCTCGCCACGGCTCTTGCGGTCACGGCTGTCTGGGGGTTCGTCCTGCTCGACCGGACGCCTACGTGGCATCCAGCGCTGCGGTTCGCGGTGCTCGTCGGCGGGATCGCCTCCGCGGTGTTCGTCGCCGCCGGGCCGGCAGTCTGGGGTGGCAACCGCGCAGTCGGACGCGCCGTGCTGCTCGCTTCGCTCGTCTTCGCACTCGCCGCTCCGGCCGCCTACGCCGCACAGACAGCCTCGACCGCGCACTCGGGCTCCCTTCCGAGCGCAGGCCCTGCGGGATCCGTCCGGCAGGGCGGTCCCGGAGGCGGTGGCGGCCGCGGCGGGTTCGCGCCCCCGGGCGGCGCGACCGGTGCGTTCGGCGGCCCTCCGGGCGGTTTCTCGCCGACCGGTGGCGCCGGGCTCGGGCAGGGCGGCGGTGCGGGCGCGCTGGGCGGTCTCCTCAACTCGGGCACACCGAGCAAGGCGCTCGTCGCCGTCCTCTCGGCGGACGCCTCGAGCTACCGCTGGGTGGCCGCCATCGTCGGCGCGAACAGCGCCGCCGGCGTCCAGCTCGGCGTCGGCAAGCCGGTGATGGCGATCGGCGGCTTCAACGGCACCGATCCGTCACCGACGCTCGCGCAGTTCGAGGCGTACGTTGCAGCCGGGAAGATCCACTACTTCGTCGCGAGCGGCGGGGGCGGTGGCGGGCCCGGAGCCGGCAGCTCGGCTTCCTCTGCCGCGATCGCGACCTGGGTCGAGCAGAACTTCACCTCGACCACCGTCGGCGGCGTGACGCTCTACGACCTGAGCGCCTAGCGGCTGTGGCTCATCGCACGGTGGTCGCGCCGGGTGCCGCGCCACGGGCCCGGTACCAGGTCGAGCGCCAGGTTGACCGCCCAGATCAGGAGCGTCGCCCAGATCAGGGTGAAGAACCCGTGGATGTTGAAGCTGCTGACGATCCACGTCGTGACCTCGAGCATCAGCATCGCGACGAGGAACCAGATCAGCCGGAGAGTGATCACCGCGAGCGGAAGCGTCACAAGCTTGAGGAGCGGCTTGACGAACGTGTTCAGCAGCCCGAAGACAATTGCCGCCTCGAAGAGATCGGCGAGCCCGCCGATCGTGACCCCGGAGAAGACGACGATCACGACCCAGAGGGCGACCGCGTTCGCGAGGAACGACCAGAGCAATGATCGGATCCGCCACATGACGGGCGATTCTAGGGGGGATCCCGCGGCGGGCGCTGGTGGCGGGATGCTCGCCGCCACCAACGCCTGTCCGCGCGGGAAGCGCTCGATGTTTAGGCGAGCGCCTTTGCCTTCAGCTTGTCGTACTCGTCCTGAGTGATCGTCCCGGCGTCGAGCAGGGCCTTGGCCTGCGCGATCTGCTGTGTCGGGTCGCTCGAGGACGCGACACTCTTGATGTAGTCATCCGCGGCCGCCTGCTGCTGCTTCATGGCCTTCATCTGGCGCTGGGCCATGCCGTCGGCGTTCGTGATGTAGTAGACGAACAGTCCGAGGAACGGCAGCACAATCAGGAAGATGACCCAGGCCGTCTTCTTCAGGCCCGACGCGTCATGCCTCGAGAAGAGGTCGATGATCACGTGGAAGAGCAGGATGAAGAAGATGACCATGAAGAAGATCACGATCAGCGACCACAAGAAGGTCAAGAACGTTGTTGCGAGGAGCATTCGTCTCCTTTGACTTTTTTGGCGTGAACTTTCGCCTCGGGCCAGCGGGGCCTCAAGGGGGGCACTGATGATGGAACATGCGGTTCAGATTTCGCAAAACTAGCCTAGAGGCCTGCAAGGCGTTTGGCTAGATGCGGCAGGCTCTCCGCAAGCCGTCGGCCGAGCCGGCGATGGCCGCCGTCGAAAAGCTCGAAATGCAGGACGTCGTTGGCCGGACCGGCGGCGACTACGGCGTCGCGGAACGCCACCGCGGCGAGGTCGAGGCGGTACTCGTCCTGGCGGCCCGCATCGATCCAGATCGCACGGAGCCCGGCTAGCGCTTCGGCGTGTTTCGGGGCCATGTGAACCGGGTCCCACGCGAGCCAGCGAGCGAAGATCTCGGGGAGCACGATCCCGGTGTCGAGGCTGAACGGCAGCTCGACCGTGCCGTCCGGTGCGGCTGAGAAGGCTGCGGAAGTGGCGTAGACATTCTGGAGGAGTGGGTCGGCGTGGTTCTCGAACACGGGACGGCCGGAGCGGAAATCGGCCCAGAACGCCTCGAACGAGCCTCCGTAGAGGTTGCGAAGCGCCTGCGCGGCCGGCGCGAGCTCGGCGCCGAGCGTGACGTCGAAGAGCGCGTCGCCGGCGTGCGTGGCGAAGCCTCCGAACAGATCGGGCCTGAGCATCGACCAGACCATCGCCCCAAAGCCGCCCGACGACGTTCCCGCCAGCCCACGGTGTGGGGCCTCCGGAAGCGTCCTGAACTGGGCGTCGACGTAGCCGACGACGTCGTCGCAGAGGTAACGGCCGTAGTCGCCGATCGCCGGCGAGTCGATCCACTGCGCACCACCCAGCGAGGTGAAGCCGTCGACGGCAACGAGCACTGCGTCGAGCGACAGTGCGTCGAGCTGCTCGGCAAGCGACGGGGTGAACGGCGAGACGTTGAACCAGGCCCGTGCCTGCGAGGTCATCGCATGCAGCAGGTAGATCGTGGGGTAGCGCCGCTCCGGCTCGGTGTCGTAGTCGCGCGGCGTCCAGACGAAGAGCGGCCGGGTCGCGGGGTCACCGAGCGGGTTCCCCTGCAGGGACTCGCTCTCGAGCGCGAGCTCCTGCCAGCCCACGGCTAGCGCGGCTGCCAGGGCTGCCGGAGGCGGTCTTCGAGCAGCGCGCGTGCGCTGTCGATCGGGATCCGCTCCTGCGCGAGCGAGTCGCGGTCGCGGATCGTGACCGTGCCGTCCTCGAGCGTCTGGTGATCGATCGTGAGCGCCCACGGCGTCCCGATCTCGTCCTGGCGACGGTAGCGCTTGCCGATCGAGGCGGAGTCGTCGTACTCGGCGCTCATCACCTTGCGCAGCTCCTCGTATAGGGGCCGCGCGTGGCCGACGAGGCCGTCGTCCTTGCCAATCAGCGGGAGCACGGCCACCTTCAC
>Ga0265327_10005138_pt1 | contig 11101 bp, 9 predicted proteins | sample 41621metaG_FD_202089 | JGI IMG/M metagenome (GOLD analysis project Ga0265327, IMG submission 202089) | Rhizosphere microbial communities from Carex aquatilis grown in University of Washington, Seatle, WA, United States - 4-16-21 metaG | ecosystem: Host-associated > Plants > Roots > Rhizosphere >... | reverse complement strand
GGCGGCTACCGCGGCATCGCGCCGGAGAGCCTCGCCGGACTGACGATCAGCCGCTCCTTCGCGCTGCAGGCGATCACCGCAGTGGTGATCGCGGAGCTGCTCGTGTTGTCGCTGCGGATCTCCCGCCTGCTCCTGCCCGCGGCGGCATCGGGGGTCCTCTTCGCGTCCGGGAGCCTCGTCGCCTACACGCTGTCCCGCACGAGCGGACTGCTCGGCTTCGTCGAGCACTCGACCACGACCGATGCCGTGATCGCGATCGTCGCCGAAGTGGTGGCGGTGGTGACGCTGCTACCGGTCGCGGCGTACGCGCTCCGCAGCTGGCGTGTGGCGCGGCGGCGGCCTCAGCCGGCGACCGACTCCGCGGCCTCCGCGGCACCGGCGAGCTCGGCGAGCGCGTAGGCCACCGCGTCGTCGACGTCGAGGGCCCGCCCGCGGATGCGCGTCGCCTTCGCGTCCCCGCCGGTGGTCTCGATCGCCCGGCGCACGCGGTCGACCATCCCGAGGTCGCTCGCCATGCCGAAGTCGAGCGACCGACCCGCCCACTGGTTGCGCTCGTTCTCGAGCGAACCCGCGATCATGAGCGTGGCCTCCGGTCGCCCGGCGGCCTCGAGGACGGCCATCGCACACTCGAGTGCGATCGTGATCATCGGACGGTCGTTGCGGTCGCTGGCGCGGCGCAGGGCATCGGTGACATCACGCACCGCGCTCGTGCAGTCGTTGCGATCGGCGCGCAGCACGGCGCGCCGGGCGAGCGCATAGCCGAGCAGGCCCCCACCCACACCGGTCTGCGCCATGCGGATCGCCTCGTCGAGGGCGCGGCCGGACGCGGCACGGTCGTCGTGCCACAGCGCGACCGCGACGGCGAACTGCGCGCTGGCGAGTGCGGTGGGGTTGCGGGACCGCTTCGCGGCCTCGAGCGACAGATCGGCCTCCACGCGCGCGCCGACCGAATCGCCGGCCATGTTGTGGAAGTTCGCCGCCGCCGAGTGGAGCATCGACAGGCTCGTGGGCTCGTTGCCGGCGCCGCGCAACGCAGTGTCGGCCGCGTCGATCACCGCGACCGCGGCCTCGATCTCGCCCGTCATCACCTTGCCCGCCGCGAGCGTGATGTAGGCCCAGAGTGCCGCGGCGCAACCCGGCGGGACGCCGTCGCGCAGCGCGGCCTCCGCGAGCTCGATCCGCGCGTCGATGCCCTCCTCCTGCGCGTGGAACGCCGCGGCCGAGAGCACCGCGGTGCGCTGCGACGGCGTGGCGTCGTCGAGCCGCTCGACGAGGTGCGACGCCCACACACCGATGCGCAGGGCCGGGTCGTTCACCGCCTCGAACGCGAGCGCGGCCACGATGCGCACCGCGAGGCTGATCGTCTCGGGGAGGCCGAGGATCATGCAGCGCGCGTACGCCGCCCGCAGGTTGTCGTACTCGAGCCGCACCCGGCGCCGCCACGCGATCTCGTCGGCTCCGAGCAGCGCGAGTCCCGCCTCCTCCGCGAAGCGGGTGTAGTGCTCCGCGTGCCGGATCATCATCGCCTCGAGCTCGCCCTCCGACTCCAGCTGCTCGCGCGCGTAGGTGCGGATCGTCTCGAGCATGTGGTAGCGGACCGAGCCGCTCGAGTCGTCGGCGACGACGAGCGACTTGGCCACGAGCGCGGCACCGGCGTCGAGCACGTCCCACGGCTCGAGGTCGGCGCCCGCGGCGATGACCGCGACCGCGTCGGAGTCGAACGACCCGGGGAACACTCCGAAGCGCTCGAAGAGCTTGCGCTCCACCGCGTCGAGCATCTCGTAGGACCACTCGATCGCGCCGCGCAACGTCTGGTGCCGTTCGGTGGCGCCACTGCGACGGCCCGCCGTCAGCAGGTTGAAGCGCTGGTCGAGCCGCGACGCGATGTCGGTGGGCGTCATGATCGTGACGCGCGCCGCCGCGAGCTCGAGCGCGAGCGGGATGCCGTCGAGGCGGCGGCAGATCTCGGCGACCGCTGCGGCATTTCCCGCGTCGATGGCGAACCCCGGCTGCACACCGCGGGCGCGCTCCTCGAAGAGACGCGCGGCCGTCGACGCCCGCACCTCGTCGACCGTCGGCGCGAGCAACGTGGCGGGCACGTCGAGCGCGTGCAACGGCCACACCTGCTCCCCGGGGAGACCGAGGGCCTCGCGGCTGGTCGCCACCACGTGCACGTGCGGGCACTCGCGCAGGAGATCGTCGACGAGATCGCGCACCGCGTCGAGGATCTGGTCGGAGTTGTCGAGCACCAGGAGGAGCTGCTTCGTGCGCAGCGCGTCGTACACGCTCGCGGCGACGCCGACGCCGGGACGCGGCGGAACGTCGAGCGTGTCGGCCACGAGCTGGGCGAGGGCGTCGGCATCGTCGACGGTGCTGAGGTCGCACAGCCAGGCGCCGTCGGGGTAGCGACTGGCGCGGTCAGCCGCGACCTGCAGGGCGAGCCGGCTCTTGCCGACCCCCGCCACCCCGGTGACGGTCACGAGGCGCGCCTGGATCAGCGCCTCGGAGATCGCCTCCCGCTCCCGCTCGCGCCCGACGAACGACGCGAGCTGGCGCGGCAGGTTGCCGGGCATGGCGTCCATCGTGCGCAACGGCGGGAAGTCGGCACGCAGGTCGGAGGCACTGAGCTGGAACATCCGCTCGGGCCGGGCGATGTCGGGGAGGCGGTGCTCCCCCAGGTCGACGAGGCTCACGCCGTCGGGGAGGAAGTCGCGCACGAGCTCGGCGCTGGCGAGCGACAACACGACCTGGCCGCCGTGACCGGCGGACATGACCCGCGCGGCGCGGTTGACCGCCGGACCGTAGTAGTCGCCGTCGCGGGCGATGGCGTCGCCCGAGTGGATGCCCATGCGCACCCGCAACGGTCCCGGCTCCTCGGGCCAACGCTCCGCGGCGAGCATGCGCTGGGCGTGCAGCGAGGCCTCGACCGCCGCGAGGACGGTGGTGAACACGGCGTGGAGGCCGTCGCCGGTGGTCTTGACGATCACGCCGCCCTGGAACTCGACCGCGTCGCGCAGGATGCCGTCGTGGCGTTCGAGCGACGGGCGCATGGCCTCCGGATGCTGCTCCCAGAGACGGGTGGAACCCTCGAGGTCGGTGAACAGGAAGGTGACGGTCCCGGCCGGCAGTTCGGTCATGTGCTGCCCGCACTCCTCTGTGGTCGCCATCCGTTCCCGACGGCTGATCCTTGCACGCCCTGACCGGTCTGTCCCGTCTCGCCAGGCCAGGATCGGGGCCCGTATCGGGGCCGGTATCCAGTGGGCAGGGCCTCCGCCGCAGCCCCTATCCTCGACGCCATGCAGGACGAAAGTTCCCCGTCAGCCGAGCGCGAGCGCGTCCAGGCGGAGCTGGTGCACGCCGACGACTCCCCCGTGGTGGGGGCCGACAGCTCGGGCGACGACGGCGAGGCCACCGAGCAGATCACGAGCCCCACGAAGCTCATCCGCATCGCGTCGATGATCCGCGGCATGCTCGACGAGGTGCGCCGGGCCCCCCTCGACGACGCCGGTCGCCGACGCCTCCGTGAGATCCACGAGAAGTCGCTCGAGGTCCTCGAGGGTGTGCTGTCGCCCGACCTCCGCCAGGAGCTGAGCGAGGTCGTCCTCCCCTTCGCCGACGACGATCCGTCCGACTCGGAGCTCCGCCTGGCGCAGGCGCAGCTCGTCGGCTGGCTCGAAGGCCTCTTCCACGGCATCCAGGCCACGCTGTTCACCCAGCAGGCGATGGCCCAGGGCCAGCTCGAGGAGATGCGCCGCCGGCGCGCCCTCGACCCCGGCATGATGGGCCAGCCGCCGTCCGGACCGAGCGGGTACCTGTGAGCGAGACGGCACGAGAGACGAACGCACCCGTGGTGCCGATCGGCGCCTGGACGCCGCAGTCCTGGCGCGACCACGACGCCGCGCAGCAGCCCGACTGGGAGAGCGAGGCCGAGCTCGACGGCGTGCTCGACGAGCTCCGCGCGGTGCCGCCGTTGGTGTTCGCGGGCGAGGCGCGCAACCTCACCGACGCGCTCGCGCTGGTGCACGAACGCAAGGGCTTCGTGCTGCAGGCCGGCGACTGCGCCGAGACGTTCGACGCGTTCTCGGCCAACGCGATCCGCGACAAGCTCAAGGTCATCCTGCAGATGGCGGTGGTGCTCACCTACGGCAGCGGCGTCCCCACCGTCAAGATCGGCCGCATGGCCGGCCAGTTCGCCAAGCCGCGCTCCGCGCCCACCGAGCAGCGCGACGGCCTGGAACTGCCGTCCTTCCGCGGCGACATGGTGAACGACTTCGCGTTCGAGGCCGCGGCCCGTCGGCCCGATCCGCAGCGGCTCGTGCGCGCGTACCACCAGGCCGCGTCCACGCTGAACCTCGTGCGCGCCTTCGCGAAGGGCGGCTTCGCCGACCTGTCACGCGTGCACGCGTGGAACCTCGAGTACGTCGACGCCAGCCCCGAGGGCATGGCGTACGACCGCATCGCGGCCGAGATCGACCGTGCCCTGCGCTTCATGGCCGCCTGCGGCATCGACCTCAGGGCGGAGCACAAGCTCCACGAAGTCGACTTCTACACGTCGCACGAGGCGCTCATCCTCGGCTACGAGGAGGCGCTCACCCGCCGCGACAGCCTCACCGACGAGTGGTACGACTGCTCGGCGCACCTCGTGTGGATCGGCGAGCGCACCCGTCAGCTCGACGGCGCGCACGTGGAGTTCCTCTCCGGTGTGCAGAACCCGATCGGCGTGAAGATCGGTCCGACCGCCTCCCCCGAGGAGGTCGTCGCCCTCTGCGACAAGCTCGACCCCGCGCGCCGGCCCGGACGCCTCACGCTCGTGAGCCGCATGGGCGCCGGCAAGATCGGTGATGCGCTCCCGCCGCTGCTGCGCGCGGTGCAGCTCTCGGGCCACCCGGTGATCTGGGTGTGCGACCCGATGCACGGCAACACCTACCAACACGCGAGCGGCTACAAGACCCGCGACTTCGACGAGGTCATGCGCGAGCTGCACGGCTTCTTCGCGGCCTGCGACCTCGCCGACGTGTGGCCCGGCGGGGTGCACATCGAGCTCACCGGCGAGAACGTGACCGAGTGCCTCGGCGGGAGCCACGCGGTGCTCGGCGACGACCTCGAGCAGCGCTACGAGACGAGTTGCGACCCGCGGCTCAACGCTCGGCAGTCGCTGGATCTGGCCTTCCAGGTGGCGGAGCTGCTGCGCTCCCGTTGACCGCCGGCCGGGGCAGCGGATCGGTGCAGGGGGTCAGGAGGCGCGCGCGACCGCGTCGAGCGCGCGTTGCACCGCGCCGTCGGACGCGTTGACGAGCGGCAGACGCACGTCGGGCGTCGGGATGCGACCCTGGGCGTGGAGCACGCCCTTGAACACCGCCGGGTTCGGTTCGGCGAAGCCCTTCTGGGCGACGTCGAGCAGCACCTCCGCGTGGGCTCGGCCGTCCTCGACCTTGCCCGCGAGGCCGCACTCGATCATGGCGACGAAGCGCTCCGTGCACAGGTGGGCCGCCGCGGAGATCGCGCCGGCGCCGCCCATGAGCACCGTCGGGAAGAAGAACGGGTCGTCACCACCGAGCACCGAGAAGTCGGCGGGGGCGGCGGCGAGGATCTCGAGCGTCTCCGCGTCGAGCGCGTTCACGGCCTGCTTCACCCCCGCGATGTCGGGGTGCTGCGCGAGTTCGAGCATGCCCGCCGGGCCGAGGTTGCGACCGGTGCGGACCGGGATGTTGTAGAGCACGATCGGCACGGGGCTGGCGTCGGCGACCGCGCGGAAGTGGGCGACGATGCCGGCCTCCGACGGGCGCACGTAGTACGGCACCACGACCAGCGCGGCGGTGATCGCGGGCACGCCTTCGAGTCGCTGGGTGGCGGCGATGGTCTTCGCGGTGTTGTTGGTGCCGGCACCCACGATCAGCTGACCGTTGCGAGCCGCGCACACGCGCGAGCAGGCGTCGATCACGGCCTGCTGCTCGTCGGCCTCGAGTGCGGCCGCCTCACCGGTGCTGCCGAGCGCGACGATGCCCGCGACGCCGGCATCGAACATCTCGTGGGCGAGGCGCTCGACCGCGTCGATCGCGACGCTGCCGTCGGCGGCGAAGGGGGTGACGAGGGCGACGTAGACACCCTCCAACAGGCGGCTCATCGCTCCGAGGGTAGTTCGTCGGCCAACTCCCGGGCCCGTCGAAACACGTCGTCGAGCATGGGCTCGGTGAGCTTCCCGGTGAACGTGTTCTGCTGGCTCGGGTGGAAGCAGCCGAGCACGGTCGCGCGCTCGGTCGGCACCTCGACTCCGTGCCCGAAGCGCGGCTTCGGGCGGGGCAGCGGCGACCCCGACGCAGCGAGCACCCGCCCGACCGCGTCGTAGGCGAAGTTGCCGAGCACCACCACCACCCGAACCTCGGTGAGCAGCTGCAACTCCCGCACGAGGTAGGGCAGGCACCGGTCGCGCTCCTCGGTGGTGGGCTGGTTCTGGGGCGGGGCACAGCGCACCGCGGCCACCACGTAGGCGTCGGTCAGACGCAGGCCGTCGGCGGCCGACACCGACGTCGGCTGGTTGGCGAGACCGGCGCGGTGCATGGCCGCGAAGAGCCAGTCGCCCGAGCGGTCGCCGGTGAACACCCGGCCGGTGCGGTTGGCCCCGTGGGCCGCGGGCGCGAGCCCCGCCACGAGGATGCGGGCGGCCGGGTCGCCGAAGCCGGGCGCGGGCCGTCCCCAGTACTCCTCGTCGCGGAACGCGGCGCGCTTCTCGAGCGCCACCTGCTCGCGCCACGCCACCAGGCGCGGACAGGCGCGGCACTCGACGATCTCGGCGGTCAGCGCGTCCAACGAGTCGGCCACTCGCCCGATCGTACGGCCGGCCCACGGGCCGCCCGGATCTCGCCGGGGCTAGGGTCCTGCGCCGTGCGCATCGCCCTGCTCGTGAACCCGGCCGCGTCGTCGGTGACGACGCGCGGTCGCGTGTCGCTCGAGCGCCTCCTCTCCACCGACCACGACCTCACGGTGCTGGAGACGATGCACCGCGATCACGCCACCGAGCTCGCGCGCGTCGCCGTGGCGGGTGGAGCGGAGGCGGTGTTCGTGCTCGGCGGCGACGGCACCCTCAACGAGACGGCCGACGGTCTCGCCGGCACGCACACCGCGCTGGCCGTGCTCCCCGGCGGCTCCACGAACGTGTTCGCCCGGGCGATCGGGGTCGAGTACGACCCGGTCGAGGCGGGCTGGCAGCTCCTCGGCGCGCTCGAGCGCGGTTCGGTCGAGCGCATCGGGCTCGGCATGGCCCGCGCGCCGGGGCGGGAGTGGCGCCGCTTCGTGTTCCACCTGGGCGTGGGCTTCGACGCGGCGGTGATCCGCCAGATGGAGCAGCGCTCCTACCTCAAGCGGCACTTCGCCCACCCGGCCTTCGCGCTCTCGGGCGCCATGACCTGGCTGCGCCACTACGACCGCACCAGCGCGATCCGCGTGCGCGTCACCAGCCCGGCCAACCCCGCCGAGCTCCTCTCCCAGGGGCCCTACGCGGTGGTGTCGAACGCCGATCCCTACACCTACGTCGGCAAGCGGCGCATGACGATCTCCCCGCACGCGTCGCTCCACGGCGCGCTGTCGGTGACCGTCCTGCGCAACCTCCACCTGTCGCTGGTGGGCCGGGCGATCAGCTCGGCGGTGGCGAGCGGTCGCTACCTGGCGTCGTCGCCCGACGTCACCCAGATCGGCGACGTCACCGAGGTGTCGATCTCGGCGGCACGGCCGTTCCCCTGGCAGGTCGACGGCGACTACCTCGGCGAGGTCGAGCACCTCGACGTGCGCCACGAACCCGACTGCCTCTCGCTCGTCCTGCCCTGAGTCTCAGCCCCGGAGGGCCGCGATCGCCACCAGGGGGTCGTCGCTGATGACGGCGTCGTAGCCGAGGGCCCCGAGGCGGGCGACCTCGCCGGGGTCGTTCACCGTCCAGGGCCGCAGCGCGACCCCACGCTCACGGGCCCGCACGGCCAGGACCCCGGCCACCCGGCCGCCCAGGCGCCCCACCCACGGGCGCAACCCGGCATGGCCGTGCTGCTCGGCCACCACCAGGGCCTCGAGCGGGTCGAAGGCGCCGTCGGACAACAGCGCGGTCTCGAGTTGGCCGGCCAGCGCCCGCACCCGGTCGACGGTGGCGAGGTTGAACGAGGAGACGACCACCTTGCCGGGCTCGCGGCCGCTCGCCTGCCTGGAGACCAGGAGCTCGACCACGAGCTCCGCGGCTCGGTCGGCCGGATCCCAGTCGGCGTCGCCGGGCAGGTTCTTGATCTCCACGTTCACCAGCGCACCGGCGCAGGCATCCAGGCACTCGGCGAGGGTCGGCACCAGGGGGAAGGCCCGTTGGATCTCCGCCCGCGTCATCTCCGACACCACTCCGGCCGGCGAGGCGGCGTCGTGGCACACGACCAGGTGGTCGTCGGCGGTGCGGTGGACGTCGAGCTCCACCCCGTCGGCGCCTTCCGAGAGCGCACGGACAAAGGCGGAAACGGTGTTCTCAGGTTCGCGGAGGCGGCTTCCCCGGTGGGCGAGAACCAGCGTCACGTTCGTGAATCCTACGGCGTTCCTGCGCTCGGGTGGTCGCAGAGAATTTCCTGGTCAGGCCCTTGCTTCACCCCGGCGACAGCAATAGTGTCGTTCTCCGCGCTCCGAGGGCACCCACCCCGGAGACGTGCAATCGGGGGGAAGAGAGAGGGTCGACGAGTGGCACTGACCTGGGTTCGCACACACGACTGGGACGTCAGCGCCTGGCGCGGGCGCTCCGCCTGCCGGGACTCCGACCCCGACATCTTCTTCCCCATCGGGTCCAGCGGCCCGGCGGTCGAGCAGATCGAGACGGCCCGGCGCATCTGCGCGGCCTGTCCGGTCGGCGACCAGTGCCTCGAGTTCGCCCTGGCCACCAACCAGGAAGCGGGCATCTGGGGTGGCACCACCGAGGACGAGCGCCGCCGCCTGCGCAAGAGCTGGCTCTCGGGCCAGCACCTCACCCTTTAGAGCGTTCCCGACCCCGGCTTGCGCACCGGCACCGTGAGGTGCACCCGCGTGCCGCGGTCGGAGCGCAGCTCGATCGTGCCACCCAACTCGCTCGTCACGAGCGTGTGCACGATCGACAGGCCCAGACCACCCGACTGCTCCACCGAGAACCCCGGGGGCAGACCCACGCCGTCGTCGACCACGTCGACCACGAGCGTGGACTCGCTGCGCGCGAGCTGCACGGTGATGTTGCCCTTGGTGCGGCCCTCGATGTCGGTCCCGTCGGCCGAGGTGAAGGCGTGGTCGACCGCGTTCTGCATGAGCTCGTTGAGCACGACCGCGAGCGGCGTGGCGAGATCGCCGGGCAGCATGCCCGCGTTCCCCTCCACCGTGAGGCGCAGGTCGCGATCGGGCCCGGTCACGGTCTCCGCCACCACCCGCACGAGCGGCTGCACGATGTCGTCGAAGCGGACCTCGTCACCCGGTTCGCGTGACAGCGTCTCGTGCACGATCGCGATGGAGCGGATGCGGCGCTCCGACTCCTCGATCGCCTCCTGGGCCTCCGGCGACTTCAGGCGCCGGCCCTGCAGGCGTAGCAGCGCGGCGATCGTCTGCAGGTTGTTCTTCACCCGGTGGTGGATCTCGCGGATGGTCGCGTCCTTGGAGAGCAGCAGGCGGTCGCGGCGGCGGAGGTCGGTGACGTCGCGCAGGAGCACGAGCGCGCCCACGACCCGGTCGGACTCGAGCTGCGGGATCGCCTGCACGAGCAGTGACGTGTCGCCGCGCTCGACCTCCTCGGTGACGGGGAGCCGGGCCCGGATGGCGACGTCGACCGCTTCCTGGTCGAAGCCCATCTCCGTGAGCCGGAGCCCCGACGTGTAGGAGTGGATGCCGAAGCGGTGCATCGCGCTCACCGTGTTGGGGCTCGCGAACAGCACGCGCAGGTCGGCATCGAGGATGATCACGCCGTCGCCGACTCGCGGCGCATCCTCGAAGTCCTCGTCGTCGTGACGGAACGGGAAGCTGCCCTCGGCGATCATCCGGGCGAAGCGGTCGAACGCCTCGAGGTAGTACTGCTCGAGCTCGCCGAGGCGCCGCCCCAACGTCACGCCCGTCTCCCGGGAGACGACCGCGGCCACCCCGCCGGCGTGACGGACCGGGATGCACTGCACGTGGGCGATCTCGCCGGTGCCGATGAGCGCCTCGTCGTCCTCCACGACCGCCCCGGTGGCGAAGGCCTGGGCCACGAGCGGCCGCTCGCGGTTGTCGACGACCGTGCCGACGAGGTCGGTGGGGTAGACGGTCTGCCCGGTGGTGGGGCGCACCTGGCCGAGCACCACGCTGCGGTGCTCGTCCGCGCCGGCGACCGGCGCCAGCAGGAGCAGGTCGGAGAACGACAGGTCGGCCAGCATCTGCCACGTCGAGACGAGTCGCTGGACGTGGCGAAGGGGCTCGCCCCACAGGGCGGTCTTCGTGCGGGCCTGCTCGAAGAACGTGGTCACGGCCGGATCGTACCGGTGAACAGCACCTCACCGATGCGCATCAGGCCCTCGAGATCGGAGATGTCCGTGTCGAGGCTCGGCACGCGCACCACCACCTCGGGCCCTGCCTGCCGGCCGGACGGCGCCATCCGACCGAGCTCCGCGCGGAGCTCCGCCTCGCGCCGCGCGACCACGCCGTAGTTCCGGAACGAGTCCGCGAGGGTGCGGAGCACGATCGCGTCGGCCGTCGCGTCGCCGAGCGCGGGGAGCCCGGTCGCGGCGAGCGCGGCACCGAGCGCGTCGGCGTCGCGTGACAGCGCGGCCGACGCGGTCTCCGCCGCCGGTGCGAGCAGGTAGTCGGGCAGGGTCTTGTTCAGCACGAGCGCGCCCAGCTGGTACCGGCGCTTCACCAGCTCGGCGCAGAAGCTCTCCGCCTCCCGCAGCGGCGCGCCCTCCAGCGTGGTGACGACCGCGAACGACGTGCGGCGGTCGTGCAGCAGCGCCTCCACCGACTTCGCCCGTTCCACGAAGCCGTCGTACATCGACTGGAAGTTGAGGAAGAACTCGGCGATGTCCTGGAGGAACTGGCTGCCCAGGATGCGATCGGCCATCTGGTAGAAGGGCTTGCTCGCCACGTTGATCATTCGCCCGCC
>Ga0265327_10005137_pt1 | contig 11101 bp, 8 predicted proteins | sample 41621metaG_FD_202089 | JGI IMG/M metagenome (GOLD analysis project Ga0265327, IMG submission 202089) | Rhizosphere microbial communities from Carex aquatilis grown in University of Washington, Seatle, WA, United States - 4-16-21 metaG | ecosystem: Host-associated > Plants > Roots > Rhizosphere >... | reverse complement strand
GGGCGGGGCTGCGACTGCGGCATTCCGGTGCGGCTGGGGCGGGACGGAATCGTGGAGGAAGCCGTCGAGCAGGAGCTGGATGCCGAAGTTATTCACGGCGCTGCCGAAATAGACGGGCGTCTGGCGGCCGCCGCGCACGGCGGCGAGGTCGAAGCCGTGGCCGGCACCGTCAAGCATCGCGAGCTGCTCGGTCACCTGCTCGTAGGTGTAATCGTCGAGTTTTTCGCGGACCACCGGATCTTCGAGCGAGGTGACGTTCACGGGCGCCTGGTATTTGCCGCCGGCGACGCGTTCGAAGAGATGGACCTCGCGGGTGCGGCGGTCGAACACGCCGCGGAAAGACGGGCCATTGCCGAGCGGCCAGACGACGGGCGACGACTGGAGGCCGAGCACCTGCTCGAGTTCGTCAAGCAGCTCGAGGCCGTTACGCGTCGGCCGGTCGCACTTGTTCATGAACGTGAAGATCGGGACGCCGCGGCGGCGGCAGACCTCGAAGAGCTTGCGGGTCTGCGCCTCGACGCCCTTGGCGGCGTCGATGACCATGAGAGCGGCATCGACCGCGGTGAGGACGCGGTAGGTGTCCTCGGAAAAGTCCTTGTGGCCCGGGGTGTCCAACAGGTTGACGGCGTAGCCGGTGTAATCGAACTGGAGGACGGTGGAACTGATGGAAATGCCGCGCTGCTTCTCCAGTTCCATCCAGTCCGAGGCGGTGGCGCGCTGGTTCTTGCGCGCGGTGACGGTGCCGGCGAGGTGGATGGCGTTGCCGTAAAGCAGGAATTTCTCCGTGAGCGTGGTTTTGCCCGCATCAGGGTGCGAGATGATCGCAAAGGTGCGACGGCGGGCGATTTCAGCAGCGGGCGACATGGGAGAAAGGGTCAAGGCTACCGGGCCAAGCGAGGGCCGCACCAGAAAAATCGCGGCGGCACGGGCGGGGGAGACTGCCTATTTAGCCGGAAGCCAGTAATCCAGGAATCTCCGTTCATGGCTTCCTGGCTTCCGGCTTCACTGACTCCGGCTTCGGCCAGGGGCAGGGATTGCGGATTGCGAAAGTCCCCGGGGTTGGGGTGAATGCGCCATGGCCACGCCCACCCTCAAGCTGAAACCCAACGCCAAGCCGCGTGTGCTGGCCGGTCATCCGTGGGTGTTTGCCAACGAAGTCGAGGTGCTGCTGCCGGCGGACCAGGACGGCGAAGTCGTCGAGTGTCGCGACCGCGCGGACCGCTTTCTCGGGACCGGGATCTACAATTCCAAGTCGCAGATCGTCTGGCGGCGGTTCAGCCGCGAGCGCGCGGCGCTCAACGCGGCCTACTTGCGCGGGGCGGTGGAGCGCGCGGTGGGGCGGAGGGACGGGCCCTCCTTCGCCAAGGCTTCGGAGGGCACGCAAGTGACGAGTGCGCAGTGCAGGCGACTCGTTTGGTCGGAATCCGACGACCTGCCGGGCCTCGTGGTGGATCAATTTGGCGACACGCTGGTCGTGCAAATCCAGTCCGCCGCAATGGAGAAGCGGTCGGCGCTGATTGGTGACGTCCTGGCCGAGGTGCTTAAACCGGCTGAGATTATTTTTCGCAACGACGCGCCCATCCGCCGCCTCGAAGGCCTGCCGCTCGAGGTGCACACGCGCTCGGGCCAGGCGTGGGAGCCGCGCTGGGTGAAGATTGATGGCTTCGATTACTGGCTCGATTTGCAGGCTGGGCAGAAGACCGGGTTTTACCTCGACCAACGCGCGCAGCACCCGTTGGTGGCGAAATACTGCGCCGGGAAGCGCGTACTCGACGCGTTCTGCAACCAGGGGCCGTTTGCGCTGCACGCCGCGCGCGCAGGTGCGACCAAGGTGCTCGGGCTCGACAGCGCGGAAGACGCGATTGCCGCGGCGCGCCGCAACGCCGAGCGGAACGAGGTGAAGGCGGAGTTTGGCGTGGCGAACGTTTTTGACTGGCTCAATGACGCCTCGCGCGCGGGTGAGCCGCTGTGGGACGTGATCATCCTCGACCCGCCGCCATTCGCGAAGTCGAAGAGCGCGCTCGAAGGTGCGCTGCGGGGCTACAAGGAAATCAATTTGCGCGCGCTGCAGCGCCTCGCGCCCGGCGGCATCCTGGCGACCTACACCTGCTCGCACCACATGCAGGACGCGGAGCTCCGCGGCGTGCTGGCGGACGCGGCGGCGGACGCGAAGCGCAAGGTGCGGGTGCTGGAGTTCTGCCACCAGCCGCCCGACCATCCCGTGCTCGTCACGATGATGGAGAGCGAATACCTGCGCGGCTACATCGTGCAGGCGGAGTGACGGGCTTGGGTGGCCTGAGGAATACTTGGGTAGCCATCTGGTTATTAGATACTAATAAATCATTGAGAGAACGGGAGTCCGCCCGTTGCAGCTGGTATGCTTGCTGCAATACGGGACGCAGTGAAGCAGGAGGTACTTAACCCGTTGATGCCGATGATCGGCGTTGCGGCTGGCTCCGTCCGCGCCCGTCCGCGTGCAGCTGGCTCGCCCGTGGCGGCGCCGGGCCGGGAATATTGGCGAACGCGGCCGACCTCATGGGTGCGGGAAATTGCGGAGGTCACGGCCGTGGTTTTTGGGGTGGCGGTCGCCGGGTGGTTCGTGCCCGTCAGCTACCATTTCTTCGGGTATCTCTACCTGCTCACGGTGATTGCGCTCAGCCTGCGGGTCGGGCGGTGGCCCATGCTTTACGCCGCGGCCCTGAGCGCGGTGACGTGGAATTTTGTGTTCATGCCGCCCCGTCTGGAATTTGCCGCTCCGGGCGTCGAAGACAGCCTGATGCTGGGCAGTTACTGTTTTGTGGCGCTGATCGGGGGGCAATTGGCCGCGCGGATCCGGTCGCAGGAGCGCGAGGAGCGGCTGCGCGAGCAAAGGGCGACCGCCTTCTTTCACCTGACGCGCGCCTTGGCGGCGACCCGGACATTGGATGAGGCGGCCGACGTGGCGCTGCGGCAGGCGGACGATCTCTTTGCGGCGCGCACCGCACTACTGTTGCCTGATGCAATGGGCCGACTGATCGCCCACCCGGCGAGTTCGTTTGCGGCGGACGAAAGCGAATTTGCGGTGGCTTCGGCGGCCTTGCGCGGGGGCCGACCCTTGGGGCGCTACACCGAAAACTTGGGTTCCGTCGAGAGCATGCACGTGCCCCTGCAGCGGGCCGGTTCGACGTTGGGCATCTTCGCCGTCCGGCTGCCGCCTGAGATTGTCCAGCTCACGCCCAAGCAATGGGACCTAATCGAGGGCTTTGCCGAGCAGATCGCGCTGTTTGTCGAGCGGGAGCAATTTCGCGTCAGCGCCGAGCGGGAGAAGCTGCTCGTGGAGTCGGAGCGGCTGCATCGCACGCTCCTGGACAGCGTGTCGCACGAGTTGAAGACGCCGCTGGCGGTGTTGCGGGCGGCGACGGAGAAGCTCGCGACGGCCGACGCGGTCCGGCGTGCGGCCCTGGCCGGCGAGATTGGCACGGCGACGCGTCGCCTGGACCACCTCGTGGCCAACCTGTTGAACCAGACCCGCCTCGAGTCGGGCGGCTTGAAAGCCCAGCTCGACTGGTGCGATGCACGGGACTTGGTGGAAGCCGCCCGGCGCGCGGCGGGCAATGTCCTGCAGGACCGGCCGGTTCGGGTGGAGATTGCGCCTGACCTCCCTTTGTTTCGGGCCGACGCCGTGCTGATGGAGCACGTGCTGGCGAACATTTTGCTGAATGCCGCGCATTACACGCCGGCGGGCAGTCCCATTCGCGTGACGGCGGGGCTGCAGGCCGAACCTCCGCGCATTTTCATCCAAGTCGCCGATCGCGGTCCCGGCATCGCCCCGGAACTGCTGCCGCAGCTGTTTCAAAAATTCCGCCGGGGCCCGTCGGCGCCGGCGGGAGGGCTTGGGCTCGGGCTTTCCATTGTCCGCGGCTTCATGCACGCCCAGGGCGGCGAAGTGGAGGCCGGGTCCGCCGAGGACGGCGGGGCGGTCTTCACCGTTCATTTGCCGTATGCGGTTCACGACAGTGTCCCTAACGATGAGCGCTGACATCGGTAAGGCTGAGGTGCTGGTGATCGATGATGAAGTGCAGATTCGCCGGCTGCTCCGCATGACCCTGGAGGAGGCCGGCTATGCCGTGCGCGAAGCGGGCACGGCGGCGGCGGGCCAGAACGAGGTGCTACGCCACTGCCCCGATGCCATCGTTCTCGATCTGGGACTGCCGGACGAACCCGGCATGGAGGTCCTGAAGCGCCTGCGCGAGTGGAACGCCGTACCCGTGGTGATCCTCTCCGTGTTTGGGCAGGAAGGCAGCAAGATCGAAGGGTTGGATGCCGGCGCCGACGACTACCTCACGAAACCGTTTGGCGGCGGGGAGTTGCTGGCACGCCTGCGAGCCGTCTTGCGGCGGATCAAGCCGGCGGTCGCCACGAATCGGTTTCAATTTGGCTCGGTGGAGGTGGACCTGGCTCGCCGGCGCGTGACGAAGCGCGGCCAACCCTTGAAGCTCACCTCAATGGAATATGCGTTGCTGCAGCTGTTCATCGCGCATCGCGACAAGGTGCTCACGCACCGGCAGATTCTCCGGGAACTGTGGGGCCCGAAGGCGGAGAACCAAACGCACTACCTGCGGACTTACATGCTGCGACTGCGGCGAAAGCTCGAGGACGACTTGGATGCGCCGCGATTTTTCCAAACGGAATCGGGCATCGGCTACCGCTTTCTGAGCGAGGCACCGGAAGGCGAGTGACAAGCGCCGGCTCGTCCGGCGGAAACAGTGGGGCAGGGCGGGGTGCGCGAAGTCGGGCTGTATATCTTTTGTTCATAAACGGGGCCCAACTATCAACGCTCTGTTAATCTGGCGTGGTATGTCGGGTGCTCAATGGCAGGCGCTCAAATGCACCGCATGCCATCCGCCCCGCACACCCGAGTTTCCGCGCGACCGCCGACGGCGGCGCGGGCGATTCGCTTCGGCGGGGAGCGGACGGCGCTGCGAGCGACTTTCTCCGGATTAGAAGAAGTTCGGAGAGTATGCACAGTCCAACGGGCGGCCCTCCTATGGTCGGGGGGCCGCTCCTGGATGCAGCCGCGCGCAGCGCAGCACTTCCCCTCTGGCAGGAGGGACGTCGAGTTTCGCGGCCATGGATCCTCCCGGTTCATGGCCGTCTTGTTGATCAACCCATAATCCGCGCGGAATCGAGACACGCGCTTAACTCCGACTATGATGACCCGATACTCAGGCCTGTTCAAATCGATGCGCGTGCCGCTCATGGTGCTCGCGCTTTGCTGCAGTCTAGGCGTGCCCAAGGTGTGGGCCGATGACCCAAAGCCGGATCCCAACGGCGGCGCCACGGGTGTGGCCGCCGACGTCCCGGGTTTTGTCGTCACGGCCCCGGCCGAACTCAGCGCCGACGACAAGAAGGACAAGGACAAGGTCAAGGCCTACGACGAGGCCAAGAAGGCATTCGATGATTACACCAAGCAGTCCTCGGTCGAGCCGCTCGCGGTGAAGCTGGCGGACAACGTCGGGCACAACCGGGTGGCGATCAACTTCATGTGGACGCTCGTGACGGGCTTCCTGGTCATGTTCATGCAGGCGGGCTTCGCGCTCGTGGAGACGGGGTTGTGTCGGGCGAAAAACGCCGGCCACACGATGTCGATGAACTTCATGATCTACCCGATGGGCATGCTCGGGTTTTATGTCTGCGGCTTCGCCTTCATGTTCGGCGGCCTGGGCGCCATCGGCACGATGGGCGGCTACGCGGGCCTGAACAACGAATACACGGTCACGCTGTTCGGCCATCCCTTTGGCCTGCTGGGCTTGAAGGGCTTCCTGTTGCAGGGCGCGGGCTACGACACCGCGGCGTTCGCGCTCTTCCTGTTCCAAATGGTGTTCATGGACACGACGGCAACGATCCCGACCGGCGGCGCGGCAGAACGCTGGAAGTTCTCCGCGTTCATGATCTACGGCTGCTGCATCGGCACCATCATGTATCCGCTCTTCGGTAACTGGGTCTGGGGCGGCGGCTGGCTCGCGCAGCTGGGCAGCAATTTCCCCGCGCTCGGCCACGGTCACGTGGACTTCGCCGGATCCTCCGTGGTGCATATGCAGGGCGGCGTCATTTGCCTGATCTTCTGCTGGCTCATCGGGCCCCGCTACGGAAAATACGACAAGGCGGGCAAGATCGTGCACCCCATCACCCCGCACAACATTCCGTTCGTGATGCTCGGCACGTTCATCCTGGCGTTCGGCTGGTTCGGCTTCAACCCGGGCTCGTCGCTCGCCGGCACGGACCTGCGAATCTCCGTCGTGGCCGTCAACACCATGCTCGCCTCGGCGACCGGTGCCCTCGCCACCACGCTCTACATGTGGTGGTTCAAGACGAAGAAGCCCGATCCGTCCATGATGTGCAATGGCATGCTCGCGGGCTTGGTCGCCATCACGGCGCCCTGCGCTTTCGTCTCCGCGGGCGGGGCCTCCCTCATCGGGATCGTTTCGGGCATCCTCGTGGTCGAGTCGGTTTTCTTTTGGGACAGGGTCGGCATCGACGACTGCGTCGGCGCCATCTCGGTCCACGGCGTCAACGGCGCGTGGGGTTGCTTGTCCATCGGCTTGTTTGCCGACGGCACCTATGGCGAAGGCTGGAACGGCGTCGCCGGCACCGTCCGCGGCCTGTTCTACGGCGGTGGCATGGGCCAGTTCTGGGCCGAGTTGATCGGTGTGGTCACTTGCTTCGTCACGCTGTCGATTCTCTCTCTGATCGTCTACTACATCGCGGAAAAGACCGTGGGTAACCGCGTGTCGCTCGAGGATGAAATCGAGGGTCTGGACGTGCCCGAGATGGGCGTCCCCGGCTATGCTGGCGTCGTGATGGACAAGCAGTCCGAAACCCCGATGCAGAAGGCCTAAGGCTTCCGGTCCACCAATCCTAACCTGTCATCCACTGGCTGCGCGGAGGCCCGCGCTCCGCGCAGTCCCCTGGATCAATCCAATCCCTCCATGCACTTCGTAGACCTCCTTCGCATCCCCGTTGGCCTCGGCGCCGGCGCCCTGATCGGCTATGCCTTCGGCCTGCTCCAGAATGCCGCGCTTCGCCACCACCAGCAGCTCGAGCAGAACGGCAAACTCAAGAGCGGCTGGTCGCTCATGCCCGGGTCCGGGGCCCGCATCGCGTATCTGCTCTGCGCACTCCTGCTGGTGCAGCTCATCTGCCCCCTGATCTTCGTGGGGGGCACGCAATGGGTCGTCTCCGGCGGCGTGCTCCTGGGCTACGGCTGGATGCTGGGCGTCCAACTGCGTCAGCGGCTCAAGGCTGTGTCGCCCTGAAGTGCCCGTTTTTCATCTCTCCCTGCAATCTCACCCAACTAACTCGCCAGATTCATGAAACTCATCATCGCCATCATCAAACCCTTCAAGCTCGACGAAGTTAAGACCGGACTCGCGGAGGTCGGCATCGAGGGTATGACGGTCACCGAAGTGAAAGGCTTTGGCCGTCAGAAGGGCCATACCGAGATCTACCGCGGCAGTGAATACACCGTGGATTTCCTGCCCAAGGTTAAGATTGAAATCGCCGTGACGGACGAAGTGGTCGGCAAGGCGGTCGACGTCATCGTCAAGACGGCCAAATCCGGCAAGATCGGCGACGGGAAGGTGTTCGTCCTGCCCCTCGAGTCCGTCGTCCGCGTCCGCACCGGCGAGAGCGGCGAAGCCGCGGTCTGATCCTGGCTCCCTGCTTCCCCAAGTCGGCGACGCGTCCTGCGTCACCGGCTTTTGGCTGGTTGCGGGGATGCTGGCGGACGTTGCGCACGGGACCGCCCTCTATTCCTGATGTTTTTTCCGACCCACCTGGCCGTCACGGATGTTTCACCGCTGTTGCTAGCCCCCTTCGGCCTTTTGCTGCTGCTGATCGCGGCGATGCCGCTGACTCCGCCGCGGGTCAAACACGTCTGGGATCGCTTCTACCCGCTCGTCGCTCTGGGGCTCGCCGCCGTGGTCGCAGCCTGTTATCTCACAAGAGTTCCCGGCGGCGGGGCGGAGCTGGGGCACACGTTGGGCGACTATTTTTCGTTCATCTGCCTCGTCGGCACGCTGTTCGTGGTGGCGGGCGGGGTTCACTTGAAGGTGAAAGGCGAGGCGACCCCGCTGGCGAATGTCGTGTTTCTTCTGCTGGGCGCGGTGATCGCCAACGTGATTGGCACGACCGGCGCATCCATGGTGTTGATCCGCCCGTGGGTGCGGATGAACAAGATCCGCAGCAGCCCCTACCATGTCGTGTTCTTCATCTTCATCGTGTCGAATGTCGGCGGGGCGCTGACACCCGTGGGCGACCCTCCGTTGTTTCTGGGCTATCTGCGGGGCGTGCCGTTCTTCTGGCTGATCCAGCACGTCATGTTGCAGTGGCTGGTGACCGTGGGCGCGATCCTGGCGGCGTTCTATGTCTTCGACCGGCGAAGTTTCCACCGCATGCCACGCCGGCTGCAGGCGGACGTCGAAACCCATCCTGAGACGTGGCGTTTCGACGGTGCGGTGAATGTGCTGCTCCTGTTGGTCATCATCGCTGCGGTCTTTCTGCCGGACAGGAATTTCCTGCGGGAGGGGACGATGCTGCTGGCGGCAGTGGCGAGCCTGCTGGTCACCCCGAAGCAGGTGCACGAGGAGAATCAATTCAGCTTCGGCCCGATCAAGGAGGTCGCGGTGCTTTTCGCCGGCATCTTCGCCACGATGCTGCCGGCATTGGACTACCTGGCGATGCACGGCCCGTCGTTTCATATCGTGCAGCCGCTCCAATACTACTTTGCGAGCGGGGCACTCTCGTCCGTGTTGGACAACGCGCCCACTTACGCGGCCTTTTTCCAGCTGGCCCAGACCACCGCTGCCGCGCAACTCCCGCAAGCCTTTGCGGCCGCGCCCCATGACGTCGCCGGCATGACCGCCGTGCTGTTGGCGCAGCGTCCGCTCTACGTGATCGGGGTGAGCTTGGGGTCGGTTTTCTTCGGGGCGATGACCTACATCGGCAACGGCCCGAATTTCATGGTCAAAGCGATCGCCCACGACGCGGGCGTGCATTGCCCGACGTTTCTGGGCTACATCTTCAAATACAGCCTGCCGATCCTGCTGCCGATTCTCGCGTTGAGCGGGTGGCTGTTCCTGTAGGAGCGACCGTGGTCGCGCCGGCGCCTATTTCCGTTCGTCGCGGGGCTCGCGCTCGAGTTCGCGGCGCATCGTCTTCAGGTCATTCAATTGCTTCTGCAGATCCTCGCGTTCCTCTTTGGTCGGGGCGCGGGCAATTTCGTCGAGCAGATCTTTTTCGGCCTCGAGCAGGCTGACCCGCTCTTGCGCGACACGGGCGCGGTCATCACTCGAGGAACCGCCGAGGATGGCGAGTTTGTGGGACACGTCCGAGTCGTTCAGCGCGCTGTCCAAGGCTGTCGGCGTCGTGTTCTTCTTTTCCTGCGCGATTTCGAGGTCCTTTTGGTGCTCTTTGATCATCACCTCGGTGATGCGGCTCTTGTTCACCTCAACGCGGGGGAGCAGCAGCGTGGCCTGATCGCTTGTCGGGCTGCTCGTGGAGGTGGCCGGGGCGGTCGTTCCGGCATTGCCTGCCGCGGTGGCCGTCGTGGCCGCGGCGACCGGCGCGGCGTGCGTCGGCGTGGTTTTCGCGGTCTTCTCGAGGGTGTGCTCGGCCAGGCGTTCACGAATCGCGGCCTCGAGCTTTTGCTGGTCCGCGGTGGGCGGCGCAGCGGGTTGCGGAGGCGGCAGGGCGACCGGCTCGGCATTCGAACCGGGGTCCTCGGCAGCCGCGAGGCGCAAGGCAAGGCATGCGGCAATCAGGGCGAGGCGGAGGTTGGATTTCATGCGTGGTGTCGGTCAGCCGCAACGTAGGCCGGTGTGGCGCCGTGTCGAGGGGTTTGCGAAGGCAGAGGCTTAGACGCGCGTTTCGGCCGGAGGTTGCGTGGGCACAAAAAAGGCCGGGCGGGGGCCCGGCCTGAGAGGAAGTCGCGCGGCCCATGCCGCGCGCCGGTCCGTGAGTTACAGCTTGCCGCCGTAGATCGCGCTCGAGCCCAGTTCCTCCTCGATGCGGAGGAGCTGATTGTATTTCGCGACACGGTCCGTGCGGCAGAGCGAGCCGGTCTTGATCTGGCCGGCGTTCGTCGCGACAGCGATGTCGGCGATGGTGACGTCCTCGGTCTCGCCGGAACGGTGCGAGATGACGGCGGTGTAATTCGCCTCCTTGGCCATCTCGACGGCGTCGAGCGTCTCGGTGAGGGTGCCGATCTGGTTCACCTTCACGAGAATCGAGTTGGCGACGCCGGTTTCGATGCCGCGCTTCAGGAAGTCGGTGTTGGTGACGAACACGTCATCGCCGACCAGCTGGGTTTCGCCGCCGATGGCGTCGGTGAGCTTCTTCCAGGTCTCCCAGTCGTTCTCGGAGCAGCCGTCCTCGATCGAGATGATCGGGTATTTGGCGGTGAGCTCGCGGTAGAACTCGACCATCTGGTCGCCGGTGAGCGAGCGGCCATCGGATTTCTTGAAGACGTAGCGCTTCTTTTCCTTCACGTAGAACTCGGAGGCGGCGACGTCGAGAGCGAGGGCGATGTCCTTTCCGAGTTTGTAGCCCGCGCTTTTCACGGCGACGGCGATGATGTCGAGGGCGGCCTCGGTGGAAGCCAGTTTCGGGGCGAAACCGCCCTCGTCGCCGACGGCGGTGGCGAGGCCCTTTTCCTTCAGCGCCTTCTTGAGGGCGTGAAAGACCTCGCAGCCCATGCGCAGGCCGTCGCGAAACGACTTGGCGCCGATCGGCATGATCATGAATTCCTGAAAATCAATGGGGGCGTCGGAATGCGCGCCGCCGTTCATGATGTTCATCATGGGCACGGGGAGCACCTTGGCGTTCGGGCCGCCGAGGTATTTGTAGAGGGGCTGGCCGAGGGCGGCGGCGGCGGCGTGGGCGGTGGCGAGGGAGACGCCGAGGATGGCGTTGGCGCCGAGCTTCGACTTGGTCGGGGTGCCGTCGAGTTTGATCATGAGCCGGTCAATGCCGACCTGGTCGCAGGCATCGTGGCCGAAAAGTGCGGGCGCGAGGGCGGACTTCACGTTCGCGACGGCTTTTTGCACGCCCTTGCCGCCGTAGC
>Ga0265327_10005134_pt1 | contig 11106 bp, 8 predicted proteins | sample 41621metaG_FD_202089 | JGI IMG/M metagenome (GOLD analysis project Ga0265327, IMG submission 202089) | Rhizosphere microbial communities from Carex aquatilis grown in University of Washington, Seatle, WA, United States - 4-16-21 metaG | ecosystem: Host-associated > Plants > Roots > Rhizosphere >... | reverse complement strand
GATAGCAGCATCAGCATCGCGTCGGCCCAAGTTGGGGATGCTGGAACTTATACAGTGGAAGTGACCGGTTTGTGCACCAGCGCAACGAACAGTGCGGCACTCACAGTGAATCGCCTGACGACGACATCTGATTTGGCGAGTTTGGTTCTGTGCCCCGGCCAGAATGCCACATTCACTACTGTTCCTTCTGGGACTGGACCGTTCAGCTTTGTATGGAGCAAAGATGGACAAGTCATCGCTACTGAAACAACGGATCATATCACGATCAACAGTGTCCTCGCTGCGAATGCTGGGACTTACAGCGTGCACGTGACCGGCACGTGCAACAGCGCCGACAAGAGTGCGACGTTGACGGTGAATACGAATACAGCGGCGACGAGTTTGACCGATCTTGTTCTCTGCCCCGGTCAACCGGCGACTTTCGTGACCGTTGCTTCCGGCACCGGACCATTTAGTTTTGTGTGGAGGAAAGATGGCGTTCTGCAAAGCAGCACGTCGAATTCGTTGGTCATCCTTTCAGTCGCTAGTGGGGATGCCGGCACGTATACGGTCGAAATCGCCGGCACGTGCACGAGCGTCACCAATTCCGCGAGGCTCACGGTCAATACCAATACCTCCGCCACCGCGTTGGTTGGATTGGTCCGCTGCCCCGGCAATTCTGCCACGTTCAACACGGTTGCCTCTGGCACTGGTCCATTTACATATTTGTGGCGCAAGGATGGCACTTTGGTGAATGGCCAATCCAGCAGCTCGCTGACAATTGCATCCGTGACATCGACTGATGCGGGTGTTTACAGCGTGGAAGTGACAGGCACGTGCAATACAGCGACGAACAGCGCATCGCTGGTTGTGAATACAAATGTCAGCGCCACTCCGTTGACCAGTCTCAATATTTGTCCGGGCGCCACGGCCACGTTCAGTACTGTCGCAACCGGCACCGGCCCGATTACTTATGTGTGGAATAAGAACGGTCAGAATATTGCCGGCCAGACAAACGCGTCCCTATCACTGGCACTGGTCACGGCGGGCGATTCGGGCACGTATTCAGTCACAGTTTTCGGCGCGTGTAACTCGGTTTCCAATAGCGCTACCTTGACGGTCGGCACACTTGCGGCAACGCCGTTGGTCAGCATTACCAACTGCCAGGGCCAATCGGTGACGTTCGCTACGGTTGCCACCGGCACCGCACCATTTAGTTATGTTTGGAAGAAAAACGGCGCGAACATCTCTACCGCGACGACGAGCGCTTACACGATTGCCAGCGCACAAACGACCGATGCCGCGACATATACCGTCGTGGTTAGCACCGCTTGCTTGTCGGTGACAAATTCCGCGACGCTTACAGTGAACCTGCCGGTGAGCGCCAGCGCGCTGGTTCCGCTGACGCGTTGCCCTGGTCAGTCGGCGACATTCAGCACGGCAGTGACGGGGACAGCTCCGTTTGTCTATGTTTGGAAACAAAACGGCCAGGTGATTGCAGGCCAAACGAACAGTTCGATTACGTTCGCTTCTCTTGTGACAAGTAATGGTGGGCTATATGCAGTGGAAGTTTCAGGGTTCTGCAACAGCGTGACAAATAGCACAACGTTGACGGTGAAAACCAACGCTAGCGCTACGGCGATCGGCGATTTCAGCGTTTGCTCTGGTCAAAGTGTCACGTTCACCACGACTGCTTCCGGCACCGCGCCGTTTGCGTATCGTTGGCGCAGGAACGGGACCGCTATTTCGGGCGCGTCAGCGAGTGCGTATACGATTGCATCGGCTAGCACGGGCAACGCGGGCTCCTATAGCGTTGAAGTCACCGGCTCATGTAACACCGCCACAAACTTTGGCAGCTTAACCGTCATTCCAGCGACGACCATCACGCCGTTGGTGGACCAGAATATTTGCTCCGGCGAAAATGTGATCACGTTCAGCACGACGGCCTCGGGCGGCGCGCCGTTTACTTATACGTGGAGGACAAACGGCACTGTGGTCGTCGGCCAGACTAACAGCTTCGTGATCTTCACTAATCTGCCGCCTTCGACCAATGCTTACACGGTGTCGGTTAATGTGACCGGCAGTTGCGGTAGCGCCTCGAGCACCGCGCAGTTGATGGTCTACGGGACGACTGTTGTCACCGGCGCGATCACGTTCACTTCCGCTCAGGATATTACCATCAATGACAATCAACCGGCGACGCCGTATCCGGCTAACATATACGTGCATTGCATCCCGGGCGTTCCGAAGAAAGTTGTCGTCACACTCCTGAACGTCACACACACGTATCCGAAGGACATTAATGCGATGGTTGTGAGCCCCACCGGCCAGGCGCTTCCGTTGATGATCGAATGCGGCGGGGCTAACCCGATTTCATTTGTCACATTGACGTTTGACGACGCGGCAAGCTCGTCCCTGCCGCAAGAGGACCAAATCGTTTCCGGCAGTTATAAGCCGACATCGTATCTGTCGAACCCTCAATTCCCGACCCCGGCAATTGCGCCGAACTCACTCACATTAAGCGCGCTTGCAGGCCAGGATCCAAGCGGCACATGGTCGCTCTACGTGCTCGACGACAATATCATTGACGACGGCTTCATAAAGGGCGGTTGGGCTCTTACGCTATTCTATGGTGATGACATCGCGCCGAAGTTTACGACTCCAGTCTATTTGAACGACGGAACATTTCAGACGACGTTAATTGGCACTGCCGGACTAACCCATATCGTACAGGCATCGACCGATCTGGTAAACTGGACTCCCGTGGCAACGAATACCTTGCCGACTGGAAGTTTCCTGTTTACTGCGCCAGTCTCGACGACCGGACCGAAACAATTCTATCGCGCGATCCGTCCTTAATCCGGATGGCGTTATTGGATCCGCTCCGCCAATTCTGCGGCGGGGTAGGTCCAGATTTCGGCGAGGGTCGGATGATAGTGCGGCATCGCTGCAAGCTGTTTCACGGTCATGTGATTGTGCATCGCAGTAATGAGCTCATGAATTAATTCCCCGGCGACAGGCCCGACACAACTGCCCCCGATAATTTCGCCGGTTAGCGGATTGGCCAGCAGTTTTACGAAGCCATCCTTCGCGTCCATGATCATGGATTTGCCGTGATCGCTGAATGGATACGACGCAGCCACAAACGGCACACCACGCGCGCTTGCCTCCCGTTCCGTTAGTCCGACGGTAGCAATTTGCGGATCCGTAAAAACGACGCTGGCCAGCAAGCGGTAATCCATTGCGCGTTTTCGTTGCGGGAAAGCGATGTTGTTGGCGGCGACCTCGCCTTGCTCGATTCCGATGTGCACGATTTCGTAAGGGCCAGAGCAATCGCCCGCCGCGTAAATGTGGGGCGCGCTCGTTTGCATTTCGAGCGTGGTCACGATGCGGCCGTATTCGGTCTCAACTTTTGCGCTCTCAAGTCCGAGCGAAGCCGTATTAGGAACCCGGCCGAGCGCGAACAGAATTTCTTGGGCGGCGACCTTGTGTGTTGAACCGGCGTGTTCAAATTCGATTTCCTTGAGCCGCCCGCGCTTCGACGCACTTAGTAAACGCGTGTTGCTGATGACCCGGATGTTTTCGCGTCGAAATACTTTCGCGAGCACCTGCGAGGCATCGATGTCAAAGTCGCGCAATAAATGTTCGCTGCGTTGAATGACGGTAACTTGAACATCAAATCGCGCAAAAAACTGCGCCAGTTCAACTGCCACCGCACCGCCGCCAAGGACAATCAGTGATTTAGGCGGCTTCTCCAAAGAGAGCGCTTCGTCGCTCGTCAGGAAGCCGACTTCGTTCAGGTGCGGCAGGGGTGAAGGTGCCGTGGTCGATCCAGTGGTTATGACAAAATGTTTGGCGGTAATTGTTTTCGGCACCCGTTGTTTGGTTTCTCCTGGAAGCACCTTCAACTCCAGGGTGTGCGGGTCCTGGAAACGAGCGATCGCCCGAAGAAAAGTGAACCGGCCTTTCTGCAATTGATCGTGCCGATAGTTTGCAAAGTCCGCGATCATCTCGGCCTTGCGAGCCATCACGGCGCTGAAGTCGAAACCAATCTTTGGAATCTTGAGGCCCCACGTTTTTCCGCTGCGGGCTAAATGCAAAACATGCGCTGCGTGCAGCAACGCCTTGCTCGGCATGCATCCGCGCAAAATGCAAAGCCCGCCGACTTCTTTGCCGCCTTCGACAACAACGACGCGCAGTTTTGCGTCGGCTGCCGTTCGTGCCGCGGCATATCCGGCGCTGCCGCCGCCGATGATGGCGACATCATAGTCAAATGAACTTGGACGTTTCATCCAACTCAACATGCCTCCACATGCGAGTTGTCCAAGTGAAAAAATATCAGGCGGGTTGTTCGCTGAGGTGCGGACGGTCGCTGGGCTTGATTGGCATCTTGGATGAGTAAATCAAAACGAGCAGATTCGCCGCGGTGATCAATCCACCACCCGTGAGGAGATGCGTCGTGATTTTTTCGTTGGCATAATCAATTCCAACGAGCGCCGAAAACAGTCCCGGGATGAACAGCGCAAAGATGCTCGTGAATAGCGGTTCACAACAGTAAATCAGGCTCGCGTGGGTAGCGCAGATATGCTTCTGCCAGTAATTCATCACTCCGTAAGCGAGCAGGGTGCATCCAGCGGTGAGAAAGAGAACAAGCCCGATTGCCGGCGCAGAATTATAGCTGATGAGCCACTGGCTTGGCCGTCCACCGGTTGCCACAACGACCGGAAACATGAACAACGCTATTGTCGCGAACATGATCGTCGTCGTTGGCGCGCTGCGGTTATTGGTATACTTGGGGCGTTCCAGCCAAAGAATTTGGCCCGTGAAAAAGATTGAGGCCAGAATAGATTCCGCTTCACCACGTCCGAGCGTCAATTGAGCCCAGTTGAAATTGGCCAGAAATGCGACGCCAGTTATCACCATCCCGCAACTGATCACCACAACTTTGGAGGGCCAACAACGTTTGCGCAAAGCGACGTAGATCGGGATGAAAATACAATAGCACTGCGTCAGAAATGCAGACGTCGATGCCGTGGTGTGCAAAACGCCGTCCATTTGGAAGAGAATTCCGAATCCGCCGAACAATCCCAAAACCAGGCCCTGCTTGAACTCAAGACGAGTGATGTTGCGGATACTTCGCAAACTGCAAATACCCATTACTACCGCGGCCATTCCAAAGCGAAGCAACAACGACATCGATGACAAGAACCATGTGCTCGCATTCGGAAGAATTTGTCTCTGGCAATCGCTCAGCGCCTTCATCGCCACGAAACTGGCGCCCCAGAAAGCTGTGGCGAAGAACAACATCGCAACAGCTTTCGCAGATTTTTCCGACTTAACCAAAAACATCCGGCAACAGTAGCACAGAATTAGAAACTCACAAACCGGTTACCGGATGTTCTTCTTTGAAGGCACGGAGAATTTCAGAAGGTGTTTCAATACTTCAGTCATTTGATTGGAGCGCTGCATTAATTCAGCCGAAGTGAATTCGGCTAATTGCTCTTCAACATACCTGGGACTGCGACGCGCCGATCCCGTGCGGTGGGGCTGTTGACTCTTATATTCAACCTCCATGGACTCTGCCTCTTTCATATTCTAAGGAACCATTGATCCCAAGCTCGTGCTTAGCCGGAATTGCGAAAAGCTTTACCGCTGTTGCCTGTTTCGTATGGGTACAGCAACAAGGCGCGTTTTTTCAAACGCGCCCAGGTCGTTGCCATTAAGTTTCCGGCGGCTCAGTGGGAATGAGCACGGGTAAGAGCCGGGTTTGCAGCCACCTCCCTGTCAGATTTTTTTGTGACGCGCGACTTAACGGGATTCGCTGTCGCGAGTTGTTCATCAAGTAGATCAGACTCTTTCTGCAACACCGTGGTGATCAGAAAAAGGCCAAAGAAAATTCCAGCGAGGGGACGTCCCAGGTCGAGATACATCGAATCTCCCGCCGTAAAACCTAACACTGCACAAATTGCAGTGAGAATTAAAAATACGTGTTTTGCTCGCACGTGATCACAATGCAACGGCTCAATGTTTCCTGCTCAACATTTATTGGCCATTACTTTCCCATTTTTGCCTATCTCCCGGACCCGCTATTTGTGGCCGGTTAATCGAACAATCTTCAAATCGACCGCATTAGCATTCGTCGCGAGAACCTGAATTTTTGTGGCTTCATTCGGTTGTATCTCGTCGGCACTGTTCGTAACCCAACCGACAGGTTTTCCTGATTTATCGAGGACTGCGAGTTGCGCAAACGGTGCAACAGCGTGTGTCCCGACGTTCGTCACAAAAAATGTTCCTGAAAGGCCGGCGATTTTTCCGAACAACGCGATTTTTGACGGCTTCAAATCGGCTTCGATCGTAGGGGCTTGCGCTGCGGGTGTGGCGGCAGCTGCGGTTGGAGCGGGTGCAGGGGAGCCGGGTTTGGCCAAGGTCGGTGGCGGCGCCGGAGGGATGATCCCTTTTTTAGTCAGCGGTTGTAAGGCGCGACGCGCGGTCACTTGCCCCGACGCTGAAACGACGAAGGCCAGGCACAGAGTGAAAAGGAGCAAAACCTTCATACCCCCTTATATTCGTCCGCAATAGGCCTTCTGACAAGACTGGGTGAGAGTCATTCGCTATGCGACAGTAGAAAAGCACACCAGAAGTTTGATGCAAGGGATGGAAAGCGATGTTTGATCGAAACCGAAAATTAGCTTGCGCGTGATTTAACGGCCTGCGATAAATGTTAGCCGTTCAATGCAAGCGCTGAGAAATCCCTTCATGCCAGGCGAAACGCGTTCGCGCCGATTCCTTGCGCTGGCCTGTCTGGCATTGATCCTCGCGCTTGAGTTATTCGCCTCTTTTCCGACGCTGCATAGACTGGTTCATGCGGATGCTGACAGCTTCAACCATCAGTGCGTCGTTACACTTTTGAAACAGGGAAACGTCTGCACGACGGGCGCTGCGGCCGCGATTACCGTTTTTGTCGCTGTCTTCCTTTTCTTTCTTCCGGCATTGTCATCAGCAGCTTCTTCACTGTTTTATTACCGGCTCTCTCAAAGCCGCGCCCCGCCCATCGCCTGATAGTTTTCTGAGGTCTCCGGTGCATTGTCATCGGACTTTTCGATCTAAGTAAGTCTTGGCGTGGCGTATTGTGCCCGCCTTCCTTGAATGTCGTATCAGGTGTTTGAACCGGATCGTTTTAGAATGAGCAGTTTAATTTCAAAATCACACGCGCGAATATCCATTGGTGTCGCCACACTGATGATTGTCGGCGGTTGCACGGTGGGGCCGAATTTCAAAAAGCCTGCTGCGCCAGGTGTTTCCGGCTACACGCCCGACCCGCTTACCTCACCCACCGACGCCGCGAAGGTCTCTGGAGGCCATGCACAGTCATTTGTGAAGGACGCGGATATTCCCGGGGATTGGTGGAAGCTATTCCATTCAGAAGCGTTGAATAACCTGATTTCCCAAGCGCTCACCAACAATCCCGACCTCAAATCCGCGCAAGCAGCCCTTACCCAGGCGCACGAAACCATGCTCGCTCAGAAAGGCTCTTACTGGCCAACCGCAACCGCGGGCCTCTCCGCGACGCGCAGCAAAACTTCCAGCGACATTTCTGCCACGCCGGCAAACAATGCTTTGTATTACAGCCTCTACACTCCGCAGGTCACCGTGTCCTACGCGCCGGATGTTTTTGGATTGAACCGCCGCACGGTTGAGTCGCTGAAAGCGCAGCAGGATGCCACGCGTTTCGCACTCATTGCCACGCATGTCACCTTGAGCGCCAACGTCGTCGCAGCGGCGATCCAGGAGGCGTCATTGCGTGAGCAAATCGCCACGACGCGCCATCTCATCAAAGTCAATTCCCAGATGCTCGGCATCCTGCGGGACCAATTCACCAACGGTTATGCCAGCCGACTGGATGTTGCGGCACAGGAATCACAATTGGCCCAGGTAAACGCCACTTTGCCGCCACTGCTCAAGCAACTCGCTCAGCAACGCAATATGCTCGCAGTCCTCGCCGGCCGATTTCCCAGTGAGTCGTTATCGGAAAAATTCAACCTTGGGCATCTTCAATTGCCGGAGGAAATACCCGTCAGCCTCCCTTCAAAATTGGTCGAGCAGCGGCCCGACATCCGCCAGGCCGAGGAGAACCTGCATGCTGCCAGTGCGCAGGTCGGCATTGCAGTGGCCAACCGCCTCCCGAACATTACTCTCACCGCCGATGCCGGATCGATGGCGCTTGAGGCTGGAAAGATGTTCTCCGGTGGCACCGGTTTTTGGGACCTGGGCGCAAGCGTGACCCAGCCGCTTTTTCAAGGCGGCACATTATTGCATACCGAGCGCGCCGCTCGCGCGGCCTATACTCAAGCTACTCAACAATACCGCAGCACGGTCCTGACGGCTTTTCAAAATGTCGCCGATACCCTGGTCGCGTTGCAAACGGATGCGACTGCCTTGAAAACCGCCGCGACCGCAGCGACTGCCGCCCAGGTCACACTCGACCTGACGCGCAAGCAGTTCGAAAACGGCTACAGCGGTTACCTGCCGCTGTTGAGCGCCGAGCAAGCCTACCAGCAAACGCAGATCAATTTAGTGCAGGCCCAGGCGAACCGCTTTGCTGATACCGCCGCGCTGTTTCAAGCGCTGGGAGGCGGTTGGTGGCATCGCCCCGAATTCACCACGAATCAACATGAAAAATAAGTCGCTATTTCGCACACCGAAATCTGAACTGCGGGCTCTTTTCCGGACGCCGATATTTGCTTTGCTGGCGGGGGCTTTGGCGGTTGCCTTTGGCGGCTGCTCTGCCAAACCAGACGCCGACGCCGCGCCATCCGCCGCCAACGCGACCAACGTGACGCTCACGGCCGACCAGCAAAAGCACATTCACATTTACCGCGTCGAGCCCTCCGAGTTTCACAGAATGGTGGATGTCACCGGCACGGTGGATTTCGATCAGGACCAGGCCACTTCGGTGCTCGCGCCGTTTTCCGGCCCTGTTTCAAAACTGCTGGTCTCGCTCGGCCAACAGGTCCGCGTGGACGAGCCGCTGGCAAAAGTCCAATCACCGGATTTCGCTACCGCTATCGGAGCCTACCGGAAATCCGTCGCCGCGGCCAAAGCCGCTCGCGCGCTGGCCGATTTGGATAAAAAACTCCTGGCAAATCACAGCATCCCGCAAAAGGAGGCGAATCAGGCGGAAAGCGATGCCGTCGGCGCCGAATCCGATCGCGATGCAGCGCGCCAACAGCTCGTCGCACTTCAAGTTGATCCTGAGATCATCAAAACTATTCAGGAAGGCAAGCCGGCTGGACAGGCTGAAGGAATTATTCGCGCGCCCATCGCCGGCACCGTGGTGGAAAAGCTCATTACTCCAGGGCAATTGTTGCAGGCGGGCACCACGCCGTGTTTTACCGTGGCAGATACTTCACGCGTCTGGATAATGGCTCATCTCTTTGCGCCGGATCTCGCCAACATCCAGACAAACGACCCCGCCACAATAAACACCGGCCTGTCCACTAACGAACTTTCCGGAACAGTGGACAATATCTCCGCACTCGTGGATCCGGACACGCGCTCAGTTGTTGTGCGGGTGGTGGCTGACAATCCCGAAAATCTTCTGAAGAAAAACATGTATGCCCGCGTGAAAATCCAGGCCCGCCAGGCAAGCAAAGGCTTGCTCATTCCGGCCTCGGCGATTTTGCGCGACAGCGAAAATTTACCGTTTGTTTACGTTGCGATGGCGGACAATAGCTTCGCGCGGCAACTGATACAGCTGGGTTCGCGGGTGGAGGACCAATACGAAATTATTTCCGGCCTGAAACCGGACGACCAAGTCGTCGTTGAAGGCGGTCTCTTTATGCAATTTCAAGAAAGCCAATGAGCGATTCGACACCACTCCCGCCTGAGCACACGCCACGGACGGCTTCCGTCATCAATCGCATTGTGGCATCGTCGTTGCGCCAGAGATTTCTGGTGATTCTGATGATGCTCCTGCTGACTGGAGCCGGAATCTACTCACTGAACCGCCTGCCGGTGGATGCCTATCCCGATCTTTCCCCGCCCATGGTCGAGATCGTTACCCAGTGGCCCGGCCACGCCGCCGAGGAAGTGGAGCGCCTAATTACAGTGCCTGTTGAAACGGAGATGAACGGCATCCCTAAAATGATCGCGCTGCGCTCCATCTCGCTTTACGGGCTTTCGGACGTCATCCTCACGTTCCAAAACGGAACGGACAATTACTTTGCTCGGGAACGCGTATTCAACCGAATCCCAGACCTGACTTTGCCGGATGGGGTGACACCTTCTATCTCGCCACTATTCTCGCCGTCCGGACTGATTTACCGATACGTGCTGCAAAGCCCTGACCGCACCCCGATGGAGCTAAAGACATTCGAGGACTGGATCGTTGAGCGCCAATATAAATCCGTCCCTGGAGTCGCGGATGATTCAGGGCTGGGCGGCGAGACGATGCAATACCAGGTCTTGCTCGATCCGGTGAAGATCGCCGGGGTCGGTCTTTCGGTCCCGCAAATCGTCACAGCGCTCGGAGCAAACAACAGTAATGCCGGCGGAGGCTTCTATTCGCAGGGCGGGCAATTTTATTATGTGCGCGGCCTCGGGCGGATCCAGACTACCGAGGACATCGGCAATGTTGTGCTCGCCGTGCACAACGGAACTCCGGTTTTGGTGAAGGACGTCGGGAATGTCGTCATCGGACACGCGCCGCGCCTGGGCCAATTCGGCTATCAAGACCAGGACGACGCAGTCGAAGGCGTGATCCTGATGCGCACGGGCGAGAAAACCCAGGATGTTCTCAAGCGCGTGCAACAAAAAACGCGAGAGCTGAATTCGAGCATCTTGCCGAAAGACGTCAAAGTGCTTCCATTCTACGACCGTAGCGATTTGATCGCGATAACCACGAAGACTGTTGAGGACAACCTGGTGAGGGGAATGGTTCTCGTTTTGATCGTACTTATTTTCTTCCTCTACGACCTTCGCGCTGGGCTCATTGTCGCGGCAGCGATCCCGCTGGCTCTCCTTTTTGCGTTTATCTGTCTTGATCTGAGGGATGTGTCCGTCAATTTGCTTTCCATCGGCGCCATTGATTTCGGGATTTTGGTGGATGGCGCAGTGGTCATGGTGGAG
>Ga0265327_10005133_pt1 | contig 11107 bp, 12 predicted proteins | sample 41621metaG_FD_202089 | JGI IMG/M metagenome (GOLD analysis project Ga0265327, IMG submission 202089) | Rhizosphere microbial communities from Carex aquatilis grown in University of Washington, Seatle, WA, United States - 4-16-21 metaG | ecosystem: Host-associated > Plants > Roots > Rhizosphere... | reverse complement strand
TCGATGGAGACGATCGGAAAATCGGCGATCCAGTCGCGATAAACAGACAGCATCTCGTCGGTGTTGAGGGGAGATTTGCTTAGTGATGGAACCTGATAGGCGCCGTCCCACCAAAAAGAGGAGGCTGCCGGATCGAGCGCGATCGATATATGCACGTCCGGCTTGAAGCCGGCCGCTTCGATGGCCGTTACGATCAGCTCGCAAGCCTCTCGGTCGCTCTTGAGCTCCGGGGCGAAGCCACCTTCATCACCTACGCCAGTCGAGTAGTTGCGCCGCTCGAGCTCCCGCCGCAGCGCCGCGAAGGTCTCCGCGCCGTAGCGTAGAGCCTCCGCGAAGGTCGGCGCGCCGTGGGGCACGATCATGAATTCTTGGAACTCAAGGCCATTGGCGGCGTGTTTGCCGCCGTTGATGACATTCATCATCGGCATAGGAAGCTGGGTGACGTCCAATCCGCCCAGATAGCGGTAAAGCGGGATTTTGAGTTGCGCAGAGCCGGCCCGCGCTGCGGCCATCGAGACGCCGACGATGGCGTTGGCGCCGAGGTGGGACTTATCCGGCGTGCCATCGAGTTCGATCATCAGCCGGTCGATTTGGGCCTGGTCGGTGACGTTCTTGCCCGTCAGGCGTGGCCGGATGAGGGAGCGGACGTTTTCGACCGCCTTCAGCACACCCTTGCCGCCGTAGCGGCTCGGATCTCCGTCTCGCAGTTCATGCGCCTCGAACTCGCCGGTCGAGGCTCCGGAGGGGACCATCGCGACCCCCTCGGCGCCGCCGTCCAGCCGGACCGTCACCTGCAGTGTTGGCTGGCCGCGCGAGTCGAGGATTTCGAGGGCATCAACCGAAGAGATCAGATCGGTCATCAGACATTCTCCTACCCCGTGCCGATGGATTCGGCCGCCGCCAAGCTGCTCCCGCCGGGTGTCGCCATCGGTTCGGCGATTTCGTTAAGAGCGTTGAGATTCATCGACCTTTTCTCTCAGGCTGGTTGTCCAGGGCCGCGACGCCGGGCAGGGCTTTGCCCTCCATCCACTGGAGAAAGGCGCCGCCTGCGGTGGAGACGAAGGTAAAGTCGCCTGCGACTCCTGCCGCGCGCAGCGCCGCATCCGTGTCACCGCCGCCAGCCACCGCCACCAGCTTGCGGGCCTTGACACGCTCCGCGGCGTGGCGCGCGGCGGCCACGGTCGCCTTATCGAAGGGTGGGACTTCGAAGACGCCGAGCGGTCCGTTCCAAACCAGGGTCTTCGCCTCGTCGATGGCGGCTATCAGGCGCTGAAGGGTCTTCGGTCCGGCGTCAAGAATGCGCTCGACGTCATCCAGGCGCCCCAGCGCGCATACGCGCGCCTTAACGCCCGGCGCGGCGCGTTCGGCCACGACGACATCAACCGGGAGCAGGAGTTCGCAATTGTGCTTTTCGGCGAAAGCCATAATGTCGCGCGCGGCGTCGGCCAGATCCTTCTCGCAAATGGAGGCGCCGACCGGCCATCCCTGACTGAAAAGGAAGGTGTTGGCCATGCCGCCGCCGACGGCTAGGCGGTCGAGCTTGAGGATCAGGTTGAGCAGCATGTCGAGCTTGGTGGACACCTTTGAGCCGCCGACGATACCCAGCACTGGATGAGCTGGGTGATCGAGCGCCGCCCGCAAGGCCTGCAGCTCCCGGCGCATGTCCTCGCCCGCGAAAGCCGGCAGCAGACGTGCGACGCCTACGGTCGAGGCGTGCGCTCTGTGGGCGGCGGAGAAGGCGTCGTCGATATAGAGATCGCCGTTCGCCGCGAGCGCCCGAGCGAAGTTGGGGTCGTTCGCCTCCTCGCCAGGGTGAAAGCGCAGGTTCTCGAGTAACAGCACCTCGCCAGGCTTCATCGCATCGACGGCCGCTTTGGCAGTTGGCCCAACACAGTCCTCGGCGAAGGCGACAGGCGCGCCCAGGAGCTTTGCGAGGGACGCCGCCACCGGCCTCAGGCTCATAGACGCTATTGACTTGCCCTTGGGTCGGCCGAAGTGGGAGATCAGGATCGTCTTGGCGCCGGCGCGGCGCAGCGCGTTGATTGTCGGCAAGGCGCATCGCAGGCGGGCATCGTCGGCGACCTCGCCGTCCTTGACCGGAACATTGAAATCGACGCGGACCAAGGCGCGCTTTGCGGCTAATTGGGCCGGGTCGAAGGTGCGGAAGGTCATCGCGGCAGCTCGCCCGTCACACCCTGGCCATGGCCAAAGCCACGTCGGCCATCCGGGTCGAAAAGCCCCATTCGTTATCGTACCAAGCCAGGACCCGCGCCAGCTTGCCCTCAACCACCTGAGTCTGGGCGAGCGCCACGGTGCAGGAGACCGATGTGTGGTTAAGGTCCACGGACACCAGCGGCTCCCTTGTCACCGCTAGGATGCCGAGTAGCGGCCCCGGACCCGCGGCCTCTGCGAAGGCCGCGTTGATTTCGTCGCGTGTTACCTCACGGCCGGGAACGAAGGTCAGATCCACCACAGAGACATTCGCGATCGGCACGCGGATCGCGGCGCCATCGAGCTTGCCGGCGAGTTCGGGCAACACTAGGCCGATAGCTTTCGCCGCGCCGGTCGAGGTCGGTATCATGGATAATGCCGCGGCCCGGGCGCGGTAGAGATCGTGATGCAGGGTATCCTGGGTCGGCTGGTCGCCGGTGTAGGCGTGGATGGTGGTCATGTAGCCGCGTTTGATGCCGGCGAGGTCCAGCAGCACCTTGGCGACGGGGGCGAGGCAGTTGGTGGTGCAGGATCCGTTGGAGACGATCAGGTCCGCGGGCGTCAGCGTCTGGTGGTTGACGCCGTAGACGATGGTCTTGTCGGCGCCGTCCGCCGTGGCGGAAATCAGCACCTTCCTGGCTCCCGCTTCGAGGTGCGCCTGGGCCTTGTCCTTGGTGTGGAAGAGGCCGGTGCATTCCAATGCGATGTCGACACCTAGCGCCCTGTGTGGCAGCTCAGCCGGGTCACGGATCGCCGTAACCTTGATTGGCCCGAGACCCACGTCGATCGTGTCGCCTTGCACGCCCACCACGCCCGGGAACCGGCCGTGAATGCTATCGTATCTGAGAAGATGAGCGTTGGTCTCCACGGGGCCCAGATCATTGAGCGCCACCACTTCGATATCGCGCCGCTCGTGCTCGATGATCGAGCGTAGCACCAGACGTCCAATACGGCCGAAACCATTGATGGCGACGCGGAGGGGCATGACGACATTTCCAATCGCGGCCGAACGTGGTGGACATCGGCAGGGGCGCACTCAGCCGCATTTGAGATGCTTGGCCCGCATCGTTGAATACCGGTCGGCAGCCCCGCGTTGGTAGCCTCGGAATGTACCCATGACAAGGCAGTCTGGCGCAGCCGATACCGGTCAATCGCCGACATGGAAAAGCACCTCCACGCCAACGGGACCCGGATCATCAAATTCTTCCTCCACCTCTCGAGCGAGAAGCAGCGCAAGCGCCTCCTGGCGCGCATCGACGAGCCGGACAAGAACTGGAAATTCAGCTTGGCCGACGTCGAGGAACGGAAATTCTGGAAGCACTACATGAAGGCCTTCGAGGAATGCCTCACCGCCGCCAGCGCCAAGGACTCGCCATTGTATGTCGTTCCCGCCGACGACAAGGAGAACGCGCGGCTGATCGTATCTCAGATCGTCCTGGACACGCTCTAGGGACTGAGAATGGCCTACCCAAAGACCGACGAAAAACGGCGCGATGAGTTGCAGGTGATCCGTACGCGGCTCGCGGAGTGAAATCTGACGGCGTCGCGGTGAACTCATGCTTCAGTCGAGCCCTCGTGTCCAATCCGCCCGAGACCCAGGTGAACGCCGCGGAAGGGCTCGGCCACGAATAATTCGGCACTGACCGCTGGTGACTGTGCCCGGGACGATGCTCAATCCTACGGACGGAACGCATGGCTGAACCTATCCGGCAGTTCTTCTGTTTCCGCCATGGCGGTGATCGACGGCGCCAGCCTGGCGAGGTTCCGTCAAGACGGGTCCAAGGACGCCGGGACGCTGGCGAGGAGCCTGAAGCGCACGCCGCTCGGTCTTCCTCTCTTCCCGTCACAAACGGCTGTGCGTAGATTCCGAGGCTCGCTTTGCTTGAGGCCGCCATCTAGCATCTGACAACTGCTTGTATTGAAGGTTCCCAGGAGGCCCACTGGCGAGCCACATGTCTCGATCACTGTTGACACGGATCGATCAGGGGGCGTGGACGGGGCAGGGGTTTTCGTTGCCGCGCAGGAGGCCACCGTGAACGACAAGGACTATATCCGCTGGTTCAGTGATCTCGGGGTTGGTGATGTGGCGATGGTGGGCGGCAAGACCGCCTCGCTGGGCGAACTCTACAGCGCGCTTTCAGGGGCGGGGGTGAAGGTCCCCAATGGTTTCGCGATCACTGTCCAAGCCTATCGTGACGCGCTGACGGCGGCGGGCGCATGGGCCCCCTTGCATCAACTGCTCGACGGCCTGGACAAGAGCGATGTGGATCTTCTGGCCGAGCGGGCGACCGCCGCGCGCAAGCTAGTTCATGAGGCCACCGGCGGCGAGGCGCTGCGCCGCCAGATCTCGGCGGCCTACCGGGACCTGAAAAAGCAGTGCGGGGGAACGCTTTCCGTCGCCGTGCGCAGCTCGGCGACGGCCGAGGATCTGCCCAACGCCAGTTTCGCCGGCCAGCACGACAGCTATCTGAACGTGCGTGGAGAGGCGGCCCTGATCGAGGCGTGCCGGCATTGCTTCGCCTCCGTCTTCACCGAAAGGGCGATTGGGTACCGCCTCGACAACGGGTTCGACCATTTAAAGGTGGCCTTGTCCGTCGCCGTCATGAAGATGGTGCGCTCGGACCTGGGCTCGAGCGGGGTGATCTTCACCCTCGACACCGAGACCGGCTTTCGCGACGTGGTCTTCGTCACCGGTGGCTACGGTTTGGGCGAAAACATCGTTCAGGGCGCCATCGATCCGGACGAGTTCTATGTGCACAAACCGACCTACCGGAAGGGCTTTCGGAGCGTGCTCGCGCGCAGGTTGGGGGCCAAGCAGCTCAGGATGACCTACGGCGCGGATCCGGAAGGGAGGGCGAGAACCCGGAACAGGCCGACATCGAAGGCCGACAGGGAGCGGTTCTGCCTTTCCGACGCGGAGGTCCTCGCCTTGGCCGGCAATGCGATCACGATCGAGGACCACTACTCAATGAAGGCTGGCCGGCCCACGCCAATGGACATCGAGTGGGCGGAGGACGGCGAGAACGGGGATCTCTATATCGTTCAGGCGCGCCCCGAAACGGTGGCCTCGCGCCGCGCGGCGGACACGATCCACAACTACGCGATCAAGGGATCAGGCGCGGTCCTCATCGCGGGGCGAGCCGTCGGCGAGAAGATCGCGACCGGGGTCGCCCGGGTCATCTCCTCAACTCACGAGCTGGACACCTTTCAGCCCGGGGAGATTCTGGTGGCCGAAACCACCACGCCCGACTGGCAGCCGGTGATGAAGACGGCCGCGGCGATCGTCACCAATCGCGGCGGGCGCACGTGCCATGCGGCGATCGTGGCGCGCGAGCTTGGCGTGCCGGCGGTCGTCGGAACCGGAGATGGGACCTCCAAGATTCGGACCGGTGCGACAGTGACCGTCTCCTGCGCGGAAGGCGATGTCGGAAAGGTCTACGAGGGCGCCGTTCCCTTCGAAACCTCGACGATCGACCTTATTCACCTGCCCAAGCCGAAGACCGAGATCATGGTCAATCTGGGCGATCCCGACCTGGCCTTCCGCACGGCGGAGCTTCCCTGCGCCGGCGTCGGCCTGGCGCGGATGGAGTTCATCATCCAGGAGCATATCGGGATCCATCCGATGGCCCTGGCCGAGCCGGCCAAGGTCAAGTCGGCGAAGGCAAGGGCGACAATCGCGCGAGCGACCCGGGGCTATCCGCATCCAACAGACTTCTTCATCGAGCGGCTCTCGGAAGGGGTTGGGACGATCGCGGCGGCCTTCTATCCGCGCCCGGTGATCGTCCGCCTGTCGGACTTCAAGACCAACGAGTACGCCGGCTTGATCGGCGGCGCGGGGTTCGAGCCCAAGGAAGACAATCCCATGTTGGGTTTCCGCGGGGCGTCGCGCTACGACCATCCGGCCTATGCCGCAGGCTTCGCCTTGGAATGCGCGGCCTTGCGCCGGGTGCGCGAAAAGATGGGCCTGACCAATCTGAAGGTGATGGTGCCTTTCGTACGCCGCGAGGAAGAGGCGCGGCGGGTGATCGCAGCGATGGCGCGCAATGGGCTGAAGCGCGGGGAGGGCGGTCTGGAGATTTTCGTCATGTGCGAAATCCCCAGCAACGTCATCCGCATTGACGCCTTTGCGAAGCTGTTCGATGGCTTCTCCATCGGCTCCAATGACCTGACTCAGCTGACCCTCGGCGTGGACCGTGACTCGGAGGTTGTCGCCTTCGACTTCGACGAGAGAGATCCAGCCATGATGGAGATGCTGCGGCTGGCTGTGACCGGCGCGAGGCGCAACAGCCGCCATGTGGGCATCTGCGGCGAGGCCCCCGCGAATTATCCTGAGGTCGCGGCGGCCCTGGTGGGTTGGGGCATCGACTCCATAAGCGTCAACCCTTCCAGTTTGATTGATGCGCTAAAGGTCGCGGCGAACGCTGAGGACCATCTCGCCGCTGCGGAATAGTGTCGCCGTTGCATGGTTACTTTCGTATGATGTCCCCGCCTCACGCCAGAACCCGAAAAACCTTTGGGTTGATTACGCGAAAGTTGTCGGTGACCGAACCGCAAAATTCTGGCCAGCATTTGGGGACTTTTTTGCGTAGGAAATCGAGCGTCGCCTCAGCGAATTCGCGATATGTGGCATAAGTCTTGTTGTGCATCAGGCCCCACAGCCGTTCGATCGGGTTCAAGTGAGGGCAGTAAGCTGGGATGAAATGCAGCGTGACGCGGCGCCCCGGCTGCGCCAGCCACTCCTGCACGATCTCGGCGTGATGATAACGCGCACTGTCCAAAGAGGATGGATCATCACGTGCAGTGGATACATCGCTTCGATCGCTTCCAGTAACCGTATCGTCGAAGCCGCGTCGACGGTTTCAACGGCGATCATCGCGGTTTTCCCGGTCTCCAGGTCTTGAGTAGTTTCCGGGGGCGCCGATACGCCACGCATCCGGCTAGGTTCGATGGAGCGGCAGAATGTTGACGTCACGCAATCGCCATATGAGCGCGCGGCGCCACAAGCCCGCATAGCCGAGATCTGCGATGTGAGCTTCGACAGCAAGGTAATCCGCCTTGTTTGGGGTGGCGTCGGGCACAGATCTCAAATGAGGAGTTTTCAACATGGCAGAAGACCGCTTCATACAATTCCGCAACCAATTCGATCATGCAGACTGGCAGGATTGGGGGATACTGATTTTGGCCGTTTGGCTCTTCATCTCGCCCTGGGTATTTCCTTATGGGGAAACAAATTTGCCCGGCTTGGGGCCCAAGGAAGCGCTCGTAATTTCTGCTTATCCCGCCTCAGCGGCGCGAGTTTTGGCCGCCGTACTCGCCGTCTTGGCGATTTCAGGCTTGTTTAGAATAGTGAAGGTGGAAAAATGGCTGACCTTGATCATCGGCGCATTCATCGCCCTCGCGCCTTGGGTGCTCGGAGTCACTGGAGGAGAGCATGAGGTCGCGGTCGCGAATGAGGTTGTGGTTGGCCTATTGGTCTGCATTGCCTCGCTCATGAAAAAAGCAGACCTGCCATCCATCGCAAAGCCCGTCTAAAACGTCCCTGGCGACAGACAGAAGAAAGCCGGGGACGAATGTCCCCGGTAAAAGCTGATTTCGCGTAGCCGCCGAAAGGCGGGTGCGGGACTTTTCGTGATCGTAACCGATCGTTCACGCAAGACGCGCCGCCGATCGCGCCACCATGGGGCGTCGCTCGGAGTCGGAGCCCAGCAACGTATGCATGGTTGGCCATGTTCCGCAGGGAATTCGGAAATCTGCTGGTCAAGTACCCTACCACGACTTGTCCGCTCCTCGATTGGCGCATGCGCTTTTGATCGACGCAGAGAATCGATGCCGATAGGGGAGGACAAGGCTTTGACACAAGCTGTCCGGACAGGCTCGGCAAGTCCGGCCGATGGGCGGGCTAACCAGCGATGAGGCCGCCGCCGGTTGGAGCTGTTCGGCCCAAATGCAATGCCCGATAAGGCGCTTCATCGGTTGATAGAAAGAGCGGTTTCCTTCCGCCCCGATGAGGGGAACGCCCTCATGCAAGCGCATTGAGTAGTTTCCGAGTCTGCCGCAAGCTGATGATTCGAAGCTAATTTCAGGACGCCAGACAGTTCAGAGGGAGCGCTCGACCACAAACGCGTGTCATACGGACTCCGGTTGATTGACTCGGCGGCGGGGGGGGGGGGATTCCCGGCGAGAATCGAAGCAGTTAGGCTGCCTCGTCATGAATCGCTGGAGGCGGGTCATGACGACGATAGCTGCGCATTTGAGCGTCGAGGCGTTGCGCGAACGGTATGTGTCGAGTTCGAACGCGCGCGAGGCGGGGCATTTCCGCACGATCTGGCTACTCGCCAACGGCCACACGCTTGGCGAAGTCGCCGAGATGACCTCCTTTGGCCAGCGCTGGATCGAACAGCTTGCGGAGCGCTACAACGCCGAAGGCCCCGAGTCTCTGGGTGACCTGCGCTGGCGCAACGGCTTGTCGGCGACGGTTTTGAAACCCGAGCTGCTCGACAAGCTTCGGCTTCGGTTGAAGCAGCCGCCGGACGATGGCGGCTTGTGGACGAGCGCGAAGGTCGCGGTTTTCCTTGCGCGTGAGTTGGGGTTGGAGAAGGTCGCGGTTCAGCGCGGCTGGGAGGCATTGAAAGCCTGCTGCATGTCCATCCAGCACTGAAACCTGCACGATTCATTCCTCCGGTTTGAGCCTCCGGCGAATCTACAACGCCGGGTGGAGGGGCGGGCCATTCCATAAAACCTCGAGGACGCCGTCGCGGAGGAAGCCGCGAAACATCCCGAGCGCCCGGTCGAGGTCTTCGCCAGCGACGAGCACCGGCTCGGCTTGAAGCCCGTGACGCGTCGCGTCTGGGCGCCCGTCGGCGAGCGGCCGACGGCGCATGGCCATCACCGCTTCGACTGGCTTTATGTGACCGCCTTCGTCTTGCCGGCGAGCGGGGAGACCTTCTGGTATGTGCACGACGGCGTCTCGAAGGCGTTCTTCGCCGCGCTGCTGGAAACCTTCGCACGCGAAGCCAAGGCCGGCGTCGAGCGCACGATCGTGCTCGTCATCGACAACGCCGGCTGGCGTGGCGTGGCGAGGCGGGACTGAGCGTGCCCGATGGCGTGCGACTGGTCTATCTGCCGCCCTACACGCCGGAACTGCAGCCGGCGGAGACCCTGTGGACGCTCGTCGACGAGCCCATCGTCAACAAGCACGTCGGAACGATCGAGGAGCTCGACGCAATCATCGGAAAAAGATGCGCGGCGCTCGCGGGCGAACGCGAAACCATCAAAAGCCGAGCCGGCTTTCATTGGGAGCCAAAAATCGCCTCGCCGAAGTGATCAGCCGGAAAACGCATCACACGTCCCAAGCTCTCGACTCGACGGGACCACTAGCGGAACCTCTGCTCGGAATGCCAGCTCCCCGGTTCGAATAGAGGCAGCGAACGGGTGCTATCCTGAGACGCTCCAAAAGGAATCGTCGCAACACGATCAGCAAATCCGCCGCCTGCTTCAACGCTCGTAGATCCAGTGAACCGCGGATCTCTGCGACAATCATATTGCTAACCGTCTCCACCCTCTTTCATGGTGTAACACATAGGCGGCATAATGGGAATCGTGCTTGGCGCTTGCGGTCCCCCCAGCACCATTTCATTCGGGCCGAGGCCGGAGAGAGCAGCGTACTGCGCTACCGTGAGCTGTTTGGAATTCATGATGGATTCCTTCTGTGGGGCGATGGCTTGGACATGAATTTCAGGTTTCGTCGGCGCGGTTCCGACTGTGAAGACGTTGCGGAGATTCTCGAGCCGGCGCGACTGTTTGGCTTTCGTCATCTCCGCCAGCGCCGCCTTCGTTCACCCAAACCGCCACGCGCTCACGCATCGTCGGCGCTCGTGGACCTCTTTCCTGACAGCCCGCCTCGAGATTGTCTTCAAGAACGCCGAAGTTACGAACTCGCTTGTTCATTGTGGCGTTCGATGCGATTCGACGAACCAAAGCTGACGATCAATTCCGCGCGAGACTTCCGTGAACAAGTCGGCCGTGTCCGCATCCGCATAGTTCGTGGCCTGACCGATCGAGTCGCGCGCCGACTGGCCAAAAGCGGCCAGAGCGCTCGATACCGCGAAGACATGCTCGTTGCAGTCGGCGATCCGCAGCGGATAGGGAATGAGAAAGGATTGTTCGGCTGCGACCTGCACGGTTCCCTGTGCGGCGCCGCCGAGCGCTCCGGCGCGTTCCGCAAGCATATCCGAGTAGTCCTCGACCACGGCGGCGACCTTGTCGAACAGTTCATGGATTGCAATGAATCCGGGACCGCGAACATTCCAATGCGCCTGCTTTACTTGCCCGTGCAGGTCGATCGCAGCCGCCAGATGCTTGTTCAGCAATTGGACGGACTGACCGCGTATGTTCTGGACAATGTGTCTGGACAATGTGTTGTGTGTGGGCTGCATGGTCACATCTCCTTTCGAACGCTTGCCATTGACGAAAAGGCGTTGATGGCGCGAAACGATCTCGATTATCGAGACCGCCGGCAAGATTTGGCTTTTTGGCCGGGTCGGCCAAGTGAGATCTCACTCGAGAGCCACTGGGGATCCGTCAAGCCGCTGCGTGAGCGATAGCCGTCTGCGCCGCCGGCAAGGTGACGCCTTCGTGCACATCGAGGTGCGTTGGGTGGACGCTCGCAAGGATCGTTTTGGCGCGTGCTACGTCTCCGGCCGTTCCGTGCACCAGGATCAAAAACGAGTCGGCCTTCAGCGCGCGCTCATATTCGAGAACGCTGTCCTCTGGAACGCCCATGCTGTAGATCGCAGCGCCGATCGCGCTGGAGCCCCCGAACGCGATCGCCCCCTCGAGAGCGGAGAGGACGGTTACAGCGAGACCGCCAAGCGCCATTACGGGGCCGGTCACCGGC
>Ga0265327_10005132_pt1 | contig 11111 bp, 9 predicted proteins | sample 41621metaG_FD_202089 | JGI IMG/M metagenome (GOLD analysis project Ga0265327, IMG submission 202089) | Rhizosphere microbial communities from Carex aquatilis grown in University of Washington, Seatle, WA, United States - 4-16-21 metaG | ecosystem: Host-associated > Plants > Roots > Rhizosphere >... | reverse complement strand
GCGTGCCGGTCGACATGCCCGTCTGGACGCACGAGCGCGCCGGCCTGATCAAGGCCATCATCACGGTCTGATGCCGTGCTAGCGGCGCTGGTCGAGGAGGGCGGGCGTGATGTCGATGGAAAGCTCCTCGGCGCCCAGCAATCGCACCACGACAGCCGGCTCTTCCTTCACCGTGAGCTGGCTCGAGACGGTTTCGACGCGCGTATCCTTCAGCGCCTTCTTCACCGCCACCACGTGTTCGGGGTTGATATAGACCGGCAAGTCGTCGCTGCTGGTTAGCTTGATGAGCCGCACTGCTTTTCTCCACCTGCCGATGCCAAGACCCTAGCGTCGAGGCGGAAACAAACACTGAAGCGGAAAGCGGTGATCGGAGCGAACGGAGGGTTTGCCGTGCAGGAAGCCGAGGAGGTGTTGAGGTTCTGGTTCGAAGAGCACGGCGCCAAGGACTGGTGGGGCGCCAGGCCGGAATTCGATCGCGAAATCGCCGACCGCTTCTCGACCACCCACGCGCGTCTGGCGCGCGGCGAGGGGGTGACCTGGCGGGACCGGCCCACTGGTCGCCTGGCCGAGATCATCGTGCTCGACCAGTTCTCGCGCCAACTCTACCGCAACGACGGCCGTGCCTTCGCCACCGACGGCATGGCGCTCGTGCTGGCGCAGGAGGCAGTCGCTGGCCGTCATGACCTCGGCCTCTCCGAGGCGCAGCGCGGCTTTCTCTACATGCCGTTCATGCACTCCGAATCGATTTCGATCCACGAGATGGGCCGGCCGCTCTTCGCCGCACTTGGCGATGCGGAAGGCTACCTCAAATCCTGCGATCAGCACATGGAAGTGCTGCGCCGCTTCGGCCGCTATCCCAAGCGCAACGTCGCGCTCGGCCGCCCATCGACGGCTGAGGAGATCGCTTATCTCGCCGAAATCGGCGACCGGATGTTCTGAATGGCGGCGCTACGGCCTCACCAGCGCCGGATCGACCAAGGCACCGCGATGCCCGACGACGACGCCCGCGACCGTGTGCGCCGCGCGCGCCGCCTCGATAGGCTCGGCGCCCGACAGCCGCGCCGCGAGATAAGCGCCGTTGAACGAGTCGCCAGCCCCGGTCGCGTCGACGACATCGCGGGCTTCCGGCGCGACGCTCTCAAGGCCCGCGGCGGTCGCGACGATGGCCGCCCCAGCACCATCCTTCACCACCACTTCGTCCGGCCCGAGTTCGCGATAGCGCTGCGCCGTCGCTGTCGGGCTGGCATCGCCGAACGTCGCCTGTTCATCGGGATAGGTCGGCAGCACGATGTCGCTGAGGCTGGCTGCGACCGTGTGCAGCGCACCCATGATCGGCACCGACTTCCACAGCCGTGGCCGGGCGTTCGGATCGAAGGCGATCCTGCTGCCCGCCTTGCGCGCGTTGACGATGGCCTTGAGCAGCCGGCCGCGCGCGCGCGGCGCGAGAATAGCCAGCGAAATGCCGGAGAAATAGATCAGGTCGGCGCCCTCGAAAGCGCGGGCGAGCGCATCGCGATCCTCGGCGAGGAGCTTCGCCGCCGACGTGTCGCGCCAATAGGTGAACTGCCGGTCGCCGTCTTTCTGCTGGATCATGTAGAGGCCCGGCCGGCGGCCTTCGATGGTCTGGATGTGCGCGGTGCCGATCTGGTGCCGATCGAGGTAGGCGCGCATTTCGGCCGAGAAATTGTCGTCGCCGAGTGCGGTCACGTAGTCCGTGGTCCAGTCGGCCCCGAGCCGCGCGCGGGCATACCAGATGGCGTTGAGCGTGTCCCCGGCATAGCCCATCCGGTACTGGGCGTTGTCGCCGCCCGAGAGCTCGATCATGCACTCGCCGACGCTGACGAACCGCTTTGCCATGGTCATATCCTCGCAACCGATCGCCCGCTTATGCCGGGGATGATGCAGCGGCGCAACGGTTCGGGGATGGCTTTCGCTGGTCTCGCGAAGCGGCCTCCATTAAGCTTCAACCACCGATCGGGGGAACGGAAATCATGCAGCGTCTGAGCACGGCCAATCTCGGTGCCCTGGCTCCGGTGATCCAGCAGCCGACCTATAATCGCGCCAAGGTTGTGCCCGGCATCGTGCATCTCGGCATCGGCGCCTTCCATCGCGCCCACCTCGCCGTCTATATCGAGAAGCTGCTGCCCAAGACGCCGCAATGGGCGATCGTCGGAGCGAGCCTCCGCCACCCCGACACCAAGAACGCGCTGACCCCGCAGGATGGGCTCTATACCGTCGCCGTGCGCGACGCCGGCGGCACGCGCTGCGAAGTGGTAGGCTCGATCATCGGCATCCTCGATGCACGGCGCGAGCGCGAAAGGCTGCTCAGCATCATGGCGCACCCGGCGGTCAAGATCGTCTCGCTGACGGTCACCGAGAAGGGCTATTGCCACGACCCGGCGACCGGCCGCCTCGACGAGCGCCACCCTGATATCGTCCACGATCTGGCCGACCCAGCGTTCCCCAATAGCGCGCCGGGGTTCATCGTTGCCGCCATCGAGCGCCGCCGTCGCGACGGCGTGCCGCCGTTTGCCGTGATGAGCTGCGATAACCTGCCCTCCAACGGCAAGACCGCCTCGCGCATCGTCACCCGCTTCGCCGAACTGCGTTCGACCGAACTCGGCAATTACGTGCTGCAGAACGTTGCCTTCCCCTCGACCATGGTTGATCGCATCGTTCCGGCAACGACCGATACCGACCGCCATCAGGTGAGCGAGATCATAGGCCTCGAGGACGCCTGGCCGGTGGTCACCGAGCCGTTCACGCAATTCGTAGTAGAAGACAATTTCCCGCAGGGCCGGCCGCCCTTCCAGGATGTCGGCGTGCAGATGGTGCACGATGTGGAGCCCTTCGAGCGCATGAAGCTCCGCATGCTCAACGGCAGCCACTCGACGCTCGCCTATCTCGGCTACCTCGCCGGCCACAAATTCGTCGCCGACGCCATTTCGGCGCCCGGCTTCGGGCCCTTCATCCGAAAGATGATGACCGACGAGATCATCCCGACGCTCAGCATGCCGGGTGTCGACCTCAACGCCTATCGCGACGCGCTACTCGCGCGCTTCGCCAACCCGGCGCTCAAGCACCGCACCTGGCAGATCGCCATGGACGGCACGCAGAAACTGCCGCAGCGCCTCCTCGGCACCATCCGCGATCGGCTCGAACGCAACCAGCCGATCAGCCGTCTCTGCCTCGGCGTCGCCGGCTGGATGCGCTACATCACCGGCGTGGGCGAGGACCGGCTGCCCATCGACGTGCAGGACCCGATGGCGCAGCGCCTTCGCACCATCGCCGACGCTGCCAGGGGCGAGCCGGTGCGCCTGACGGTTGGCCTCCTCACCATCGCCGAGGTGTTCGGCCGGGACCTGCCTCGCAACGAAATTTTCCGCGAGTGCGTCACCGCGCACCTCAAATCGCTCTATGAGCACGGCGCCGCAGAGACCATCGCCAACGTGGTGCGCGCGGGGTAGAGGCTCTTTCCCTCCCAACAAGGGGGAAGGAGACGCGGGGCACCTTCGGTGTGCCCGACGTCTACACGTGCCCCGTCATCGCCCGGTCGAAAATGTCGAGCGCCAGTTCCTTGGTCACCGGCACCGGGTTGCCGCCGGCGGTCGGGTCGACCACGGCCATGTCGCCGATCAGGTCGCGCTTGCTCGCGTCGACCTTGAACTCGGGCAGCGTGTGCGGCACGCCCAGCGACCTCCGCAGGTCGAGCACCGCCTTAAGGAACGTGTCGAAGCTCGGTGCCATGCCGCAATAGGCGGCGAGGCGCTGGATCTTGGCTTCGATCGCCGGGCGATTGACCTGCAGCACATACGGCATGAACACCGCGTTGGTCATGCCGTGATGCGTGTCATAGAGCGCGCCGACGGGATGGCTCAGGGCGTGGATGGCGCCGAGCGCCTTCTGGAAGGCCGTCGCGCCCATTGCCGCGGCGCTCATCAGGTGGCCACGCGCCTCGATATCGTTCGGGTTGGCGACAACCTTGGGCAGGTTTTCGAGCGCCAGCCGGACGCCCTCGACGGCAATGCCATCGGCGAGTGGATGATAGCCCGGCCCGCAATAGGCCTCGAGGCAGTGCGCCAGCGCGTCGAACCCGGTGCCCACCGTGATGAAGCGCGGCATGCCGACCGTCAGTTCGGGGTCGATAATGACCACTTTCGGCATCATCAGCGGGTGGAAGATCACCTTCTTGGTGTGCGTCGTCTCATCGGTGATGACCCCGGCGCGACCCACTTCCGAGCCGGTGCCGGCGGTGGTCGGCACGGCGACGATCGGGAAAATCCCCTGCGGGTCGGCGCGGGTCCACCAGTCGCCAACATCCTCGAAATCCCACATCGGGCGCGTCTGCCCCGCCATGAAGGCGATCACCTTCCCCACATCGAGCCCGGAGCCGCCGCCAAACGCGATTACGCCGTCATGACCGCCCCTGCGCAGCACCTCGACGCCCGCATTGACGTTGGCCGAAATCGGGTTCGGCTTCACATCGGCGAAAACACCGACCTCGATGCCGGCATCCCGCAGCAGCTTCAGCGTCGACTGCGTGACCGGCAGATTGACCAGCCCGGCATCCGTCACCAGCAGCGGCCGCTTGATGCCTGCCGCCTTGAGCGCTTCCGGCAATTCGGCAATGCGGCCGGCGCCGAATTTCACCGCGGTAGGGTAGTTCCAGTTGGCTTTGACAGGCATGGGGGCTCCGGCGCGCCGTTCTCGGCGCTATTTGGACAGGCTGGCAGCGATCAGATCTGCCGCAGGTGGAAACTCTTCGGCTGGGTGAGGTTCATGTAGCCGATTTCGCTGAGCGCGCCGCCACGGCCGGTATCCTTGACGCCGGTCCACACCAGGTCAGGGTCCAAATAGTCGCAACGATTGGCGAAGATCGTACCGGCCTCGACTTTCGCGCCGATCTTCGCGGCGGCGTCAAGGTCGGGGGTCCAGATCGAGGCGGTGAGGCCGTAGGGGCTGTCGTTCATCAGCGTAATTGCCTCGTCATCATCGGCCACCGGCATGATGCCGACGATGGGGCCAAATGTTTCCTCGCGCATCACCGCCATCTGATGGTTGACGCCGGTCAGCACCTCGGGCGCGATATAGGGCGAGCCCTCCTTGTCGCGCGCGTCGGCCCAGTTGAGGTGCGCGGTCGCGCCTTTGCGCAGCGCCTCGTCCTTGTGGGCGCGCACGGCGTCGGCAAAACGCGCATGCGCCATCGGCCCGACCACGGTCGCCGGGTCGAGCGGATTGCCCAGCGTCCAGCCTTTGGCCTGCGCGATGAACTGCTCCACGAACGGAGCATAAACCGAATAATGCACGTAAATGCGTTCGACGCCGCAGCAGCTCTGCCCCGAATTGAAGAACGAGCCGTCGACGAGGTTTTCCGCGGCGTACGCGATATTGGCGTCGGCCCGCACATAGGCCGGATCCTTGCCACCGAGCTCCAGCGCCAGCGAGGCGAAGGTGCCGGCTGCGGCCTTCTCGACCTCGCGGCCGCCCCGCACCGAGCCGGTAAAACTGATGTGGTCGAAGGCGCCCGAGGCGATCAGCCGGTCGGTGTCCTCGTGCGTCATCACGAGGTTCTGGAACAGGCCCTCGGGCATGCCGGTCGCGTGCATCGCCTCAGCAATCCGCTCGCCTACCAGCAGCGTCTGCGGGGCGTGCTTGAGGATCACGGCGTTGCCGGCCATCAGCGCGGGCACGATCGAGTTGACGGCCGTCAGGAACGGATAGTTCCACGGCGCGATCACCAGCACGGTGCCGAGCGGCTCGCGCGTAATGCGGCGGACGAAGCCGTCCTTTTCGGGCCGGTCCGAGGGTCTTAGCGCCGCTTCGGCAATGGCGATCATATGGCGCGAGCGCTCCTCGACGCCGCGCTTCTCGCCGCCAAAGCGCACCGGCCGCCCCATCTGCCACGCCAATTCCGGCACGATGGCGTCGTTCTGGCCGGCGAGATGATCGACGAAATGCGTCAGGAATTTCGCCCGTTCGGCGATCGTCACCTCATGCCAGGCGCGCCGCGCCTGCTTCGCCCTGAGGACCGCCGTCTCGATTGCTTCGGGCGTCGCGAACGGCCGCTCTGCATAGACGCTGCCATCGATCGGCGAGATGATTTTGACCGTCTCGGGCATGGGAGGCTCCTTGGTGTCGGATTTGGGTCGGACCTAGCATTGCCAGGGTCGCCCCGCAACGTCGGCTGAAATGTGGCGCCGTCTCAGCTCCGCTCAAACCCGCGCTTCAGCTCCCAGTCGGTGATGCGGCGGTCGTACTCGAACTGCTCCCAGTCGCCGGTGTGGAGGTAGTGCTCCACGACGCCCTCGCCGAAGGCGGCGCGCAGCATCTTGGATTTGCGCAGGTTGTCGAGGGCGCCGCGCAACGTCTTGGGCACCTCGCGCAGGCGCTTGCCATAATAGGCGTCGCCGGAGAATGGCGCTTCGAGCGCCATCTTGTTCTCGATGCCGGAGATGCCGGCGGCGATCAGCGCGGCGAAAGCGAGGTAGGGGTTGAGGTCGGCGCCGCCGATGCGGCACTCGATGCGCACGCCCTTGGTGCCGGCACCGCAGAGGCGGTACCCGGCCGTGCGGTTGTCGTGGCTCCAGATCGCCTTGGTCGGCGCGAAGGTGCCAACCTGGAAGCGTTTGTAGGAATTGATGTACGGCGCGAGGAAATAGGTGATCTCCTGGGCGTGCGCGAGCTGGCCGGCCACATAGTGCCGCATCAGCTCGCTCATGCCGTGTTCGGCCTTGGGGTCGTGGAAGGCGTTCTTGCCCTTGCTGGCGAGCGACATGTGGATGTGGCTCGACGAGCCAGCGAGGCCGTAATCCCATTTCGACATGAAAGTGACCGCCTTGCCCTGGAAATGGGCGATCTCCTTGATGGCGTTCTTCATCACCACGTGGCGGTCGGCCATGGTCAACGCGTCGGTATATTTGACGTTGATCTCTTCCTGGCCCGGGCCCCATTCGCCCTTCGAGTTCTCGACCGGAATGCCGGACGCGGTAAGCTCCTTGCGCACCGCGCGCATCACTCCCTCTTCCTTGGTGGTCTGGAAGATATGGTAGTCCTCGATGTAGTAGCCGGCGGTCTTGAGGCCCTTGTAGTTCTTGTCCCAGGCCGAGCGGTAATCCTCGTCGAACAGATAGAACTCGAGCTCCGAGGCGAAGTTCGCCGTGAAGCCCATTTTCTCGAGCCGCGCGAGCTGCGCCTTGAGCATGGCGCGCGGGCTGTGCGGGATCGGCTCGTGGTGGTGATGGTCGACGAGGTCGGAGAGGACGATCGCCGTGCCTTCGAGCCAGGTCGCCTTCATCAGCGTGGCGAGGTCGGGCTTGAACACGAAGTCGCCATAGCCTGCCGCCCAGTTGGCGGCTTCGTAGCCGGGAACGGGCTCCATATCGATGTCGTTGGCGAGCAGGTAATCGCAGCCATGCGTCTCGTCGAGGGCGCTTTCGAGGAAGAACTCGGCCTGGAAGCGCTTGCCGATCAGGCGGCCCTGCATATCCGGAAAACAGCAGAGCACGGTATCGATCGTGCCCGCTTTGACGTCGGCTTTGAGCGCATCGAGGGTATAGGCGGCCATGGGACTTTCCGTTGTTCTTGTGACGCAAGTCGGCCGCGGAGGCGGGCTCCGCGGCCGTCGATGATAAGGGCTATTCGGCCGGCGAGGCGAACTTGGCCTCGATGGCGGCGATTTCGGCCTGCCGCTTCTTGATGATCTCGCCGACCGGCGGCCCCTGGAAGCGACGATTCTCGAAGGCGAACCAGACAATCGCCGCGACGACGAGGAAGCCGAGCGTGATCCAGAGAACCTGGCCGTTCGGCGGCTGGATGGCGATGAAGATGATGAGGATCATCGCCAGCACCGACAGCACGGCAAAGACCTTGTAGAGCCCTATACCCATGTTCCACGGACCCATCGTCGGCCATTTCGGCGTGCCGATGGCAAAGAACCCGGCGACGATCGGCACGGTGAAACTGAGGAAGAGGAAGATCAGCGTCGCGTTGACGGTGATGGTGTAGATGCTGGTGCCGCCGATCGAAACCGACTCCGCCAGCCAGACGAACAGGATCTCGAGGATCGCGCCGGTCCAGATCGCCGCGACCGGTGTCCGGAACCGCACGCTCACCGTCGCGACTGCCTTTGAGACCAGCGGCAGCCCGCCATCGCGATTGAAGGCGAAGAGCATGCGCGACGTCGAGGTGACGGTGGCAAGGCCGCAGAGGAACTGCGCGATCAGGATGAAGAAGTAGAGCAGTTGCACCAGCCAGCCCGGCATGATCGCCGTCATGGTGTTGAAGAACACGCTCCAGCCCGATTTGGCGCCCGCCGCGATGTCGGGGATGGCGATGACGATCGCCATCACCATCACCCAGCCGGCGAGCGACGAGACGACGACCGCGTTGACGATGCCGCGCGGCACGGTATGCGCCGCCTTGACCGTCTCTTCCGAGGTGTGGGCCGAGGCGTCGTAGCCGGTGATCGTGTAGATCGGCAGCAGCAGGCAGAGCGAGAACAGATAGATCATGTTGTCGCTCTGCGGGAACACGCCGCCGCCGGCATCGCCGGAATAGTTGGTGAAGGTCCAGAGCCGGCTCCAGTCATGGGTCGGCGCGAAGGCGAGCAGGCAGACGACCAGCACCACCGTCGTGGCGAGGATGATGTAGCCCGACCAGTCGGTGAGCAGCGCCGTGAGGCGAATGCCGAGGTGGTTGATGATCGCCTGGATGATGGTGATCACCGCGACGAACGCCACGATCTGCCACGGATCGGTGGTCATGCCGATGAGCGAGCCGAACGTGCCCTGGAAGAACAGCGCCGTGCCGATGTTGATGGCGCCCATCACCGTGATGAGGCCGAGCAGGTTGAGCCAGGCCGTCGTCCAGCCGACGAAGCGGTTCCCGAGGATCGAGCCCCAGTGATAGAGGCCGCCGGCGGTGGGATAAGCCGAGGCGATCTGCGCCATGGCAATGGCGAAAACCGCCGAGACGCAGCAGCCGACGATCCAGCCGACGCCTGCGCCGGCGCCGCCGATTGAGCCCGTAGCCTGGGCGAAGGAGTTGATGCCGCCGGAGAGAATGCAGATGATCGAGAATGAGATGGCGAAGTTGGAAAAAGCGCTCATTCGCCGGGAGAGCTCCTGGGCGTAGCCCATGGAGTGGAGGATTTTCACGTCCTCATTGTGGATGTGATCAGACGCCATGACCCATTCCTTTCAGTTGATGGCCCCCGTAGTCGCCGTCACTTTCGCAGCGGAATGGCGCTGGCGCGCCGTCTCGAGGCTGCGGGCCAGGAGGGCCGCCCAGTGAGCCACCCCCGCAGGTTCCAGAATCTCGTCGTGTCGAATTTCCACCATTGTCGAGCGCAGGCCGCGCCCGTCGCCGTGATGTTCGAGCGTGTAGGTGACGCCGTTGAGGGCGGCATAAGGCTCGTTCCAGCCGATATTGAGCGTTGGCGCCTCGGCCGCAATCGCGTCGAACACGGCGCGGGTGTAGCCGGTGTCGACGCCGTGGATCAGCCCGATCGGCCATGGCCGCGAGATGCCCTTGTAAACCGGCGTGAAGGAATGCATGGCGACGAGAATGCTCTCTCGACCGGCGGCGGCGCGGCGGTCGAGCAATGCGGTGATCTGCGCATGGAACGGCGTGTGGAAGGCGCTGATGCGGCGCGCGCGATCGTCGGCGCTTACCGCGAGATTGCCGGGAATGTCGGTCAACTCGCTGATCGGCGCGATCAGGTCCGGCGCGCCATAGGTGCGGTTGCAGTCGATGACGAGGCGGCTGATCGTCGAGGCGACGAGCGGTGCATCGAGCAGTTCAACCATCGCCATCGACACCGCAAGCGCGCCAGGGTCCCAGGCGATGTGGCGCAACCGGTCGATGGCGGTAAGGCCGAGCCCGTCGTACTGCTCCGGGATGCGGTTGGAGGCGTGGTCGCAGACGAGGACGAACGGCGACGACCCATCGGCGTTGGTGGTCACCGCCGGCGGAAGCAGCCCATGCGCCGCGCGCCCCGCTACTCCAAGCTCACCCATCCTGCCCCCGAGAGACCGGCTCGTCGGCCGCGACCGACGCCCCTGCGCGTTTAAGCGGTCGCTAACGGCCAGATGACGGGGAATTCACCAAACTGTCAAACGGCTGGGCCCCTGGGGCCGGCGTGCGCACCGAATTATTTGACCCCTTGGTCAAAGTCGACCGGGCGCTGGCCCCGGGCAGCCATCGGCTTGCCGCTTCCGCTCCTCCCCTCACTTCGCCGCCGAAGCAGCTTGCCATCGCCTTCCCGACTGACATGATGGCGAGGTCCACCCGACGCGAGTCACGCTATGCCCCTTCACCCAGACCGGCTGCTACCCATCGAACCCGAAGCGCGGGGGATCGCCCGCGAGCTCTATGCCGGCGTGAAAGACCTGCCGATCCTGTCGCCGCACGGGCATACCGAGCCGCGCTGGTATGCGGAGAACGAGGCGTTTGCCGACCCGGTGTCGCTGTTCGTCCGGCCCGACCACTACATCTTCCGTATGCTCTATTCGCAGGGCATTTCGCTTGAAGACCTCGGCGTGCCGGACAAGGCGGGGGTGGTGAAAAACACCGACAATCGCGCCATCTGGCGGCTGTTCGCGAAGCACTGGTACCTGTTCCGGGGCACGCCGTCGCGCGTCTGGCTCGAACATTCGCTGGAGACGCTCTTCGGCATCACCGAGAGGCTGAGCGAAGCAACTGCCGATGCGGCTTATGACACGATCGACGCCGCGCTGAAGACGCCGGCGTTCCGGCCGCGGGCGCTCTACGAGCGCTTCAACATCGAGGCGATTTCGACCACCGACGGGGCGCTCGACCCCCTCGCCTGGCACGACCGGATCAAGGCTTCGGGGTGGAAGGGCCGCGTCCTGCCGGCCTATCGTCCCGACGCGGTGATCGACCCCGATCGCGGCCGCGAGGGCTTTGCCGAACGGGTGGCGCAGCTCTGCGACCTCGGCGGCACGCCGGTGAGCTGGAACGGCTATCTCGAAGCGCACCGCATCCGCCGCGCCTATTTCATGGCGCGCGGCGCGACTTCGACCGATCATGGCCATGCCAGCGCCCGCACCGCCAACCTGTCCTCGGCCGATGCAGCGGCGCTGTTCGACCGG
>Ga0265327_10005131_pt1 | contig 11111 bp, 10 predicted proteins | sample 41621metaG_FD_202089 | JGI IMG/M metagenome (GOLD analysis project Ga0265327, IMG submission 202089) | Rhizosphere microbial communities from Carex aquatilis grown in University of Washington, Seatle, WA, United States - 4-16-21 metaG | ecosystem: Host-associated > Plants > Roots > Rhizosphere... | reverse complement strand
CACGACCTTTTCCTCTTCGGCCTGCACCCGCCGTTGCTCTTGGGTTTGGCGCAGGCGCTCCGTTTCCGCCATCGCCTCCTTGAAGATGCGGACGGCGCGCGCCATCGCGCCCACCTCGTCGCGCCGCTGATCGCCCTCGACCCGCACGTCGAGATCGCCCTGGGTCAATCGCGACATCACCGCGGTGATCCGCGAGATCGGCCCGGCGATCGCCCGCGCCACGACCATCCCGACAAGCAGCGTCAGCACCGCCGCCAGAACGACCGTCGAGATCATGGCGATCGCCACCAGTTGCCCGATCCGCCGGGCTTCGCTGTTGGCGGCCCGCGCGTTTCGATCGGTGTCGGCCAGCATCTCGTCGATGGGCCCCTGGATGGCCGTCGACGTCTGCGCCAGCCCGCGCGTCGTCTCGTCGAGGGTAAGGGCCAACTTGGACGCGGCGAGGAAGCTGTCGCGATAGCGAACCAATAGATCATGGATCGCGGCGCGTTCCGCCGCGTCGAGACGCGTCCCCGCCATCGCCTTGTCGAATTCCTCGGCCCGCGCGGTCAACTGGTCACGGTATTTGGGGTCGAGGCGGGCGAAAAAATCCTTTTCGTGGCGGCGCATTTGCAGCATCAGCACCGTCAGCTTCAATTCGTCCTTGGCGGCGAGCGCCGCCTCGATCTGATGGACCGCCTCGCGCAGATTTCCCATCAGTCCGGAATTCTCGTCGAAGCCCAGGCGCTTGCGCTGCATCGCCAGCGCGTGAAACTTGTCGTCGTAATTGGAGACGGCGGCGGCCAGCTGTTCCGAGGTTTCGATGCGCTGGGCGGCGGATTTCGGCAGACCGTGCTGCATCGCGTCCGCCGCGGTCATCGCCAGGCTGGTGGCGTGGCTGTGCGCCGCCGCCAATTCGGCACTGGGACGCAGGATGAATTGCTGTTCGATGCGGCGGGCGTCGAGAACCGCCGCCTGGAGCCTGACCGCATGAGTCAGGATGCCGCTTTCGAGATCGGCGGCGTCGGCCGCCAGTTCAGACCAATTTCGCCCGCCGAGCTGTACCGCCGAGGCGAGGATGGCGGCGATCCCGTACAAGATGATGATGACGCCAATCTGAAACCGAAGCGGAACACGCGACAGCAACGGAGTCATAACGATAGCCCCCCAATACGCCCACTTTTGATGGGCATCCCCCAATACCAACGACGTAATATGGCTGAAATTCCGACCCGCCGCAGTTTTCATTTTGATGGAAAATAGCTGATCGGACGGAAACAACGGACGAGCGCGCCTCGATCGCTCAGGTAAGCCTTAGGGCCGCCGCGTCGCCGCCGTGGGGTCCGACCCGCTTCATGTCGCCCGCGAGAAGGTTGATTGCGGCGTCAAGATTGTCGAGGTGCCGGGCGACGATCTCGAGTTCGGCGGAATCACCGCATTCGTTCAACGCGATCCGGTGGAGATGGCCGCTGCATGAAAGCAGGTGCCGCAGAACTTCCTGAACGGATTCGGGCGTTCGCTCGACCTGAGCGTCGGTGTGACGCAGATTGTGGACCAGGAGCGCGATCATCCCTCGGACGAAGGGATCGCACGCGTCGATCTTGTGGCGGACCACTTCGGCGGGAACGACGGACAGCGTCGTCGCTTCCAGGGCTACGGCGGTCGCGCTTCTGACGCCGCCGTCAAAGGCTCCCATTTCGCCGAACAAACCGTTGGCGCCGAGCACGGCCAGACGGATCCGGCAACCGCCCACCTCGCGTTCGACCGCCACCTGCCCGGAGATCACCACATAAGCGCACCCTCCCGATTCGCCCTGCGAGAAGACGACCGAGCCAGCCGGGACGCGCACGAATTCGACGGATGCGGAATGAGCCATGCTCCCCCTCCTGACCAACCGCCCTTTGGGGATTTATGTTCATAATATTGCCACAAAGTAAATATGTATCCGGCCTGACGGTTAGGGCGTAATGCTGTTTTATTGTTATTATTCAGTATGTTGATGCGTTATGGGCCCCGATACCGCTCGAATACGACAAGCCGTGTCATCGCGGTCGCCGTCGATCCGCGATACCGCGTCATCCCGCTCTCCTTGACCACGGGATGAGGCTATCAGGGGGCGGGTTTTCGGTCATTGGCGACTTGGGTGCGTTTGCGCCAACATTCCCCACAGTTGCGCCCTTTCGGCCACACCCTATATAACGCCGGTGTGACGGATCGCCGTCATCGATCGATTTAGGAATTTTCAGCGCGCCAAGGGGGTCTGAAGCGGTCGCTCTGCCCGAGGATCGCCGGACCTGCCACCAACCAAGAGGACTGTCATGAGCAAAGTGATCGGCATCGATTTGGGCACCACCAACTCGTGCGTCGCGGTGATGGACGGCAAGACCGCCCGCGTCATCGAGAACGCCGAGGGCATGCGCACCACGCCCTCCATGGTCGCCTTCTCCGATTCCGGCGAGCGGCTGGTGGGCCAGCCGGCCAAGCGCCAGGCGGTGACCAACCCCACCAACACCCTGTTCGCCATCAAGCGCCTGATCGGGCGGCGCTTCGACGATCCGATCACCAAGAAGGACATGAACCTCGTCCCCTACCATATCGTCGCCGGCGACAACGGCGACGCCTGGGTCGAGTCCTCGGGCAAGAAGTACAGCCCCAGCCAGGTGTCCGCCTTCATCCTGATGAAGATGAAGGAAACCGCCGAAAGCTATCTGGGCGAAAAGGTCACCCAGGCGGTGATCACCGTGCCGGCCTATTTCAACGACGCCCAGCGCCAGGCGACCAAGGACGCCGGCAAGATCGCCGGCCTCGAGGTGCTGCGCATCATCAACGAGCCGACCGCGGCGGCGCTGGCCTACGGCCTGGAGAAGAAGGGTTCCGGCACCATCGCCGTCTATGACCTGGGCGGCGGCACCTTCGACATCTCGGTGCTCGAGATCGGCGACGGCGTCTTCGAGGTCAAGTCGACCAACGGCGACACCTTCCTGGGCGGCGAGGATTTCGACGCCCGCATCATGGATTACCTGGCCGACGAGTTCAAAAAGGAGCAGGGCATCGACCTTCGGGCCGACCGCCTGGCGCTGCAGCGGCTGAAGGAGGCGGCGGAAAAGGCCAAGATCGAGCTGTCGAGCTCGATGCAGACCGAGGTCAACCTGCCCTTCATCACCGCCGACCAGTCCGGCCCCAAGCACCTCAACATCAAGCTGACCCGCTCGAAGCTCGAGGCGCTGGTCGAGGACCTGATCGCGCGGACCATCGAGCCGTGCAAGGCGGCGCTCAAGGATGCCGGCCTCAAGGCCAGCGAGATCGACGAGGTGATCCTGGTCGGCGGCCAGATCCGCATGCCCAAGATTCAGGAAGTGGTGAAGGAATTCTTCGGCCGCGAGCCCCACAAGGGCGTCAACCCCGACGAGGTGGTCGCCGTCGGCGCCGCCATCCAGGGCGGCGTGCTGAAGGGCGAGGTCAAGGACGTCCTGCTGCTCGACGTCACGCCCCTTTCGCTCGGCATCGAGACGCTGGGCGGCGTCTTCACCCGCCTGATCGACCGCAACACCACCATCCCCACCCGCAAGAGCCAGGTGTTCTCGACCGCCGAGGACAATCAGACGGCGGTGACCATCCGCGTCTTCCAGGGCGAGCGCGAGATGGCGGCCGACAACAAGGTGCTGGGCCAGTTCGATCTGGTCGGCATTCCCTCGGCGCCCCGGGGCGTGCCGCAGATCGAGGTCACCTTCGACATCGACGCCAACGGCATCGTCAACGTCCAGGCCAAGGACAAGGCCACCGGCAAGGAGCAGGCGATCCGCATCCAGGCCTCGGGCGGGTTGTCGGACAACGACATCCAGCGCATGGTCAAGGAGGCCGAGGCCCACGCCGCCGAGGACAAGAAGCGCAAGGACGCGGTCGAGGCCCGCAACCACGCCGACGGCCTGATCCACGCCACCGAGAAGACCATCACGGAAAGCGGCGACAAGGCCCCGGCCGAGTTGAAGACCCAGGTCGAGCGTGACATCGCCGCGCTGAAGGAAGTGCTGGACAGCGGCGACGCCGAAAGCATCAAGACCAAGACCGAAACCCTGGCCCAGAGCTCGATGAAGCTGGGCGAGGCGCTTTACAAGGCCCAGGAAGGCGCCGAGGGCGCCGCTCCGGGTGGCGGCGCCCATGCGGGCGGCGGCGCGGCCGGCCACGACGACAAGGTGGTCGACGCCGACTTCGAGGAGGTCGACAAGAACAAGTGAGGTCGGGCGACCGGCGTCACGATGCGAAACCGTAACAAGTTTCGCGGTATGGACGATCGCCCCGGAGGAAGCCCACCTTCCCCGGGGCGGCCGCATGTCTGGCTTGGAAAAGACACCGCATGAGCAAGCGCGACTACTACGAGATCCTGGGAGTGGCCAAGGGCGCCTCGCCGGACGAACTCAAGAAGGCCTACCGCAAGCTGGCCATGCAATACCATCCGGACCGCAATCCGGACGACCCCTCGGCCGCCGACACCTTCAAGGAACTCAACGAAGCCTACGACGTGCTGAAGGACGAGCAGAAGCGGGCCGCCTATGACCGCTTCGGCCACGCCGCCTTCGAGGGCGGCCGCGGCGGTCCGGGGACCAGCGGCTTCGATTTCGGCGGCGGCGGCGGCTTTTCCGACCTGTTCGAGGAGATGTTCGGCGAATTCATGGGCGGCGGCGGCCGGCGCGGCCAGGCCAGCGGCGCCGGCTCGGACCTGCGCTACAACATGGAAATCAGCCTGGAGGAGGCCTTCCAGGGCAAAACCGCCACCATCACCGTGCCGACCTCGGCGCCCTGCGAATCGTGCAAGGGCACCGGCGGCGCCAACGGCACCCAGCCGGTCGCCTGCACCACCTGCCACGGCGCCGGCAAGGTCCGCGCCCAGCAGGGCTTCTTCACCATCGAGCGCACCTGCCCGACCTGCCAGGGCATGGGACGGGTGATCAAGGACCCCTGCCGGTCGTGCGGCGGTTCGGGCCGCGTGCGCAAGGACAAGACGCTGCAGGTGACCATCCCGGCCGGCGTCGAGGACGGCACCCGCATCCGCCTGGCCGGCGAGGGCGAGGCCGGCATGAGGGGCGCCCCGGCGGGCGACCTTTACATCTTCCTGTCGCTGGCCAAGCATCGCCTGTTCCAGCGCGAAGGCGCCAACATCTACTGCCGGGTGCCGATTCCGATGACCATCGCCACGCTGGGCGGCTCGATCGACGTGCCCACCATCGACGGCACCATCACCAAGGTCAACATCCCCGCCGGCACCCAGACCGGCAATCAATTCCGCCTGCGCAACAAAGGCATGAGTGTGCTGAGAAGCCCGGCGCGCGGCGACATGTTCATCCAGTCGGTGGTCGAGACCCCGGTGAACCTCAACAAGCGGCAGATCGAATTGCTGAAGGAATTCGACGCCGCCGGCGAGGGCGAGGCCAGCCGCCACAGCCCGGAATCCCACGGCTTCTTCTCGAAGGTGAAGGAGTTCTGGCAGGATCTGACCGAGTAGGCTGGCAAACATGGCGGGATGCGCATAGACTATGCGCATCTTTTCTTGGAGGCGGCGATGAACGCCCTGTTCGACGCCAAGGCGCCCAAGCGTGCCGTCAACGTTTCGGTCAACGAGGACCTGCTGGCCCAGGCCCGCGCGCTCGGCATCAATCTGTCGCAGACGCTGGAGGGCCAGTTGGAGCGGCTGGTGCGCGAGGCCAAGGCCAAGGCCTGGGCCGAGGAGAACCGGGAAGCCATCGAAAGTCACGGCCGCTTCGTCGAGCGGCATGGCCTGCTCAGCGATCATTATCGGTTCTTCTGATGGCCCAATTCGATGTCCACCCCAATCCGGTCGGTGAGATGGCCGACATGGCGCCCTTCGTCCTCGACCTTCAGGACGGCGGCCTTGCCGCCATGCCGACCCGGCTGGTGGCGCCGCTGGTCCGCCAGGAGGAGGGGGTCAGGCCGGCCCGCCACCTGACCCCGGTCATGGCGGTCGACGGCGAGCGGCTGATGCTGATGCCCCACCTGATGGCGGCGGTGCCGGCCAAGTCTCTGGGCCGGCCGATAGGCTCGCTGGCCGACCGGCGCGACGAGATCGTCGCCGCGCTCGATTTTCTGTTCACCGGCATTTGAACGCACTTAGGGGGAGCCCATGAAGATCGGAATCGTTGGATGCGGCGGCCGCATGGGCCGGATGCTGGTCAACGCCGTGCTGGAGACCGAGGGCTGTACCCTGGCCGGCGGCACCGAGCGGGTCGGCTCGGACGGCATCGGCCGCGACCTGGGCGAACTGGTGGGCCGGGGTACGCTGGGCTGCATGGTCGACGACGACCCCAGCCGGCTGTTCGAGGTCGCCGACGCGGTGATCGACTTCTCGGCCCCCGCCGCCACCGTGCTGCATGCCAGCCTGGCGGCCGATACCCGCACCGCGCTGATCGTCGGCACCACCGGGCTGGCGGCCGAGGACGAGACCCAGTTGAAGATCGCCGCCACCCGCACGCCGCTGGTCTACGCCCCCAATTACTCGGTGGGCGTCAACCTGCTGCTGGCGCTGACCGAACAAGCCGCCGCCATCCTGGCGGATGATTACGATATCGAAATCGTCGAGATGCACCACCGCCACAAGGTCGACGCGCCGTCCGGCACGGCGCTGGGCCTGGGCCGCGCCGCCGCCAAGGGCTGCGGCGTGGCGCTGGATCGCGTGTGGTGCAAGGCCCGCGACGGCCATCCCGGCGCCCGGCCCAAGGGCGAGATCGGGTTCGCCACGTTGAGGGGCGGCGATGTCGTCGGCGATCACACGGTGATCTTCGCCGCCGAAGGCGAACGCCTGGAACTGGGCCACAAGGCCTCGTCCCGCGCCGTCTTCGCCCGGGGCGCCGTCCGCGCCGCCCGTTGGACCCACGGCAAGGCGCCGGGTCTCTACACCATGCGCGACGTGCTGGGGCTGTAGGGGATTGCTTGAGACACAGATGGACACAAATAAACACGGATAAATAAAAGCTCTTTATTTCTATCTGTGTTTATCTGTGTCCATCTGTGTCCTCATTGTGAAATCACTAAGCTCAACTCGGGGTCAGAGTGCCGAGACTAATGTCAGGTTAGGCCTTGGTATCGAGCTGCTCGCCCGGCGGCGCCTTCGGTCCGCCCTTCGACACCGCCACCAAGGCGGGGCGCAACAGGCGGTCCTGCAGGGTGTAGCCCTGCTGCATGACCATCACCACCGTGCCTTCGGGCTGGCCGGCATCCTCCATTTCCATCATCGCCTGATGGAAATTGGGATCGAAGCGGGCGCCTTGGGCCGGGATCAATTTGATGCCGTAACGCTCGAAGCTGGCCAGCAATTCGCGCTCGGTCATCTCGACGCCCACCGTCAGGGTGTTGGCGATGTCGTTGCCTTCCCGCGCCGCCGGCGGCGTGGCGTCCAGCGCCCGGCGCAGGTTGTCGGCGACCGACAGCATGTCCTTGGCGAACTGGGCCACCGCGTACTTGCCTCGATCCTCGGCCTGTTGCTCCAGCCGCCGCCGCACGTTCTCGGTCTCGGCCTTGGCGTAGAGCAGTTCGTTCTTGAGACGGGCGACCTCGGCCTCGAGCTTGGCGCGCGAATCCTCCTCGGCCGGCGCCTCGGCGGCGGGGGCGGGAGTCTCGGGCAGGGCGGTGACCTCGGCCGGCGGGGTTTCGTTCTTCTGGTCCTGGCTCATCGTGTCCTTCTTCGAATCAACCAATCAGGCGGCCGACCACCTTGGCGGTGTAATCGACCATGGGAATGATGCGGGCGTAATTGAGCCGCTGCGGGCCGATGACGCCCAGGGCGCCGACGATCCGCTCGCGGGAATCGCGATAGGGGGCGACGATCATCGAACAACCGGTGACGCCGAACAACTCGTTCTCCGAACCGATGAAAATCTGCACGCCCTCGGCCTTGGAGGTGAGATCGAGCAGGCGGAGGAATTGCTGGCTGGTCTCGAGCGCGTCGAACAGGGCGCGGATGTTTTCGAGGTCCTCGATCGCGGTGACGTCGTCGAGCAGGTGCGAGGTGCCGCGCACGATCAGCGCCGAGCGGCTTTCGCCGCCGGCCCAGGTGGCCAGGCCGGCCTCGACCACCCGCTTGGTCAATTCGTCCAACTGGTGGCGCTGGTCGTCGAGTTCGCCCAGCACCGTCTCGCGCATTTCGTCGAGCGAGCGACCGGCCAGCCGGGAACTGAGGTAATTGCCGGCCTCGATCAACGCCGATTGGGTGACGCCGTCGGGCAAATCAAGGACCCGGTTCTCGACCAGACCGTCCTCGGTGACCAGCACCACCAAGGCGCGGCCGGGTCCCAGCCAGACGAATTCCAACTGCTTGAGCGACCGCTGCATCTTGGGCGCCATCACCATGCCGGCGCAGCGCGACAGGCCGGACAGGGCGCCGATGGCCTCCGCCAGCACCTGTTCGACGCTTTTGCCGGCGGCGCGGCACTCGGCGTCGATGCGGCCGCGCTCGTCCTCGGCCAGCCCGCCCAGTTCGAGCAGGCCGTTGACGAACATGCGCATGCCGGCCTGGGTCGGCAGCCGCCCGGCCGAGGTGTGCGGCGCGTAGAGCAGGCCGGCATCCTCGAGATCGGCCATGACGTTGCGGATGGTGGCCGGCGACAACGGCAGGGTCAGCCGGCGCGACAGCGTACGCGAGCCGATCGGTTCGCCGGTCGCCACATAGGCCTCCACCAACTGGCGAAAAACCTCGCGCGAGCGTTCGTTCAGTTCGCTGATGACCGCAGACCTGCCGTGCCGCATCCCTTGTCCGCCTGATTTGCCGACGGGACGGAATCTAGTGAGGGGTTGCGGGTCCGTCAACTTGGCGGCGCCTGGACCAGGGCAATCGCTTGAAACGTTCGCCCTGGTTCGTTCATGTCCCTCAATCGCCGGGCGCTCACTCCGTTCGCCTGGCTACGCTCCGCTATGCGCCGTCCGCTACGCTTCCGGCCCGCTTCGCGGGGCCTCAACGGCCCAGGCGCCCGCCAAGCGGGCTTCAATCGATCGCCCCGGCGCCTGGACGTGGCGAACGACTGAGGTTAGGGTGCGCGTCCTGACCAGACCCGAAGGGAATTTCCATGAGACCGTCCGGCCGCGCGCCCGACCAGCTTCGCTCCATCTCGCTCGAACCCGGCTTCGCCAAATACGCCGAGGGCTCCTGCCTGGCCCGCTTCGGCGACACCCATGTGCTGTGCACCGCCTCGGTCGAGGAGCGGGTGCCGCCCTTCCTGCGCGGCACCGGCAAAGGCTGGGTCACCGCCGAGTACGGCATGCTGCCCCGCGCCACCCACGAACGCACCGACCGCGAGGCGGCCAAGGGCAAGCAATCGGGCCGCACCCACGAGATCCAGCGCCTGATCGGCCGGTCTTTGCGCGCCGTCACCGACCTGGCCGCCATGGGCGAGATGCAGGTCAAGGTCGATTGCGACGTGTTGCAGGCCGATGGCGGCACCCGTACCGCCGCCATCACCGGTTCCTATGTGGCGCTGCATCTGGCCTTCCAGAAGCTGGTGACGCTGGGCATCCTCAAGACGGTGCCGCTGACCGACCGGGTGGCGGCGATCTCCTGCGGCATCTTCAATGGCACCCCCATCCTCGATCTGGAATACGCCGAGGATTCCAACGCCCAGGCCGACGCCAACTTCGTCCTGACCGGCAAGGGCGGCATCGTCGAGATCCAGGGCACCGCCGAGGAGCGCCCGTTCGCCCGCGATCAGTTCCTGGTGCTGCTGCAACTGGCGGAAAAGGGTGTCGCCGAACTGGCGGCGCTGCAGGCCAAGGTGCTGGGGCTGGCATGAGCGCCCGGCGGTTCGCCGGCGGCCGGCTGGTCATCGCCAGCCACAATGCCGGCAAGGTGCGCGAGATCGGCGAGCTTCTGGCCCCCTTCGGCACCGAGGTGGTGTCGGCCGGGGCGCTCGGCCTGCCCGAGCCCGAGGAGACCGGCACCACCTTCGTCGCCAACGCCGAACTCAAGGCCCTGGCCGCCGCCCGCGCCGCCAACCTGCCGGCGCTGGCCGACGATTCCGGCCTGGCGGTCGACGCGCTGGGCGGCGACCCCGGCATCTATTCGGCCCGCTGGGCCGGAGCGGACAAGGATTTCGCCCGCGCCATGGCCGAAATCAACACCCGCCTCGGCGGCCATCCGAACCGAAACGGGCGGTTTGTCTGCGCCCTGGCGCTGGCCTGGCCCGACGGCCATTGCGAGACCTTCGAGGGAACCGTCGAGGGGACCATGGTATGGCCGCCGCGCGGCGCCAACGGCTTCGGCTACGACCCGATGTTCCAGCCGCTGGACCGCGACCTGACCTTCGGCGAGATGGAGGCGGCGGCCAAACACGCCATCAGCCACCGCGCGGCGGCGTTCCGCAGGCTGGTGGTGGGTTGTTTTGAGTGAATTGCGTCGGTTCATGGGACACAGATGAACACCGGTAGACACAGATAAGAATTATGATCGAACTATTTCTCTTTACCTGTGTTGATCTGTGTCCGAAATAAAAGCGCCACGATGAAGGACCCCGGCTTCGGACTTTATATCCACTGGCCGTTCTGTCTGTCGAAGTGCCCCTATTGCGACTTCAACAGCCATGTCGCCCAGTCCATCGACCAGCCGGCCTGGCGCGCCGCCCTGCTGGCCGAACTCAATTGGTTCGCCGCCCTCGCCCCCGGGCGCACGCTCACCAGCGTCTTCTTCGGCGGCGGCACGCCGTCGCTGATGGCGCCGGAGACCGCCGGCGCCCTGCTCGACGCCGCCGCCCGCCACTGGCCGCCGGCGCCCGGCCTGGAAGTGACGCTGGAGGCCAACCCCACCTCGGTCGAGGCCGCCCGCTTCCGCGATTTCCGCGCCGCCGGAATCAACCGCCTGTCGCTGGGGGTACAGGCGCTGGACGACGCGGCGCTGCGCTTCCTGGGGCGCCGCCACGACCGGGCCGAGGCCCTGGCCGCCCTGGAGCTGGCCGCCGCCACCTTCCCCCGCTTCTCGTTCGACCTGATCTACGCCCGCCCCGGCCAGGGTGTCGCCGCCTGGGGCGACGAGTTGCGCCTGGCCCTCGGCCTGGCCGGCGAGCATCTGTCGCTCTACCAGTTGACCGTCGAGGCGGGCACCGCCTTCGCCCCGGCGCTGGCCCGGGGCGACTTCGTCC
>Ga0265327_10005130_pt1 | contig 11112 bp, 12 predicted proteins | sample 41621metaG_FD_202089 | JGI IMG/M metagenome (GOLD analysis project Ga0265327, IMG submission 202089) | Rhizosphere microbial communities from Carex aquatilis grown in University of Washington, Seatle, WA, United States - 4-16-21 metaG | ecosystem: Host-associated > Plants > Roots > Rhizosphere... | reverse complement strand
GACGGCGGATCGGGGCGCGACCTCGAGCGGCTGGCCGGGGGGATCGAGGACGCCGTCGCCGAGCTGGAGGAGCTCGCAGCGCGGGACGCCGAGTGAGCTTGCGAGCTCGCCATGGGAGGAGGTCGAGTGAGCTCGTGAGCTCGCCATCGGACGACGTCTAGCGTGGTCGACGTGAGCCACCCCGACGATCCGACCGCCGAGGTCACCGACCTCCTGCAGCTCCTCATCCGCAACCGCTGCGTCAACGACGGCACCATCGCCTCCGGCGAGGAGACCCGCAGCGTCGACCTGCTGTCCGGCTACCTCGCGGGCGCGGGTGACCACGAGATCTACGAGCCGCAGCCCGGCCGCCAGAGCCTGGTCTGTCGGATCGAGGGCACCGACCCCGACGCGCCCGCCCTGCTCCTCATGGGGCACACCGACGTCGTCCCCGTGAACGCCGACGGCTGGTCGCGCGATCCCTTCGGTGCCGAGGTGGTCGACGGCTTCGTCTGGGGACGCGGCGCGGTCGACATGCTCAACCTCACCGCGTCGCAGGCGGTCGCCTTCCGGCGTCTGGCCGACAGCGGATTCCGGCCCCGCGGCACGCTCATCTTCCTCGCGGTCGCCGACGAGGAGGCGCTCGGCCGGTGGGGCGCCGAGTGGCTCCTGGCGCACGAGCGTGACGCGGTCTACGCCGACTACGTGCTCACCGAGTCGGGTGGGTTCCAGATCCCCACGCCCGCAGGCCCGCGCCTGCCCGTCGTGGTCGGGGAGAAGGGGACCTTCTGGACCAAGATCAAGGTGCACGGCACGCCGGGACACGGTTCGCAGCCCTTCCGCACCGACAACGCGCTCATCACCGCCGCCGAGGTCGTGCGCCGCATCGCCGAGTACCAACCCCGGACGCACATCCACGAGTCCTGGCACCAGTTCGTCGAGGGGCTCCACTACGAACCCGAGCTCACCGAGGCGCTGCTGAGCGAGGAAGGCTTCGCCGACGCGCTCGCCGAGCTGCCCGTCGGCGTCGCGCGCCACTGGCACGCGTGCACCCACACCACCTTCGCCCCGACCGTCGCGCACGGTGGGACGAAGACGAACGTGATCCCCGACCTGGTCGAGCTCGAGGTCGACATCCGCACGCTGCCGGGTCAATCAGGCGAGGAAGCGACCGCGCTGCTACGCGACGCGCTCGGCGACCTCGCCGACGCGGTCGACATCGAGTCGAACGACGACCCGGCCACGTCGTCACCGATCGACACGCCGCTGTGGGACTCGCTCTCGCGCACGAGCGCGGCGCTGTGCAAGGGCTCGGCGCTGGTCCCGTCGTTGATGGTCGGTGGCACCGACAACCGGTTCTACCGGCGCGCGGGAGCGGTCGGCTACGGCTTCGGCCTGTTCTCGCAGCGGCTGCCCTACGAGGACTTCGCGGTGATGTTCCACGGCAACGACGAGAAGGTCGACCAGGAGTCGCTCGCGCTCTCCACGCAGCTCTGGGAGGCCGTCGCCCGCGACCTCATCGGTTGACGGGGAGACGGCCGCGGCTCAGCCGGTCCTGGCGTCCGGGACGGAGTGCGCGGCGGGCTCGAGGGTGGCGAATCGGCGATCGAGCGCGAGTCGCCCGGAACCCGCCCACACGAGGAACAGCATGGCGACGAGCATCGCCGGGCCCACGCCGAGGTGGAACGTGCCGCCGTCGACGCGTCCGGCGGTGGCGATCGCCCCGACGAGGTTGGCGGCGAGCGCGGCGGCTGCGGGGCGCGTGAACAGGCCGATGACCAACAGGAGACCGCCGAGGAGCTCGAGCGCGCCCACGAGGTAGGTGGCGATCTCGGGCACCGGAATGCCGTAGTGCGCGAAGTCGGCGCTCTCCTTCGCGTGGTCGACGAACTTGCCCAGTGAGAACGTCACGAACAGCACGCCCGTGATCACCCGCACGGCGGTCGTGGCCCACGCGCCGGCACCTCGGGTGCGCGAGCGGAACGCCCACGCGGTGAACGTCGTCACGACGATCCGTCGTCCTGCTCCCGCAGGAACTGCTCCACTTCGGCGGCGAGCTCCTCGCCGTCGGGCACGGTGCCGCCTCCCGCGGGATGACCGCCGAGGACGATGCCGCGCTCGTCGGCGTCCTCGGCGTCGACGCGCCCTTCGAGCTCGCGCACGTAGGTGTTCACCTCGTCGTTGTCACGGATCGCGTGGTCGACCTGCACCCGCCAGAGGTCGGCGAGCTGGTCGAGGCCGTGGAGGTCGAGGTCGAGTTCGGCGAGCTGGCCCAGGTGCTCGAGCAGCGCGCGCGTGGCCGGGGGGTTCGGTGGTGACGACACGTAGTGCGGGACCGGCGCCCAGAGCGAGGCCGAGCGGAGACCGCTGGCGCGGCACGCGTCGTGCAGCACCCCGACGATGCCGGTCGGCCCCTCGTACTGCGAGCGTTGGAGCTCGAGCCCGTTGACGAGCTCCGGATCCGAGGCGGTGCCGGTGACGCGCACCGCGCGCGTGTGGGGCACGTCACCGAGCAGCGCGCCGAGGGTGACGACCATCTCGCAACCCGTCTCCTCGGCGACCGACACGACCGCGCGGCAGAACGACTTCCACCGCACGTTGGGTTCGACACCGCGCAGCACCACGAGGTCGCGCTCGTCGAACGCGACCGCGTAGCAGTCGTTCGCCGGCCACGTGATCGAGCGCGTCACTCCGTCGACGAGATCGAGCTGCGGACGGTGCGACTGGTAGTCGAGGTGCTCGTCGGGATCGATGCCCGCGATACGAAGCGGATCGCGTTGGCGGATGAGCCAGTCGGCGGCGCCGGTCGCGGCGTCGCCGGCGTCGTTCCAGCCCGAGAACGCGGCGACGAGCAGCGGCTGGCGAAGGTTCGGATGCCGTTCCCAAACCAGGCCGTCGGTCATCGAGCCAGCTTACGGCCAGCGTTCGACGTGCCCGTCTAGAGTGCCGCGATGGGCCTGTCGACCGCTGACGAGTACCGCGCGTCGCTCGACGACGGCCGTGTGCTTTGGTACCGCGGCCGACGCGTTCCCGACATCCTGGCCGAACCCGACCTGCGCGTCGCGGTCGACCACGCCGCGCTCGACTACGACGTCGGGCACGATCCCCAGTATCGCGATCTGGCGGTCGCCAAGGACCCCGACACCGGCGAGGAGTTCAGCGCGTACTACGCGCTCCCGCGTTCGAGCGAAGACCTGTTGGCGCGGTCACGACTCATCGAGACCGTCACCGGCCTCGGTGGCACGATGGTCACGCTGATCAAGGAGATCGGCTCCGACGCGCTGTTCGGCCTGCTGCGCGTGCTCGACGACGAACCCCTCGAACGAGCCCGAGCCTTCTTCGAGCACTGCCGCGACGGCGACCTGGCGGTCGCGGTGGCGCAGACCGACGTCAAGGGTGACCGGTCGCTTCCTCCGCACGCGCAACCCGATCCCGACCACTACCTCCACGTGGTCGAGGAGCGCACCGACGGCATCGTCGTGCGCGGCGCCAAGTGCCACACCAGCATCAGCGCCAACGCGCACGAGATCATCGTGCTGCCCACGCGCGCGATGGGAGCCGACGACGCCGATTACGCGGTGTCGTTCGCCACACCGGTCAACGCGCCGGGCCTGTCGCTCTACGTGTCGGCGTACGGCGCCCGCGACCACGACGCGTTCGAGTTCCCGGTGTCGTCGAAGCACAAGATGCTCGAGACCCTCACCGTGTTCGACGACGTGTTCGTGCCGTGGGAACGCGTGTTCCTCTGCCGCGAGCCCGAACGTGCGGGCGCGGTGTCGAACTCGTTCGTCGAGTACCACCGCTTCACCGCGGTGTCGTACAAGCTGCCGTTGCTCGACGCGCTGATCGGCACCGCGGCGCTGATCGCAGAGATGAACGGTGTGGCCAAGGCCGGACACATCCGCGACAAGCTCACTCGGCTCATCACGTACGCGGAGACGGTGCGGGCGCTCACCGACATGGCCGCCATCCGGGCGCCCGTCGACGACCGCGGCATCGCCTATCCCGATCCGCTCACCACCAACCTCGCCAAGTACACCTTCGCCACCCAGTACCACGCGGCGCTGGAGCTCGTGCAGGACTGCGCCGGTGGGCTCCTGGTCACCGGACCCGGAGGCGCCGACTGGGCGAACCCCGAGGTGCGGGCGGTGCTGGAGAAGTTCTACGCGGCGAAGGCGCCGGCGGAGGAGCGTCTCCGGCTGCTCAACACGATCAGCGATCTCACCGCCCGCGACTTCGGCGGCTACCACGCGGTCCTCGCGGTGCACGCCGAGGGGTCGATCGAGGCCGAGAAGCTGCAGATCTACCGGGCCTACGAACCCGGACGAGCCCTCGCCTACGCGCGCCGGCTGGCTGCGATCGACTGACTCCGTCGCGACGACGGAGGGAACGACGGGGGAGAGTCGGCGACGCGTCAGGCGACGCGAGGTGTGCGGGGCTGCACCGGCGTGCCGTTGCCCTTGGGGTAGCGGGCGACGCGGCCGACGGGCATGTCGACGCGGTAGCCGGCGGCGGCGCGCTCCTCTTCGGACTCGCCACCCCAGAAGCCGTACTCGCGGTGCTCACGGGCCCACTGACGGCACGGAGTCAGCACGGCGCAGTTGTTGCACACGGCGCGGGCCTTGGCCTCGCGCACGTTGCGGGTCTCGGGGCGTTCGCCGGCCGGAGCGAAGAAGAGGTCGTTCTGGCCTCGGCAGGCGGCGGTGCCCGTCCAGGTCAGCGGGCCGGTGAAGATCAGGCTCGAGACGGATGCGGATTCGGTAGCGGTCACCAGGGAACCCCCGTGAGTGCGTGGAAGAAGGCGGGAGATTCGGGGAGCCGGTGGGGGGAACCGGCTCCCCGAGTCGTCCTGCGGGACCCATGTTGCCCGCTCCGCGTGAATCTGTCCAACAGTTAGACTCGATGGTATCCATCGGCCCAGCCGATGCTCAGGCGAACCGCTACAGGCCTACGGAGGGCACGAGATGGAACTCCGGCACCTCGAGACGTTGCTCGCGATCGCCGAGGAAGGCTCGTTCACCGCGGCGGCCGACGCGCTGGCGACGGTCCAGTCGAACGTGTCCGACCAGGTCCGCCAGCTCGAGACCGAACTGGGGGTGCCGCTGCTCGTGCGCAGTCGGCGGGGGGCCGAACCCACCGAGTTCGGGCTCCTCGTGCTCGAGCGCGCCCGGCGCGTGGAGCGCGAGCTCGAGGCGATGCGCGGCGACCTCGCGTTGCTGCAAGGGCTCGAGACGGGGTACGCGCGCCTCGGGGTGGTCGGTACCGCGAGCCGGTGGCTGGTTCCCGGGCTGGTCGCCGATCTGCGGGAGCGGGCTCCGGGTGTGCGCCTGCGCGTCAACGAGGGCGCGTCGGAACGTCTCTTCGCCGAGCTGGTCGACGGGGAGCTCGCGCAGGCCGTCGTCACCGAACCGGTGAGCGACCGTCGCCTCGCGGTCGAGTCGCTGCTCGAAGAGGATCTGATCGGCCTGGTCGGGTTCAACGTCGAGCTGCCCCGTGAGCCGGTGCCGCTCGCCGCCTTCGCCCAGCTGCCGCTGGTGCTGCCTCCCGATCCGAACCCGTTGCGCATCGAGGTCGACCGCGCCGCCGAGGAGGCGGGAATCACCCTCACCGTGCCGGTGGAGGTGGAAGGCATCCGGCTGATCGCCGACCTGGTCGTCGCGGGTGACTACGCCTCGATCCTGCCCGAGACCGCGATCCCGCCCGAGCTCACCAACGCCCGCACGGTCAGGCTCGCGGGGCTCCCACCGCGCCGACTCGCGATCGTGACCGCACGCGACGTGCAGATGTCGCTCGCCGACCAGGCCGTGCGAGAGAGCGTTCGTTCGCTGGTCGCGCAGCACACGCAGTCGCGGCCGAAGCCGCGGAAGCGGGTACGGTCGCGGGCGAAGCGGGGGTGATCATGGCTGCGCAACCGATCCACGACGACGGTCGGAAGGTCAACGTCAAGCTGGTCCTGCTCGGGGTGCTGGCCGCGATCCTCGTGCTGTTCGCGCTGCTCAACACCCACGAGGTGGGCGTCGACTTCATCGTCAACACCTGGTCGGCGTCGTTGATCGTGGTGATCCTGATCTCGGCGGTGATCGGGTTCGCGCTCGGCTTCCTCATGAGGAGCCATCTGGCGAAGCGGTCGGACGGCTGACCGTCGCCGGTTCGCTCGCGACCGCGATCGCCGGACCGCGCCCGGCGCGGGTGAAGATGCGGGCGGTCACGTAGCCCACCCCGAGCACGAAGAACCCGCCGGCCGCGTCGAGGAAGTAGTGGTTGGCGGTGACCACGATCACCGTCACCGTGGTGATCGGGTAGACGACGGCCAGCACCTTCGCCCACACGTGCTTCACCCGCGGCACCAGCGCGCACGCGCACCACAACGCCCAGGCGCAGTGGACGCTCGGCATGGCCGCGAACTGGTTGGAGATCTTGTTCACCGCGCCCGAGTTGAACGACCAGAACGCGGGGTCCTTCGCCAGCGTGTCGACGAACCCGTAGTCGTGGTGGATGAAGTTGTACGCGTCGGGGGTGAGCAGGCGCGGGGGCATGAGCGGGAAGAACGCGAAGCCGATGAGGGCGAGCCCGGTGGCGATACCGAGCGTGTTGCGCCACCGTGGGTAGTCGTCGCTCCACCTCCGGTAGAGGTAGATCATCACGCCGCCGGTCACGATGAAGTGCAGCGATCCGTAGAAGTAGTTGGCGGCGATGATGAAGGTGCGCGACCCCAACGCCCACGCCTGGATCGCCTGCTCGTGGTAGATGCCGAGCGACCGCTGGAGATCGATGAGGTCCTTGGCGTGCTGGAACGCCTCTTGGGGGTTGCCGTGGTGCAGGTTCCGGATGAACGTGTAGACGCCGTAGAAGATGAGCACCGCGAGGATCTCGCCCCACCAGTAGAGGCGGTGACCGTCGCTCAGCGTGCGGCCGCCCGGCAGCCGCCGGTGGAGCGGGACGCTGGTGCTCGGAGTGGGCTCGTCCTGTTCGAGGACGCTCATGAGGTCGGCGTCGACGCCGGCAGGGAGGGTGAGGCGCCGGCGTCCACCGGCGGTTCGCCGGACCGCGACGGGGTGTCGGGGCGTTGTCCGACGGCGAACGCGGGGGCGCCGAGGAGGCTCACGACGAGCGTCATGCCGTACCAGAGCAGCCCGACGCCGATGGCCTTGCCGGTGGGGACGTCGAGGGGACGCAGCAGGAGCACGAGCAGACCTTCGCGAATTCCGAGGCCCGAGAGCGAGATCGGGAGCACCTGCGCCGACGCGACGGCGGGTAGGAACGCCAGCACCGCGCCGTTGGGCAACGAGATGCCGAGGGCATGGATGGCGCAGTAGACCGCGATCAGCACCGAGAGCTGGTAGGCGATCGCGGCGATGAGGACGCTGAACGCACGGCGGGGTTCGCGCCGGATCCGGTCGACGCCGACGTGGACCGCGCCGATGAAGCGCATCCAGTTGCTGCGCTTGGCGAAGCGTCCGGCGAGGCGGGGGCTGGCGGCGACCACCAGGATCACCACGAGGGCGACGACGGTCGCGCCCGCGATGAGCAGTGCGATCCACGAGTGATCGAGCCCGACCAGCGAAGGTTCGAGGGCGAAGCCGACCAGCGAGAGCAGCGGGAGCGCGACGAAGCCGCTCAGTCGCTCGATGACCACCGACGCGAACGCGACGTCGCCGATGCCCGTGCTCTTCGCGGCGCGACTGACGCGCAGGACGTCGCCCCCGATCGTGGACGGCAGGACGTTGCCCACGAACTGACCCGCGAGGTAGTGGGCGAGCAGCGTGCGCAACGGCACGTGGACGTCGAACACCGCGAAGACGCGCTGCCACCGCCAGGCCGACAGCACGAACCCGACGAACGTGAAGAGCAGCCCCGCGGCGAGGAACAGGAGCGTGCCGGTGTGCGTGTCCTTCGGCTGCACGTCGTCGACGGGGATCTTCGTGACCAGCACCGCGAGGAGCGCGGCGCTGACCACGATCCGGATGCCCAGCTTGGTGGCTCCCGACAGCCGGAACTGCCGGCGAGGGCTGCCCGTGCCAGCCGTCTGGAGCGCCGCCATCCCCTCATGTTACGGGTTCGTTCATCGGCCGTTCGTCCCGCCGTAGATTGACGCGATGCGGGTGACGACCGACGACGGCGTGGGCCTGGCCACCGTCGCAGCCGGCGATCCGGCGGCGCCCGGGCTGCTGCTCCTGCACGGGATCGGAGGCGCGAAAGAGGACTTCGCGCACCACCTCGACGCGCTCGCGCAGCGGCATCGCGTCGTCACGTTCGACCACCGCGGGCACGGCGAGAGCGACAAGCCCGACGACGAAGGTGCCTATTCCCTCGACCGGCTGGCCGTCGACACCGCGACCGTCGCCGACGCCCACCACCTGCACGAGCTGCGCATCCTCGGCCACTCGATGGGGGGCATGGTGATGCGCCGGTTCCTGCTCGCGCACCCCGATCGGGCGCGCGCCGTGGTGTTCATGGACACGTCGGCCGGCGCGCCGCCGGGCTCCGACACGGAGCTCGTGGCCGCCGCCAGCGAGGTAGTGCGCACCGGTGGCCTCGCCGCACTCAAGCAGCTGTCCGACGAGCTCGACCTGTTGGGGTCGGAGGCCTACCAGCGGGTCCTCGCCGAGCAGCCGGGCTTCGCCGAGTACGCCGACTACAAGTGGCACGCGCAGTCGCCGGTGATGTGGACCACCCTGATGCGGGAGATCGTGACGCAACCGGATCAGCTGCCGGCGCTCGCCGCGCTCACCGTCCCGGCGCTCGGGGTCGTGGGCGAGCAGGACGTGATGTTCCTCGGGCCCATGGACGACATCGTGCGGACGGTGCCGGGAGCGCGGCTGGTGGTCGTCCCCGACGCGGGACACTCACCCCAGTTCGAGAACCCGCCCGCGTGGATTGCCGCGATGCAGCAGTTCCTCGAGAGCGTGTGACGACCGGCGAGCGACGGGGCAACTAGTCGCCGGCGGCCTTCTCCATGAACCGCGCGCGTTCGACGATGACGCGAGTGATGCGGCCGGCCGCGACGAGGCCGTGGCCGTCGCTCACCGAGACCCGGAAGTTGAGTCGCCGGCCCTCGATGGCCTCGAGCGTCGCCTCCGCGCGCACGTGCCCACCCACCGCGGTCGGTGCGAGGTGGTCGAGCTGCACGCGGTAGCCGACGCTGGTGGTGCCCTCGGCGAGCTCACCCTCGACCGCGTTCACCGTGGCCTCCTCCGCCAGGGTGACCACGCGGGGGGTCGCGAGCACGGGCACGTCACCGGTCTTCAGCGCGAGCGCGGTGTCGTCGTCGGTCACGACGAGTTCGACGGCAGCGGACAGACCGGGGCGCAACGGCATCGGCCTACGATAGACAACCCCCGCAGGAGGCGACTTGATCGAAGAATCGGTACTCCAACGCACGCTCCAGACCGCGTTGCGCCACGGCGGCGACTTCGCGGAGGTGTTCGCCGAAGATCGTCGCAGTGCATCGGCTCGGCTCGACGACGCCAAGGTCGAGGAGTTCGTGTCCGGTCGTGAACGGGGCGCCGGGATCCGGGTGGTGCGGGGCGACACCACCGGGTTCGCGCACACCGCCGATCTGAGCGAGTCCGGCCTGCGGGCGGCTGCCGACGCGGCCGCCGCCGCCGCCCGAGGCACCGAGGGCGCCACCCACGTCGCCACGCTCGAGCGCCGGTCCGTGTCACCGACCCACGAGGTCGGCGTGCTCCCGGAGTCGGTGGCCAAGGCCCGCAAGGCCGAGGTGCTGGAGCGGGCCGATCACGCCGCCCGCTCGGTGAGCGACTCGATCCGCCAGGTGAGCGCCACCTACGCCGACTCGCGGCGACGGGTGCTGATCGCGAACTCCGACGGTCTCCTGGTGGAAGACGACCGGGTGCGCACGCGCTTCGGCGTCAACTGCGTGGCGGTGGGCGACACCGGCATGCAGACCGGCACCGAGGCACCGGGCCGCACCCTCGGGTTCGACCTGTTCGACCTGATCGACCCCGAAGACGTCGCTCGCACCGCGGCCGAGCGCGCGCTCACGATGCTGCGCGCGCGTCCGGCGCCGCGTGGCCGGCTGCCGGTCGTGCTCAAGCGCGGCGCGGGTGGCGTGCTCTTCCACGAGGCGTGCGGTCACGGCCTCGAGGCCGACCTCGTCGACAAGGACGCGTCGGTGTTCCGTGGCCACGTGGGCGAGCTGGTGGCGTCACCGCTCGTGACCCTGGTCGACGACGGCACCTACGCGCGCGAATGGGGCACCTACGCGATCGACGACGAAGGCGCACCCGCGCAGCGCAACGTGCTGATCGAGGACGGCGTGCTCACCGACTACATGTGGGACCTCGTGCGGGCGCGCAAGCACGGGCGCGCGAGCAGCGGCAACGGGCGACGCGAGACCTACCAGCACCTCCCGATGGTGCGCATGACCAACACGTTCCTGCTCGCGGGCGACGACGATCCCGACGACATCATCCGCGACACCGAGCACGGCCTCTACTGCGTCGCGCTCGGGGGTGGCCAGGTCGACACCGCCACCGGCGACTTCGTGTTCGGCATCACCGAGGCGTACATGATCGAGCACGGAGAGGTCACCGAGCCGGTGCGCGCCGCACAGCTCATCGGCAACGGTCCCGAGACGCTCCGTCTCGTCGACGCGGTCGGATCCGACTTCGACACGTGGGCAGGGACGTGCGGCAAGGACGGACAAGGCGTCCCGGTGTCGTCGGGTCAGCCGACGTTGCGGGTGGCGGAGCTGACGGTGGGCGGCACCGCCGGTGACTGACGTCGACCTCCTGGGTGTGGCTCGTCGGGTGGCCGGTGAGGCCCGGCCCGGCGAACAGATCGAGGCCTACGTGCTGCGGTCACGCGACGTCGACGTCAAGGTGTTCGGCGGCGAGGTCGAGTCCCTCGCCGTCGCCGAGATCGAAGGTGTGGGCGTGCGCGTCATCGTCGACGCGCGGCAGGGGTACGCGTGGGCGGGATCGCTCGACGACGACGTGATCGCCGACACGGTGGCCGAGGCGCGCGACAACGCCGGGTTCGGTTCGCCCGACGAGAGCTACGTGCTCCCGTCGCCGTCCGACGTCGTCGTCGACGGCGCCGGCTCGGCGGCTGCCGTCCTCGACCTGTGGCGCGACGACGTGCTCTCCACGGCGACCGCCGACAAGGTCG
>Ga0265327_10005129_pt1 | contig 11115 bp, 8 predicted proteins | sample 41621metaG_FD_202089 | JGI IMG/M metagenome (GOLD analysis project Ga0265327, IMG submission 202089) | Rhizosphere microbial communities from Carex aquatilis grown in University of Washington, Seatle, WA, United States - 4-16-21 metaG | ecosystem: Host-associated > Plants > Roots > Rhizosphere >... | reverse complement strand
CGTCGATCACTTGGTCGCCGCGCCGGATCACGAGTTTGTGCACCGCCAGTTCGTCGGTGTCGGGGCTCCATGGAATGGAAAGATTGCCGACCGCCAGACCCTGGGGAGTTTGGATCTTGATCGCCGTGTCGGTGAAGGCCGTGCGGACTCCGTGCTGGAAGTCCACCTGCTGATCCAGGAGCAGGATGCGGGCTGCTGTTCCGTCGGACGTCGCCGGCCCCTGCGGCAAGGCGACTGGCTTCACCCAATCGGGCGGCGGTTTGAGGTTCGGCTTGTCGTTGGCGCGCGCTGTCGCCGAGAAGCTGGCCGCCACGGCCAAGCCGAATAGAACCGAACGCATGCAGCGCCACCCCCCCGCTGGTCATAGCCGCGACGCCCGAGGTTTGCATACCCCGCGGACACAATCCACGGTGGCGCTAGTTCCGTCAGATCTATTCCGCCGCCCACACCTGGGCGAAGCGGGCGATCAGCGAGCGCGCGGCGCTCTGGTTCAGGTTGGGGTCGTGTTCGAAGCGCATGAACAGGTGGCCCTTGTCGCGTCCGCCACGGGGCGGCAGGCCTTCGCCGGGCACGCGGTAGATGCCGCGCGAGGCCGAAGTGCGCGAGACCCAGAACTTGCGTGCGCCCAGCGGGGTGTCGAGCTCGATGCGGCCGCCGTCCTTGAGGAATTCGGCGCTGACGGCCACGGTCAGCCACAGGTCGGGGCCCTTGAGCTGAGCCTGGGCCATGGCCTCGACTTCGATGGTCAGGCGGTGCTCGCCCTCTGCGCCGAAGCGCACCACATCGCCGGTCTGCAGGCCCGAAGGCAGGCGCACCTTGAATTTGCGGCCTTCGCCCAGATGCACCAGCCGCTCGGCCCCGCGGAACGCCTCGACGATCGAGATGCGAATCGCCGGGTCAGGACGAGGCCCGGCGGGCTCGGGCTGGATTTCGGGCTCAGGCGGCGGAGGACGAGACGGGCGCTCGGCGGCCCTCGGTCGTGCTTGCGGCTGGGACCGCGGCCTCTGCGGGATCGGCTGCACCGTCTTGAGGAAGCGGTAGGCCTCGATCACCAGGCGCACGCGCTCGGAATCGCCGCCCTGGTCGGGGTGGGCGGCCTTGACCTCGCGCTGAAACGCCGCGCGCCACGCCGACGGCGGGTCGTTCGCGCCAAGCTTGAGTATGGCGCGCGCGTGGTATTCGGTGCGGATGTCCGCCTCAGGACTCATCGACCCCACTAGCGCCCGTTATGGTCAATGCGGGGTAAACGCCGGCCCCGCACGCGCAGGGTCTGTCGCACCCCGCCCGCCCCGCTATATACCGGAGCCATGAAGCGCGACGCCCCCTTGATCCCGCCCACGCCCAGCGAGGAGGAATACCTCAGCCGGCCGCTGCAGCCGCATGAGGACATCCCCGCGTCCGCCGACCCCGTCGCCCTGTTCCGCGTGTGGCTGGCCGAGGCCGACAAAAGCGAGCCCAACGACCCCAACGCCATGGCCCTGTCCACCGTCGACGCCGGCGGCCTGCCGGACGTGCGTATGGTGCTGCTGAAGGAGGTCGATCGGACCGGCTTCGTCTTCTACACCAACCTGGGCAGCGCCAAGGGCCGCGAGCTCTCCGCCCAGCCCAAGGCGGCGCTGCTGTTCCACTGGAAGTCCCTGCGCCGTCAGGTGCGGGTGAGGGGACAGGTCGAGCAGGTCAGCGAGGCTGAGGCCGACGCCTATTTCGCCACCCGCGCCCGCCACAGCCAGATCGGCGCCTGGGCCTCGGACCAGTCGCGCCCGATGGAGGGCCGCTTTCAGCTGGAGAAACGCGTGGCCGAATATGGCCTGAAGTTCGGCCTGGGCCCGGTGCCCCGCCCGCCGCACTGGTCGGGGTTCCGCGTCCTGCCGCAGGAGTTCGAGTTCTGGCGCGACCGGCCGTTCCGCCTGCACGAGCGCCGCCGTTACGTCCGCGCCGGCGAGGGCTGGGCCGTGGAGGCGCTGTTCCCGTGACCGCCGACGTGGTGGTTTCCGACCCCGACCTCGATCAGGTCATGGCCTGGATGCGGTCGCAGGCCGACCGGGTGATCGAGACCCACATCGCCGCCGTGTTCCTCGTGGGCGATCGCGCCTACAAGCTGAAGAAGGCGGTCGACCTCGGCTTTCTCGACTTCTCCTCCCGCGACAAGCGGATGTGGGCGATCCGCCGCGAGCTCGACTTCAACCGCAAGACGGCGCCGGACGTCTATCTGGCGGTGACCCAGGTGGTGCGCCGGCCTGACGGCGCCATGGCCTTCGATGAGGCGGGCCAGCCCCTGGAGAACGCGCTGGTCATGCGCCGCTTCGATCCCGAGGCCGTGCTGAGCAACGCGCCTGAACGGGTGCAGGACGACTTCGCCGAGGCCCTGGGGCGTCAGGTCGCGGCCATGCACGCCGGGGCCGACGTCAAGGCCGGCGGGGCCGAGGCCTTGCACTATGTGATCCGCTCCAACGCCCGCCACCTGACCGACCTAGCGCCGGTCCTGGGGACGGGCCTCATTCAGGCCCTGCTGGCCGCCACCGACGCCGAGTTCGATCGGCGCAAGGCGCTGCTGGAGGCCCGCGGCGCGGCCGGGCAGGTGCGCCGCTGTCACGGCGATCTGCACCTGGCCAACATCCTGGAGGAAAACGGCAAGGCGGTGCTGTTCGACTGCATCGAGTTCAACGACACATTGAGCGAGATCGACGTTCTCTACGACATCGCCTTCCTCCTGATGGACCTGGTGTTTCGAGGCCAGGGCGGCGGGGCGAACCGGGTGCTGAACGGCTATCTCGACGAGGCGGCGCGCAGCTTCGGCGAGCGCATGCTGGGCGGGCTGATCGCCCTGCCGCTGTTCATGTCGGTCAGGGCGGCGGTGCGCGCTCACGTCAGCGCCCACAACGGCGACCACGCCCTGGCGCGGGCCTATGTCGAGGCTGCGATGAAACATCTGAGCTGGCCCAAGCCGGAGCTGCGGGCGGTCGGCGGCCTCTCCGGTTCGGGCAAGTCGACCTACGCCCGCGCCCTGGCCCCGAGCCTTGGCGCGCCGCCCGGGGCGGTGGTTCTGCGTTCGGACGAGATCCGCAAGCGGCTGTGGGGCCGAAAACCGTCCGAGCCCCTGCCGGCGGAAGCCTACGCCGAGGGCCAGTCCCAGCGGGTCTACGGGGTGATGATGCGCGAGGCGGGCCTGATCCTCGACGCCGAACGCTCGGTGGTCCTCGACGCGGTGTTCCTCAATCCCGAGGATCGCGCGGCGGCCGAGGCCGCCGCCGCGGCGGCCAAGGTTCCGTTCGAAGGGGTGTGGCTGACGGCCCCGCCGGAGGTCATGGCCGAGCGCATCGCCGGCCGCACGGGCGACGCCTCCGACGCTGACGCCAAGGTCCTGCAACAGCAGCTGGCCAAGGACCCCGGCGCGATAGGGTGGAGGCTGGCGGAGAGCTGACAGGGGACATGCTCGCCTTCAGGCGTGCGTGTCCCCAATCCAGGGGACACGCACAAGTGCATGTCCCCGCGAGTTCAGCTCCTCGGGACCGCCGCCGGCGTCGGATTGCGGATCATGCCGCCGTTGTCGTCGGCCTGGGGCTGGGGCGCGCCGCCGCCGCCGGGGATCAGGCTGAGGGTGTGCACCGCGTGGATCTTGCCGCTGACGTAGCGGAAGGTGTGGGAGTCGGCCATGCCGGTGGCCGAGCCGAAGCGGCAGAACACGTTGATCACGCCCTTCTCCGGGTCAACCACGTAGTCGCGGTTGACGATGTAGAGCACGCCGGCGGGGATGCCGACGTTGCAGGACGCGTCCGGCTTGTTGTCGCGGTTGGTGTAGGCGCCGCCTTCCAGCCGCGCGCAGGGGATGCCCCAGGGCACTTCGGTGAACTTGTCGGCGAAGGAGTCGAGATAGGCATTGGCGCCGCGGATCATCTCGGCGGCCGGCGTGGCCTGACCGGCCTTCAGGTCGCCCCAGTCCTCCTTGGTCGAGTACTTGAGGTAGGCGTTGGCGTTGAACAGCCAGTCGCCGGGATGGGTGACCAGGCTGTCGACGCGGATGATCTTGCCCTGGTGCAGATAGAGGCGCGTGCCGATCACATAGGGCTTGTCGCCCTGGTTGACGATGATCTGGGTGAAGGTCTTGCAGCGCAGGGGGTCGTGGAAGCTGATGGCGTCGGCCACAGCCAGCTTGGTGTTCCACATGCCCTTGGCCTTGTCGACCGTGGTCATGTTCTCCAGATAGTGCGCCTTGGGATCGAGCGGCATGCCCGAGACGTCGCCCGACTTCTGCGCCGCCACATAGGCGGTCGTGGCCGCCTTGAGTTCGGCCATGGTGCAGGTCGGCTTGTCCGGCTGGGGCGCGAAGGGGCTCGGCGGCGGCCCGGCCGGCTGGGCCGCGGCGGCGGCGGCGAATCCGAGCGAAACGACAGCGGCGAGCGCGGCTGTTCTGATCATGGCGTTGTCCTCCCCAGGACGGATTTTGCCGAAGTTGAGACACGGAAGAGGAGGGGATGCAATGTCGGGAGGACCGCCGAAACTTGCCTGGGGAGGAATCGTCGTGAAGCCGCCGGCGCCTGTCATGACAGTGTCCGGAATACGCGTTAGCGTTGCATTGGGGTGATCGAGACCAACGGGAGGGGGCGATGACCAGCTATTTCGGGTCTGACGACGACTATTCGGCGCTGTCGATCCTGGACCTGCTTACGGCGCGCGACGAATTCCACCTGCATCTGGCGCACAAGGCCAACGTCGTCGGGACCGCCGTCGGCCGCTACCGCATCCGCAAGGACGAGCCCTGGCCCGATCCGAAGAGACCCGCCGCCGCCAGCAAGCCCAAAGGCGAGCGCACGCTGCAGAATTCCGAGGTCAGGCCCTATTCCTGGCCGGCGATCCTCGTGTTCGTCAGCGAATGGGTCAACGACCACGGCTTCGCACCCGGCTCTGTGGCGCTGGAGAATTTCATCCCGCCGGCCATCTACATGTCGGACGGGCGCAAGGCGCCGATCTGCGTGATCAAGGCCGAGCGCGACGACATGCGCCACCCCTGGGAGGCCAGCTACGCCTTCCCCACCGGCCTGCTCGGCGGCGGCTTCCCGCTGATGGTCGAGGTCCAGGGCCAGCAACATATCGCCTCCGTCGGCTGCGTGGTCACTGACGGCCACCGGGCATACGCCCTGACCAACCGGCACGTCGCGGGCGAAGCGGGCGCGCCGGTCTATTCGCTCACCGGCAACAACGTAACGCCCATCGGCCGGTCGACGGATCGCCAGCTCACCCGCCGGCTGTTCACCGACGTCTACGAGGGCTGGCCGGCCAAGAACGTCTACGTCGATCTCGACGCCGCCTTGATCGACATCGACGACGTGAACCGCTGGACGACCCAGATTTACGGCGTCGGTCAGATCGGCAAGCTCGCCGACCTGTCGGCGGACAACCTCTCGCTGCGCCTGGTAGGGTGCCCCGTGCGCGCCTTCGGCGCCGCCTCGAAGGACATGCGCGGCGAAATCGCCGCCCTGTTCTACCGGTTCAAGTCGGTCGGCGGTTTCGAATATGTGTCGGACTTCCTGATCGGTCCGCGCGGCGACGCTCAGTCGCTGGGCACCCATCCGGGAGACTCCGGAACCGTGTGGCTGGTCGACCTGCCGGGCGGCCAGCCGCCCCTGCCCCTGGCTCTGCAATGGGGAGGACAGGTGTTTCTCGGCGGGGCAGGCGCCCAGGGCAGCACCTACGCCCTGGCCACCGCCCTCAGCACCATCTGCGCCTCGCTCGAGGTCGACCTGGTGCGCGACTGGAACGCCGACCAGCCCAACTATTGGGGCGCCGTCGGCCACTACGGCATCGCCAACAAGGCCATCGGGCGCCTGCCGGCCGGGCCGCTCCAGACCCTGATGCAGAACAATCTGGCCAACATCACCCTGAACATCGACCAGGTGACCAAGAAGGGGACGGGCGGGCTCAGCAAGGCGGCCTTCGTGCCGCTGGCGGACGTGCCAGACCTCGCGTGGAAGCTCGGCCCCGACAACCGCGGCCAGCCGGAGCACCCGAACCACTTCGCCGACATGGATCGCAAGCTCAACCCGCCGCTGCCGGAAGGGGCGACCCTGCTCGACATCTGCGACGACCTGGCGAACATCACGGTGGGCGTCTGGACCCGCTACTACGACGCGGTCGACCAGCAGCATCCGGACCAGGAGCCCGATAATCGGGGCCTCCTGCCGTTCCGCGTCTGGCAGATCTTCGACGCGATGGTCTATTTCGTGAAGCGGGGCGAGGTCGAGAACTTCGTCTGCGCCGCCGGGATTCTGTCGCACTATGTCGGCGACGCCTGCCAGCCCCTGCACATCTCCTATCTGTTCAACGGCGATCCCGACCGCGCGACCAAGGGCCAGGTCCGCGATTCCAAGACCCACCAGATGAAGGACGTGATGATCTCCTATGGCGCCGGCGTGCACGGCGCCTACGAAGACGACATGATCGACTACCACGTCGACAAGCTCTGGCCCGGCGTCGACAACGCGCTGGCGCGTAAGGCGGCCGGCGTGCTTCCGGCCACCGGCAAGGCGGCCGCCCAGGCAGTCGTCAGGCTGATGAAGGACACTTTCGCGAAGATTCAGCCGATGGACATCGTCGAGGCCTACAAGGCCGAAAGCGACGCGTCGCCCAAGGCCGCGGCGGATGTGCTGTGGACCGCCTTCGGCGATCGCACGATCGAGGCGATAGCCGATGGTTCGGATTGTCTCGCGCGCCTGTGGCAGGGGGCGTGGGCCGCCGGCGATGGGGCGAACAAGATCGCCGCCCTGGGCGCCATCCCGCCCCATACCCTGGCGGGCATCTATGCGCAGAAGACCTTCCTGCAATCGGAGACCCTGGCGACGATCCAACGGGTCCTAGACACGGGCAACGGCGGCGCGGACGGGTCGGCGCCGCACATGCCGCCGCACGCGGCGGGGTCCGCGACCGGCCACCGTAGGCTGCCGTCCGCGCACGGCTGAGCCGGCCTAGCGTCCTTCGCCCCGACGGCGCAGCAGGTCGGCCAGATCGTCGTGGTTCGCGGCCAAGGCGCGGTCCAGCGGGGTGGCGCCGGACTTGTCCCGCGCGTCCAGCGGGGCGCGGTGGGCGAGAAGGATTTCCGCAGCCTTCGTCTGGCCGGCTCCGGCGGCCCAGCCCAGCGGCGTGCGCTTGTGCAGGTAGTCGCGGCTTGAGACCAGAGACGGGTCTTCCTTCAGCAGCACCTGCAGCCGTCCGAGGTAGCCCGCCTCGGCCGCGCGCTGAATCGTGACCGCCTGGGCCGCCTTGTCCCGGCCGCCGTGGTCGGCGAGAAGGACGGCGATGGCGCCATGGCCGGCCTGGCGGGCCGCGTGCCAAGGCGTGAAGGGCTTGTCGCTGCCGCGCGAGCGGGCGTTGGCCAGGCCGCCGTGGGCCAGCAGCAGCTCGACCACGCTCCGGTGTCCTTGCGCGGCCGCCTCGTGCAGCGGCGTGCCCATGAGCTGGCTCTGGGCGTTGGGGTCGGCCCCCCGGGCGAGGAGGCGGGCCGCGACCTCTTGATGGCCGCCTCGCGCGGCGAAGTGCAGGGGCGTGAACGCTTCCTGATCGCGGGCATTGGCGTCGGCGCGCCGGTCCAGCAGCACCGCCGCCACATCCGCATGGCCGGCCGCCGCCGCGGCGTGCAGGGGCGCGCCCCCGGCGTAGTCGCGGGCGTCGGCCGAGGCGGCGTGGTCGAGCAGGGCGGCGGCGAGGGCGGCATGCCCCCCCATCGCGGCCCGGTGCAAGGGCGTGAGCTTGTAGTCCCCGCGGCTGGCGACCAGATAGGGATCGGCCCGCAGCAGCCGCTCGGCGGTATCCAGATCGCCCTCTTCGGCCGCCTTGTGTAGAGACCGGGTGGGGTCCATCGGGTCGTTGTCCGCCATGCGAGTCGCCAGCTTAGGCGGCTCTGAGCGCGGCTCGCAACCGGGCCCGGCCCAGGTCAGAGCGGAGGAATCGCCATTCTCGCCGCGAGGGACACCGAGCGCGGCTCAATGGCGTCGAGGACGCGGCATATCTCCGGACTGATGGTGGCGTCGTGGTCGAGGATACGCGAGGCGGCAGAGACTACGGCGCCGTAGTCGGCGATGGTGAGCCCCTCGGTCCGGACGCCCGACAGGCCCACCAGCAGCAACCGCATGATCCCGTAGCGCACGGCCAGGTTCTGGGCCTGAGGCAGGGCCGGACCCGAGAGGAAGGTCTGGTTGGTGAAGACGTAGTTCAGGAGGTAGTTGCGCAGGGCGTGATCGTGGGCTCCATCGAACGGGACGAAGCGGTCGCGGTATAGCCGGCGGTAGTTGGCCACGGCGCCGTCGAAGTCATCGGCGCCGGCGAAGATCGCCCCGAGCGCGGTTTGGACGATGTGGGGGAAGCGGTTGCGCGCCGCGTTGCACTTGGCCGAGGCTGCGAGCGCGATCTCGATCAGCAGCTTGAGTTGCAGCAATGTCTGATCGCCGAGCGCAAACGTGGCCTCGGACAGCTCGCGTCGGGTCTGGGCGGCGAAGTCACGGACCACGCTGAGTTCGGCCTCGCCCGACGCCGCAGCCGCGACCTCGTCAGGTAGGCAGCGGTCGGACACGAGGATCGCGAACAGAATCCCCTTCCATGCCGGCAGGTCGCCGTCGCGCAGGGCGGACTCCACGGCGACGTGGACCGCTCCCCCGGCCGTCGAGGCCGCCAGCGTCGGTTGTCCGGCTGGAAAGTCCATGGCGTCGGGGGCGGAGACGCAAAGGCGCGCCGCCTCTGGGCACGACAGCTTGCCGCCGAGGTATTCGGCGCCGTCGCGCGTCCAGCGGGCCCGCGGAAAGGACCGGCAGGTGTGCGACAGCGCCGCCTCGCCCAGGGCGCCCTGGATCGCGCACAGCCTGTGCGCGTCCAGGAACGGACATTCGCCGGACGGCGTCATGACGATCTCGGCGAAGGCCTCGATCGAGCGGTCGGACCGCTTCTGGACGAACGCCTTCAGCGTCTGGCCGAGGGCGGGGTCCTGTACGGCGGCGTATTTTTCGAAGGTCGGCTTGTCGATGTCGACGCGGAAGTCGGCGCAGCAGGTCTCCTCGCACGCGCCGCCGACGCACTGGAACGCCGACATGTATTTTGGAGCCCTGGACACGTCGATCGCCAACCCTGGTGATTCCCGAGTCTAGCCCGTCCGGCCGCCGCCGTGTCGACGGGAATCAGCCTTCCGCCGCCCGCCCCCTAAGGACCGCGTCGTAGTAGCGGCGAAACTGCAGAGTGGCGCGGTCGGTGCCCACCGAATGCTCCTCTCCGGCGAGAGGGACTTCGCGGGATCCGCTGGACTCGACTACGGCCCGATCCTCGTCGGCGATGCGGCCGTTCATTTGGCGAAACAACGGTTCGAGCAGCGGTAGCCTGGCGAAGTCGCGCGCGGCGATGATCATGAGGCGGGTGCGGCCGGGATCGGTGGGGACGACCAGGGCGTGCAGACGCAGGGTGCGGTCCGGGATCGGGATGTGCAGGGCCATGATGTTCGGCCGGTAGAACTCGAGAAACCCGCCGCTTGCGTCTCCGTCCAGAGCGGCGCGGGCGCGGCCGCCAAAGGGCGTATCCTCCCATTGGATGTCCATGCGCGACTGCGGCGTCATCTTGCGCCGGTAGGCGCGGCCGATGGTCTTGCGGTGAACGAAGGGCAGGTGCGGACTGTCGAGCATGTTCTCCATGGCCCGGGTCCAGTGGCAGGCCCAGTCGCGTTCTAGGTAGGTGCGCGTCAGGTTCGGATCCGTGAGCCCGTCGGGAACCATGGGTTCGGGCGGGTCGACGGCGTTGGGCCGGGTGTAGATCCAGATCATGTCGCCGATCTCGCGCACCGGCAGAGCCGCCGCGCCGAGGGTTTCGCAGCGGGCCTCGGGGTTGAGCGGCACATGCCGGTTGGCGCCGTCGGCGCCGAAGCGCCAGCCATGAAAGGCGCACTCCAGGGTTCCGTCCGGCGTCACCCGTCCCAGCGAAAGGGCCACGCCGCGGTGGGGGCAACGGTCTATCAGCGCGCCGAGGCCGCCTCGGCCGTCGCGAAACAGGACCACAGGCTCGCCGGCGATCGTCAGTGGCAGGGGCCTCGATCCCAGCCTCCGCTTCGGCAGAACCGGAGTCCAGACGTCGGCGAAGCCATGGAAGGTCATCGTCGGGTCGCCTCTCGAAATGCGGGGGGATGGCGGGATACGCCGGCGGGGCCGCCTTGGATCACCGGCACATGGGACATAGTGGGCGCCCTGGGCGCAACCGCAACAGAGTCTGGGCCGACCATCATCGCTCAACCGGCCAGGGCGAACTCGCTCTCCAGCCCCGGATGGCCGTCCGAGACCACGCGGCCGGCGCGCACGAGGTGCAGCAGGTGGGCCAGGACCGAGGCGGCCGCCGCGACCCTGAGCCGCGGGTCGAGCCCGACATAGACCTCGGCCACCAGGGCGTCGACCGGGGCCGGGCCTCGGGCGAGCACGGCGAGGATGTTGGCCTCCCGGCGCAGGCGGTGGTTCAGATAGGCGTGCAGGAACGGGTCGGGCTCGATGATCGGCGGGCCGTGGGTGGGCCACAGGGTGGCGAAGCCGCCGTCGATGGTCTTGCGGAGGCTGGCGTAGTAGGCGGTCATGTCGCCGTCGGGCGGTGTGATGACGGTGGTCGACCAGCCCATCACGTGATCGCCGCTGAACAGGGCGTTGTCCTCCTCCAGCACGTAGCAGACGTGGTTGGCGGTGTGGCCGGGGGTGGTCAGGGCGCGCAGCGTCCAGCCGGGGCCGGGGATGCGCTCGCCGTCGGCCAGAATCCGGCTTGGTCGATACGACCGGTCGACGCCCTCCTCGACGCCCTGTGGCGGGGCCTGGCGGTCCGGATGGGGCTGCCCGCCAAGGATAGGTGCGCCAGTCCGTTCCGCAAGGGCCTGGGCCAGGGGCGCGTGGTCGGCGTGGTCGTGGGTGACGAGGATCGCCGCCACGCGTTCGCCGGCGACGGCGCCGAGCAGGGCCTGAAGGTGCGCGTCGAGCATCGGGCCCGGGTCGATCACCGCCACCTCGCCCTCGCCCACGATGTGGGTTCCGGTGCCGTGGAAGGTGAAGGGGCCGGGATTCTCGGCGATCACCCGCCGAATGCGCGGCGACACCTGGTCGACGCGGCCATACTCGA
>Ga0265327_10005128_pt1 | contig 11122 bp, 9 predicted proteins | sample 41621metaG_FD_202089 | JGI IMG/M metagenome (GOLD analysis project Ga0265327, IMG submission 202089) | Rhizosphere microbial communities from Carex aquatilis grown in University of Washington, Seatle, WA, United States - 4-16-21 metaG | ecosystem: Host-associated > Plants > Roots > Rhizosphere >... | reverse complement strand
CGGGCGCAGGGAGATTTAGTAGGTGCAGCGCTTGGCCTCGTCGGCGAAGGCGTGGAGGAGCTCGGGCTTGGCCTCGAAGAAGTGATCCGAGGGGCTGAGGATGAAGCCGCCGCCGGCCCCGGCCTCATGGAAGCAGCGCCGGACCTCCGCCCGGGTCTCCTCGGGCGTGGCGGTGGTGAAGAAGCGGTTCTGGTCGAAGCCGCCGATGAAGCAGACCTGGTCGCCGATGCGGCGCTTGGCCTCGGCCAGGTTCATGTCGCCGCCCATCGCGGGGGGCGTGAAGGTCTCGAGCGCGTTCGAGCCCAGCCCGACGAGCCGCTCGAGGATCGGCATCATGCCGCCGCAGGTGTGGTAGACCACGCGCTGGCCGGCGGCGCGGGCGTGGGCGATGACCTCGCGGTCGTAGGGCGCGACGAACTCGTCGAAGACCTTCGGCGAGATCACGGTCGAGGAGGCGTCGCCGCCGCCGTGCTCGATCACGTCGTAGCGCGCGCCCTTCATCGAGTCGGCGAAGCGCACCTTGCGGTCGCGCAGGATGCCGAGGAAGGCGTGGACCCACTGCGGGTCGTCGAAGGTGGCGAGGATCATCTCCTCGACGCCGTAGAGCACGCAGGCGTCCTGCCAGCAGCCGGGCTGCCCGTAGAGCTCGAAGCAGTTGATGTTGCCGCGGATCAGGGTGGTGTCGCCGTACTGGTCGGCCAGCCGGTTGATCGGGCCCGGGTCGCAGAGCGGCTGGGGCGCGAACTCGGCGATCAGGTCGATGTCGGACTTCTCCTTGAGCAGCCGCTCGGAGACCCAGGCGGTGTACTCGTTGCTCTGGAGCTCGATCGTGAGGGTCTTGCGCGGCGTGACGATGCGGTGGCGGGTGGTGGCGTACTCGCTGCCGGGGACGCTCTCCTGCTCGAACCGCCACTGGTCCGACATGATGCGCGGCGCCTCGAGGAAGCCCGGCTGGTGGCCCGGCTCGAAGTAGGCGCCGGTGGCGGTGTCCGGCCGGTGGGCCTGGACCCAGCAGATCGGGTCGAGCCCGAAGGTGGCGAAGAACTCGTCGTCCGTCTTCCCCGGGAGGTATTTGTTCAGGTAATAGCGCATCAGGTGATGCGTCGTGGCCGGCAGGTGGTCCGTCGGGCGGCGGTCGAGCGCCGCCACGAGGCGTTGCTTGGGGGACATGGGTTTCATGGACAAGAAATGCGCAGCGAAGGTCGCAGCGCGGGATTGATTTTGCCGGCGCCGCCCAGCATCACGCTGGGATGACTTCGATCGAACGAGTGCGCCGCACCCTCCGCGGCGAAGCCGTGGACCGCCTGCCGGCGCAGCCGATGGCGATGATGTTTTCCGCGCGGCACGCGGGCATCCCGTTCATCGACTACACCAAGGACGGGCGGAAGATGGCCGAGGCGCAGCTCAAGCTGGTCGAGGACTTCGGGCTCGACTGCCTGCTCACCTGCTCCGACCCGGCGCGCGAGGTCATCGACATCGCCGGCGAGGGCAGCGTGGACTGGTTCACCGACCAGGGGCCGGCGATCAACGAGGAGCGCGCGGCGCTGGCGGACAAGCTGCGGCTCCGGGCCTTCAAGGTACCCGACCCGCTCGGCGGCGGCCGCATGCACGACCGGGTGAAGAGCATCGAGCTGATGCGCCGCACCGCCGGCCCGGGCATGTCCATCGTCGGCTGGATCGAGGGCCCGCTCGCGCTCGCGGCCGAGCTGCGCGGGCTGAACACCATCATGCTGGACTTCGGCGACGACCCGCAGTTCGCGCACGACCTGCTGGCCTTCACCGCCGACGTGGCGATCGCCTACGCCCCGGCGCAGATCGCGGCGGGCGCGGACACCATCGGCATGAGCGACGCGGCCGCGGGCCTGATCGGCCCGGCGCTGTACGAGGAGTTCCTCTGGCCGCAGCAGAAGCGCGTGCTGGAGACGATCCGCCGGAACCATCCCGACGTGCTGCTGCGCCAGCACATGTGCGGGCGCATCGACCGCCTTTATCCGAAGATGGCGCAGCTGCCGGTGGACATCTACGAGATCGATTTCCCCGCCAACCTGGCGCTCGCGCGGGCCCAGCTCGGGCCCACCCGCACGCTGGCCGGCAACGTCTCGACCATCACCGACCTCCTCGAGGGCACGCCGGAGCGCGTCTACGAGGCCTGCCGGCGCTGCCACGAGATCAGCGGCAAGTATTTCATCGTGGGCGCGGGCTGCGAGATCTCGCCCCTCACCCCGCCGGAGAACGTCCGCGCGATGGTCGCCTACGCCCGGGACCACCAGCCGTGACGCCGGCGCTGTAGGGCGGGGTCGCCGACCCCGCCGGGCCCCGTCAGGGTTTAAGCCAATCGGCGGGGTCGGCGACCCCGCCCTACACTTGGAGAAACTGCCGGCTGGGTCGCGCATGGCGTTTATCGGCGGGCCTCGACGAGGCCCTGGGCCATGGCGGCCCATTCCTTGAGGTGCTGGGGGCGGCGGGCGATGGTGGAGATGTCCTTGAGGACGATCTCGACGTGGCCCCCGCGGGTGCAATCGAGCATGCGCTCGAGCTCGGCGCGCGCCTTGGGCAGGTCCCAGGTGTCGGTGGCGAAGACCGCGGGGTTGGGCTTGTAGCTGAAGACGTAGTCGCCCCGCACGGCGGCGGCGGCGCGCTCGATGCGGATGCGATAGTTCATCGAGACCTTCCGGACGTTGGGGATGCGCCGGATGATCTCCATCTTGGTGTCGAGCACCTCGCAGCAGCCGTAGGCGATGAGCCCCCAGCGCTGGAGCCACGGGCGGTCGTGCCGCAGCGCGAACTCCCAGTGCATGTCGGGCGAGACCTCGGTGAAGATCTGCGCATTGGAGCAGCCCCAGAGGTGCTCGGGCCGCGGGTGCGCGGGGTTGAACCCGGCGCGCGGCAGCGACGTGGTGTAGCCGTAGGCGCCGGCGCCGATGCGGCAGTTGTTCTGGTTGTCGGCGAGGAGGTTCAGCGCGACGAGTTGGTCGAGCTCCTTCAGGTAGCACTGCACGATGCGCTCGATGGCGGCGTTGATCACCTCGGGCTGCTCGATCAGGTCGGTCAGCGCCTCCTGCACGCCGTACCACATCACGAGGTTGTCCCACGGCGTGTACCAGTAGTTGTTCAGCCCGCGCTCGCGCACCGGCAGCAGGTCGCCGAAGGCCGACCGCATCGCCTCCAGCCGCGCGGCGGTGTCGGCGCGGTCCACCGTCACCACCGGCTCCTTGATCTTGGGCAGGTCCGCCAGCGAGGAGATCTGCGGCTCGAAGTGCTGGGAGGAGATGCCGCCGTTGGTGATGTTGAGCAGCTCGCCCTGGCGGACGAGGCCGAAGCTCGTGCTGCGCCACGCGATCGGGCACGGCACGTGGTCGTCAAAGATCATGTCGCCCGGAAAATGCCGCCAGGCGTAGAGCTGGCGGCGGAGATCGGTCTCCAGGTGGCGGGCCCAGGTGGCGGTGCAGCGGGTGACGAGCTCGGGCACGTCGGCGCTGAACTCGTGCCACGGCACCTCGGTGATCCAGATCATCGGCCGCACGCTGCGGAGGTCGTTCATCGCTTCCCACAGCCGGGCCTTCTCGCGGTGCACCGGCAGGGCGGCGATCGCGGCGTACTGCCCGACCAGGCCGCGCAGCACCTCGCGGTCGGCGGGGCTCAGCGCGACCGGCTCGGCGGCGGCGCTCATGCGCGGCCTCCCTGCCCGGGTTGCGTGAGCCGGTCCCAGGTGGCGTAGACCGCGTGGACATTCTCCGGGCGGGCGGCGGCGCCGAACTCGCACTGGGCGATGCAGCCGCCGTTCTTCCAGAGGAGGCGGTGCACGTCGCCCACGGCGCGGGCGATGTCGGCCGGCGTGCCCTCGGGCAGGAGATGCTGACGGTCGATCTCGCCCCAGAAGGTGATCTTCCCCGCGTAGGGCGCGAGCGACTCGATGCCCATGCAGAAGAGCTGGGAGTTCACCGCGTCCACCCCCACCTCGATGAGGTCGGGATAGATGGCGGCGATGTGCCCGTCGGAGTGCATGAAGAGCTTCTTGCCGTGCGCGTGGGCGATCTGGGCGTAGTCGCGGTACATCGGCTTGAACAGCTCGCGCCAGAGCCGCGGCGCGATGAGCAGCGCGCGCTGCGAGCCCCAGTCGTCCATGAACCGGAGCGTGTCCACGTCGGTGCGCGCCCACACCTCCAGCAGCTCGCAGTAGAACGCGTGCATCTCGCGCAGGAACGTGAGCAGCTCGGCCGGCGGGTCGGCGAGGTCGAGGTAGAGGTTTTCCGAGCCCCGGATGAACTGGAGCTGCTCGAACGGCCGCGGGCAGGGCGCGGCGAAGGTGTAGTGGTCGGTGGCGGCGCAGTCGCGGTTGATCGCGTCGCGGTCGATCGTGAGCCACTCGCGGGGCACGTGGACGCGCGCGCGGTCGGCCACCCAGTCGCGCACGGGCGGGTTCTTCACCTCGCCGATCACGCCGCGCTGGATGTTGATGAAGGTGCAGCCCCACTCGTCGGTGAACTCGCCGACGACGTGCGGCGCGCCCTTGGTCGGGGCGATGGCCGACTCGTGGCCGGAAATGAAGGCGAAGTCCGAGGGAAACTCGCGCTCGATCTCCTTGAGCTCCGCCGGGTACGACTCGGCCGCGATGGGGAGGACCCAAAGGTCGCGGGCCGCGCGGGGCGGTCCGGCGAATTCGAGGGTGCGTTGCACGATTTCTCGAGGGGTGGCGCTCATGGTGATGGGGGTGCCGGGCTCAGCCGGCGGGAAGAAGAGGGAGGGTCAGGGCAGCATCAGCTGGTCAATGTAGGCGTCCTCGAAGCCGGGCTGGAGGTTGAGCTCGATCGACTCCATCCGCGCGCACGCCGCCTGCATCTCCGCGAGGAGACTGCGGTCGTTGAGGGCGAGGAAGGCGCCGCCGAGGGAGGTGTTGCCCACGACCTGGATCTGCTCCGGGGCGAACCCGGGCAGCAGGCCGCAGCCGATGGCGTGCTCGAGCGAGAGGTGGAGGCCGAAGCCGCCGGCGAGGTAGAGGGTCCTGACGTCGCGGGGGGCGGCGCCGATCAGCCCGAGTAGGGTCTGGATGCCGGCCGCGATGGCGGCCTTGGCCTGCAGCAGCCGCGCGACGTCCACCTCGGAGATCCAGATCGGGCCGTTGGCGCCGCGGGGGTGAAGCTGGAGCTTGCGGCCGTACTCGTCGGCCTGGACCGCGGCGCCGGCGCGGGCCACGAAGGCCTCCTCCAGGCGGCCGTTGCCCTGCACGATGCCGCGGCGCCGGCCCTCCCACAGGAAGTCCACGTAGGCCGAGCCGCAGATGCCGATGGGCTTGGTGCCGCCGCCGATGATGCCGAGCTCGGCGACGTAGGGGTCGGCCTGCAGCGCGATGCGCTCGATCGCGCCCTTCACGCCGCGCGTGCCGCTGGTGAGCCCCGCGCCCTCGAAGGCCGGGCCGGCGGCGGTGGCGCAGCCGACCAGCCGGTCGCCGACCTTGGCGATGATCTCGCCGTTGGTGCCCACGTCCACAAGCAGGACCGGGCCGTCATCGTACATCATGCCGGTGGCGACGAGGCCCGCCGCGAGGTCGGCGCCGACGTAGGCGGCGGGGCCGGGCAGCAGGTGGACGAGGGCGGCGGCGCCGCCGAAGGCGAGGCCCAGCGCCGCGGGCGCGTAGGTGCGGTGCTCGAGGAAGACCGGCTGGAACGGATGCACGCCCAGCGGGCTCGGGTCCACGCCCGCGAGCAGGTGCTGCATGGTGGTGTTGGCGGCGACCGTCATGACGCCGACGTCCGCCGGGGTGATCCCCGCCTCGGTGCACGCCTCGGCGAGCAGGGGCTGGATGGTCTCGACGGTCACGGCGTGCTGGAGCTGCTTCACGCCGGCGGGATTCTGGTAGCAGAGCTGGATGCGCGTGAGCACGTCCTCGCCCTGGCGGATCTGGGCGTTGAAGGCGGAGGCCTCGCCGAGGACCTTGCCGGTGGCGAGGTCGCAGAGCAGCAGGGCGACCGTGGTCGTGCCGATGTCCACCGCGGCGCCGATGCGCGCCTGGGGGTCAAGCGGGTCGTGGGCCCAGGGCACGTTGATCTTGAACTCGGCGACGACGGCCGGCTCGTGCCGCAGGAGCGAGCGGGCGGGCACGGTCACCGTGGCGTCGGTGCCCTCGATCAGCTGGAGCTGGCAGGACCGCAGGCGGTCGCCGGACCCGGCCTCGATGACGGCGCCGTCGGACGGGCGGCGGAGCCGGCCCGCGCGGAGCCCGATCTCGCAGCCGCCGCAGAGGCCGCGGCCCGCGCAGCGGGTGTTGAGCGGATGACCGCGGTGCGCGAGCAGCTCGGAGAGCGGCAGGCGGAGGTCGCCGGCGTTCAGGCCGATCTCAGTGCGGCCGTCGGGCGTTTCAAGGTGCAGGTGGGTTTTGATGGGAGGGGGTCTCCGGTTCGGCCCGGATGATGGCATCGTCCGCGGTGAGGCGGATGACATGCCGGGGGGGCACAAGCAGGAATCGTTTTTCGTCCCACTCGCCATGGAGCAGGTCGCGCAGCAGGGAGGGGTCGCCGGGCACCTCGGTGACCGCCCACCCGAGGCAGTCGGCGCAGCGGCGGGTGTAGGCGAGGTCCGCCGCGGGATCGCCGAGTCCCAGCCCCACGTAGGCGGCGTACTGGTAGTGGGCGAAGCCGGCGCGGTCCATCTCGAGCAGGTAGTCGACGTCGTCCTCGCCGAATTTCTCGGTGTACTCGCGGCGCAGGCGCGCCTCGCGGTCGGGGCCCGGCAGGGCGCGGCCGCGGATCCAGCCGGGCTGGTACCAACAGGTTCCGGGATGCCGGCGCTGGTGGTCGGCGTAGCGGTCCTTGTCGCCCAGGAACAGCGTGACGCAGTCGTGGGCGCGGGCGATCACCAGCGGACAGCGGTCATGGCGGAGATCCTCGACGCCGCGCCCGCACAGCCCGTACACCAGCACGATCGCCTCGACCGCGGGGTTGGCCTCGGCCTGATCCACGGCCACCTGCAACTCCCGCCGCATCTTGACGGGATCGTCGTGCAGCCCCTGCGGCAGGAAGACCATCTCGCGGATCTGCGGGCGTCCCGCGGCAAAATGCCGCACCTCGGGTTCAATAACCCCGCACGCGATCACCGCGATGATGGACGAATTGGACATTTTAAGGGCAAAGTCCTAAGCTGCGAATAATGCCTGTTTAAGACTGTAAACTCCCGTCCACAGGCCCTGACAACGAGTGCCGCATGCATTTTTTGGTAATACTTATGTTCACCCCGGGAGAATTCACCCTGTTCGCATTTACTTCATGGCCGACGACGCCCTAGAAGGGATGCCATGCCCCTCCTCACTGATTTGACTGCTGCCGTGGCTGCCGGAAAACGGACGGACACTGTGCGGCTCACCCAGGAACTCCTCGCGGCCGGAACCGGCCCGCAGGCCATTGTCGAGCAGGGCCTCGTGCCCGGCATGGCAATCGTCGGCGACCAGTTCAAGCGCAACGAGATCTTCGTGCCGGAGATGCTGGTGGCGGCGCGCGCGATGAAGGAGGCGTTGAAGCTGCTGGAGCCGATGCTCGCCAGCGCGGGCATCAAGCCGAAGTACACCGCCATCATCGGCACCGTGCAGGGCGACCTTCACGACATCGGCAAGAACCTCATTTCCATGATGTGGCGCGGGGCGAACTTCGCCGTCATTGACCTGGGCACCAATGTGCCGCCGGAGAAGTACCTCGCGGCCGCGCAGGAGCACAAGGCCCACCTCGTCGGCCTCTCGGCCCTGCTCACCACCACGATGCCCGCGATGAAGGAGACGGTCCGCGCCCTCAAGGCGGCCGGGCTGCCCAACACGCGCATCATGGTCGGCGGCGCCCCCATCACCCAGGCTTTTGCGACCGACATCGGGGCCGACGGCTATGCCGCCGACGCCGGCACGGCCGTGGACGTGGCCAAGCAACTCGTGGCGTCGCTGGCCTGACCGGCCTCGACACCCGGTTCGAGGGGACCGGCCATGAGCACCACATCCATGACGGGATGCGAGCGCGTGAACCGCATGTTCGCGCGCCAGGATCAGGACCGCATCCCGCGGCAGGACACGTACTGGGCCGAGACGATCACCCGCTGGCAGCGCGAGGGGCTGCAGTGGGACCATCACGACGTCCTGCGGCTGCTTGAGGCCGATTTCGCCGTCCTGTGCTGGTCCTGGCCACCCGTCTTCCCGGGCCAGCGGGAACTCCTGCGGGAGGATGCGGAAACCGAGACGATTCGCGATGCCTGGGGCGGCATCGTGCGCACTTGGAAGGGCCGCTCCGGCACCCCCGAGCACGTGGGCTTCGGCTGCGACAGCCGCGAGGTCTGGGAAAAAACCTACCGGCCCGCGATGTTGGCGGCGCCCAACCAGGTGGATCCCCAGATGGCCGCCGTGCGCTACGCCGAGGCGCGGAAGCTGGGCCAGTGGACCCATCTTTCCGGCGTCGAGGGCTTCGAGGCCCTGCGCAAGATCCTCGGCGACGAGACCTGCCTCATGGCGATGGTGGACGACCCGGAGTGGATCCGGGACGTCGTCGCCGTGCACACGCAGGTGGTGCTGCAATCGTGGCAGGCCGTGCTCGACCAGGGCGTGAAGCCCGACGGGCTCTGGATCTACGGCGACATGGCGTTCAACCACGCCACCATGTGCTCGCCCGCGATGTACCGCGAGCTGGTCTGGCCGTTCCACAAGCAGATGGCCGACTGGGCCCACGCGCGCGGGATGAAGGTGATCTACCACACCGACGGCCGCGTGAGCGGCGTGCTCGACCTCTACATCCAGGCCGGCTTCGACTGCCTCCAGCCCATCGAGGCGAAGGCCGGCATGGACATCCGCCAGTTCGCGCCGACCCACGGCGACCGCCTCGCGATGATCGGCAACATCGACGTCATGAAGATGGCGACGAACGACCTGGACCTCATCGAGGAGGAGATCCGCACCAAGTTTGCCGCCGGCATGGCGACCCGCGGCTACGCCTACCACTCTGACCACTCCGTGCCCCCGCAGGTGAGCTGGGACACCTACAAGGCCATCATCGGGATGGTGGAGCGCTACGGCTACTACTGACCCTTCCGCATGAATCCGTCCCCGATCCAACCCTTCCTCCCGAAATGGCGCGGCACCATGACCGACCGCGAGCGGTTCCGCCGCCAGATGCACCACCAGCCGGTGGACCGGTGCTTCAACATGGAATTCGGCTACTGGGACGACAATTTCAAGCTCTGGCCGATGTTCCGCGACCACGGCATCACGAGCAACGAGGCCGCGGACGTCTTCCTGAACTTCGACCGCACCGGGACGGTCTGGTCGCCCTGGATGCACCCCGTGTTTCCCTACGACGAGATCTCGCGCACGGCCAACAGCCGCATCATGCGCAACGGCGACGGGCTGATCGCCGAGGTGCCGCTCGACGGCCATGACACCATCCCCCACTTCCTCGAGGCCACGGTCAAGACGCCCGACGACTGGGCGAAGGTGAAGGCCGAGCGCTTCGACCGGAAGCATCCCGACCGCAAGCTCGACCTCGCCGCCATCCGGCGCGACCACCCGGCCGACCGCGACTACCCGCTCGGCATCTGGGCCGGCTCGATGATCGGCAAGGTGCGCGACATGCTCACCGTCGAGGGCCTGGCCTATGCCGTCTACGACTATCCCGAGATGGTCGAGGACATCGTCGAGACCTCCTGCCTGCTCGTCGAGGACACGCTCGACCAGGTGCTGCCCCACATCCAGTTCGACTATGCGGCGGGCTGGGAGGACATCTGCTACAAGAGCGGGCCGCTCGTCTCGGTGAGCTTCTTCCGCGACATCGTCGTCCCGCGGTACCAGCGCATCAGCAAGAAGCTCCGCGCGCATGGCATCGACATCTGGTGGATCGACTGCGACGGCGACGTGCGCCCGCTGATCCCGCACTTCCTCGCCGGCGGCGTGAACACGATGTTCCCCTGGGAGGTCAACGGCTCGGGCCACCCGGGCGAGTCGCTCGACAAGTGGGGCCCCGAGCTCCGCATCATGGGCGGCATGGACAAGATGGTCCTCGGCCGCAACCGCGCGGAGATCCGCCAGTGGCTCGAGTCGCTCGTGCCCTACGTCGCGAAGGGCGGCTTCATCCCGTTCTGCGACCACCGCTGCCCGCCCAACGTGAACCCCGACGACTACCTTTACTACCTCAAGCTGAAGGAGGACCTGCTCGGGCTGAAGTCCTGAGCGGTCGCCCCCCATGACCTCCCGCGAAAAAGTCCAGCGGGCCCTCGCCCACCAGCCCGGCCCCGTGCCGGTGGACTTCGGCAGCACCGGCCTCACCGGCCTGCACGTGAGCTGCGTGGGGGCGCTGCGCGAGCACTACGGGCTGCCAGCGCACCCGGTGAAGGTCTGGGAGCCGTTCCAGATGCTGGGCGAGGTGGAGGACGACCTGGCCCGCGTGCTCGGGTCGGACTGCGTCGGCGCCTTCGGCCGCGGGACGATGTTCGGCTTCGCCAACGAGGGCTGGCACGAGTGGCGCACGCCGTGGGACCAGCTGGTGCTCGTGCCCGCGGGCTTCCGGCCGCGCGAGGAGAAGTCCGGCGACGTCTATCTCTATCCCGAGGGCGACCGCACGGTGCCGGCCAGCGGCCACATGCCCGCTGGCGGGTACTTCTTTGACGCCATCGTGCGCCAGGAGCCGATCGACGACGACCACCTGAACCCGGCCGACAACTGGGAGGAGTTCACGCCGCTCAGTGCGGCCGACATCGAGCACTGGCGGCACGAGTTCTCCCGCGTCGGCCACGAGACGCACGCGGTCGTCAGCGGCATCGGCGGCACCGGCTTCGGTGACATCGCCCTCGTGCCGGCCGCGTTCCTCAAGCACCCGAAGGGCATCCGCGACGTCGGCGAGTGGTACATCTCGCTCGTGGAGCGCCGGGAGTACGTGCACCAGATCTTCGCCTACCAGTGCGACGTGGCGCTGCGGAACCTCGCGACCTTCGCGGAGCTCGCCGGCGACAAGGTGGATGTGATCACGATCTGCGGCACCGACTTCGGGACGCAGCAGTCGCAGTTCTGCTCGCCGGCGACGTTCGACGAGCTCTACGCCCCGTACTACCGCCGGGTGAACGACTGGGTGCACCGGCACACGCGGTGGAAGACCTTCAAGCACTCGTG
>Ga0265327_10005127_pt1 | contig 11122 bp, 10 predicted proteins | sample 41621metaG_FD_202089 | JGI IMG/M metagenome (GOLD analysis project Ga0265327, IMG submission 202089) | Rhizosphere microbial communities from Carex aquatilis grown in University of Washington, Seatle, WA, United States - 4-16-21 metaG | ecosystem: Host-associated > Plants > Roots > Rhizosphere... | reverse complement strand
GACATCGGCGAGCTCGTGGAATATTTCATCGAGCAGACCTCGGCGGCCTCGGGCCTCTCGCGCCGTAAGGTCTCCGAGGACGCGCTTGCCGTGCTGCAGATGCACGATTGGCCGGGCAACATCCGGCAGCTGCGCAATGCGGTGGAGCGGTTGATGATCCTGACCGATAGCGATTCCAGCGGGGAAATCACCGCCGAAATGCTGCCGGCGGACGTTGGCGAGCTCGTGCCGGCCACCCCCGCGGGCGTGCGTGGAGAAAAGCTGATGAGCCTGCCGCTGCGCGAGGCGCGCGAGGTGTTCGAGCGCGAATATCTCGTGGCTCAGCTCAACCGCTTTTCGGGCAACATCTCGCGCACGGCCGAGTTCATCGGCATGGAGCGCTCGGCCCTGCACCGCAAGATGAAGTCGCTCGAGATCGAGTAGGAGCGGGCGGAGGCGTCGGCGGTCGCCTCTTGCGGCCACGCCTGGGCCTCTTTCGACTCTGCGACAATTTGGTGCAACGCAGCATTTGCGCCGCGCCGCGCATTGTGGTTGAAAAGCGCCAAGATCGGCCCCGCGCGGCGACGATTCCCCCGACGCTTACGGGCGTCCCAGCCAGCAATCGGGGGCCGATGCTCTGAGCGCGCCAACTTGGCGCGCCGATGGATCGGACCAGATGAGCGACACGACATTCGCCGCAGACGTCGGGCGAAGCCTCGATCAACCTTTTTCCGCCTCTCCAGCCGATTATTTCGCGCTGTTGAAGCCGCGCGTGATGTCGCTCGTGGTGTTCACGGCGCTCGCCGGCCTGCTGCTCGCGCCGACGCCGCCGCATCCCGTCATCGCGCTTGCCTCGCTCATCGCCATCGCGATCGGCGGGGGCGCGTCGGGGGCGCTGAACATGTGGTACGAGGCGGATATCGACGGCGCCATGACGCGGACCTGCCGCCGGCCCATTCCCGCTGGAAGGCTCGCGGGCGATGAGGCGCTCGCCTTCGGGGTCGTGCTCGCCGGCGTCTCGGTCGTGACGCTCGGCCTCGTCTCCAATTGGATCGCCGCGGCGCTTCTGGCCTTCACGATCTTCTTCTATGTCGTGATCTACACGATGTGGCTCAAGCGCGCGACGCCATGGAACATCGTGATCGGCGGCGCGGCCGGCGCGCTGCCGCCCGTCGTGGCCTATGCCGCCGCGACCGGCGAGGTCAGCCTCGCGAGCCTCGTGCTCTTTGCGATCGTGTTCATGTGGACGCCGCCGCATTTCTGGGCGCTGGCGCTCATCAAGAACGAGGACTACACCCGCGCGGGCGTCCCCATGCTGCCGGTCGTCGCGGGCCCCGACCACACGCGGCTCGAGATCCTGCTCTATTCGCTGGCGCTCGCGCCGCTCGGGCTCGCGCCTTATCTGCTGGGCTTCGCCTCGGCCATTTACGGCGCGGCGGCTGTGGTTCTGGGCGCGGCCTTCTTGTGGTTTGCCTGGCGCGTCTATGCGCTGCGCGAGGGGGGAGCCGCAATCAAGGCCGCCTGGAGGCTTTTCGGCTTCTCCATCCTCTATCTGTTCTTGTTGTTCTCGATCATCGTGATTGAGCGGCTCTTATCCGTCGCGGGGGTTCTGTGAGCGCCAACAAACCCGAAGACCCGCGCGACGCCGCGAAGCGGAAACGCAATCTGGCGATCGCCGCGGGCGTGGGGCTCTTCATCGCACTGATTTACGTCGTCACGATTGTGAAGCTTGGATTGGCCTCCCGCCATCCGGCGGGCTGAAAGCCGCAGTCCGAAGTCTGAGGAAACCCGACAAGGCCTTTCGCCTTGCCGCATTCTCCGTGTTAGACTCGCGGGCTGCATTGGTCGCAATACGCAACGGAAGCTGAACCTTGCACTATCTATCGACCCGCGGGCGGGCGCCCGAGCTTCCTTTCGACGAGGTGGTGCTGACGGGCTTGGCCGCCGACGGGGGCCTCTATGTTCCGAGCCGCTACCCGACCGTCAGCCGCGAGGCGATCGCCGCGCTGGCCGGCCGGCCTTACGCCGAGGCGGCCGAGACGCTGATCGCGCCCTTCGCCGAAGGCCTTCCGCGCGGGCTGCTGCAGTCGGCTGCGAGCGGCGCCTATGCGACGTTCTCGCATGCGGCCGTCGCGCCGCTCACGCAGATCGGCGACAATCTCTTCGTCCTCGAGCTCTTCCACGGGCCGACGCTCGCCTTCAAGGATCTGGCGATGCAGCTCCTCGGGCGGCTCATGGACGCCCTTCTGGAGAAGCGCAGCCTGCGCGCGACGATCGTCGGCGCGACCTCCGGGGACACGGGCGCCGCGGCTATCGAGGCCTTTCGCGGGCGCGCCAACGTCGACGTCTTCATCCTCTATCCGGACGGCCGCGTCTCGGACGTGCAGCGCCGCCAGATGACGACCGTCGCCGACGAAAACGTCCATGCGATCGCGCTCGAAGGCTCCTTCGACGACGCCCAGACCCTGCTTAAGGGATTCTTCCGCGACGAGGCGTTTCGCAGCGGCGTGGGCCTCGCCGGCGTGAATTCGATCAACTGGGCGCGCGTCGTCGCCCAAATGGTCTACTACTTCACGAGCGCCGTCGTGCTCGGCGCGCCCTACCGCAAGGTCTCCTTCGCCGTGCCGACCGGCAATTTCGGCGACGTGCTCGCGGGTTATGTCGCGAAGCGCATGGGTCTCCCGATCGAGCGGCTCATCGTCGCGACGAATGAGAACGACATTCTCGCACGCGCGCTTGCGACGGGACGTTACGAGCCGCGCGGCGTGACGCCGACCCAATCGCCCTCGATGGACATCCAGCTCTCCTCGAATTTCGAGCGGCTGCTCTTCGACTCGGTCGGGCGCGAGCCTGAGCGCGTGCGCAGCGCCTTCGAGGCGCTGGAGCGCGACGGCGGCTTCGACATTCCGCAAGAGGCCCTGAGCATTATTCGCGAGGATTTCGACGCGCGCGCCGTCAATGAGGCGGAGACGCAGGCCGAGATCGCCCGCACTTATCGCGAGAGCGGCTATCTGATCGATCCGCATACGGCGACGGGCGTCCGCGCGGCGCGGGCGCGGCTCGAGAAAGACCCGGCGACGCCGGTCATCGCGCTTTCGACCGCGCATCCGGCGAAATTCCCTGAAGCGATCGAACGGGCCATCGGCCTGCGCGTGGAGCCGCCGGAGCGGCTCGCCCCGGTGCTCGCGGGGAAGGAAAGAGTCGCGCGCATGCGCAAGGATGCCGACACGGTGAAGCGTTTCATTCTGGATCACGCGCGAGCGGCGCGCGTCGGCGCGGGGGCGTGACATGGCGCTTTTTGGCGTAAGCTTTCCCAGACGCGAGGTTACGATCCGAGGCGAGGGGATTTATCTGCGTCCCTGCCAGATGCGCGATTATGCCGAATGGGCCGCGCTGCGCGAAAAAAGCCGCGCCTTCCTGACCCCTTGGGAGCCGATCTGGCCGCATGACGATCTGACTCGCATGGCCTTCCGCTTCCGCGTCAAGCGCCACGCGGAGGAGGCCTCGCGCGACGAGGCGTACAGCTATTTCGTCTTCCGCGACGAGGACGACGCGCTGCTCGGCGGGCTGTCGCTCGGCCATGTGCGGCGCGGCGTCTCGCAAGCGGCGACGCTCGGCTATTGGATGGGCCAGCCCTATGCGGGGCAGGGGATCATGACCCGCGCGGTGCGCGCGACGATCGATTACGCCTTCGAGTTTCAGGGACTGCATCGGATCGAGGCGGCTTGTGTGCCGACGAACGAGCCGTCAAAGCGCCTGCTGCAGCGCGTGGGCTTCAAGGAGGAGGGCTACGCGCGCTCCTATCTGAGCATCAACGGGCAGTGGCGCGATCACCTGCTCTTCGCGATCCTCGAGAGCGACGTCCCCTCCCAGCCGCCGCCGCAACTGCCCAAGGCGGGGTAGAGCCGGCGGCCCCCTCCCCAACCCTCCCCCGCTTCGCGGGAGAGGGAGTTTGGTTCCGCGCGTCATCGAGATTTCGCGTAACGCCCGTCGGCCCCTCTCCCGCGAAGCGGGGGAGGGTGAGGGAGGGGGCTTTCTCTCCAAACTCCACCGCTCCTTGACGCTCCTGCGGCCGTGCGAGACAAGGCGGCCTCCATCATCCGAAAGCGGCTTCCATCATGCACGACATCAAGCTCATTCGCGACAATCCGCAAGCCTTCGACGCGGCGCGCGCGCGGCGCGGTCTCGAGCCCGTCGCAGAAAGACTGCTTTCGCTTGACGACGCGCGCAAGAGCGCGATCTCGGCGCTGCAACGCGGCCAGGAGCGCCGCAACGCGGCCTCGAAGGAGATCGGCGTCGCGCTGAAGGAAAAGGATCAGGAGAAAGCCGAGGCGCTGAAGGCCGAGGTCGCGAAGATCAAGGAAGATTGGCCGCAGCTCGAGGCCGCCGAGCGTGAGGCGATCAGGGCGCTCGACGAGGCGTTGGCCGAGCTTCCCAACACGCCGCTTGAGAGCGTTCCCGACGGCCGGGACGAGCACGACAATAAGGAGGCGCTGCGCTGGGGCGAGCCGCGAAAATTCGACTTCACGCCAAAGGAGCATTTCGAGCTTGGCGAAGGCCTGGGGCTCATGGATTTCGAGGCGGCGACGAAGCTCTCGGGCGCGCGTTTCGTCGTCAATAAGGGCAAGCTCGCGCGGCTCGAGCGCGCGCTCGCGCAATTCATGCTCGATCTGCACACAGATCAGCACGGCTACACGGAAGTGGCGCCGCCGCTGCTGGTGCGCGACTCCGCGATGTTCGGCACGGCGCAATTGCCGAAGTTCCGCGAGGATCAATTTTCCGTGACGGCGGGCCGGCCCGCCAGCGGCGCGGCCGCAGACGAAGCGGCTATAGATTACTGGCTCATCCCCACCGCGGAAGTCCCGCTGACCAATCTCGCTAGCGGGCTCATCCTGGACGCAGCGCAGCTGCCGCTGCGTCTCACCGCCGGCACTTATTGCTTTCGCGCCGAGGCCGGCGCCGCGGGACGCGACACGCGCGGCATGATCCGCCAGCATCAGTTCTACAAGGTCGAGCTCGTCTCGATCACAACTCCCGCGCAGTCGCTCGAAGAGCATGAACGCATGACCGGCTGCGCCGAAAAGGTCCTGCGGCTTCTTGAGCTTCCCTATCGCAAGGTCGTGCTCTGCACGGGCGACATGGGCTTCGCCTCGCAGAAAACCTACGATCTCGAAGTCTGGCTGCCGGGGCAGGGGAAGTATCGCGAGATTTCCTCCTGCTCGGTCTGCGGCGACTTCCAGGCGCGGCGCATGAACGCGCGCTATCGCTCGCCCGAGGGCTTAGGCTTCGTGCACACGCTCAACGGCTCCGGCGTCGCGGTCGGTCGCGCGCTCGTCGCCGTGCTGGAGAATTACCAGGAGGCCGACGGCTCGATCACCGTGCCGAAAGTTCTGCGGCCCTATATGGGCGGCGCGGAGCGCATCACGCGCTGACTTCATCGGTCTCGCCGCAATACTTGAAGCATAGCCGTCGCCATTGCGGCGGCGCCGCTGTACGAAGATTACCCTTGCCCCAATGGGCGGGTCGGCGCATTCTCGCAATAAAGTGAAATCTGAAGAAAACCCCCTGAGGCCATGCGGGCTTCGTGGGGTAAAATTGCGAGAGATTGACCATGCTGGGATTTCGCGCTCGTCAGCCGGCGCCGGCCGACCCTCGGGAGAAGTATCTTTGGACGAGCGACGTTTTGATCGACGAGTTTCGGACGCTGCACCCCAATGCGCTGGACGCCGATGGAAAGGATTTAATCAAATTTCTCGAAACCCATCGTGCGCCGCCGCGCCCTGATCAGAAGGACGCGAAAGGGGACGAGAATGACGAAGCGGAACGTCGCGCCCTTTCGGCATATTATGAAGCCGTCCATAAGTTCAGGAAGAACGACAAGGAGCCGGGACAAACGGCGCTCTGCCTGTCTGGAGGCGGCATTCGAAGCGCGGCTTTCGCCCTGGGCCTGCTTCAGGCGCTCGCGCGCCTGCGATTGCTTTCGCAATTCGACTATCTCTCCACTGTCTCCGGCGGCGGCTATATCGGCGGATGGCTGTCGGCCTGGGCTGCGCACGAAGGCAAGTCGGCCGCTCAAGTCGCGGATGAGCTCGGTCAGATTGACGGACGCGACGGGCGGCGGGTCGGAGATGAGCCGCCTCCACTTGTCGAACTGAGGAAAAATCAGGATTTTATCACGCCGAAGGTCGGCGTCGGTTCGCCCGACACTTGGGCGGCGGCGGCGATCGTCATTCGAAACATCCTGTTGAATTGGATGGTCTTCGCGCCCTTCATCGCCGCGGTTCTTTTTCTCCCTCGATTCATCGAATGGCTCTTCGTGAGCTGGGCGCTGTCGCAGGCGCCGGGCGACACTTTCCTCCTGAATTTCGGAAAGGGTCTTTGGGGCCTCGATTTGCGCTCGGCGTTCGCTGGCGTCGACTGGCGGAACTGGCACTATTGGTTAGACACGATCGGCGTCGCTTGTGTCGTTTTCGCTCTCGTCAATTCAATCGTCAATCGTTTCAAGCCCCCAGAAGAGTCCTTCAACCAATCGGGTTTCGTCAAACGGGTAATGACGCCCCTGATCGCGGGCGCCGTTCTTCTCGTGATGCAGAGCTGCTACTGGGCTCCGGGGGGAGAGGCGCCGGATCTGGTAAAGTTTCGCGAATGGGTCGCTTTCGGCGCCGCCGTGTTTTCTCTTGCCTTCCTCATTGCGGTTCTATGGTGGTGGGTGATGTGGATCCGACACCCGGAGCGCAAGGCGGAGGGCGCGCTCACTCCTGCTCAAGTCCTCGGCAAGGGAAAATGGGAATTCATCGTTCAGTTTTTTTCCGGCGCTTTCATTGGCGTATTGATCTGGTCGGGACTTTGGCTGCGTCACCTGGCGACGACGAGCCATCTCGAAAAGGCGGCCAAGTATGACGCCGTATTGGGCGTGCCCTGGTACCTCATGTCGTTTCTTCTGGGTCAGGTGCTCCTCGCCGCTCTGACGAGCCGGCTTTATCACGTGCAGAGTAGCGTCCAAGCCTCGGGTAACGCATTGAACCCGATGGACGGGGGCCGTTACAGAGAGTGGTGGGCGCGGGCCGGCGGATTTTACGGGGCTGCGGCCATCGTCTGGGTTTTGGCTTGCGGACTCGTCATTTTCGGCTGGGACCTCGTCGAACATTTGCAAGCCGAGGTCGCGCTGGCGGCGACGGGAGCCGGGACTGGCCTCGTGAGCCTTCTCGGGGCCAGCCCCCTTTCGCCGGCGCTCAAGGACACGCTGAAAGGCTTCAGGCTTCCCCTCGCCAGAGCGATCACTCTCGCCTCGATCGTGTTCCTGACTTGCCTCGCCATCGCCATCGCGCACGGGTCGGCGCTGCTGTTGCAGGCGATCGTTCAAAATGGCCTGGATTTGGAGCCCGAGAAGCGTGTCGAATTTGCCGCGGCCCTGCAGAATCTCAAATGGAGCGCCATCGCGGGCGTCGCGCTTTTCCTTTTCAGCCTGGGCGCCTCCTATTTCGTCAACGTCAATTACTTCTCTTTGAACGACATGTATCGCAATCGCCTCGTGCGCACCTTTCTCGGCGCTTCCAACGCTCGCGCCAGGGACCGCAACAAATTCGATGGCTTTGCAGCCAGCGACAATCTGAGCATGTCCGAGCTGCTGCACAAAGGCGGCGCTAGGCTTTTTCACGTCGTCAACATCACGCTCAATCTGACCGGAACCGAGAACAACGCATGGCAGGAGCGAAAGGCGGCGCCCTTCATCAGCACGCCGCTGCACACCGGTGGTCATCTCGTCGGATACCGCTCATCGGAGCTTTATTGCGACAAGATATCGCTCGGCACCGCCATCTCGCTATCGGGGGCCGCGGTCAGTCCGAACTGGGGCTATCATTCGTCCACCGTGACGAGCTTCGTTCTGACGATCTTCAACGCGCGCTTGGGCGGGTGGTTCGGCAACCCCTCCCGTGACGAGGGTTGGAAGAAGATCGGTCCGGACCGGAGTTCTTCGCGTTTCTGGCAGGAGGCGCTGGGTTTCACGACGGACAAGGAGCCCTTCGTCTATCTCTCGGACGGCGGCCATTTCGAGAATCTGGGCCTCTACGAGATGGTCCGGCGCCGCTGCCACATCATCGTTCTCTCCGACGCCGGGGCGGACCCGACCTGCACGCTCGAGGACCTCGGCAACGCGATCCGCAAGATATACATTGATCTCGGGGTTGAAATCGATTTCGAGCGGATCGACGTTCGCGCCCGCGAGGCCGGCGAGCTCAAACAGGGCATTTATTGCGCGATCGGGAAGATAAAATATCCCGACAAGGACGCGAAAGAGGGAACGCTCATTTACATTAAGCCGGGGTTATACGAGGATGCGCCCGCGGACGTGAAAGCCTACGCGGCCGCGAACGCGAAATTTCCGCACGACGTGACGCTCAATCAGTGGTTCACTGAGTCGCAGTTCGAGAGCTATCGCGCTCTTGGAGAACATGCGATCAGGATGATGACGGGTCTGCGGGACCCGGCAGGCAAGAGCGAGAATTGGCCGCGGCATGATCCCCGCATCGTCGATCTTCTCGACTTCTGCCAGCGCGCCGAGGATTATCTCCACACGCGGTCGCAACCGCCTGGCGCTTTCGCTTAGAGCAGCGAATCGACGCAAAAGTTGACCGGTGCTTACCCTTGCCGATCGATCCAATGTTTCGATTTGGCGCGAAGTCTTGATCCTGTAACGTTCTCGTTGGAGCGGTAAGCGCGGGCGCCCAGCCGACGGGTTTTCCCACGCGGACGGCCTGCGTCTGGCTGGAAAGCGCTATAGAGAGAATCCAAGGGGAACGGAAAGGGCCAGGACGCCGATGCGCATTCTCATCAGCAATGACGACGGCGTGCATGCGGAGGGCCTCGCGCTCTTGGAAAGAATCGCGCGCGAGCTCTCAGACGACCTCTTCATCGTCGCGCCCGAGTACGACCAGTCTGGCGTCGCGCATTCGCTGTCGCTCTCCGATCCGCTGCGCATCCGGGAAATCTCGCCGCGCCATTTCGCGGTGAAGGGCACGCCGACCGACTGCGTGATCGTCGCGGTCCGAAAGCTCATGGACCGGCCGCCCGATCTGGTGCTGTCGGGGGTCAACAAGGGCCAGAACGTCGCCGAGGATGTGACCTATTCCGGCACGATCGCCGCGGCGATGGAGGGGGCGCTGCTCGGCATTCCCTCGATCGCTCTCTCGCAGGCCTATAATTTCTTCGGCGAGCCCCAGGGCTTTCCCTGGGATTGCGCCGAGGCCCACGCGGTCTCCGTCCTGCGCCGTCTCCTCGCGGCGGGCGTTCCGCAAAACGTCCTGATGAACGTGAATTTCCCGCCCTGTTCCGCAGCGGAGGTCGCGGGCGTCGCGATCACGGTGCAGGGGCGCAGAAGCCCGGATCTGATGTATGTCGAGGATCGCCTGGACGGCCGCGGCAATCCCTATCATTGGATCGCCTTCCGCCGAGCCGACTTCACGCCGGGAGCGGGAACCGACATCGAGGCGCTCGAGCAAAAACTGATCTCGATCACGCCGCTGAAGCTCGATCTGACCGATCATCCGACGGTGACGACGCTCGCTTCGACCTTCGAGGCTCAGCGATGAGCGCGGAGCCGGCGGCCGAGGCCGATGTCGAGCGCCGCGCCGCGCTTCTCCTACAGTTGCGCCGCGCTGGCGTGCGCGATGTGGCGATCATGCGGGCCATCGAACGTGCGCCCCGCGGCGTCTTCGCCCCGCACCGCTTTCGCGACCTCGCCGAGCGCGAGATGAGCCTGCCCATCGGCTGCGGTCAGTCGATGCCCTCGGCCGCGGATCTCGGCAGGCGCATCGAGGCGCTCGGCGTTCTGAGCCATCATCGCGTGCTGGAGGTCGGCGCGGGCTCGGGCTATGGGGCGGCCGTTCTCGCGCAGCTCGCGCGCGAGGTTGTCTCGCTCGAGCGTTTCGCTTCGCTCGCGGCCGAGGCGTCGGCGCGGCTCGAGAGCGCCGGCGTCGCCAATGCGCGCGTGCTGCACGCCGACGGGCTCGCGCCGCCAGAGGAGCTCGGGACCTTCGACCGCATCATCCTCCACGTCGCTCTGCGCGAGGCGCCCGAAGGGCTGATCCAGCGGCTCGCGCCGGGCGGGCTCATGCTTTTCGGCCGGGTGGGGGAGAGCAAGACCCGCAGCGTCCGTCTCGAGCGGACGGCGGAGGGCGTTCGCGAGACGCAACTTGGACCCTGCCGTCTGCCGCTCGCGGCGAGCGGGATCGCTGCGCGGCTTTGACGGGAATGATTGAGGACTCCGAATGATCAGACTGCCCCCTTATAGCGCCGCGCTCTTGTCTTCTCTCGCATTGCTCGCCCTGTCCCCGTGCGCTCGGGCGCAAACCGCCGAAGGACAAGCCGGCGGCGGCTATGCGGCGATAGTCGCGCAAATCATCCGAGCGCGCGTGCCCGTCGTCAATCCTTACGCGGATTCACAAACGGCTTGCCCCGCGAAGCGCGTGTGGGCCTATCCTCTAGCGACTGTCGAGATGTCGACTTGCTCGGCGACCTGCGCCTTCCGGATCACGCCGGACGGCCGGGCGCATATTGCGAGCTGTCGGGGCGATACGGGAGAGCACACGGCGATTTTGCGCGCAGCCGTGGCCGGCGCTTCCTTTCCGCCGCCGCCGGGCGGCAAGTTCTTCGCCTCACAAACCATTCATTTCAATGGCAGGGGCCGAAATCCGGCCCTTCCGTGATCGATCAAAATATCGCCTAACCGGAGCGCGTTAGAGATCGCGAGCGGATGACCGCCTCGGCTGCCTCGACGAAGCCCGCGCCCCCTGGCCCTTGCGTGATCCAGGCCGGCGGCGTCGGAATCTCGGAAAGGAATTCGCGAACGGTGCTGACGCCGACGCTGTGTTTGAAATGCGCGAACATCGGCGCGTCATTCGTCGAGTCGCCCGTATAGAGCACGCAATCGCGGTCGGTCTCGATGTCGAGATCGTAATCGTAGAAGCGCCGCAGGACGCGTCTCGCCATGGCGAGCTTGTCGTAACCGCCCAGCCAGCCTAGTACCCGGAATCACTGGTCCGCGAAACATGGTTTGAGCCGCTTTTGGTGGACCTCGCTTTTCGTCCACAGGAACGGTCGCGCTGTTTGGTTGTAGTCGGCGATGAACGCCTCGATGTGAGCA
>Ga0265327_10005126_pt1 | contig 11124 bp, 7 predicted proteins | sample 41621metaG_FD_202089 | JGI IMG/M metagenome (GOLD analysis project Ga0265327, IMG submission 202089) | Rhizosphere microbial communities from Carex aquatilis grown in University of Washington, Seatle, WA, United States - 4-16-21 metaG | ecosystem: Host-associated > Plants > Roots > Rhizosphere >... | reverse complement strand
ATTACACAACTTATAGATGTAGATAAATAAAGACGTTCTTCACATCATGTTGAAATCAACATTTTACAGGATTAGGCTTCGGCCTTATTTTCGCACTGTTATGTTGGAATCACTCGGTATTATTTCTTTCGCATTATTAGGATTATTGGTTATAGCGTTACTCGCACAGCTACATTATTTTTACAGAATATTTGGCAAATTAGCATTCTATAAACCTACACCATCTTATAAAAACAATCTTGAACCTATCTCAGTGATCATTGCAGCCCGCAATGAATATAAAAATCTTCAAAAAAATCTTCTCTCTATTCTTGAACAAGATTATCCTGACTTTGAGGTGATCGTAGTAAATGATTGTTCATGGGATGAAAGTCAAAAATTTCTTGAAGAATTACAAGTTCAATACAAACATCTTCATGTGTCGCAATTGATTGAGCAGGAAAAATATCCTACAGGCAAAAAGTTCGCTATTACCATTGGAGTAAAAGCTGCGAAACACGAGTTACTCGTTTTCACAGATGCTGATTGCGTTCCAGTTAGTAATAAATGGTTGCGACATATTCAAAGCAGGCTCGAAGGTGGTAAAGAGATCGTTTTGGGTTATTCTCCTTATCAAAAGCAAAAAGGTTTCTTGAATCTTTATATCAGATTTGAAACTTTTATGACCGCCCTATTTTATTTAGGGATGGCGTTGAAGAAAAGCCCGTTTATGGGTGTTGGAAGAAATCTTGCTTATCGAAAAGAATTATTCTTCAGAAATAAAGGATTTGCAAACCATCAGCATATCATGAGTGGTGATGATGATCTTTTTGTGAATGAAACTGCCACAAAAAATAATGTTGCTATTGAAATTCATGAAGATAGTTTTGTTTACTCTGAGCCTAAAAAAGATTTCTCTTCATGGAGCCGTCAAAAAAGTCGTCACATGACAACTGGAAAATTTTATAAACCAAAAGATAAGTTGATGCTTGGTATTTATTATTCAAGTTTGATTTTATTTTATACAGCCATAGCTGCAACTTTAATTGTAAATATCGAAACATGGCCGATTGTTGTGATCATTTTTGCATTGCGATTTATTTCTCAGGAAATCATTTTTTATCTAGCTGCCAAAAGATTGAAATGTACCAGTATCGTTCTTGCTCTTCCTCTACTTGATTTACTTTATCTTTTCTATATTGTGATTTATGGTGCAAGAGGGTTGTTCACAAAGAACCATAGAGAATGGTAGAAAGAATATGTATGAGTGAGTGTGGAAATATCCAATAATCTTTTAACTAATAAGCATCAATGGACATCATCTTAAAATATTTCCCTGATTTAACAGAAAAGCAAAAATTGCAATTCGAAATGCTTTTTGATTTGTATAAAGATTGGAATGAAAAAATAAATGTTCTATCAAGAAAAGATATTGATTCATTGTACGAAAAACATATTCTTCCATCGCTTTCAATTGCAAAATATATTCAGTTTAAAAATGGAACAAAGATTTTAGATATTGGAACAGGAGGTGGATTCCCAGGCATTCCGCTGGCAATCTTATTTCCAAATGCAACTTTTACATTATGTGATTCGATTGCAAAAAAAATTAATGTTGCTGAAAATATTTCGGAAACAATTGGTTTACGAAATACCGATTTTGTGATTGGAAGAGTAGAAAAACTTAGAGAGAAATTTCACTTCATCACAAGCAGAGCTGTTGCACAAACAGAACAATTGTATAGATGGACACAAAGCTATATTGATGACGATGAATTCAACCCGCGATCTAATGGGTGGTTGTTTTTAAAAGGAGGAGATTTAAAAGAAGAATTGAAAGCTCTCAAACAACTAAATAGGAAATTAATTATCGAAGAAATCCCATTAAACAAATGGTTTACTGAAGAATTTTTTGCCGAAAAAAAGTTGGTCCATATTTATTGATATGAAAAAAAATTCCATCAGAAGTTATTTTTTATTGTTTGTTTCTCTCGTTTCGATATTAACTGCTCGTGCTCAAGAACTCGAAATCGAAAACCTTGGTATATCCATAAATTCAACATTCTCCGAACTCAACCCAATTATTTCTGCTGATGGTAAAACACTCTATTTTATTCGTGCAAATTTTCCTGAAAATGCTAAAGGCTTAAAGGAAAGTCAGGATGTATGGATATCAAAGATGAACGATAAAGATGAATGGCAACCAGCCGAACACGCTGGTTCATTTTTGAACAGAGCTCAATTTAACACCCTATTTAATGTGAGCACTGATGGAAACAAAATGATGATAGGAGGTGCTTATTTAGACAATGTTTTTTGGGGAGTTGGGTTTTCATTTATTGAACGTAATGGAAGTAAATGGAGTGATCCAACTTATTTGAACATAAAAAATTTTGAAAAGATGTGTAAGGGTGAATTTTCATCTGCTTGTTTATTGAGTGATAACAAAACACTAATCCTATGCTTTTCTGAAAAAGAATCAAGTAGTGTCAATGATATGTACGTAAGTTTTCTACAAACGAATGGAAAATGGAGTTCACCAAAGACTCTTGGAACTACCATCAATACTGAATTTGACGAAACTACCCCATTTATGGCAGCAGATGGTGTAACACTTTATTTTGCAAGTGACAGACCTGGAGGATTTGGTTCTAAAGATATTTATGTGAGCAAACGTTTGGACGATACCTGGCAAAAATGGAGCACTCCTTTAAATATGGGGAAACCTATAAACACTGAAGAAGCTGAAGGCTATTATACCATTCCTGCATCAGGAAATTATGCTTATATGGTATCACATCAAAACACTTTTGGTAAATCTGATATTGTAAGAATTAAAACGAAGGCTGCCACAAAACCTAAGCCGGTTGTGCTTTTATCAGGAAAGGTTTTAAACTCTAAAACTCAAGAAGCAATTGAAGCAGAAATAAGCTATGAAGTTTTGCCAAGTGGTATTGAGGCTGGAACTTCTAATTTCATTTCAAAAAATGGGGATTATAAAATTGTGCTCCCTTATGGAAAAAATTATGGAATATCTGCCAAAGCAAAAGGTTTTATTCCTGTTTCAATAAATATTGATTTAACATCCGAAGGAGAATACGCTGAAATGCGAAAAGTGCTACTGTTGGTACCCATTGAAACAGGTCAAATTGTTCGACTCAACAATATTTTCTTTGACTCTGGCAAATCAGATCTAAAACAAGAATCCTATCCCGAACTTGATCGGTTAATTAAGATCATGAAAGATAATTCAACTATGACCATTCAAATTGTTGGACATACGGATGATGTTGGAGATGATAATGCCAATTTAAAATTATCTATTGATAGAGCAATGTCTGTTGAGAAATATTTGGAAAAAAACGGCATCAAAAACTCACGTGTGGTGAGCACTGGTTATGGTGAATCGAAGCCAATTGCAACAAATGAAACCGATGAAGGCAAGCAACAAAACAGAAGAGTTGAGTTTAAAATTTTGAAGAATTAAATTACTATTCTTTCAAAAATTTTGCAGTTAACACTTCTCCGTCATCAACTAATTTTATAATATATAATCCTGAATTTAGTGATTGAATTGAAATAGAATTTGATTCATTTAGGTTTCCTTTTAAAACCAATCTTCCGGTTAAATCATACACTTCATAATTTATAGTTTTTGATTTGGCAATATATTGCAACGAAAGCAAATTGCTTGCAGGATTAGGATAAACAGTAAGTTTTTGAATTGCATTTGTATGCACTTCTTTTATTCCATTCACACTTAAGCATGATGGAAATGAATTGGTATTAAACCAATTTTTCACACGTTTCACATCACTTTCTAATTTTGGCAAAACAGGAATTGAAGCAGAACTTGTTCGAGAATACACAATTGCATAATCAACCGATTGCACTGTTCCCGGTAAAAAAGTTACCGGACCTGTTGCCATCAAAAATCTTCTATCACCCGGTTGATTTCCTGCTGTTATTTCTGACCAATCTGATCTTCCTGATAAATCATCAGTTCCTGGAAACATATATGAAGTTGTATCAATTCCATTTTTCCCTTGTGCTCCATAATTAATTGGAGTACCGTCTTTCCAACGACTGTTTAAATAATTCCAATAATGATAAGGACTTTGAGGATTCCCTTGTATTGCCCAGTCATTATTATAATAAATAAAATTTTTCATGTTTTGGTTTACACCTTGCGAATTAGTTGTGCCTCTTAATTGAACAACAGCCAATGCCGGTGGATTTACACCATAACCTTGCCAACCTGAATCAACCGGCAATCCATTATAAACATATCCATATCCTTCTTTTGGATTACATCCAATATAATCATCATTATAATTTCCAAGATCAACATCTGTCCACATACCAACTTTTAAACTATCAATGATTGAATCTGTTCTGTTAAAAATATCATAATGATAAAAAGTTGTGTAATTGATTGCTGTGTTCGAATCATTATCACTTACATTATCACATTTAAAAGCATAAGCTGATGCATGAACTTCAACACCTAAAGGAGAACCACTTGTTTCAGAATGAAGTTGCTGATCGTTAAAAATCCAAAACAACATTTCATCACCTTTTATTAATGGATAATCACCTAGCAGAGGTTCATATTTATTTGGCAAACCTCCAACATTTACAAATGGTGCGAGATTCCATGCCTGACCTTTAGTTGTATCCCCATGTGCAGGCCATGTTAAAATATCGTTTGGTATTTGATAATTTGGTTTTGAATAATTTGTTTTAAAAATATCAATTTGCCATTTGGTTATTTTCCAAATCTTAACATACGATGCAGATGTTGCTGAATCAATAGATGCATAGCCAATTGAAAGCGGCCCTTGCCTATAATCATTTCCATTTTGACGATAAGTTTGTGCAGCAATTTTTAAGTTGCCATTAACTATTCCACCCAACCATAATGCAGATGCAAAAATTGCTTTAGTGCATGAACCTTTTGGAACTTCATAACCAGCTCCATGATTTAAATCCCAAAACATGTCACCTCTTGTTAATATGGGTGTACTTACTTTGTTTATATCGAGATATTCAACTTTTTCACCATCCCAAGTGGTATCAACTAATATCTTAACATATTTTGACGAATTAAATTTGTATAAACTGTCAACATTATTATTTGATTGCGAATTATAGAAACCAAAGTTTGCGGCAAACCAGAAATCTCCTAAATTATCAGGTTGAATAAATACACCATTTGATTGAAACAATAAACCAAATTGTTTTAAACTATAAGAATTCATATTCTGTGAACTTACCTCTAAGATTGAGGAAAATAACTGAGGAGGGCTAAAGTTTAATATATCCCCAGTACCCTGAATAAACACATTTCCATTTGCATCAGATGAAAATATTACTTTACTCGTTGTTGAAGTATTTATATATGGAGGAAGATAAGTTTGAGAACAATAATCTATGATATCTTGTAAAGGTGTTATTACTCCATTTACAATTTTATAAATCCCAATATAACCTTTACCTGCTTTTGATCCATTGTCTCCGGCAATCCAAACATTTCCTTTTGTATCAACAAAAACGGTATTCACATTATCTTTTAATAAACCAGAGTTTGCTGATGTGTAATTTGTAAAAATTCCATTATTTAATTTTGATAACCCAACAGAAGTTGCACACCAAACATTTCCATTATTATCGGCATCAATTGATTTTACAACATCACTTAAAATGGATGAATTACTTTTACTAAAGTTAGTCCAGTTTGTTCCATCAAATTTCGAAATTCCATTATCTGTAGCAATCCAAATAATTCCATTTTTAACTTTTATATCATTTATCGAATCACTTATTATTCCTGAGTTTGAAGTGTTGAAAATTGTAAAAACAGAATCTCTTTTTTTTACCAAGCCATTCTTTGTTCCAATCCACAGATCATTTCCGTTAAACTCTAATGATGTGAGATAATTTGTTGGCATTGGAGAATTTGTTGTATTATAAGTTGTCCAATTAGAACCATTAAATTTTGCAAGTCCTATGGAAGAAACAATAAAAGTATTATTGGAGAGTCTTCTTGCTGTAAAAGCAATCCAAATATTTCCTGACCCGCCAATTTTCATATCAGCTTTTAATTGCTGATCAATATTTGTTCCGGTATGAGTTCCATTTGGAAGAGCGAAACCTGTTAAAGCTGATTGAGCTTTTATTTGAGAAGTGAAAATTGATAAAATGAAAATGTAAAATATTTTAGTCTTCATAACATTGATTTTTTTTATAAGTCAATGCTAAATGAAAATTGGTTGTATGAAGATTATGAAGCTAACTCGCACACCGCAATCCAAGCCATTAAACCGGCACCAATTTCTAAAGCGTTTTCATCAATATCAAAAGTTGGTGTATGAACAGATGATGTAATTCCGCGTTCTTCATTGCGTGTTCCTAAGCGGTAAAAACATGCAGGCAACTCTTGTGTGAAATAAGAAAAATCTTCGGCAGCCATCCAAATATCTAAATCCACAACATTTTCTTTTCCTAAATATTCTTGTGCATATTTTTTTGCACGTGAAGTTAATTCAATATCATTTTTTAAAAACGGATAACCTTTTCTAATTTCAAACTCACACTTCCCTCCCATACTTTCAGCGATCATTTCAGCCATACGTTTCATTTTTTTATGAGCTTCTGTTCTCCAATTTTCATCCAATGTTCTGAATGTTCCTTCCATATACACTTCGTTAGGAATTACGTTTGTTGCACCATTAGCAATCACTTTTCCGAATGATAAAACCGAAGGAATAATTGGGCTGGCATTCCTGCTTACAATTTGTTGCAGTGATGTAATGATATGTGCCGAAATCAAAACCGGATCAATATTTAAATGAGGCATAGCCCCATGTCCGCCTTTGCCAATCACTTTCACATATAATTCATCTGTTGAAGCCATATATAACCCACCACGAAAACCAACTGTACCAACTGGTAGTTGAGGCATCACATGCTGACCAATAATATTATTTACAGTTGGATTCTTGAGCACATTTTCTTTAATCATCAATGAAGCTCCACCCGGCAACTTTTCTTCACCTGGTTGAAAAATCAATTTTATCGTTCCTTCAAATTCATTTTTTAATTGAAAAAGTATTTCAGCAGCACCAAGTAAGGAACTTGTATGAACATCATGCCCGCAAGCGTGCATTACACCAATATTTTGAGAAATATATTCAGTTTTATTTTCTTCGATAATTGGTAAAGCGTCCATATCGCCACGAAGTGCAATAACTTTTTTTGTTGGATTCTTCCCTTTGATCAATGCAACAATTCCAGTATTGGCAGCTCTTTCAAACTCATTGATACCAATTGCTTTGAGCTGTTGTTCAACAAATTTTTGGGTTTCAAATTCGTGAAAAGAAAGTTCAGGATGTTGATGTAAATGCCTTCGATTTGCAATAATAGTTGCATGAATTGCCTTTGCAATTTCTTTGATTTTTTCGGATGCTATCATTTTTAACAATACGAAAGTACTGTTTTCAAAATTATTTCAATGAATTAATGTGCAAACTCTGCTGATTGCCTATGAGCTTCTTCCATAATAATTTTTATAGAAGTAGGACTTGGAATCATACTTAAAGAATCAAGTTGAGTGATGGTTTCATTCAAAGATTCAAATTCTGCCATTAAATTACTGTTGCTTAGTAATGCAACGCTGATATCGTTGCTTTCATCAGTAGTGGTTTCGTTGTAAATAAATCTAATAAGATCTTCAGTGTACATTTTTGCCATAGGCTGTTTTAGGTATTTATGATTTTCATACCACTAAAACGACCTAATTTTGATCTTATTGTATCTGCTTAAAAAAATATTAAACTTTCACATTTTGAGTTTCCATCATTTTGCGAATATTGTTTAAAGCATAACGCATTCTTCCGAGAGCTGTGTTGATACTGACTCCGGTATTGTCGGCAATTTCTTTAAAACTCATATCACCCCAATGACGCATAATCAACACCTGACGTTGTTCTTCAGGCAATAGCTTGACCAACTCTTTTAGGCTATGCTCTGTTTGATTACGGATGATCTTATCTTCAACAGATTCTTCAGCAATACGCAGATAGCTGAAAATATCATTTCCCTGACTATCGGTAATGGTTACATCACGTTTCATTTTACGTATATAATCAATGGCAAGATTTCTTCCAATTCTAGCAGCCCATGGACCGAATTTTCCTTCTTCGTTATACCTATCGGTTCGAAGAGTATTGATGATTTTGATGAAAGTTTCCTGAAAAATATCTTCAGCCAACGAGCGATCACGAACCATTAAATAAATGGATGTGTAAACACTTTTTTGGTGGCGTTTGATAAGGATTTCCAAACTGGCTTCATTGCCTTTAAGGTACAGACGGATCAACTCTTGATCACTTGATTTCTGTAGGTTCATAATTGTTGTTGTTTAAGTTGAACTTAGAAAAAAAAGTGTAGAGTTTTGTCTATAATTTTAGGATTTGGGGTTGTGTTTATTTGATTTTCGAAATGTAAAAATAATTGAAGCTAACCAAAATTCCAAATCTTATTTCATTTTCTAAAACATTCTTGCCCTCTAATTCATTTAATTTGCAGTCGAAAATTTATTCATGAAATTTAAAAGCGAGCAAAAAACTAAGGATATTTTTATTAAAGGGGCGCGAATGCATAACCTCAAAAATATTGATGTAAGCATTCCACGAAATATGTTAACAGTTGTTACTGGTGTTTCAGGTTCTGGAAAATCAAGTTTGGTATTTGATACTTTATATGCTGAAGGACAAAGAAGATATGTTGAAAGTCTATCTGCTTATGCCCGTCAGTTTTTGGGAAAGATGAACAAGCCTGAAGTGGATTATATCCACGGTATTTCTCCTGCAATTGCGATTGAACAAAAAGTTAATACTCGTAATCCGCGTTCAACTGTTGCTACATCAACAGAAATTTATGATTATTTAAAATTATTATTTGCAAGAGCAGGTGAAACATTCTCTCCTATTTCAGGGAAGAAAGTGAAACGTGATACTGTTGAAGATGTAGTCAATAGAATAAACGAATTAGACGAAAACAGAAAGATCCTTTTATTAGTTGAAATCATTTATACGGGTAATAGTGAACTTAAAAAGAAATTAGAAACGTATCTGCAAAATGGTTTTTCGAGATTGTTAATCAATGAAGAATCGAAAGAGATTGAGGATTATTTGAGTGAGCAGTCGACAGTCGACAGTCGACAGACAACTGCTAAAAAGAAAACTAAAAAATCAACACCCAACATCCAACTTCCAACTTCCAACATCTTTCTTCTCATCGATAGATTTACCGTTATCAAAGATGATGAAGACAATCAGAATAGAATTGCCGATTCGGTGCAGACAGCATTTTACGAAGGTCATGGCGAGTGTATCATTCATATTGTAAATGATGATGGAACCTTTAAAACTGAATCGTTCAGCAATAAATTTGAAATGGATGGAATGACATTTGAAGAACCATCTGTCAACTTTTTTAGTTTTAATAATCCTTATGGTGCTTGCAAAACTTGCGAAGGCTTTGGTTCTGTAATTGGAATTGATGTCGATCTAGTTGTTCCTGATAAAAGCCTTTCCATTTTTGAAGATTGCATCGTTCCATGGAAAGGTGAAAAAATGCAGGAATGGAAACATCATTTTATTAAACTCAGTGCGAAAAATAAATTCCCTATTCATAAACCTTATTTTGAACTCACAGCGGCACATAAGGATTTTTTATGGCATGGTGACAAAACTTGGTTAGGAATTGATGGATTTTTTAAAGATCTGGAACGACAAACTTATAAAATTCAATATCGTGTGATGCTTGCTCGTTATAGAGGCAAGACTATTTGCCCTGATTGCAAAGGAACGCGTTTACGTAAGGATGCGAATTATGTGCGCCTCTCCCCGGCCCTCTCCAAAGGAGAGGGAGAAAAAGGAGCTTCTCTTTCTGAAATTTTATTAATGAGCATTGATGATGCTATTATGTATTTTAACAATCTGCAATTAAGCGAGCATTATCAAACAGTTGCTAAAAGAATATTAGTAGAAATCAAATCACGATTAACTTTTTTGCAAAATGTTGGCTTAGGTTATCTTTCATTAAATCGTTTGTCGAATACACTTTCGGGTGGTGAATCGCAACGCATCAATCTAGCAACATCACTTGGCAGTAGTCTTGTTGGCTCCTTGTATATTTTAGATGAGCCAAGCATCGGATTGCATTCACGTGATACTGAAAAACTAATTTCAGTTTTACAAGAATTAAAAAATATTGGCAATACGGTTGTGGTGGTCGAACATGATGAAGATATCATGAACAAAGCTGATCAAATAATTGATATTGGCCCAATGGCTGGAATTCATGGAGGTGAGCTTGTTGCTCAAGGAACGATTGCTGAAATAAGAGATTCTAAAACAAGTTTAACAGGAAAATATTTATCGGGAATTGAAAAAGTTGACATTCCAACCAAAAGAAGAAAATGGAATGATTTTATTGAAGTAAAAGGAGCCACACAAAATAATTTAAAGAATTTGAGCGTGAAGTTTCCTTTGCATACACTTACCGTTGTTACCGGAGTTTCAGGTTCTGGGAAAACCTCTCTTGTAAAAGGTATACTAGCTCCTGCTTTGCAAAAGCAGCTTGGAAATTACAATGGAGAAAAAACCGGTGCTCATGATAAATTGGAAGGAAATATAAAGTCGGTGAAACTGGTTGAAATGGTTGATCAAAATCCTATTGGAAAATCTTCACGATCAAATCCGATAACTTATATCAAAGCTTATGATCCCATTCGAGAATTGTTTTCAAATCTTCCTATTTCAAAATCAAGAAATTACAGACCACAACATTTTTCATTTAATGTGGATGGTGGAAGATGTGAAACTTGTAGTGGTGATGGTGAGGTGACCATCGAAATGCAATTCATGGCCGATATCCATTTGCCTTGTGAAGAATGTAAAGGTGCAAGGTTTAAGGAAGAAATACTTGATGTAAAATATAATGATAAGAATATTTCAGACGTATTGAACATGAGTGTGGATGAAGCTTTGGAGTTCTTTTCCTATGAACAAACAATCGCTTCAAAAATTCAGCCCTTACAAGATGTTGGATTAGGATATATTCATCTCGGTCAATCAT
>Ga0265327_10005125_pt1 | contig 11125 bp, 10 predicted proteins | sample 41621metaG_FD_202089 | JGI IMG/M metagenome (GOLD analysis project Ga0265327, IMG submission 202089) | Rhizosphere microbial communities from Carex aquatilis grown in University of Washington, Seatle, WA, United States - 4-16-21 metaG | ecosystem: Host-associated > Plants > Roots > Rhizosphere... | reverse complement strand
CCCGCGCCTTCGGCTGCCATGGCGAGACGGTGACGCGCACCGAGGATTTCGCCGCCGCCTTCGACCGCGCGCTCTCGGCCGGCACGCCTGCCCTTCTCGAGTTGCGGATCGACCCCGAGGCGATCACGATGCGGACGACGCTGACCAAGATCCGCGAGGCGGCGCTGGCGAAGCGGGGTTAGGAAGACAGATCACGGCGGTCCCCGGCGTTCGATCCGGCTGACGGCGGGCTGCGGCAAGCTATAGGGGTCGGGCGTCCGTTGCCGCCCCGGCGGCCGGAGCGGGCCGGGCATCGCGCGTTCGGCCTCGTCCTCAAGCTGCTGCTCGTGGCGGCGCAGGAAGATCATCGAACCGATCACGGCGAGGATCGCAACCGCGCCCACCGCAATGCCGACCGGCCGTGCGACATGCTGCACCGCGGCGCCGAGGTAATAGGCGGACAGCCCGTATAGCGTCGCCCAGACGATGCCGCCCGCCGCGTTGAAGACGAAGAAGCGTGGCCAGGGCATGCGGTTCGCCCCGGCAAGGAAGGCCGCAAGCACCCGCAGCACGGCGACGAAGCGGCCGAAGAACACGACCTTCCCGCCATGCCGCCGGAACAGGTACTGGCCGAGCTTGATCCGGCGCTCGCTCAGCCCGATGCGCGGCCCGTACCGGACGAGCAGGCGGTAGCCGACCTCACGGCCGAGCCACATGCCGATATTGTCGCCGAGGATGGCCCCGCACGCCGCCGCGGCGATCACCAGCCAGATGTTCAGATCGTGCGTCGTCGCGGCATAGATCGCCGCCGCCACCAGCGTCGCCTCGCCGGGAACCGGGATCCCGGTGCTTTCGAGCGCGACGGCGCCGCCGACCACCCAATAGCCGTACGCGGCGATCAGGTGGGAGATCTGATCGTGGGAAATGAGGGATGTCAGGACGGCCTCCGGTGATTGACGGCGGAGCGAGGACGCGGCGCATGATGGACGGAACGGCCAGTGGGGCGACGATCACTTGTCCTACCAACGGCGGGCCGCTTTTTGCGTTCGCTCATCATCACATAGTTGACTAAAGCAAGTTTCTAATTGACTATGTCAATTATCTTGATGGCGGAGATCGTGCATCGTGCGCAAAACCGAATTCGACCGCCGGGTCGCTGCCGTGCGGCGCTTCAACCGGTTCTACACGCAGAAAATCGGCGTGCTTGAGGAAGGGCTGCTGAAAAGCGATTTCTCGCTGACGGAAACCCGCGTGCTGTACGAGCTTGCGCATCGGGAGCGGCCGACGGCGGCGGAACTCGTCAAGGATCTGGGGCTCGACGCCGGCTATCTAAGCCGAATTCTCCGTAACTTCGAGCGGCGCGGTCTCGTCGAGAAGGAGCCGTCCGAGACCGACGGCCGACAGAGTCTGCTGTCGCTGACGGACGCCGGACGGGATTCGTTCGCGCCGCTCAACGCCCGATCACGCGACGAGATCTCGGCGCTGCTCGACACCTTGACGGAAGCCGAGCAGGCGCGGCTGCTCGACGCGATGCACGCGATCGAGACGCTGCTCGGCGCGCAACCGGAGAGCCGAGCGCCCTATCTGCTGCGGCCGCACCAGCCCGGCGACATCGGCTGGGTGATCCACCGGCACGGCGCTCTGTACGCTCGCGAATACGGCTGGGACGAGACGTTCGAGGCGCTGGTCGCCGAGATCGGGGCGAAATTCATCAAGGAATTCGATCCGAAGCGGGAGCGCTGCTGGATCGCCGAGAAGGACGGCGAGATCGTCGGCTCGGTCTTCCTCGTCCGCCAGTCCGACGAGGCCGCGAAGCTGCGCCTCCTCTATGTCGAGCCCGAGGCGCGCGGGCTCGGCATCGGCCGGCGCTTCGTCGCGGAATGCATCCGCTTCGCGCGGCAGGCGGGCTATCGCAGCATCACACTCTGGACGAACGACATCCTGAGCGCCGCCCGGCGCATCTATGAGGATGCCGGCTTCCACCTCGTCCACCAGGAGCCGCACCGCAGCTTCGGACACGACCTCGTTTCCGAGACGTGGGAGCTGGCGCTGTGAGCGGCGGCGCCCTTGAGTGCAATCGCTTCCCGGAAGCGGAGTTCCCGCTTTACGCCGGGTTCCCCCACCCAACCCTCCCCCGCAAGGGGGGAGGGCTTCCGGCGACGCGCTGCATCTTCTCCCTCCCCCCTTGCGGGGGAGGGTCGGGGTGGGGGAACCCGCGTGAAGCCTCAGCGAATCCGGCGGACGGCCGCTTCCCTTGAACCGCCGCCTGCTGCCGATCGCAGCCGCCGCGGCGACCGGAATCCAGGTCGGCGCCGCGATGGTCGCGACGCGCTTCGTCGTCGGGCAGGTCGGTCCGGCGTCGCTCGCGCTGCTCCGCTACGCAATTGGATTCTGCTGCCTCGTGCCGCCGCTGCTGGTCATGCTGCGCCGGTCGCCCCTACGGTTCCGCGGACGCGACCTGCCGCCGATCGCGCTGCTCGGAATCGTCCAGTTCGGCGTGCTGATCGCGCTGCTGAATTACGGGCTGCGCACGGTGCCCTCGGCGCGGGCGGCGCTGATCTTCGCTACCTTTCCACTGCTGACGATGCTGCTGGCGGCGGCGCTCGGCCGCGAGACGCTGTCGCCCGCGAGGACATCGGGCGTCCTGCTCAGCATCGCCGGGGTCGCTGTCGCGCTCGGCGAGAAGGTGGTCACGGCGACGGCGACGGCGACGACGACAGCAGCGGCGGCGGCATCGCACGGCTGGAGCGGCGAACTCGCCATCGCAGCCGCCGCGTTCAGCGGCGCTACGTGCAGCGTGCTCTACCGGCCGTATCTCAGCCGCTACCCCACCCTGCCGGTCGGCGCATTGGCGATGCTCGCGTCGGTTGCATTCTTGGTAGTGCCTGCGGCCGGCGAAGGGCTGTTCGCGACACCGCTCCGGCTTTCGGCAATCGGCTGGGCGGCGGTCCTGTTCATCGGGGTCAGCAGCGGGATCGGCTATTATCTCTGGCTCTGGGCGCTCGCCCGCGCACCGGCGACGCAGGTTGCGGTGTTCCTGTCGCTGAGCCCGGTCACGGCGGCGCTCCTCGGCGCGCTCCTGCTCGGCGAAGGCGTCGCAACGGGGACGATCGCCGGCCTCGCCTGTGTCGTGCTCGGACTCTGGCTGGCGCACCGGGAAACGGTCCCGCGATCACCGGCGCCTATCGGATCACACCGGCTCTGACCAACTAATTTCGTGACGCAGTAAGACTACCCCCCTGTGCGGCCTTTCAGTAGACCGGCAAGCGGGTTCGGCTTCGGCGGTGCGATCCGCCGTAGGGTGTTGGTGTCATGGTGGTTGAATGACGGCGTGCGGCCCCGGACCGCCAGATCGGTGCGCGTCACATAGGTCCAGCTACCGTCGCCGTTGAACGTGATGTCGATGCGGTAATAGTCGGTGCGAAATGCCTCTTCGAGGAAGGTGGTCGAGCAAATCCCGAAGCGGGTATCGCCGCGCCGCGCCTCCACCGAAATGCGCTCGTCCTCCGGCTTCGCCGTTCCGCCCGCCAGCACCACTTGCCCGCGCGGAATGGCGATTGTCTGCATGATCAGCCCGGTGGCCGGTTCCCACAGCCAATATCCGACCTGATCGTGGAAGGTGATGGCTTCCTCCGGCGTGTTGATATGGATGTGGTAGCGCAGTCCGTAGAGGAGTTGCGGACCATTCGTTTGCGGATCGATCGGCTCCATTAGGATATGTTCGCGGAACATACGCCGTTCCGGCCCTTCGGCCTTGGGGTTGACATCCACCCCCTGATCGGAGGTCCACTCGCCGGCTAGGCGCCGCAGCGGGCCAAGATTGGCCAGCGTATCCGGTGAGAAGTCGGGTTCCGTGAACACGTCGTCGGGGATGTTCGCCATCGGGGCTGTCCGTACCTGGTGTGAACTCGTCGAGAGTGCGTGTTCGGTCTTGCGATGACAAGCCGTAGTCCGCCTCGCCGAACATGCCCATAGCCTCACAGCGCGCGCGCCGGGCAGCGGCTTCCTCCGTCTCGATCAATCTGCGCCGGAAATCGCCTTCGATCTCGTGTCGGGCCTCGCATCATTTTTGCGAGCCGCTACAGCTACCCGTCCTGGCGCAAGCGGCTCGGCAGCAGTTCGCCCTTGCTTTCGAGCACCGGATAGGCTGCGGCGGCGACGAGATGCGCGTTCACGCGCTTGAGGTCGCGCAGGATATCGAGGTGGAGCGAACTCGTCTCCGCCGTCTCCGTGCGGCCCTCGCGGAGGCGACGGAAATGCGCTTCCGTCGCACGCGATTCGATGTCGCGGAACGCCTCCTTCTCGGCGGCGAGGAGCCGGGCCGTGCGCTCGTCGGCGGTCACCAGCAGCGAGGCCGCCGTGCGCAGGTTGCTCAGCAGACGGTCGATGATGCCAAGAAGCTCCGCGTGCCCTTCCGCGGAGAAGCTGAGACCGCGCTTGATCATCTTTGCGGCAAGGGCGAGCAGTCCCTTGTCCACCACGTCGCCCGCATGCTCCATATTCGTTGCGAAAGCCAGGATCCCGGCCGCCTGACGATGATCCGCATCGGTCATCGCCTCGGGATCGAGCGCGATGAGATAGGCCTTGATGGCGGTATTGAGCTTGTCGAGCACATCGTCGAGGCGCTTGGCCTCGCCGATCCGGCGGCGGGCGCTCGGCTGGAAAGCGTCCTTGAGCCCGACGAGCATCGTTTCCAAAACGTCGGCCAAGCGCAGCGCTTCGCGTGCTGCGGCACCCAGCGCGACCGACGGCGTCTCACGCGCGGCATGGTCGAGATACATCGGCCGCGACGGGTCCGACGCAGCGATTCGCGCCGGCAGCCAACGCCGCAGGAGCTTGGCGTACGGCCCGAGCAGCGGGAGGAAGATGGCGGCCAGCACGAGATTGAACGCGGTGTGAAAGTCGGCGACCGCACGCGAGCTGTCGGGAACGATGGTGACGATGAGTGGCCCAATATAGGGCAGCGCGATGAGGCAGGCGGCGACGCCGACGATCCGGGTCACGAGGTTCCCGATCGGGAGACGCTTCGCCGAGGGATCGTCGCCGGTCACGCCCTCGAGCACGGGATTGATCGCCGTGCCCAAATTGGCGCCCAGCACGAGCGCGAACGCCGCGTGCGGCGGCACGACGCCCTTGGCGGCGAAGGACATAACCAGCAGAACGATCGCCACGCTGGAATGCGCCGCCCAGGTGAGGCCCGCCGCCAGGATCACGTCGAGCACCGGCTGCGTGGAGACGGCACCGAGCAGCATCCGCAGGCTGGGCACGTCCTCGTAGGGCGTGACCAATTGCAGGAGGTCGCGCAGCGCGATCAGCATCAGGCCGAGCCCGATCAGCACGCGCCCGAAGTCGCGTGGGCCCGCCGTGGCGCGCCGGAACATGAGGACGCCGATCAGGATGAGGACCGGAGCGACCGCGGCGACGTCGAAGGACAGGACCTGCACGATCAGCGTCGTGCCGACATTGGCGCCGAGCATCACCGCCAGCGCCGGCACGAGGTCGACCAAGCCGCCCGCGGCAAAGCCGGTGGTCATGAGGCCGGTCGCCGTGCTGCTTTGCAGGATGGCCGTCACCCCCATGCCGGCGAAAAAGGCCGTGATGCGGCTGCGGAGCGCCGTGCCGAGCGAACGCCGCAGCTTCGCGCCGAACGCCCGCTGCACGCCGGTCTGCACCATGTGCACGCCCCACAGCAGCAGGGCGACCGAGCCTGCCAAGTTGAGGAGCGTCAGAGTCGTGCCCATGCGCGATCAACGGCCAGCAAAAAGAACGCCGCCGCTACGGCCGCCCGCCGCCCTACGGAGCATCGAGTTCGCGCCCGAGAGAGATCCCGGCCGCGGCGCCCGCAGCGCAGCCGAGCGCCGAAAGCGGCGGAGCGGCGGCGCCCGCGGACGACGCGCCGACAGCCGCCCCGGCCGCGCAGCCGAGCGCTCCGCCCGCGATCGCGTGCCGGTGATTGTACAGGACCGCGCCGCCGAGCAGGATCGCCTTCTGCGCTGCGTCCCTGATCCCGTTCCCGAACACCGCAGCGCGGTCGCGGCCCTCGCGTGCCCAGTCGGCGAGCGGCGACGCCTGCTCCGGCGCGGCGGCAGCGGCGGCGCGGGCCGGCGCCGTCGCGGAAACCATCGCCACGGCAATGGCGGCGACCGCAGCCGTCAGAATGTTTCGCATCAGCCCCAGCCTCCTTACCGCCCGTCCGACGGGAAGGTTATCACCCCCGTCCGGACGAGCGAACCCGTCGAGAGCGTCACGGCGCGGCGTCACGGCGCGAGGCAGCCGTACTCCCAGCGCCGATACAGCCCTTCGTCGTCCGATCCGAGCTGTTCCTTCAGCAGCAGGAATCCGTCCGGACACCGCTCGCGGGCGATCTGCGCATTGTCGGCCTGGGTGCCCTCGATGCCTCTCAGCCGGCTGTAGGTCTGAACGATGTGGTTGCCGTTCGGCAAATCGTCCTCAACGACCGGCGTGCAGGCAGCGACGATCGGCGTCAAGAGCGCACCGGCAGCGAGCGCCCGGAGAAGAAGCTGCATTCTGCGCCGGCTGCTCATGGTCCTCTCACCGCCGTTTCCTGAAAGGGCTTTACACGGTCGCGGCGGGGCGAGTTCCGGGGCAGCCCGGAACTCGCCCGATCGGGCGAGCGCGCCGAACGGGATGCCCGAAAGTGGGGCTTGTGCGCAGCGCCTCTTGAAGTATTTGTGCCGGACAATAAAGCGCCGCGCCGATCAGACGTGCGCGACAGAGAGGCAAGCTGTTCGGATGCTGCACATCATGGCATCTTTTCGCGAGAAGGCGGAGCAGTGCTACCGCTTGGCTCGGACGACGACGACCGCCGACATCGCGGACCGGCTGACCGAACTCGCCCTGGAATACGAAGCGAAGGCGGCGATCGAAGAGAGCCGGAACACGGCGGTCGAGCACGGCGGCTCCCACCCGCGACTCCAGCCGGCGCCGCAACCAACAGCCGTCGAGCTTGACTCGCCGGCAGTCGGTTAGGCTCGCCCGGCCCCGTCAGGCGCGCGTCACGAAGCTGTCCATCACCTTCTTGTCGCCGGCCTTGTCGAAGCCGATCGAGAGCTTGTTGTCCTCGACCGCCTGGACCGTGCCGTAGCCGAACTTCTGGTGGAACACCCGGTCGCCCGGCGTGAAGCCGCCGACCTTGCGCACCTCGTTGCCGTCGCGCGGCGGCGGCGCGGCGGCGTCGATCACCGGCGGCGGACGCCGGAACTGCACCAATTCGCGACGTGTCTGCTGCTGCCACTGCGACGACTGGCCGTGGCCCGCCGCCGCACCGAAGCCTCCGCCGCCGAACCAGCCCGCGCCGCCGGCCGCCATGAAGCCGCCGCCGCCAGCCCGCGGGTTGAGCCCCGGCTCGGCCAGCACCTCGACATGCTCCGCCGGCAGCTCGTCGACGAAGCGGGAGGGGATCGCGCTCTGCCACTGGCCGTGGATGCGCCGGTTCGCGGCGTAGGAGATCCAGGCGCGCTGCCGCGCCCGCGTGATCCCGACATAGGCGAGCCGCCGTTCCTCCTCCAGCCCGCCGATCCCGTTCTCGTCCATCGAGCGCTGGCTCGGGAACAGCCCCTCCTCCCAGCCCGGCAGGAAGACGCTGTCGAACTCCAGCCCCTTGGCGGCGTGCAGCGTCATCAGATTGACCATGTCGCCAGCCGCGGCGCCGGTGTTCTCCATCACGAGGCTGACATGTTCCAGGAACCCGGCGAGCGTGTCGAACTCGCCCATCGCGACGATCAGCTCCTTTAAGTTCTCCAGCCGCCCCGGCGCGTCCGCCGAGCGATCGGCCTGCCACATCGCCGTGTAGCCGGAATCGTCCAGCACCATTTGGGCCAGCTCGGTATGCGGCTGCGACTGCGCCGCCGTGCGCCAGCGGTCGAGCGCGACGACGAAGCCGCCCAGCGCCTTCCGCGCCGCCGGCTTCAGCTCGTCGGTTTCGACGAGGCGGCGCGCCGCGGCGAGGAGCGGCATCTCGTCGCGCCGCGCGATCTCGTGCAGCGTCTGCAAGGTCGCGGTGCCGATGCCGCGCCGCGGCGTGTTGACGATGCGCTCGAACGCGAGGTCGTCCGCGGGCTGATGGACGAGGCGGAGATAGGCGAGCGCGTCCCGGATCTCCTGCCGCTCGTAGAAGCGCGGGCCGCCGACGACGCGGTACGGCAGGCCGAGCGTGATGAACCGCTCCTCGAACTCGCGGGTCTGGAAGCCGGCGCGCACAAGGATCGCGACTTCGGTGAGCTTGTGCCCCTTGCGTTGAAGCGATTCGATCTCGTCGCCGACCCAGCGCGCCTCCTCGTCGGCGTCCCACAGGCCGCGCAGCAGGATCTTCTCGCCCTCGTTGCTCTCGGTCCACAGCGTCTTGCCGAGCCGCCCCTGGTTCTTCGCGATCAGCCCCGACGCGGCGGCGAGGATGTGCGGCGTCGAGCGGTAGTTCTGCTCCAGCCGGATCACCTCGGCGCCGGGGAAGTCGCGCTCGAAACGCAGGATGTTGCCGATCTCGGCGCCGCGCCACGAATAGACCGACTGGTCGTCGTCGCCGACGCAGCAGAGATTGTGGTGCGACTGGGCGAGGAGCCGCAGCCAGAGATACTGCGCGACGTTGGTGTCCTGGTACTCGTCGACCAGCATGTAGCGGAAGCGCCGCTGGTACTCCGCCAGGATTTCGGCGTGCCCGGTGAACAACGTCAGATTGTGCAGCGTCAGGTCGCCGAAATCGACCGCGTTGAGCGTCCGCAGCCGCTCCTGGTACTGGCGGTAGAGGTCGAGCGCGCGGCCGTTCGCGAACTCGCCGACCTCCGCGACCGGCACCTTGTCCGGCGTGTAGCCGCGGTCCTTCCAGCGCTGGAACAGGCCGAGCAGCGCACGCGCCGGCCAGCGGCGGTCGTCGATCCCGGCCGCCGTGAGGAGCTGCTTGACGACCCGCATCTGGTCGTCGGTATCGAGGATCGTGAAGCTCGGCTCGAGCCCGAGCAGTTCGGCGTGGCGGCGGAGGATGCGGGCGGCGACGGAGTGGAACGTGCCGAGCCACAGCCCGTCGGCGGCCTGCCCGATCATCGCTTCGAGCCGCTCCCGCATCTCGCGGGCGGCCTTGTTGGTGAAGGTAACGGCGAGGATCTGGCTCGGAAAGGCGCGGCGCGTCACCAGGATATGCGCGAGCCGCGTCGTCAGCACGCGCGTCTTGCCCGTGCCGGCGCCGGCGAGCACCAGCACCGGCCCGTCGACCGCCTCGACGGCGCGGCGCTGCGCCGGGTTGAGGCGTTCCAGGTACGAAAGGGCGGCGGCGGGTGGCAGGGGCGGCGGCGGAGCCGGCGGTGCGTTCGAAGAGATCGGCTGCTCGGGCATGCGGCCTCTATAGCACGCCCATGGCCGCCATGCGCGACCGGTGTATCTCGGTTCAAATTTCCGCAAAGCGTGGAGTGCGGACCTGTCTGCGATCCGGCTAATGTTCACCGGACAGTTTTGCGCAAGACGGGAGGAAGCCACGACATGACCGAAGAGCATGCAGGCGGCGCCTGGACCCGCACATCGCGGGTCATCAGGGCCCGGCCCGAGGAACTCTACGAGGCTTTCATCGATCCCGCTGCTCTCGTTGCTTGGCTTCCACCGGCAGAGATGACGGGCGAAATTCACGCGTTCGATGCGCGGGTCGGGGGCGGATATCGGATGTCGTTGTTCTACCCACCGAACGAGCGCGTCTTCCGCGGCAAGACGTCGGATAGGGAGGACAGGGTCATTGTACGGTTCGTGGAGCTGACGCCGCCACGCAGGATCGTCGAAGCCGTCAGCTTCGTCACCACCGACCCGGTCTTCTTAGGCGAGATGACGATGACGGCGGCGTTCCAAGAGGTGCCCGGCGGAACGGAAGTCACCCTATTGTTCGAGAACCTACCGCCGGGCTTGCGCGCGGAGGACAACGAGGCCGGCTCGCGATTGAGTCTGGAGCAGCTGGCCCGCCGCTTCGAATGACGGACGGCGGGATCGCTTGGGAATGAAGGTCCGCCCGGGACCGAGCGGTGGGCTGTTTTCAGAACTCGATCACAATGTCGTCGCCGCGATGTCCGCTCGCATCGACGACCAGCGCGCCGCCGTCGCGCGTCGCCGTTCCGCCGACTGTCGCCCGCGCGCCGTCCGGCAGACCGAAGAGCATCCACTGCTCGCTGCGGCCCTCCGGTGCCCCGGGTTCGCCGGAGCCGGCAAGGCGCACACGGTTCGCCTCGCGCTCCAGCCGCACGGTGCGCGCCGTGGACGGACCATAGCCGTCACCGTCGTCCTCGTAGAGCGCGTAGCTGCCGGACGCGCTCGCGTTCGCCAGCCACGTCACGTTCCGCCAGCGCGCCGTGCCGGTGTGCAAGGCCGGCTCGGCGAGCGGGACGATGCCGCCGGGCCGCAGCAGCATCGGGATCTCGGCCAGCCCGGCGTCGAGCGCATGCAGGCCTGGCGCGTAGCTCAAGTTCTCGCCGTGGCGGTCGATCCGCGCCCAGTCTCCGCCGCCGTCCGCCGGGGGCAGATAGACGGCGCGGTGCCGATGATAGGGGCGCAGCACCGGGGCGATCAGCAGGTCCTCGCCGAGGAGGAACTGGTCCGAGAGATCGACGGCGCGGCGGTCCTCGGGGTAGTGCCAGAGCATCGGCCGCATCGGCGGCGCGCCGGTCTCGGCCGCCTCCTTCATCAGCCCGTAGAGGTAGGGCAGCAGGCGGTAGCGCAGCGTCATCGCGGCGCGGATCGGCTCCAGGTACGCCGCGCCGAACGCCCAGGGCTCCTGCGCCGCCGTGCCCTTGGCGGTGTGGTTGCGCATCAGCGGATAGAACGCGCCGAGCTGCACCCAGCGCGCCAGCAGCTCGCCGCTGGAATGGCCGACGAACCCGCCGATGTCGCTACCGACGAACGGCACCCCGGAGAGGCCGAGGCCGAGCAGCATCGTCAGGCCCATCTCCAGATGTTCCCAGTTCGAGCTGTTGTCGCCGGTCCACACCGCGGCATAACGCTGGATGCCGGCGTACCCGGCGCGGGTCAGCACGAACGGCCGCCGTTCCGGAGCGAGGCGGCGCAGCCCTTCCCAGGTGCCCTGGCACATGGTCAGGCCGTAGACGTTGTGCGCCTCCAGATGCCGGCGCGTGCCGTGCCGCGCGTCGTCGGGCAGCGT
>Ga0265327_10005124_pt1 | contig 11126 bp, 6 predicted proteins | sample 41621metaG_FD_202089 | JGI IMG/M metagenome (GOLD analysis project Ga0265327, IMG submission 202089) | Rhizosphere microbial communities from Carex aquatilis grown in University of Washington, Seatle, WA, United States - 4-16-21 metaG | ecosystem: Host-associated > Plants > Roots > Rhizosphere >... | reverse complement strand
CATTCAACAAAGCCGCCTCGGCGGATGGCGCGGCACGAGCGAAATCTATTTTTCGCGCATGGCCGCTTGGAGAGCGGAGAAAAAGGCCAATGAGCCGCGTATGGGCCGATAGGATTTTTCGCACGCTGTTGGCGCTACTCGCGGCGAGCGTGTTGTGGGTCTTCGTCTACGAGGTCACTGTGGGCGCCCGCTACAGAAAGAACGATCCCACGGAAGGAACCTCCCGATGGGCGCTGATCCGAGCGCAGTTCGCCGATCGAGATTTCTCGACGTTCGGTTGGAAAACCGTGCTGCTCGGGCCGAGCCATTTTTGGGTGCGCGCTCAATACCCGGCCACCCAAGAGGAAACCTTGAAGCGCGGCGGCTTTGCTCTGGCCTTCGTCGGGGCGGCCGGGCTTGCCTTGACGATCGCGCTCAAGGTCAACGGTCCCGCCAAGCACAAAGGCGATGCGCAATTCGGTTCACTGCTCGACGCCGCAAAGCGGCGCCTCACTGGGCGCCGCGGTCTCATTCTCGGAAAGATGAACGGGACCGTCATTCGCAACGCGGACCCGGCGCACATCCTGATGATCGCGCCGAGTCGCTCGGGCAAGGGCTCCGGCTTCATCGTGCCGAACGGCTACGATCACGATGGGTCATTCGTCTTCTGGGATACCAAGCGCGAGAATTTCGATATTCTGTCGCGCTACCTGCGCGACAAGGGCGTGAAAGTTTTTCTCTTCAGGCCCGGCGGAACGGAGTCGCATCGATATAATCCGTTGGATTTCGTTCGGCGCGACGAGAACATGCCAACCGATTGCGCCGTGGTGGCGTCCTTCCTCGTCCCCGAGCGCGCCGACGACACCTGGTCGGGGGCCGCGCGCATGTTGCTGGCGACGCTGATTGGCTATGTGCTGGCCTCTCGCAACTGCGAGGGCTCGCGCCATTTGCGCGGCGTCGCGCGAATGACCGTGACGGGCAAGGACATTTCCGTCGTCCTGAAGACGCTGGTGCGGACCGAAGGGCAATTGTTGCCGCGATGGATCGTCGACGGCTTCAACCAATATGTGGCCTTGGAGCCGGAAACTCGAAACAGCGCGGTGTTCAACGTCAACATGGCGATGAACCCTTGGAACAATCCGCTGATTTCGTCGGCGACCGAAACCTCGGACTTCGATCTGCGGGAATTTCGGCGCGAGCGCATGGCGGTCTTTGTCGCCTGCAGCATTCCCGAACTCGTCCAGTTTCGACCGATCATCCGGATATTTTTCCAGCAAGTCCACGATCTCCTGATGGACAAGCGACCTGGCCCGGACGAGCGCTATGAAGTGCTGATCGCGTTGGACGAATTTTACCACCTGGGACCGATGCATTCGCTGCTGACGAAAATCACGATCTCGGCGGGCTATAATTTCCGCATGGCGATCATGATCCAGAACATGGCGCAGCTTGACGAGCTCTACGGCAAGCCCCTCCGCCAATCGACGCTGGCAGGGTCGCAAGTGAAGCTGTTCCTTGCGATCGACGATCTGGAAACGGCGAACTACCTGTCGGAAATGCTCGGTGATACGACGGTCAAGGTGACGACGCCGATCAGGCGCGCCGGCGGCGGCGTCTTCGCGCCGGCCGGTGAGAACATTCATTATGAGGCGAAGGCGCTGCGAAGCGCGCGAGAATTGCGGGAAATGCCGGAGCGTGAGGCGATTTTGATCGTTCGCAGCGCCCGCCCGTTTTTGCTGCGCGTGTTCCGGCATTATGAAGACAGCCCGTTCAAGGAAATCTACGCTCGCTACGGCGAAATTCCCGTGACCGTCCCGGTTTTGAATAAATGGGAAGATCGCGACATGGGCGTGATCTTGCAGGGCTCGGGGAGTTCAAACGCTCCGGCCAAGTCGATCGAAGAGAGTGAAACGCGGTCACAGGGCGGCGAGACGTCACCGCGGGCAACCGTCGAGGTGGAGCAGATAGCGCCTGCGCGTGTCGAAGAGAGGAAGCCGCTCGCGACGCCTGTCCTCACGAGCGTCGAAATGATGCAGCTTGACGACGGCAAAAACTTCAAAGCGTTTTTGGATGGCGAAAAACAGAAAACCAATGATCCGGCCACTCGGGCTAAGTTCGACAAGCTGATTGCCGAAATAGACGAAGTTGGGGCCACGATTGTTGGGCTCCCGACAGCTATCCCCGCTGAGTGAGTGGAACGGCGCGTAGCGGGTGGGTTTCAATTTTTCCGCAAAGCACAAATAGTGAAGGTTCACTGGTCATCGATCCCGCCTTCATTGCCAATTTCTCGCTTCAGTTTCGCCGCTCCGCATAGCATCTCCCGATCAGGCAGAGGGCCAACAATGTGACGAGCGAATCGAGTTCATTCCCTGGGAACGGTGACGGCAATGGTGGCGTCTCTGAGCGGCTCAGCGTTCTCGGCGACGGCGCAGCTCGGATAAACGTGGGTCGCCACTCGTCTCGGGTGCTGTCGCGAGATCGTCGAGGACGTCTTCGATCTTGTAGGGCCACTGCAGCGGATCCTCCGCGAGAACCGCCCACAACAAGTCTAACGTTGTGCGTGGATATCGCCGAGTTGGATGGTGTTCCGGGCCGTTCTTCAACCAAAGATTGCGGAGCGTCGGCCCGCGGACAGGCACGAGCCTTGGAAGAATGAGTTCGACGACGGCTGGCATGAGGTTGCCGCTCCCGACCGCGAAATTGGTTAGACGCGCGGAGACGGTCGGCGTACGTAGCGCTCGCTGCTTCGGCCAGACATCTTTGAAGAACGGGATGACGCGCTCGCGCCAGCGACCCTCGGGCTCTGATGACCAGTGCTCGAGATGCCAGATGATCTGCCCGCGCAGCTCATCATCGCTGCCGATAAGCACCTCGCGGAGCTCAACATCACTGATCAGCCGGTCGGGTTCATCTGCATCGGCGGCAGCGCCCCATTCCGCCAGCAAGATACCAGCAATGACGTTGCTACTGTGTCGGCGCGCTCGCGGTTGGCGCGTCCGTGTAAGAAGTCCAGGCTTCAATCGAGCGAAAAGCTCTCGCCCCGGCACCTTTGCAGCCCAGAGCACGCCGTCCCAAAAAGCGTCGCCATCACTCCCTTTATTTTCGGCTACAGGGAGGAGCTGGCGCTCGGTCCAGATGGGATCGATCGCAAATAGCCAAGGCAGCTGATAGCTAATTAATACGAGTGCTTGCCGGCGCAGATCGCCCGGCAGTTCGAGCAGCTGATCGAGCCGCGCAATCCAGTGCGCCGGATAGCTCCCGCCGGGGGGAAGACCGTTCTTGGCCGGATCGTTCATGAGAAGATTTACGAGCTTGCCGACGGGCGCGTTCAATGCATCATCGGCCCAGCCATTATCCGGTCGATGCCTGCGCTCCTCGTCGCCAAGGGCCAGAACCTCTATAAGCCGGTTCCATAGCGCGGGCAGGACCGTCGCGGCGTCAGCATAGAGCCGGGCCGCGATTCGCTCCATCCACTCTGATACCGGATAGGCAATCTCACGTAGCGTCTTTAGCGGGAGCCGCTCAAGGCGCGCCGCGATGACGCTGATCATCCGAACAGAATCGGTCGGTCTGCCATCGGCATGTAGAAAATCCGACCATGCCCAACGTGGTGCCTCGCCGACTCTTGCAGCGTGGGTCAGCGCCGCCAGCGCGCGCGCCGGCCGGATAACAGCAAGCCCCCGAAACGGCTCACGCTGAACCCGGTCATGAAAACCAATGCCCTCGGCTTCTCGAGCCTGTTTCAAAATCTCCGCGATCGGCGTTTCGAGAATCGCATCCGGCCGCGTGTCGGTTGGGATGCTATAGACTACCGGGGCGTGGGAGTCGGCTATTTCGTCGCCGGCTCGCTCCGTCCATTCGGGCGCCAGAGAGCGAAGCGCATCCATCTCGGCGCCGACATCAAAGCCGAACGCGACGCCGGCCCTTAAAAGCCAATGCAGACGGCTCAACTTTTCATATGCCTCAGCGCGTTCGCGACCACCGCGGACGTCCTCGCGCCAAGGATAACAGCCAGTTCGTAGTCGATGTTCAACTACTGCCCGCGCTTCGTCTGACAGCTCAGGCCAGCGGTCTCTCAAAGCATAAAGAAGGTCGCGCTCGTGCGATGATCCCCAGAACACGGTGTCGGGAAGGCTAAGGAATATCTCCGCAGCTTCGGCCGCCGAGAGCAGGTTGGTGCTAGAAGCCCAGATTCGCAGCCTCGCGAAGATATGCTCATCGTCGGTCGGCCAGGTCGCGACCTCAGTGCGTGCCGCGGCAACATTGAGTGTGGCGAGCCGGCCCATTAGTTTCTGGAACGATATGATCAGGCCTGTCGGGCCAAAGCCGTCTTCCGAAAGTTCCGAGCCATTGTCATCGGCGCGACTGGTCTGCAGATGCAAACTACTTTCGCCGGTGATTTCCAGTTCGAGCGCGATCGCGAGTTCGAGATTCTCGCGGAACTGAGTGACCGCATACCGAAGCTGATCATCGGGGATCGCCAGTGCTTCGTGTGGCCGTGGATAGGCGACGTTAGCGCGGACGACATTATCGGGCGCGGTCCCGTTCCAGTGCAGCGGATGACTAACGCCGAAGCTTTCATCGACCTCGATGCGCGGCCGATAGAGGCCGGCGAGTTCGCGAACGAGGCTGGGCGTCCACCCTTCCACGTGCGTCCGAACTTCGATCTCGTATCGACGATTATCTAAGTCGTCGCGCATGTCGTCCCAGGCCGCGAGTAATATGCGCCAGCCGCGCCGGATGGGCTCAGAAAAACGCTTCGAGTCATGCAAAAGCACAGATGCGATATGGCGTTTGATACTTGGATGCAGATTAGTCTGCTGCGCGGCCCACCAGAGAGCGATCGGTTGATGCGCCACCCGTTGAAGCCAAATTCCGATGCTCGCGAGGCGTGGCGGCAGAGAAGCGGCGAGATCGGCCGCCTGGCCGCGTAGCGCGCCTGCGGCAATTTCACGTATCTCCTCGCAATCGAGACGGGTCGGCTTAAGGACGTCCCAAGCATTGTCAGGAATCTTACGCTTGTTGAAGCAGTTTTCTGGGTCGGCCGGCTCTGGGAAGATGTCGACGTCGAGGCCGAGCGATTCGAAGGGGTCGAAGTAATTGCTGCCCTCCTCATAAGGAGCGATCTGGCCGGGGTTGGCGTAGCGCTGGCTCGGATCGAAAACCAGCAGCCAGGTTGCGTCGATCGGCTCGCCGGCTAGGGCGATTCGACGCGCGCCTTCACTGGTGGAGATCACGTGCGCGATCTGGCCGCGAACATGAGGATCAAGTTTGGCGGGTCCAGCCGCCGCCGTGGCGAACAGGCGCGAATACCAGCCATCGATGTCGCGGGCGCGCTCGGACCAGGCACGAAGCGTATCCCAGAGGGGCGCATATCCGTTGCTGATGTCGAAGGCGATCGCCTGAACGCCGCGTTGCTCCCAGAGCGCGGCCTCTGCACCACTCTCCCCCTCTTGGAACGCGAACAATCGCCCCTTGTTGCCGGCCTGCAAATTGAGGGCTTCGAGCAGATACTGCACAGGCGGGTCGTCGGCGCTGTAGCCGACGAAAACGATCTGGAAACGCGCCAGCAGCGTTTGGATGAAGCGTGTGGCCCAGCCGTCTGACAAATAGGCGCGGCCGAAATCGGCGCTTGAAACGACAAATTCGTCGTCATGGGGGCGCTGATACTGGCTGTCGACACGACCATGCAGATGGATGATACCGCGGAAATCTCGATCGTTCCTGGGGTCCGGCAATTGTGGCGGTCCTGAGCACGGGAGATTCGGATCACATTCTTCAAAGAGCAGGTCAAAGTTCGTAGTGACCAGCCGGGTAACACCGGCGCGCGAAGTCGCTAGGTCGAGGACAATGCGGTGGGCACTGAGAGCGCAGTCTGGCGCAGGTTTGATCGCCTCAGCAATTGCCGCCCGGACATCGGCCACCTCGAATTCGCGTTCAAGCAAGCCGAACACGCGGTCGGTTGCGAGTAGTCCGCCGACGCCAGCCATTCGGCCCATCTCAAGCGCCTTGGCAAGCAATTTGCGCGCCGGACTGTCAAGCGCCGAGCCAAGGATGTCGATGACTTTGCGACTCAGCATTTCGAAATTTGGGAGATGGGCTTCGGCCTGTGAGACACCAGCCCCGCAGAAAAAAATCACGTCGCCAGCGTCGCGGGCAATGAGCAGGTCATCAGGGATCGAAGGGCCATCGGCTACGAAGCGCATGTCTGTAATTAAAGGACAGCGACCCTGTTCGTCTATACGTTGCAGCCAATTTCGATTATTGAACTGTCGGGGCAGAAGGACGACGCTGGGGCAACCTGCGACGAACGGCGGCGGCCCATCACCCACAACGTGATCCGCCGGCTTCGAGCGGTCGGGGAAGGTGCACCGTGAAGTTTGATCAGGACGAAGGCATCGACCTTTTGTCGCGTTTCACAGGACCGGATTTAACCAACACGCTTCTCCGCATCGAAGACGCGGCACGGGGCGTCACGGCCACCGGATGCGAGGCCTTCTTGGATGGCTCCGGGGTTAGACTAGACGTTCTCGCGGCGGCGGCTGAGCTGAAGCGTCAGGCCGGTCAGATCAACGTGACAATCCACGCGCTGGGCATTTTGTTGTGCCTCCCACACATCCTTGAACCTGGAGAGCGGGTCGAATACGTCTCCTTGGGTGCAGGCAACACTGGACGCCAGTTCGATCTTGAGACGAACGTGCGAGTAGCCGAATTCAAGTTTATCCGCTGGCGCGGCGGCGCGGAGACCATCCGGCAAAATTCAATCTTCAAGGACTTCGTGCTTCTGGCAGACAGCCCGACTCCGAAACAGAAATATCTGTATCTTCTGGGCACGCATCACGCCATGAAATTCCTGAATGGCCGAAGAGCGCTCACGAGCGTCCTGAGCCACAATGACAAGTTGCGAACGGTGTTCTTCGGCCGCTTCGGCGCTCAGTTTAAAACGGTGCGAGACTATCACGCGGTCCACGGGGGCGCCGTGCGAATCGAGGATGTCTCGCCGTGGCTATCGGAACTCACGGGGAATCTTGACGAGGGGCCCACCGACGAATTCATCGAGGAGCGAGCAGAAGGGGGCCGACGGCCTGGTCCCGGGTCGGCGTCGCGGTGAAGATTGCTTATTCGGCGCTGCGATGACGCCCGCCATTATGCGTGTCATGGCCATCCACTTTGGAGCTTGTCACATTTTCTGACGATGCGTTTGGCGTTCCGTTTGGGCCTCGGCCTCAACCTCCTTCAACACGCGCTCTTGCTCGATGCGGAGCTGTTCGAGCGTTGGGTCGTTGTTGACGAGATTTTGCGGAATCGTCTGCGCGGGATTGGCGGCGAGCTGGCGTGCTGCCTCGCGCGCCGCCGTCGCCTCGCGTTCGGTCTGCGCGGCGCTCCGCTCGGTGATCGCCGCCGCGCGCCGTTCCTCCGTCAAATCCTTGACGCTCGCCGGGTCGAGCCGTGTTTGGGCTTCGTCCCGGCGCTCGCCGGCGCGGACGGTTTCGGCTAGTCGCTCAGCGCCCTGGGCGCCCAAGGTTTGCGTCTTGGCGAGATCGCTTGCCTTCGCCAGGATAGCGGCGCTTCGGTCGCCAGCGAGTTGTTGCAAAGCTTGAGGCGAAACTTCGCTTTGGCCCGACTGAACCAGACGGGTGACGTCAGCGCGAACGGCGAGCGTGTTGAGAAATTTCGTCGAGAGGTCGTTGAAAGCCTCTCGCGCGGACGGGTCGATGCTTTGGTAGACCGTGTCGACGGTCTTATCGATTTGTCTGAGGCTACTGGACAATTGTTCGGACGTGGCGAGGGACGGCATTGGCGGCTCCATCTTTTGCGATGACGTGATGTGGAACCCGAGGCCCGCGCCCAGCTGCGCGAGGACCGTGCGGGCTAAATTCTGAACAGCGACGGGATTGCGTGGGTCGCTTTTGACGAGATCATGCCAAGAGTGACGGGCGTCGTTGACGACGGCAAGAGCACGCTCCGTCTTTGGAATGCGAACCGGGTTCGTCCTCGCGGTCTCGATGCGCCGCCGGGCGTTGTCGATGAGAGGTTGATTGGCCGGCTCGGCGGCATAGGCGCGGTCGCGAGCTTCTCGGCCGGGCCGTGGCCGGTCGGCGGCGTCGACGATGGCCTTGTCCTTCGAGCCATAGCTTTGCGAGGACGCGCGCTCGGCGGCGCTCGTCGCCACGATTTTTAGAGAATTCGCCTGGGCGTGCTCGGCGAAAACTTCGCGCCACGTCCGAAAATCCTGAGGGCCCGGGGTGATCTTTTGTCCGTCGCCATTGCGCACGGTGACGATGGCGTGGGCGTGAATATGTCCCGCGTCCGCCTTGTCGGTGTGGATGCCGAACATGAATTTGTGATCGGCGAACTGCTCGTGAAGGAAGCCCCGCACGGAATTTGTAAAAGCCTCGACGTCGGTTCCGGCCTTCGCGGAAACGATCATGTGCATGGTGTCGCGCGGCGAAAAGGATCGAAGGTCTCGGCGCCAGGCGCGCGCCTCGGTCGCAATTGCGCTGGCGTCCTTGATCGCCGCGCCGGCGCCCGAGATCGCCGGGCCGCCCTCCGTCAATTGCGTGAGACGGTGAATGACGCTGGGTTGCCCGTGGCCGGGGGCGCCAGGCTCGATGCTGAGCCGGTGTTGTCCAAGCCCGGAGGCCTCCTCGATCCGCGCCTTCATGCGGGCCTCGGATTTTGGAGAGAATACTCGCTCGCGAAAACCCTCGTCGCCGGCGCCGATCTGGCGCTCGGTGACGCTGAATCTTTCGGTTCGGCGGGGCTCCCCGGCAGCAAGGGGCTCGAACGAGCCGGCGAAAGCGACGACGGCGCGGGCCTCGATCGCGCCGCTCTCTAGGGCGTCGATCCGGTAAGCGTGAGAATGACCCTCAAACGCCGCCGCGACGGCCTTTTCGAGAATCCCCCGGTCGGCGTCATTGTCATTTAGACCGATGACCTGAAGTCGGACGGAACTGACATCCTGGCTCTCGGCGCGCTGCTCGAAGTCTGTCGCCCATACGGCGATTTCGGCGTTGATCGCCTCTCGGCCCTTGAGCTCGATCCCCTCATGGGTCTCTAACACCGCGTCCTCGCGGTCGACATAGTTGGCGGTGGCGGACGCGCGGTCAGCGCCATGGGCGTAGGAGACGACTTTGACCACCGCGGGCTGATAGCCGTTCGCCAAGGCGGTGGCTCGAGCTTTGGTCGAGGCTCCGCGACCGATCGCGACGCCAGCCTTCCCCGTCTCGGCAGGGGGCCTCCTCTGCCCCTTGCCGGACGCGTTCGGCAAAGTCCGGCGCTTTTCTTCGTCGTCCTGGCCTGTGATCGTCGTTCCCCTCAACACGCGATCCGCCGCCATGGCGCGGGGCAGGGGCGTTACGGGGGAAACCCGGGAATGTTCCTGCGCGATCTTCACCGAACGCGCGGCCGCCGCCCCGACATGGCCCGCCCATGCGTCCAGCAGCGCGCGGCTCTGCTCCTCACCCTTTCTCCTGACGGTCTCCTGCTCCTGCCCGATGCGCGAAAATTCCGCGACGAGAAAGGCGCGAACATTCGCCTCCATCAGGCCGGCTCCTTTTCGGCGAGCGGCTTCAGGCCGGCGCCTCGCCGCAGGCGCGAGCCATAGGCGACGATCATCGTTTGGATGGTGGCGTTCATTTGCGCGAGCGTCAGATAGACCGTGCGGAACAATTCTTCGCTGTCGGTGAGATGCGGTGCGTAGCCGAGATTTATGCCCTTCACGATCTGCGCGATGTTGCGGCCGATCGCGCGCAGCTCCTTGCCGATGGGCGCCAGTTTCTTTCCGTCCTCCAAAGAGAGCGCCGGTCCGATGTCGACCGATGCGCGGATGAGGCGGCGGACGAGCTCCGATTTTCCGATGCCGAAAGCCAGACAGGCCGCCTCGAGGTGAGCGAAATCCTCTCGCGCCAGGAACACGACCAGCTGCCGTTTTGCGGCTGTAGGGGCTCGCTTCTGCGCCACGTCGGGGCCTCTCGCTGAAACGGAAGGGGCAAAGGACAGTGCGGCGCTTGCGGCAACGCCGAAGCGCCTCATCCACGGCATACATAACAAACCAGTATCTTGTCAAACACCAAATTACTTACACTGTGCCTTTGCTTTTTTGCTCTTCTGCTCGGGCTTCCATTCGGGTTCCTATTCGGGTTCGTGCTCGGGATGCTACTCGGGTTATGCTCGTCTTTTTTGAGGGCTTCGCTCGGTTTCCCGAGTTACGCCCGAATGCGCATCCCGAGGCAACCCTTATGCGAAGGCGAGTGGTCGTCCTTAGGTAAAGGTTGCAGCTTTCACTATTTAGCGTATGATCGTGACCCGAATGCAGCCGGAGCTCAAAAGCCTGTGAAGCCGAGCGCGGAAGACGATGCAGCCGAGCGATGGAGAGAGTTTCAGGATAGGGCGAAGGCAGCCCCAGTCCGAGTTGGAAGCCGAGCGTCGGCCAAGTCCTATGTCGAGGCCAATGCCGAGTGCATAGCCGAGCTGAAATCCAAGGGCTACCGATACGCCGACGTAGCGGAAATGCTGAATGGCGTCGGAATAGCGATCACACCGCAGACCCTCGAATACTATTACGCCGAGGCGAGGCGAAAGCGAGCGGCGCGGACGGCGAAGCCTGGGTCCAAGCCGAGCGCAAAACCGAGCGCGAAGCCGGGCAAAGCCTTGCCGAAAGCGGTGTCCGAACCCGAGCTGCCAGTGTACGGCGAAGCGAGAGCCAACCCGAGTGTGGAGGCGAGCGCGGGTCGATCGAAAGTCGAACCGGCGCCGAGCGGCGAGGCCGCGTTAGGAGAGCGAACGCGCCCGCCGATCAGCGGTCGAGTGGCGAAGCCCGGCGAGCAGACGTCGGGAAAGCTGGCTGACGCAATGAGATACATGGGCGAGGACGAAGCCTGATTGCGCGCCGGATAGGTTGGATCATGTGAATCTCAACTTTGGAACGGAGATCGAAATGGCGGGTCGTGTAGCGCTGGTGGCGAATGAAAAGGGCGGCGTCGGCAAATCGGTGTTCACGCGCACGCTGATCGATTGGCTTCGGGTGGAAAAGCATCAGGTCGCGGCTTTCGACGCGGACGGGACGATTGGCGCGACGGTTCGGATTTTGGGTCTCAAGGATGGGAAGGGCGCCCCCATCAGGAACCAGGACCCGGCGCTTGGGG
>Ga0265327_10005123_pt1 | contig 11128 bp, 7 predicted proteins | sample 41621metaG_FD_202089 | JGI IMG/M metagenome (GOLD analysis project Ga0265327, IMG submission 202089) | Rhizosphere microbial communities from Carex aquatilis grown in University of Washington, Seatle, WA, United States - 4-16-21 metaG | ecosystem: Host-associated > Plants > Roots > Rhizosphere >... | reverse complement strand
CGAATTATGAAAATAGGTTGAAGGGTTAAGGGTTCAGGTAAGAGACGAGACCCATGGATACGAGCCGCGCAGATTTCTCCCTCGCTGCATTGCTTGCAATGCGCAGAGGGCCGGGGAGAGGTGCTCTTTAATTGCCCCCCAGTTGCGCGGGCGTCCTCGCGAGCCGAGGCGGCAAATCAACGACACGGATTACACAGATTGTCACGGATTAAAACGGGCTGTCCGAAATATCGAGGGCTGGTGGGGCGGGCGCTCCGCGCAGCCGTGCTTCGGGCTGAAGGCCCGAGAGATACCAGCCCAGGGATGGCGGACCGAGCCGGTAGGCGAGGACCGACTGCCCTGGGAACCGGACACACCATAATATATATCCCTTCCCCCGCAGCGCGGGGGAAGGTGGCCGCAGGCCGGATGGGGGGCGGTTAAATCCACGAATGAACAAGGCGGCAAGGCCCGCCACCAATCTGTGAAAATTCGTGTAATCCGTGTCATGCTTTTTCATTCCAAACGCTACCTTCTTCATTGAATGCCTGGCCGTGGCGGCGCTCACCTGAAACCTTCAACCTTGAACCTGAAACCTTTGTTCCCTTTGTTCCTTGGTTGTTCAATCAATTGGCAGCGGCACCTTGCCGCTCGCGCATTTAACCGTTCAGGTGAGGGTTTTTCATTATGCCTCATGAATGATTAAAATACCTGAATTTGTTATAATGCTGAATCAGGGGGATTTTATTTTCAAAAAAGTGAAGTTTTTTGAAAGAACCATAAATCTGCTGCGTAGTGTTAGATGTAGGGGAATAGGGCACTGGGGAACTCTGCGCATCCTTGTTGGTGCGCCAGTTGAAGGGCTTGTACCAGCTCCGTCTAAGGGAATTGGGGGTAAATGGGTTTATGGGGAAAGGACGGAGCTGGTATCTCGTCTCAAGGATTCAATGGCCCGCAAAACGGGCCGTTACTTCTATTGCTTTCGCAAACAGTGATTAACAGGGATTTATTCGTGGGCAGTTGCTTCGCTGGGAATTCACACCCGAATGCAGTCATGGCGCGGCCGCTCTGGGAAAGAGATTACCGCTGGTTACCAACTTGATTTGAATCACCCGGCCAGATTGGACGGGTTCACGCCTTGAAAAATCCTGGGATGGCGAATTTCACCGGCGCCGGGCCGAGGGCGCAAAGTGGTAGCCGCCATGTACGCGTCCGCCGCGGACTTTGCCGGGAAAGCCACCAGGGGCGGCACCGGGCTTGGCCTTGGCTTCTTCAAACAGCGCCGTATAGCGGTAGTCGAAATTCTCCAGCTTCACGCGCTCAATGGCTTTGCCGATGAACCGTTCGATGGCAAACACATGGGCCGCATCTTCGGCGATCATGATGGTAAACGCATCGCCGGTGGCCTCAGCACGGCCGGTACGGCCAATACGATGAATGTAATCTTCCGGATGCTGCGGCACATCATAGTTGATGACGTGGCTTACGTCGGCAATGTCGAGCCCGCGCGCGGCAATGTCCGTGGCCACGAGCACTTCAAAGCGTCCGTCGCGGAATCCTTGCAAGGCCTGTTCGCGCTCGCGTTGCGTGCGGTTGGAATGCAGCACGGCCACGGCGTGGTTGTTGCGTTTCAACGTATGGGCTATGCGGTCCGCGCCATGCTTGGTGCGGCAAAAGATGATGACGGAGTCGTAATTCACCCGCTTGAGCAATTCGAGCAACAGATCGGTTTTCTGCGCATCGGAGACGGGATAAATCACATGCTTCACCGTTTCGGCGGGTGAACGGCGCGCGCCGATTTCAACCGTTTCCGGATTGTTCATGGCCCATTGGATGAGCGTTTCGATTTGCGGGGGCACGGTGGCGGAGAACAGCGCCGAGTGCCGCTTGCGCGGGCATTTTTCCACCAGCCGGCGCACGTCCGGCAGAAAGCCCATGTCCAGCATGCGGTCCGCTTCGTCCAGCACCAAAAATTCCACATTATCAAACCGCAGGGTGCCTTGTTCCAGATGGTCGAGCAGGCGGCCGGGCGTGGCCACAACAATATCAGCCCCGGCCTTCAGTTCATCCGTCTGGCGGCCATAACCCACGCCGCCATACACCACCGTTATCTTCAAATCAGTGAAACGCGCATAATCGCGAATGGCTGTCTCCACCTGCGACGCGAGTTCGCGCGTTGGTTCCAGGATGAGCGCGCGCGGGCCGGCGGGTTGGTGGCGGTCGAGTTTGGAAAGGATGGGCAGGCCGAACGCGGCCGTTTTACCAGTACCGGTCTGGGCGCTGCCAATGACATCGCGTCCAGCCAGCACTAATGGAATAGCGCGGAGTTGAATGGGAGTTGGGTCCACATACCCCATTGCTTTGACGCCATCCAAGACGAGCGGCGAAAGACCTAATTTACCGAAAGGCATAAGACATATTAACCTATTCGTCCCGTAAGGAAAGCGTTGAATTTGCGGCCTGAACCAGCGCCAACCCCGGCGCCCGGCCTAATGCGACCTGCCAATGGGAATATAGAACAGGCGTACGGACGTGCCGCCGGGTTGCACCTGGGATTGGTACAGGCCAAAAAATATGGAAAGTTTTTGGTGCGTGGGCGAAATTTCGCGCCGGTACAGATTCCATAACAGCGACTGGCTGCTGGCCCCGGCACGGGGATTATTTTCGGAACGCCAAAGCGACCACAGCGGCGACCAGTTGCGCTCAATGCCCGGATTATCCGGCACGGCTGGTTCGAGCAGCGCGAGAATTTGCAGGCGTTCATTGCCGTTAAAGTCGTGATGCCAGGTAAAGAACGGCCACATATCCAGCCGGATGCGCGTCTTGCCCGTTTCCGTATTCTTTTCGGACAGCCGCGAATAGAGATAGTAGGCGATCCGCGTGCGCTCGCGGTCCAGTGGGTCAGAGTGCAGCCGCGTATAAGTGTAAACAGGCCAGAGATAGGAATCGTTTTCCAGGGTGCCATTGTGCGACTGGCTGAACAACGGCCACACGCGTGAGGTCTCCCGGCTTTCGCCGCGCGTGAAAATCACAAACGGCCACGGGCCTTGCCACTCGTGATATTTTTTCTCGCGATCATCAATGGTGGTAAAAAAGGGCCATAAAACCGTGGTTATATCGCGTTGCGGCGAACGGAAGGTTTCAAAAAACGGGATGGAGGCGCGGATTTTTTCCGGGTTGTCCGTGCCCAGGCCATTGTTCTGCGCTAAATAAAATGGCCACATATAAAAGGCATGGTCGTGGCCGCCCACGGTGGTCACGTCACCAAAGCCATTGGTCTCGGTGGTGACCTCCTTGTGCTCGCGGCCCACAAACGGCCAGACCTGCCAGCCTTGCATGCCGTTGCCATGATGAACATCCACGAACGGGAAAAAATAATTATCGGTAACGACATCGCGCTTGCGGGTTTCGACATAGGCCGGAAACATGACCAGATAGATTTCATCGCGGAACAAACGATTTTTAAGATGGCCGTAAAATGGAATGACCGCCGTGTAATTCAAATTGGTGTCCGCCGCCCGTTGCTGAAAATAAATCGGGAACAACGTGAATTGCCTGGGGGCCGTATCATCCGGGTTCACGCCGGAGGACATGCTCAGCAATTGAAAAAATTGCCAGCGCCGTTCTTGTCCGTAACGAATGCTCGTGAACAGCGGATATAAAAAATCATCCTCGTGCGATTCCACAGCGGGGTTGTCGAGACTGGAATAAAATGGCGGGATGGCCCAAAGCGTTTGATCCTCAATTTTTTGCGAATAATAGAAGGGGCCGGCGGATTCTGTGCGCAAACCTTGCTCTAGCGTTAGCTGAAAATGGTCAAAGATGAAACCAGCCGAAATATCGTCAGCGCGAACCGGGGTTCCAATAATGATAACCGCAGCTAACATTACCGAGGCCAAAAAACACGTTAAAGGAATACAGCGCTTGGGGGGCGCTGCTTGCGTTAACGTTATTGATGTTCGTTTCATCCTTATTTCGCCTCTTGCGAATGTATTTTAACAATGATGTTGACTTTATCCGTCATTTTCGTATTTTACTACTCAATTGAGGTTTTTCACCTCGGTTCCTCCTGGACCCGGTGTCGGCAAGTTGCTGACATCGGGTTTTTTAATCAACGGACGCCATTTTCCGAGCAAATTCAGCAATGCCGGCAAAAAAGTCAGCCCGGCGATCATACAAGTGGCAATTCCCGTGGACATAATCACGCCCAAGCTGTGAATGCCCCGGTGCTGCGCCAAAATCAGACTGCCGAATCCCGCAATCGCCGTCAATCCCGACACCAGCACTGCCTTGCCCGTGCTGCGCGAGAGAATACCCGGTGTGCCTTCTTCCGCATAGCGGTTTAAAATATGTATGCCGTTGGTGACACCTATGCCGATGACCAGCGGCAGCGTCATGATGTTGGCCAAGTTGATGGGCACACCCGCCCAGCCCATCAGCCCCGCGAGCCAGAGCGTGCCCAAGGCCACCGGAATCAGCGCCAGGATCACCGCCGTGAAACTCCGGAAATGGAACAGCACCATCAGCGCGATGGCCGCCAGCGAATATTTGGCCGCCTGCACATAACTATTTTTTAACAGTGTTTCATATTCATAAAGTTGCACTGGCGTGCCCGTCACGTTCGGGTCCACCGTGCGCAGCTCGGCCACGAATTTTTCCTGGGGCGCGCGCTGCCACACATCCTGCTTAGGATAGACCTGAATAAGGTACTTTCCGTTCACGCCAATAAAGCGGTGATGCAACGCCGGCGGCAAATCGGCCACGGTGGGCGGGGCGGTATCATCCTGTTGCTGCAAAAGCTGGAAGGTATCATGCAAGTCAGCGAGGAAAGCCTGCTGGAACTGGGCTAGCTTCATGGCATTGGCCGCCTGTTGCACGGAATCTCCACTCAACATTTCCCGGCGCAGATCGGTGATGGATTCCGCCAGCGACGATAGCTGCGCGGTCAGCGCCGGCTCATTGGTGCCGGTCGCCTGCGCCGCCAGGCCGAGATAACAGGAGGTATAAAACAGGGTTGAACTCAATTCCGGCAAGTTAACCGGCCTCAAATCCATGGTTCTAAATTTCAAGCCCGCGACTTCCGTTTTTATTTCGCCGATGAGCTTGCGTTTTTGGCCTTCATCGGGATAAAGAAAATCTTTGTAGAAGGGCGGGTCCGTGGCCGCCACCGTCGGCAATTTTTCAATTTGAGCCTGCAAGGCGACGGCATTCGTCAACGAATCCGCCAGCACTGCGCCGTACAGCAATGACTTGTCCGCCGAATCGAGCAGCGTCTGCTCAAACACCACCGACGACAACTGTGGGCTCTGCATTTTGATGAGGTTGTAATCGAAGTAAACTTTCCGCGCCTCTATCAAGGCCACCACGCAGACGGCCGCCGTGATGCCCATGACCAGGATGGGCCGTTGCAGCCAGAAGTTTTCCAGCCGCGCGCGCCGTTGGTCTTCGTGCAATTGATGGTCCAGCACGTTTTGCCGGCCACGCAGCAACAGCACCGGCAGCATGGTCATCATCGGTATCAAACAAACCAGCAAGCCGCCGCCGCAAATGATGCCCATTTCCTTGATGCCCTGGAAATTGGTGAAATACATCGCCAGAAATGCCCCGGCCGTGGTCAGCGCCCCGGTGAAAATGCCCTGGCCGGTATAAACCATCGCCTTGCGGAGGGCTTCTTCGTTGGATTTGCCGTGGCGGATTTCCTCTTCGTACCGCGTGATTAAATGCACGGCATAATCAATGGCCAGACCAATCAACATGGGCACGAAGGTGATGGTCAGAATGTTCAGATGCCCCACCGTAGCCGTGGTAAAGGCGAGCGTGTAACCCAGTCCCACCACCAGGCAGATGGTCGCCTTCACGGGGCGGCCGGTTTCGTTGTAACCGTAGATAAAAATTAGGGCGCATAACACGAGCGAGACCACGCTGGCCAGGGTCGTGTCTTTCTGCGACTGCATCATTTCATCGTAATCCAGCACCGGCTCACCGGTAATGCCCACGTTGACGCCCGGCACTTCATTGCGGGTCTGCTTCACCAGTTCGCGCAACCGGTCCACCACATCGCCAGTCAGGTCATCGTTGGGCGCATGGGCGGTCACCACAAAAATCCGGCCTTTGGCAAAGGTCAGGTAACTCGAAAGCAAGGCGTCCTGGCTGGAATCGATCAGGGTGATGACGTTCGGCGAGGGCGGCACGCCCGGATGAATGAGCGCATTATCGGCCTGGGTTACAATACGGCCCAGCGCCGGCAAGGATTTGACCAGCGAACGGGTCTCGGGCGTTTCCTCCTGCTTGGCCGTGCGGAAAGCGCGGTTGATTTGTTCAAACAGGGAAACGAGGTTGGTGGTCTGCGTGAATTGCTCGATGAACGGCCGCGCGGTATGCAGCATTTCCCGCGTGTCCACCAGGTTTGTTTCCGTGGCAAATTGCAGCGCCTTGGTGCCCAGCATGGACAGGCTCTGCTGGTAAAAAACATCCTGAAAATAATTGGTCTCCGCCTGCATCTTGGCGGCGATGCGTTCGACGAATTGCCGGTTCTTCTCGATGTCGCCACTTTCCACCACCACCACCAGGTCATCCGGCTGCGGGAACTCCTTTTCAAACGCGAGGTAATTCTGGTGATACTTCTGGTTTGGACCCACCAGGTTGTCGCGGTTCATGTCCGCCTTCAAAAAGCAGGCCGTATAAGCCACGCACAGGCCAAACAGCACGACCTGTGGCCAAAAAAACCAGCGCGGATAACGGCAGACGCCTGCCGCCAGTCGTCCGAGCCATCGCGCCAAATAACTGTCTGCGCTCAGGGCCTTCACTCAATCCACCTTTTCAACAAATACAGCCGTACCATAACACAAAACCTCGGTGATGCCTGGGGCAATTTCCGTGGCGTCATAGCGCACGCCAATCACGGCATTGGCGCCGAGCTGGCCGGCGTGGGTGAGCATCAGGTTAAATGTGTCCTCGCGTGCCTGCTCGCACAGGTTCGTATAGAGCGTAATATTGCCGCCGAAGATGCTCTGGATGTTCGCACCGATATTGCCGATGACGGAACGCGAACGCACCATGATGCCGCGCACCACGCCAAAGGATTTGATAACGCGGTAACCCGGCAGCTCGAAAGCTGTCGTTGTCAAAGGATGTGTCTGGCTCATAGCCCCCTGATTGAACACGACCCCGCACGCCTGCAAAAGCGAATTCTGCGTCCCCGCCCGCCAAATATTGCCGCCGCACGGCAATTGTTATATAAGCGGTGTTTTAATCGCATGCCAAAACGATTGTCGTATGAAGATTCGTGCCGCGTTCTGCAAGACCGCCAGCTTGTGGCGGCGGGTGCCATCCCGCCGTTGCCGGAGCAATCGCCCCGGCATGACGACGCGGTTCCCGGCGTCCGTTTCTTTCAAGCCATGCTGGCAGGGGCCAAACTTGAACACCTGACGCTGCCGCGCACCTTTTTTGGCCGCTCGGAAATTAGTAATACGTCGTTTAAGGACACGGTTCTCACGGAATCCACCGCGCATTGGAACGATTTTATAGGCGTGAACTTTGGCGCTGCGGACCTGTCCCGTTCGGACCTGCGGGCGTGTGTGTTTGAACGCGTGCGTTTCACGGGGGCGTCGCTGGTGGGAGCGGATTTTCGTTACTGCGGTTTTAAGAATTGTATTTTCACCAACGCCGATGTCGCCGATGCAAAATTTACGCGCAAAGCCGGGATGGTGTTGAAGTTTTCGGAGGAGCAGATGAGCGTGATTGACTGGCAGGCTGACGACGGCGATGAGCCGGAGGGCTGAATCACGCCCAATGGCCTGGCGGCTTTATAGCATTTCCAAAAAAACTGTGGCCGTTCTTGAACAGAAGCAAACTAAGAAAACAAAGTAAAGCGCTTCGTTCTCTTTGCTTCCTTCTGTTAAATCCGTTTTAGCTGCCGCTCGTTTCGGCCACTGTTTTTGTTGAACCGCTATAGTGCGCGGCCCTTATGCCGAAATTTAAAGATTCTCATTCCCTTCCGGACGGTTTTTTTCCACTTTGTCATCATGGAAATGAAACGAGGTGCGTTAGGTTTTTATTTCGCTGGCTGCCTGCTTCTGGCCGCGCCGGTTTATGCCGGCATGGACCCCGTCCGGTTGTATGTGGATGCCAGCGATGCCCCGCATAATCTGCTGCACACGCGCCTGCACATTCCGGCATCGCCCGGCAAGCTCACGTTGTTTTACCCGAAATGGATTCCCGGTGAACACATGCCCAGCGGCCCGGTGAACAACCTGACCGGTCTTGAATTTTCCGCCAACGGCAAGCCGCTGGACTGGCAACGCGATGCCGAGGACATGTTCACGTTTCACCTGACGGTGCCAGCCGGTGCCAATGGCGTGGATGTGACGTTTGATTTTCTGCCGTCGTCGCCCGGCGGTGCTTATTCAGGCGGCTATTCCTCCACGGCGCGGTTGGTGGATTTGAGCTGGAACCAACTGTTGCTGTACCCGCAGACGGATGCGCCATTGAAGATTCCGTTTACGGCTTCGCTGAAACTGCCGGACGGCTGGAAATATGGCACCGCGCTGCCGGTTGCCGAAGCTTCGGGCAACAGCGTCAAATTTCAAACGGCCCCGCTGGAAACCCTGGTTGATTCACCAATCATTGCCGGTGAATATTTCCGAACCATCGACCTCTCACCCGGCCGGCAACCAGTGCAGGTGATTAATTTGGTGGCGGATAGCGCCGCCGCGCTGGAGATGACCCCGGAAGATGTCCGGCTTTTTTCGCGGCTGGTGGCGGAGGCAGATGCCATGTTCGGCGCGTATCATTATCGCGATTATCATTTTCTGCTCACCTTGAGCGACCACGTGGCGCACTTCGGTTTGGAGCATCACGAGTCGAGCGATGACCGGCAGGACGAAAATTACTTGATTGATCCCGACAAGCGCCGGAGTTCGCCCGACTTGCTCTCGCATGAAATGGTGCATTCGTGGAACGGCAAATACCGCCGGCCCGCCGGGCTGGCCACGCCGGATTATCAACAGCCCATGCACGGCGAAATGCTCTGGGTTTACGAAGGGTTGACGTCTTATTACGGCAAGGTGCTGGCCACCCGCAGCGGCTTGGAAACGAATACGGATTTCCGCGAAATCTTTGCGCTCAACGCCGCCATGCTGGATCACCGCAGCGGGCGCGAATGGCGTTCGCTGGCCGACACGGCGGTTTCCGCGCAGCTCGTATATGGGTCGCCTGGTTCGGGCGTTAACCGGCGGCGGGCCGCTGATTTTTATCCCGAGGGCGATTTGATCTGGCTGGAAGCGGACACCATCATCCGCCAGCAGACACAGGGCAAAAAGTCATTGGATGATTTCTGCAAAAAATTTCACGGCGGCACCAATTCCGCGCCCGCAGTCGTGCCCTATACGTATGATGACGTGGTGCAAACGTTGAACGGCGTGACGCCCTACGACTGGAACGGCTTTTTCCAGAAGCGTGTGTATGCGGTCAACAAACACGCGCCGATGGGCGGCATCGAAAACGCCGGGTGGCACTTGGCCTGGACCAATGATTTGCCGCCGCTGCTGGCTCTGCACGAGGGTCATCACAAGTCTACGGACTTGAATTATTCGCTCGGTTTTTCGTTGTCACCCGATGGTGACATCGGCGATGTCATGCCCGGTTCACCGGCCGACAAGGTGGGAATTCTTCAAGGCATGAAACTCGTGGCCGTGAATGGCCGCGCATGGACCGAAAAATTGATACGCGCTGCCGTTAAGACCGCCGCGACCAACAGCGCGCCGATATCGTTGCTGACGGTGGATCACGATTTTTACCAGACGTTTGCAGTGAATTATCACGGGGGCGAAAAATATCCCATCCTCGAACGCGATGCTTCCAAGCCGGATTTGCTGGCCGAAATTATCAAGCCGCTCACGCCGGAACCGGCGGCCAGTGCCGCAGCCCATAATTGAACAACCAAGGAACGACGGGAACTGGTTTAAAAGTGTTCAGTGTTCAGTTTCGAGTGATCAAGAGGTTTAAGGGTCAAGGGCAGGCAGCGCCTGCGGGCAATTGCGGCACGGTGCCGCGGCCCACGATTGAACAACCAAGCAACAAAGGAAACCAAGAAAACAGATTGGAGGGTTCGGTAAGAGGCGAGACACGGATTGCACAGATTGTCACGGACAACAAACAGACGTTTGGCCAACCATGGTGGGGCGAGCGTCCTCGCGAGCCGGTCTTTGCAGACGGCCACCGGAATTGTGGTAAGACTCACCTCAAGCCTAAGCGGCGCGCGCGGAGCGACGCGCCCTACCAACCCCGTTTTAATCCGTGCCCATCGGTGTAATCCGTGTCGTCGGTTGGCCGTCCGCAAGGCTGCCCAGCGCCGTTAGGCGCGACATATTTGTAGCTCGCGTTCCCTCCTCAAAAAATACGAGCCCCAGCGGAGCGACGCGCCCTACCAACCCTTGGCATTTGAAAATTGGCAGCGGCTCCTTGCTGCCCCTTTTCGGAGGGACGAGTTATACGAGTCCCAAATCCTGCTTCCATCCCATAGCGGCGCGAAGGTGATAAAACCTGCACCAAGCCCAAGCGGCGTGCGCGGAGCGCCCGCCCTACCCTCCCTTGGCGGGTTCAATTTATAATTTGGAAATCTGTCGCAGCCTCTCAGTAGAAGTTTGGGACTCGTGTGGTGGCCGTCTGCAAAGACCGTCTCTCCGGGCAGCACTGCACGATTGCAGTCGTCGCACCTGAAACCTTAAACCTTGACCCTGTAACCTGTTTTCTTGGTTCCCTTGGTTCCCTGGTTGTTCAATCAATTGGCAGCGGCACCTTGCCTCGCGGTCCGAAAAGGGCGGCTACAGTTATAATTTAACGGCCCAAGCAACGACGGGTTTGCTTGCGTTACAATTTTTGTGCCGAGGCGTTACGATGTTCGAGGTAACTTTCGCCCGGCGGTAGTGCTTTGTCGGTGCCACGATATAATCCCCACTTCGGCCGGTAAGCCGTGGCTTCGGGACGAAACACCGCCACGTTGGTCACGCCTTGAAATTCGTCGCCATTGACCGAAACCAGGATTTCCCCGTCGCTCGTGTTGGAAGTTTTGATGCGGATACGCACATTTTCCCCCACGCCCGGTGACCAATGAAATTTACGGACATTGCTGAAGCCGCACGCGTCGCCT
>Ga0265327_10005122_pt1 | contig 11130 bp, 8 predicted proteins | sample 41621metaG_FD_202089 | JGI IMG/M metagenome (GOLD analysis project Ga0265327, IMG submission 202089) | Rhizosphere microbial communities from Carex aquatilis grown in University of Washington, Seatle, WA, United States - 4-16-21 metaG | ecosystem: Host-associated > Plants > Roots > Rhizosphere >... | reverse complement strand
AAACCCAGATCACTTCCTGATTGCCTCCATTGAGCCTAGCGAAGACTCAACATCGGTGAACACTCAGCGATGCAAACAGCTCATTTTCTATCTTTCACCTCATCGGATCTCGAAAAAGACAACAGACGCCCGTGTTTTTTGTTGCCGAAATTTGTCGACAAAATAGGATTAAGCTGCGGAGTTTGGTAATATTTTTCAGCCTGCACGGTTAGCTTTTTACTCGTTTAACGCGTTCCCAAGCTCCAGAGACAGTGAAAGTATGCGTTTTAGAACAAAAAAACTGATGTTGATAATACTTGCACTCTCTCCAGTCTGGAAACGCAGTGAGCGAAGTTCAGGCGTCACCGACTGCCTTCCCGATTCTAATCGTATAGGTCGACATTTTTGCTAGGTGTTTAAGGCTTCAAACACCTAGCAATTAGGCTAGAAAATTCCCTCCACACTTGATATAGGCTAAAGATGAGTTATAAAACCGGTTTAATAAAAATGGCAATAAAATGGACACCCAATGCGATGATTATATGGGTGACCAACATAGTCCTTAAGGATATTGCAGAATTAAAGGATTTTAATTTTGACCTTGAAACGCGAAAAGTCTATGTTCAGACTCAGCTCCTCGGCGAATCGGAAACCATTGATGTTTGGCTGGAAGATTTTGCCATTGTTAACGATGAAGACGGCTATAAATTCATCGTTCAACAAGCGCGCTCGAACCGGATCTGGTTGACTAATTTACTATCGCGGGTCGTAGGAAAAGCCTGGAAAATTCCTGTGATACCTCAATTGGCGGCTCAGATGGAACTTATCTCCGAGCTGTTCAAAGCTGAAAATCCGGCACAAACTCCGGAACAGAAAGATAATTGAAAGGCTCAATCCGCGCCGTCCCCAGCCACTTAAAAGTCAAGTTATTGACAGCTCAACATCGTTTCCACGCTCCCGCGTCGCCGCCATTAAGTTAAGCCTTGCAGGAGCGGGGCATGCCCTTGATGAGAACTCTACATCTCAGCCACGCCCGCCAAATGTCGCGGACACGGCCCGCTCTTACAGGCGTCTATGTACTCTGGCGTACAGACTTTAATTAATGACATGTTTAAAGTTATTTTAGCTTTAATAATTCAGCCGGAATAAATTGCTCATTTTTGATCATCCTGTCTTTTGGAGAATATGATGAGTCAGCTTGAACGAGCCTTAAACGTCGCCCTACGCTTTAGCCTTAACTTGATCTTTGCCGCCATACTGACAGCCTGCGAACCCGGCGCCGAGTCTTCGCTTCAACCGCAAGGTCAGGAAAAAACCGCGAAAACCCAGATGCTTGAAGTCGGAGCCGCGATGCTGCAAACCAACTCTCCGTTGGCATCTTTAAATATTTATCTGGATGGATTCCATGCGGATAAAGAAGACCCGACCCATCAAATGGAAGCTCACCATTTTTGCCATCAAGTTAATGAAGACTTTGCTCAATGCACGCTGTTCGATGGCAACACCCGCCAAGCAAACCTGATCGGCATTGAGTACATCGTTTCGGAAACATTATTCGAATCGTTGCCCGAACAAGAGAAAAAATACTGGCATCCGCATAATTACGAAATTCTGTCCGGTCAGCTTATTGCGCCGGGTATCCCTGCAATGGCCGAACAGGAACTGATGAAAGGCAAAATGAACAGCTACGGTAAAACGTGGCATGTCTGGAACTCCGCGCCGTTCGGCAAAACCGGCGATAAAATGCCGCTCGGTGAACCCAGCCTGGAGTGGTCATTCAACCATGACGGCGAGGCCTTACCCGGTTTGGTCGAACAGCGCGACCAACAACTGAATATCATAACCGGCGATCAGCGCCATAAACGTGCTGAATTAAGTGCTTTGGCCAAACCCCAGAGGGGCGTCGATGCCTTAAAGGAAAAATTTTCAAGACCTACGGCACCACTTCCAGCGGTTGCGGATAAACATACTCAGCGTTTGAAATAGCGGTATCGCAACCTTCTCTACCGCAATCGCCACCACCAGAGGAGATAGACTATGCCTACATCACTCTCTCAAGACCCGGACCGGGTTCGACGGCACACCCCTGCCGAGATTAACCGGCATATTGACGCCGAAATCGATACGACATTGCAGCGCTATACCGGCGCAAGCCGGGAATTGTTATCGCAGCGCATCGATGAACTGGACAGGGAATGGGATATAGAGCGGGCATTGGAAACCCATGCCGCAAGCGTTTCTTTATTCGGCCTTCTCTTGTCGAGACTGCACAACCGCAAGTGGCTGTGGTTATCCACCGGCGTGGCGCTATTTTTATTACAACATGCTTTGCAAGGTTGGTGTCCGCCGGTTTCATTGTTTCGCAGGCTCGGGATCAGGACGCAGAGTGAGATTGACCGCGAGAAATACATCCTGAAAGCGTTACGCGGCGATTTTTAAGCCTTGCTCAAACCGAATTAAGGAGATAGCCATGACCCGTAGCCGATCACTAACAAAGCCATGCGTTAAGAAAATAGTGTTTGCAATGCTTCTAGGCAGTTGCCTGATTGCGTTTGCCGAAACACCGGGCGACCGCTCTAACCGCTCTAACGATAGTGTCGCCAACGCACAAACAGAGACAGCGGTCCGTAGCGAAAGACCCGAACAGAAGAAGACCGATCATGATAGATCGGACCTTTTCAATGTGCTTAAAGCGCCGCCCTCATCGCCGACTCTCAAAGACCAGCCGAAGCAAGGCAAGGTGTCGGGTTTCGATTTCTTCCGGGATCCCTTGGGCGCGGATCAGCCTTTTCAAAAACCCGAAGACATCATGAAAAAAGAGACGGCCGCTAAAGCCGATGTCATGGCTGCGCAAAAAAAGCTGCTGGAGCAACGCTATAACCTGACGGTCAAGCTTGATCCGGAAGCCAAAATGTCCCGAGGCAAGCCCTTAGCGGTAGGTCCGACCGCCCGCTTGTCCGGCGCAATGACCTGGGATAAGCTCGCCACGATGACACCCGAACAAATAAAAGCGCAAGGCCTATTTCCTTATCCTGCCCTGCCCCACCCGTTACAAGCGAACGGCGGCCAAGTCTTTCCGAAGATGCAGATCGATATGTTTCCGCGGCTGGAACGCTTTGACGTGGATTTCGATCTGCCCGAGGCTTTCCTGCCGGAATTTCCGCCGGCTATTTTTTTAAACAACCGTCCGGAACTCGGCGATGTTTCCCGTGGTGAAGTTATCTCTATCAACAACTTTCACCGCCTGTTTAAGGATATTCTAACGCCCGTGCAACTTGACGGTCTCAGGATGCTGGTAACACCGTTCCCGCAAGAAGAGTTCAATCCGACCGATGACCGCAAGACCCGTGACCCGAGTCTTGGCGTAACCTGTTTCGATTGCCATGTTAACGGCCATACCACCGGACAGTTCCACCTGAGCCCCGACATTCGGCCTCAGGAACGCCGCTTCCGGCTCGATACTGTCAGTCTTAGAGGCGTGTTCAATCAGCAAATCCACGGTTCCAAACGCAGCTTACGTTCCGTTGAAGACTTTACCGAGTTCGAACAGCGCACCGCCTATTTTAACGGCGACCCGATTCATGCGATGAAGAAAGGCATGAATATCCTGGACCGCATCCCGGTTAGCCACATGGCGCAATTGCAGAACATGCTCGACTTTCCGCCCGCGCCCAAGCTCGACCCGAGCAGCAACCGGCTCGATCCCGCCAAAGCCGACGAAAGCGAGGCGCGCGGCGAAAAAGTCTTCTTCGGTAAAGGACAATGCGCGAACTGTCATGTTCCACCGACTTATCTGGATCATCAAATGCACGATCTTCATCTTGAGCGCTTCCTGAAAGACGAACCTGGCGACGGACCGATCAAAACCTTCACCCTGAGAGGAATCAAAGAGTCGCCGCCTTATTTACATGACGGCCGTGCGCTGACATTGGAAGATACCGTGGAGTTCTTCAATATCGTTCTGCAACTCAAACTCAACGCTCAGGAAAAGCAGGACCTTGTCGCTTTTATGCGACAGTTGTAGACGAAGTACGGCAATCGGCGAGAACGCAAAATAATTCCCCACACGGTCCGGGATAACTCGCAAACAAGCTAAATTCGGCAAAAGTGGAGCCTAAAGATCGGTTGTGAAGGCGACGCGCATGGATTAACGCGGATTTTGTCATAACTTATCCGCGTAAACAGCCCGGAATTAATAGAACTACGCAAGTCTGGAAAGGGCCGGCTATCGTTCCCAGCTCCAGCGCTGGTCTTTATACATATGCGCTCCGATACGCGGTACATCTCCATTTGCATCGTTCCCACACTCCGGCATGGGAGCTATAAAATAAGCCGGTCCGCGCCTTAACGCAGGACCGGCGTTTCGAGGCTTGGGAGCCCGGTAACGATGCTGCTTTATTCACTTCGGACTCTATACTTTACCTTATACCAAAGCAGAAAAATCAATCATACCAACTCACTAAGTTCCGTCCCGTTTGCTTTGCCAGATACAGTTGGTCATCCGCCAGTGCAAGCAATTCGGTAACGGTGGCGTTTACTAAAGGTATCGCGGAAACCCCGCCTACGCTGATCGTCACAAAAGGGGCGGCATGGGAGGTTTCATGGCGAAGCCCCAGTTTCTCCACGGAATGGCGAATGCGTTCGGCAATCCGGACCGCTTCTTCACGTTCAATGTCCGGCAGCAAGATAACAAACTCTTCACCGCCATAACGCGCCACCAATTCGCCGGAACGGTTGGCTATTTGCACCATCGCCTTGGCAATCTGCCGTAGCGCCTCGTCGCCGGCGCCATGACCGTAGGTGTCGTTATATTGCTTAAAATAATCGATATCGACCATGGCCACGGAAAGCAGCGACTTGTGGCGATTCGCGCGTCTCCATTCAGTGTCGAGGGTCTGATCGAATCGACGGCGGTTGGGGATGCCGGTCAAGCCGTCGATAAACGCATCTTGCTCAAGCTGTTTGCGCTGCCAGATGTAACTCATATGATTGCGTACGCGAGCGCGAACGACCGCGGAGCGGAAAGGCTTTAACACATAATCCACCGCGCCCATGTCCAAGCCTTTGGTTTCATCGTCCGCCTCGCCCATGCCGGTTATGAACATAACGGGAATATGACAGGTGCGTTCGTCCTCGCGCAAGCGGCGCAACACTTCGTAGCCATCCATGCCCGGCATGATCACGTCCAACAGGATAAGGTCGGGCTGCGGCGTTGCTCTGGCGCAAATTATCGCCTGCTCGCCGTTTTTAGCGAGAAAGACTTCATAATCGGGAAGCAGCAGATCACTCAGCATCAGACGATTGAATTTTTCGTCATCCACAATCAAAATGCGTTGTCTGCCGTTCATAACGAGTCGTCCCGGTTGAGCGCGAAATCTTCACGTAAAGTCGCCAGCCTGCTTAAGGCAAGATCAAGGTCCAGTTCTTCGAAGGCGTCACGGATAGCCGCAAGCCCGGCTGCTGCCGGATGACCGGACATGCTGCGCTCCAGCTCGGCCAGTTGCACTGAAACACGAGCGTCGCCGCTCCGAATCATCGCCTCCATTTGCGCCAACACGTCAACACAAGCAGGCGCTATATTCTCTAACTCTTTAGCCGGTGTCTGCTCGGGAATATGAGCCAAAATGGCAGCCAACGCCGCTTGCAACTCTTCCCGTAAGGTTGCCGCTAAATGCTCCATCAGCCCTATGTTCGCCCATAGTTGCGAGGCGGCAAGCTGCAAACGCAAAGCACCGACATAACCGGATGCCGACTTGAGCGTATGAGCCATGCGCCTGAGATCGTCGTGGTCGCCGCTTTGTATCATCCTGTCCAGTTGCTCGGGTACGGCCCCATAGCAGGAATAAAAATTAATCAGCCTGTTGCGCATTTTATCCTCGTCGTGATCGGCAAATTGAAGCGCTTTATTAAGATCGAGCAGAACGACGTTACTGTCGGCATCGGCTTGCTCGGGTGGGTAAACATTATTAATCGCCGCTTCCGCCGTTAACCAGCGCTGAAGCAGCGTAGCCAACTGGCTTGAACTTACCGGCTTGGTAATATGGTCATTCATGCCTGCGGCCAAGCTTTTTTCCCGGTCTTCCATCATCGCATGGGCAGTCATCGCAATAATGGGTAAATGTTCGAAACGCGGATCGCTGCGGATTAAACGGGTGGCTTTCAACCCGTCCATGACCGGCATCTGAATATCCATCAAGACGATATCGTAAAGAGTATCGGTATTCAACCGGTCTATGCCCTCTTGACCGTTGAGCGCATAATCGACGTTCATATGCAGGGCTTGCAACATTTCGATGGCGACGTCCCGATTGAAGGCGTTGTCTTCCACCAACAATACCCGCCGTCCCCGAAACGATAAAGGCTCGGGCATTTTCGGCTTCAGGCCGATAGGTTCGGAAGCTGTCCGGCAGAATAAAGTCGCGATGGAATTAATCAATGTCGCCTCGGTAATCGGCTTCAGCAGAAAACCGTCCAATCCGACTTGTTGGGCCTGATGCGCCAAGTCCTCGCCGCAAAAGGTGGTGATCAACAACACTGCGGGAATTTTCGCCAAACGGCTATCGGATTTGATTTTTGCAGCGGTTTCTATGCCGTTCATATCCGGCATCCTCCAGTCCATCAATACCAGATCGAAAGGTTGCTCGGCTTGATCTTGAAGACAGACGCGCGCCAATGCTTCGCTGCCGGAAACGGCGCTCTCCACCACAAAACCTAAGGAGCCGAGCATGAAGCAAAGCATCTCACGCACAATCGCGCTGTCATCCACGACCAAAATACGCTTTCCCTGAAAATCAACGGGGTATGACGCCGGCATTTCCTCAAGCGAGGCCGGTTCCACTTTAAGGCAAACGCTAAAACGAAAAGTGCTGCCCTGCATCGGTGTACTTTCGACCGATATTTCCCCATTCATCATGCCCACCAACTGATGGCAAATGGCCAAACCCAGACCGGTTCCTCCGTATCGACGGGTAATCGAGCTGTCCGCTTGAACAAAAGGTTTGAACAAGCCCTGAATTTGCTCCTGGGTCATGCCTAAGCCGCTGTCGCGAATAGCGAACAGCAAGCGGCACTGCATATCGTCCATAAACTCGACCGAAATCGAAATTATAATTTCTCCGCACTCGGTAAATTTGACCGCATTGTTGGTCAGATTCAAAAGAATCTGACCTAAGCGCAAGGGATCGCCCAGCAGCCGCCGCGGCACATCCGGAGCAACCGAAAAGATGATTTCCAAGCCCTTTTCTTCCGCATTAAAGCCGACCAAATCGGCCAAATTATTCAGCAGATCGTCTAAAGAAAAAAGCGAGAACTCCAAATCCAACCGACTGGCTTCAATTTTGGAAAAATCCAGAATATCATTAATAATGCGTAGCAGCGATTGCGCCGCACTGTCGATTTTGGCCAGATAGCCCCGTTGCTTGGGGTTCAAATCGGTACATAAGGCCAAGCTGCTCATGCCGAGGATAGCGTTCATCGGAGTCCGGATTTCGTGACTCATGTTAGCGAGAAAATCCGATTTGGAGCGGTTCGCCGCCTCGGCCTTAGCCGCCACTTGTTGTAAATCTTTGGTTTGATCGTTAACAATTTCTTGTAAATGTTCCAGATGGTGAGCCAGTGCCTGTTCCGCTTCATCGCGCTTGTGCAGACTCAGATCAAGTTGCTTTAGCATCCGGTTAAATGCTTCAACTAAAACCCCCAATTCAGCAATGGCTTCTTTTTTTGCCGGCACCGTATAAGTTTCCGATTCGGTGACGTGATTAATAAATTTGGCGATGCGAATAATCGGGCGGGAAACGATCCGTTGCAGACGGAGCGACAATGACAGAGCGATCAGCAAGGCAATGCTGAACGCCAACAGGGTGAACAAGGCATAATTATGCAATTTTTTATAGATCGATTCAAAACTCCCGCGTATCAGCAAATAACCCAGCAATTCGTTATCCAAGCGCACCGCCTGAACTATTTGCACAAAATCATCGCCATTGATTAATAATTGCGGAGCATTGTTTAACGCTTCCGAAGGTAACAACACAGGCGTGTCATAAGAGGGTTTCCGATAACTCGCCAATAGGTTTTGCGATTTGCCGTAGAGACCGGCATACAGAATATCCGGATTGTGTTTTAACGCGCCCAGGGTTTTTTTGGTGGCGGAGTCATCCATGAAAGCCAGCGACGCCAAACTGTTTTCCGAAATAATATCCGCTTGAACCTGCAAATTGTTAATCAGGTTTTTTTCGACAAAAGCGATCTCGTAAAAAAATAAAATGCCGCTGAAAGCCAGTAACGCAATGCCGCTGCTGAATACCGTAATGAACATCAATTTAAATTTAATGGATCGATTAGGCAACATTAAGGCTTCCTTGACAGAGTAAGCAATTGCGAACTGATTTTTAATCCAGCCTCGACTGCCGCTGTATTATTGATGTAAAAATGCATTTTTTGATCTTCTTCAAATAGATAGATAATTCCACCTATCTTTGGAAAATCTTCCTGCACGCCGACCGACAAGATGGCGAGCTTATGGATTTTTTCCAAGAAACCGGTCGATACGGCTTGAGAAAAATAAATCAATTGGCAACCGTCCAATGGCGTTTGGGCGTTGATATTTTGGACTTCAATACTGGCTTCGCCTATCGTTTTATTGCTATAGGCTTGCCGTAACAGGTCGGCAAAATCGGCATTTTGATAAACACAATAATGAAAAACCGGAGTCGCCACCGGCCATTCGGCAAACTTGGTAAAATGATACAAATACGCAACCTTGACTTGTAGTTCCCTGGCCGACGCTTCTTCGGCAACGCCTACATTCCACGAACATAGCACAGCCAATACCACTAAAATTAAGTTACGACCTATCATTGCCACAGACTTAGTTGTTCAGTCTAAAAGAAAGCATACGCGGACGACTCGGACCGAAATGATTATCCGAACTCAAACCGGGGCGGTTATAAATCAAAGTTGTATTCCATACTAAAATAAAAACTTCGGCTTGCTCTTTGGGGGATAGTATTAATCACCGCATTACTGAACTCAGGCAGATAAACCTCATCATCCAATAAGTTATAAGTATAAAAATTCAACATAACCGGCAGCTTAATCGGGGCATATTTTTTCAAATCGGCGCTTAATTTTAACGTCATTAAATTAATAGGTTGTGCTGCCGGGTTAATATTCAACACAGTAGGATTAATAACATCGTTGCTGTGAGGGCTGCTGGAAAAATTATGGAATAGCCCCATCGACATGCCTAGATCGAAATTATAACTAAACCCCACTTTGCCTAACCAATCCGGCACCGTCGTCGTATACAGTTGACCGTTAAATTGATTGGTTTGATAAGTGAGAGACGAGGTGAATAACAGACGCTCATCGAATAACTTGGTTTTAGCTTCCAATTCCATCCCTTGAAAAGTCATTTGCTTACCATTAATGTTACTCGGCAGTGCGGCGGGCTTAACAAGCGCATTAGAAAGCGTTCCGATAATTAAATTCTCTTCCAAACTACGATAATAGGTGGCGGCAACCTGATAATTACGTTTTTGATAAAACACTTGCATGTCGAAGGTTTTGATGGTTTCCGGTTTAAGCTGCGGATTACCTTGAAATATGTTGGGAATATTAATGCCGGTTTCATTCACATAAGCGGCGCGATAAGCTTCGCCATACAACGCCTTGATTCCCCAGCCTTGCTGGTGATGATAAGTAATGCCGCCGCGAGGTACAAATTGCCAATCTATATGTCCTGCTTTAACCGCTTGCCCACCTACCGTCAGCTTTAAGCCTTGCCAAAGTTCATGATCGACTTGCGCATACAAGGTGTACCAATAATTTTCATAGTAGGGTATATCCTGTGATATTAACTTGCCGGTAAAATCTACGGTTTCTGAATGTCCCAGCATGATATTAGCCGTACCGCCGATTAAACCTTGCCATTTTTCGCCGGTAAAAAAATGTGTTGCTTCAACCAGGCTGGAATTCGCATCGGCAAAAGCTGGAAATCGATTGAGTGTCAGCTTGGCATTCATCTGGTTTAAAGTGGCGTTGAATTCAGTCCGCTGGTGTTCATCCCAAGCTTGGGTATAACCTAAATTAGTATAGATCCACTGATGTTCTGTCGGGTCCAGCGGCCAAAGGCTACCGAGCGTGTCTTGCCTGGACCTGACCCAAAAGCTGTCTAATTTAAAACCTTTATAATGCCCGGCAGCGACCACGGAAAGATTATCCTTGTTATAGTTTCCTTGTGAGTAAACTTGTTTATTATCGAAGCTTTTAAAATTCCAACCGTCGTCCTGAAAAGAGTTGGCGGCAATACTTAAATCTGCATCGTCTTTTTTCCAAAACAAGTGCCCTTCTCCGGCTCTCGTATCAAAAGAACCGCCTTTACCGGCAATACTGCCTTCAGTGCCTTCTTTTGACGGACGTTTAGGAATAACATTAATCACCCCTACATAAGCACCGGAACCGTATAATACGGAACCGGGATCGCGCACAATCTCGATCCGCTCGACCATGCTCACCGGAAAAGCCATTAAAAACGGCGACACCGTACCGCCGGTTTGGCCTTCGCGGACCGGGCGACCGTCGAATAGCAATAAAATATGCCGGCTAAAACCGCTGGAGAGATCGCCGCGCAAAGAAATAGTGTTTTGCGCGAAAGTCGGTGTGCCGGTAAAGTATAAACCGGTCGCCCGCTCCAAAATTTCAGTCAGATTATTGCCGCCAAAGCGGGTAATCTCGTCGCAGCTAATCACGTTCATCACAGCCGGAGCTTCGGCCATCGATTCTGTTTTTTTGGAAGCGGTGCGGACATCAAGATCCATTAAATCTTTGATATCCAAATTGAGTAAGGACTCGGTCGAGACTGACGCATCTTTACAAGCAGCTTGCAGCACAGGGCAAAATGGTGCAACGGCAAGAAAAAATAGAATTTTATTAATAATTTTCATATTAGAGTGGTATTTAAAAATATTATCCGCGAGCTTATTCAATTCGCCTGCCGACTAACCGACCTCGACAGCTCTAATATTTTTTATTTTTAAAATAAAATGATTGTGTCATAAGCCAAAAAATATCTAAGGATTGAGTTTGAACTGCCGTTCTTTACTAAGTCGTTGTTAAAATATCAATCAAGTAAGCCAACCCTTGCAGATA
>Ga0265327_10005121_pt1 | contig 11131 bp, 11 predicted proteins | sample 41621metaG_FD_202089 | JGI IMG/M metagenome (GOLD analysis project Ga0265327, IMG submission 202089) | Rhizosphere microbial communities from Carex aquatilis grown in University of Washington, Seatle, WA, United States - 4-16-21 metaG | ecosystem: Host-associated > Plants > Roots > Rhizosphere... | reverse complement strand
CAGTGCGGGACGCTCCTGCGTCCCGTACCGCTAGAGCGGTACTTCGGCATTCCCACGCCGGAGCGTGGGAACGATGTCGCTTTATTAACTCCAGATTCTATATTTACTGAGAACAAGAGAGACTGTAAAAGTGTTGCCCGACACTCCCTGCTTATTTCAGTGCTTCTATTTGCGCAATGGTTAATTTAGTAACTCTAGCAATGATCTCAACATCGAAATTTTCAGCCAGCATAATTCTTGCAACATCCATTGCCTTCGCTCTTTCGCCATCCATAAAAGCCGTATCCGTCACCGCTTTTGCTTCGTTATAGGACAAAACGCTTTTCAAATACGCATCGTATTGATCGCTACTCAAATGCGACACTTCGGCAATGTCAAAGCCTTTTTGAAAAATCGGCTCATTTAAAATCGCCGGAATATGGTCGAAATCTTCCAAATGTTTCAGAAAATACACCCACTTATCGAAATGGGTTGCCAGTTCATGTTCTTGTTGTTAAACAGCGGCATTTGCAAAAACTTGAAATGCAATTTGTTATAAAACACCTCGCCGTCTTGGTCTTTTAAACAGACATCGCGGCGAAATTTGCGTTCGTCTTCCTTTTCGTCGTATTTAAAATCCAGAATCGCAATGAAATACACCGGTAGTAAATAAAAATCCCATAGCCCTTTTTTGCCTTGGTCGCGAATCGGAAAAGTCGAATAAAACAGCGAACGGTCTTTGAAAAACTGCATTTTCGCTTTTTGCATTTCGACAATAAAACGCTCCCCGCTAAGGCTTTGGCAATAAATATCGAAAATGGATTTACGCTCGTCGAGGGTGTCGGACATGTTCTCCGGATTGTTAAAGCGCAGTTCCGCGATTTGATGGTGCGGCGGCAACAGTTGATTTAAAAAATCAATCAATAGGTCTTTGCTCGCTTCTTCACCAAACAGTTTTTTAAAGCCAAAATCCGTATACGGGTTAAAGTACTTGCTAATCATCGGGTTTCCTCGTTTTAAGGCCTTAAATTTAAAGCAGTAATTCTACCACCCGGACATAAAAAAACCGCCTCCGGTTTCCCAAGGGCGGTTCGTTTTAATCAATATATTTAACCGTCAAATGGTTAAACCCGAATCCATCAGCGTATTGAAGCTTGGGAGTGTCGGGCAACGAAAAGCTGTTGCCCGACCCGGCTAAACTTCAAAACCGCCAAATGGCGGCGCGTCCCTTTGACTGACTTGTTGGGCTAAATTGCAACCACTCAACTTAGACTAACGATATTATTTCACAGAAACTGCTTAAAATTCCAAGTTCGAGAAAAACGGGTTCAAGTGCCATTGTTGCCTTTGGCGGAAGCCAAATAATTCGATATTCTTTTTGGTAAGAATATCGAAAATGTTTTGAGAAAAAAACATCCAAATTGGCTGATTTTGCATTCAGTGGATCAAAATAATGAACTGATTCAGAAAAGGCCGAAAAATCTGGGTATTTTTTGTAAAACTCTAACATTAAGCATTCTACAAACTGACGAGGATTCTTGATAATTAAACAACAATCCGCTTCAAAATCGCCAAAAAGTCTAGGTGAATATGCCGATGCTAAACAATAAGCATAATAATTTGTTGACGATTGTCTGGTGTATTTAATATTACCTATTGGTTCAATGAGACCTTTTGACTCTCCTGTTTTTCCGCAGATGGCTTCAATTTTAGCTTCTGAAGGAAGCCCAAAAATTGATACTTCTAGTTCAGAATCTCTTATAGCTGAATTTAGAGAAGGGTCATCATAACAAGAAGCTGGCATGATGCGGACTAAGCCTGTATCCAAAGTGGAACGTAAATGTTCATATTTACCGAATTTTACAAGGAAGCTTCCCTCTTTCAAGTTCATAAGTTTGAAAGCTTGTTGAGCTTTTTGCAAACCAGGCCAATTGTGTTTTGGTATTTGAGAATCACTCAATTTATAGGCAAAAGGGGCAGGATACTCGTATTCCCTTAAAACGCATTCTTCCAAAACGTGAGTAAACAGTTCTGCCCAAAATCCTCCTCCTTCTGCTATCGGTTGAAGCCCTATTTTGAACATATCGTCTGCTTCGGTTAGGGCTGTAATATTGGCAAGTAAATCCTTAAATCTTTCAACCAACTCATCTTCATTAAGATGTTCAAGATAACGGCGAGTCCGGTATTGCATACGCCAGAACTCATGGCGACGCATTGTAGTGTTCGTTTTTGACTTTGATGTGTCATGAAGTGAGCCGCAACACTTTTTATATTTTTCTCCACTCCCACAAGGACAAGGCTCATTTCTTCTGGTTTCCATTGTTTTTTTTCCTAACCGAATACTAAAACCAAAAAATGACTACACGTACTAAAAGTTGATAAACGCAAAGGGAATCTAGCTTAGATCGCCCAACGTTAAGTAGACACCTAAGTAGGTATATATCAAATTTAAATACCCCGCCCATAAAGGTGTATAATATCGCCTTGATATACCGTTAGACTAGATTCTATAGCAATTATATTATTAATAGCAACCTTTTTATGACGAATACAAATACACCTTCTAAACTGTTGAACCAAGTACGTGACCGCATTCGCGTTAAGCACTACAGTATTCGTACGAAAACCCAATATGTGCAATGGATTAAGCGCTTTATTTTGTTTCATAACAAACGGCATCCGAAAGAGATGGGCGGGGCGGAGGTGGAGGCATTTTTTGTTTGCGCCGTTTTGCCACCCAAGCGGGACGGGGTTTGTAACCCATATGCGCCAACTTAAGAAAAAAACGGCGGATGGACGGGTTATTTAACCCGTCCACATGTTTAAGTGTTCAATGTAACCAATTGATAAAAATGTTAAACGTTAAGGTCGAGGCGAATGCCCCGACCGGCATTTGTTAGACAACCACCCTGTAGGGCGCACCTTGGAAGCGGAGGCGAGCACGGCGCACTCTACGTTTTGCCCCTCGCCCATTACGGCGGATTTTGTAAGGCCTGCCGCAACAGCGATACCTCACGCACCGTCACCGGCGGGGCCGAATTGCCCCAACTATTACGAATGAAGCTAAGCACTTCGGCGATTTGCGCATCGGAAAATTTTTCCGCAAACGCAGGCATTTCCTGAGGCTTCGGCCCTTCTTTTGTTTGCGCGGTTTTACCGCCTTCCAACAGCAAACGAATCATTGACGTCGGGTTTTCGGCAAGAACAGTCGAACTCGCGGCCAGCTTCGGCGATTTAGCCAATTCGCCCTCTCCGGTTTCTTTATGGCATTTTGCGCAAAATGAATGATATAGGCCTGCGCCGGGGCGTTCGATTTCGCCGGTCACCAGTGCCGATAATGCCATCTTAACGCTGGGCAAATGCGCCTTATATGAGGTTTTTCCGCCGTAAGCGGGCAGCGACTTTAAGTAGTGGGCAATCGCATTAAGATCGTCCCGATGCAAATACTGTGTGCTGTTTTCAACGACATCGCGCATGCTGCCGGATGCTGCTGTCCGGTCGCCGTGACCGGTCGCCAAAAATGCAACGATATCGGCTTCAGACCAGCGGCCTAATCCAGAAGCCGAATCCCCGGTCAGATTAGACGCAAACCAATTATCCAAAACATTTCCTGTTAAATACGAAGAAGACGCTTCGGTATAAGCTTTTTCTTGGAAAGCAAGGCCGCGAGGCGTATGGCAAGCGCCGCAATGGCCCAGAGACTGGACCAGGTAAGCGCCGCGATTCCATTGAGCGTCACGATCGTCGCGCGGTTTATACGGTTCGTGTGTGACGAAAACGGCATCCCAAAAAATCAGGCTCCAGCGTATGTTGAAAGGAAAAGGCAGTTGTGTTTCGGGCGGCTTGTAAGCGGAAGGTTTTACTTCGGTCATAAAATAAGCATACAGCGCCCGGATATCTTCGTCGGTAATCTTGGCGAAAGACGGATAAGGCATTGCCGGATAAAGGCGGTCGCCTTCCTTGTCGATGCCGTTCCTAACGGCGCGGCTGAAATCGGACAAGGTATAACGACCGATGCCATTGACCGGATCGGGCGTAATGTTCGCCGAGTAAATGATGCCGAAAGGGGAATTGAGCGCGACCCCGCCGGCAAACGGCGGAGCTTGCGGACCGGCGGTATGGCAGGCTACACAGTCCCCGGCTCTGGCTAAGTAAGCTCCCCGATTACTGTCGGTTCGGTCCATCGATTGCGCGCTGAGCGCATTGTTCGAAAAGGCCAGACAAAAGAAGGGAACGCAGAACACGATAAATCCGTTGATCGCTGTTTTAGGCTTATTATCCGGGTTGATCATAATCGTCTGCGTCCTCTGCGTTCCATTGTTTTCGACAGCCGAGCCGTTACAAAACCACGTTCAAAACCATGAGCTGCACGGCGGCACCAACACAACGGCAAAGATATTGAATATCACCGCAACAATAAAAATGAAGCTCGACAGAAGGCTTAATGTCAGTAAAAACCGGTTTCTATCCTCGCCGGCCCTGATGGCACGATCTTGCTCAAAATGTTTCCACGAAGTCCATGCGGCGACCCCGGACAGCAGAGCAAACGCTAAACAGGCGACGCTGATCAGCGCCAGTGTTCCGGGTAATCCTTTAAGAATCGGCGTCGACAAAGGCACTTGATGCGGATAACAGGCATAAGCGGCAAACGGTTCGCTCAATAAAAGCTGCGCTACCCAGGCGGCCGGAGCGCCGAATAAACCCAGCCATAGCGCTACCGTACCAGCCCGGTTGCGGCGAGAGGAGGGAGAATCACGGTTGAGGGAAAGGTTCATATACCGTCCTAATAAAGGTAGGGCGTGAGATACAAGGTGGTAAATACAAACAACCAAACCACATCGACGAAATGCCAGTACGCTCCGCCAATGGTCACGGCGGCGTAGCGTCTGTGATCGAAATAACCGAGCGCCAGCCAAAGCAACAGCGCGGCCAGGATGAGCAGACCGACCATGACATGCAGCAGATGAAAACCGGTAATGGTGAAATACAGCGATCCATACAGGTTTGAGCTCATATCGTAAGTCAGTTTGCGCCATTCATTCAGTTGGATAACGACGAAGCAAATGCCCAGAATAAGCGCCAACGCCAGTGATGCAAGACTCCAACGCGGCTTTCTATGTTGAATGCAGCGTTCGCAGGCCCAAACGAATACGCTGCTGGCGAGTAAGATTAAAGTATTCACGGCCGGTATCGTCAAAACAGGCAAAGCCTCAGGCGGCCAGGGCTGTTCCGATTGAGAAGCCAAGTAAAAATAAGTAAACAACAGGTAGGCGAACAAGGAACCTTCGGTGGCGATTAATGCCCATATGCCCCACCAACCGCCGGCATGTTTGCCCGCGCTGCCTACCGGCAAGGCTTGATTCAGTTGCATGGTTTCAGCCATGAGCGACGCCTTTATCATATTCGGCCTCAGCCACGCGCTGAACCGGAGATTTGCTCGGCCACAACCATGCTATCAGCGACACACTGCAAGCCAAAGCCATTAGCAGCGTAAAATCCCGCGAATGGAGTAACAAGCCGACAAAAACCAACGCACTGAACAACCCGAGAAAGAATGGAGCATAAGAATCTTCCGGCATTTTCAGGATAATGTCCGGTAGCGCATCCAGCGGCGTGGTGCCGATGGTTTCCCGGCCTTCCGTTAATAAGTAACCTTGATCCAGACTGGAACGGCTTGTGTCTTTGTAAAGTCCGGAATTAATAGAGCGATGCATGGACTCGCTATCGTTCCCACGCTCCGGCGTACCCTCTGGGGCATAAATGGGAATGCAGTGAGGGACGCTCCTGCGTCCCGTACCGCCGGAGCGGTACTTCGGCATTCCCACGCCGGAGCGTGGGAACGATGGCGCTGACTCTATATTAAGCCTATCCTCCCATAACGGATGGCGGCTCGCGATGAATGGAATGACGGCGAAGTTATAAGCGGGAGGCGGCGACGGCACGGCCCATTCCAGTGTCGGCGCATCCCAAGGATTTGCCGTAGCCAAAGCGCCGCGTTTTAAACTGACCAGGATGTTGACCGTAAACAGCAAAATACCGGCCGCAAAAATAAACGATCCGACCGAAGTGACCATATTGACCGTACCCCAGCCCATGTGCGGCGCATAGGTATAGATACGGCGCGGCATGCCCAACAGACCGGCCACATGCATCGGGAAAAAGCCCGCATTAAAGCCGATAAACATGACCCAGAAACTCCATTTGCCCAGCGTTTCGTTCATCATGCGGCCGAAGAATTTGGGAAACCAATAATAAATGCCGCCGACCACCGGAAACACATTGATGCCCAGCAACACATAATGCAAATGCGCGACCACGAAGTAGGTTTCATTGAGCTGCAAGTCCAGCGGCACGGCCGCCACCATGACCCCGGAAAAGCCGCCGATCACAAACAGAATGACAAAACCGGCGAAAAACAGGAAGGCTGTAGTGAACACCGGGCGGCCCAGCCAAATAGTGGCTATCCAGGCAAACACAGCGACGCCGCTGGGGATGGAAATGACCATGCTGGTCGCGCCGAAAAACGACAGCGCCAGCGTCGGCAAGCCGGTAGCGAACATGTGATGTATCCATACGCCAAAGCCGAGCAGCATGGTCGCCATGGTTGACAGCGCAACGGCCGAATAGCCGACTAAGGGGCGTCGGCAAAAAGTAGGCAGCGCGTCGGACACGATGCCCATCGCCGGAAGTACGACCGCATAAACCCACGGATGCCCGAACATCCAAAATAAATGCTGCCAAAGCAGCGGTTTACCGCCGTTTAACACATCGAAAAAATGCGTCCCCGCTTGCCGGTCCAGCCACAATAAAAAAAACGCCAGACTGACCGAAGGCACCGCAAACACATTGGCGACGGCGGCGGTTAAAGTGCCCCAAACCAGAATCGGCACCCGGCCGATCGACATGCCCGGAGCGCGCATCCGAAATAAGGTGACAATGAAGTTGATAGCCCCGACGGTGGTGGAAATCCCCAGTAACACCATGCCGAGCGCGTACACGTCGATGTTGGGGCCAGTGTTGTATTCCGGTCCGGCAAACGGTACGTAATTAAACCAACCGGCGTTCGGCGCTTGTCCGAGCGGAAAGCTTGCGTATAAAAAAATCCCGGCAAACAGGAAAAGCCAATAAGAAAGCGCATTCAGACGCGGAAACGCCATATCCCGCGACCCCAACATCAGCGGCCATAAGTAGTTGGAAAAGCCCGACAATATCGGCAGCGAATACAAAAAAATCATGGTAATGCCGTGCATCGTGAACAGCTGGTTGTACTGTTCCGGCGTCAATAGGCTTTGCTCGGGACTTGCCAATTGCACGCGCATGATCAACGCTTCGACGCCGCCCATCAGTAAAAAAATAAAGGCCGTAAGCAAATAACGGATGCCGATGATTTTATGATCAACCGTAGACAACCAACCGCGCCATCCTGGAGCCGATTCCCAGTGTTCGCTCAGACGCATTTCGGCTGCCGAGCCGATGGGGGCGGAGCCGATATCGGGTACGCGGGTGAGCTGTATTTCAGCGGCATCGGTCATAGGCATTCCTTAGTTGAGCGTCGATAAAAATGCCGACAGCGCGTCGATTTCCGCCGCCGTTAACACCATGCTGGGCATACGCGCACCCGGTTTGAGTTGCTGGGCATGACTAATCCATTGCCGCAAATGCTCGGGCGTATTGGTAAGCAATCCGGCGGCGAGCAAGCGCCGCGAATTTAAATGGGTCAAATCGGGCCCATGCGCGCCAACCGCTTCGCTGCCTCGAACGGCATGGCAAGCGGCGCATTGCTCCAGAAACACTTTTTGTCCGGCATTAACATCGGCGGCTAAAGCCGTTGTGCTTGTTTTAAGCTGGGCGTCCCGCCATTTTTTGAATTCATCGGCATTTTGCGCGACCACTTCCAGTCCCATATGAGCATGTTGCACTCCGCAAAATTGCGTGCATTGTCCAAAATAGACGCCTTCGACATCGGCTTGAAGCCATTGTTGATTTATCAAGCCCGGAATCGTTTGCGTTTTTCCGGCCAACATCGGCACCCAAAAAGCGTGAATAACATCGGCGCTTTTCAATTTAATCAGAACCGGCTGCCCGACCGGAATATGAATTTCGTTGGCGGTTACGAAGCGGCGCGCAGGATCATTGTCTTCATACTCGACTTTCCACCACCAATCGTATCCGGTGACCGTCAGCGTCAGCGCCGGAGCGCGCGTTGGTTTTGAAACCGCATTCAGCGTAATCAATGCGTAAATAGCCAATGCCAACAAAATGCAGGTGGAGACTCCGGTTCCGATATAAATCCATAACATGCCTTGTTGTTCAGCACCGATTGAAAGGGAATTTTCAGCAAGACGTTCTCGGAGAACGGCCCGGATCAAAAGCAGCGCGATGATGATAAAAATTGCAAGCAAAAGCGCGACAAACACCCAACCCAAGTACATCGTAGGCGTTGAGGCCGGGCCATAACTATGTAAAAAATAGTTAAGCGGAGCAATTTGTTCTCCCGCTATCGGCGGAACCGGTATAGCCCCGATAATATAATTGTTTGAGATGCCATTGCTAAATTCGGATTTGGAAGCGTTCATGGGTTTGGCATCATCCTATCCAAAAGGTTATCGGGCGGCTTGCTTGTGGGTTATTTTAGCGATGTGCGTTCCTTGGAAACGGGCGATTTTTAATTCATTCTCCGAAGGCGGGCGGCTGTTATCGGCCCCGGCAAGCGCGCCCGCTCCATAGGGCGAGCCGCCGGTGATCTCGTTCATATTCAGAATCTCCAGGCAAGAGTAGGGCACTCCCACAATGATCATGCCGTGATGCAGCAAGGTCGAATGAAACGAAGTAATCGTGGTTTCCTGGCCGCCGTGTTGCGTGGCTGTGGAGGTGAATACGCCGGCGACTTTGCCGATTAAACTGCCGTTCACCCACAAGCGGCCGGTTCGGTCGAGAAAATTGCGCATCTGCGCACACATATTGCCGAAGCGGGTCGGGGTGCCGAAGATGATGGCGTCGTAGTCAGCCAATTCGTCCACCTCCGCGATCGGAGCCGCCTGATCAAGCTTGGCCCCGGCCTTTCGCGCCGCGTCTTCCGGTACCAGATCGGGTACGCGCTTGATAGTCACTTCAGTGCCTTCGACGCTACGCGCGCCTTCAGCGACTGCATTGGCCATAGCTTCAACGTGTCCGTACATGCTGTAGTAAAGAACGAGAACTTTTGCCATGCTGTATCTCCTCATTGAGTGGATTTTGCAGTCGCTTAGACTAAAGCCGAGCTGGGTCTTGCAGCGCTATCATTGTGCTGTAGGCCACGGAAAAATTTATAACAGGCAATTTTGAGGTTTTAAAATCCCCAGCGGGAAGCGTGGAACAGAAAAATTTGGTTTTGTTCGGCTTTCATTCGCCGTTTATACCGGTAAAAAGCTCGAAGTCCCAGGTAATGTAAGCGCTTGCTATGGCCCGAATGCATCGGTGTTCTGTAACTTTGAAGCCTAATGTTGTCGTAGAGCTTGAATGCTTGCTTAGTCAATTCTGCGGATGTCATCACGTTAAGTTCCGGTGCGTAAGCCTTAAGTTGAACACAGTTCCAGTGGGCATAGGCTAAGTTAAACGATTAAATAGGGGTATATCGCAAAACACCTAGATAGTGAAAAATCGTTCCGGGCGTTTAACTTTGCTGCATTTCATTGCGCTAGGCCTATTGTCTATCTGCTGTTTTTAGCCTGACGATAAAACGCCGATAGTCGTCTTCTGTCAGCGCGTCGTTTACTATAAGCAAAGACTGCCTGCGCGCATCGTGCTTAACATGTAAAAAGATCGCGACTACGCTGATGACGGTTGAATTCAGGATCTGCACCGATTTAAATTCATCGCCGTCGGCTATTTCCCAGCCGGATGTTTCAGTATGCTTGACGCTGTAGTGTTGGGTTTTTAAGCGCCCGATCGCAAACCAAAGATGCAGGCAAATGCCTATCGACAGGGCTAATTTAACGGCAAGCGGTAAAGCGTTGGCGATGCTTGAGCTTAAGGCAAGCAGATGGATTACCACAAGAAAGCGCTTTAACTGCGTGGAGGGCTTAAGCTCCAGCAACAGTGGGGGTTCGGGTTTTTTGGACAAGTTGGAGCCGCTCCGTATTTTATTTTTAGCCGGTAATAGGCTATCACTCAGGTTTTTTGTCTTGAACAAACAGCGATATAATCAGCGCACTTTAAAATCCACGCTTATTTTTTATCGATGAACTCTAACTGGAAAAATTTTCTGCTGGCCGAACACGCCCTATTCGACAACGATGACGACGTTGTTTTTTTACCTTCCGGGCAGGAGGCTGACCAACGCATTTACCCCGTTGCGCATTTGGGGGCGTTAACCGTAGCGGGAAGCGATGCGGCTAAATTTTTACAGGGACAAATGACCTGCAATATTAACGACGTCACCGATATAAAAAGCAGTCTGGGCGCCATGTGCAATCCTAAGGGCCGGGTGATCGCCACTTTTTTATTGGTTAAAAACGCCGACGCCTTCTTGATGATTTTGCCCAAGGAATTACTGGAACCGGTCAAGAAAAAATTACAGATGTATGTGTTGCGGGCGAATGTGAGTTTAACAGACAGTTCGGATTGCTTATGTTTAATTGGCTTAAGCTATGGCGCATCCGGCGAAACGTCTGAACAGAGTTTCGCCACGCGTCGGCAGGAAACTATTGCGGTTGATTTTCAGGGGCGTTGTTTGATTATTGCCGATGCCGATAAGGCTCAGGCGTTTTGGTCGGAACAGCTTAAGTTAGGCTTTCAGCCTGACAATTCGGCGCAATGGCGTTATCTCGACATTGTTTCAGGTATTCCCTGGCTGACTGCGCAAACATCGGAAGAGTTCATTCCGCAAATGCTTAATCTGGATAAATTGGGCGGGATCAGCTTCAACAAAGGCTGTTACACCGGTCAGGAAGTTGTTGCCCGAACGCATTATCTGGGCAAGGCGAAAAGGGAAATGTTTGTTGCGGAAGGCAAGGGCTTGACGCCTCCCGAAGCTAATTCAAACATCATTGATGACAGCTCCGGTACAGCGCAAACTATAGGTAAAGTGCTGTGCGCGGCAAGCGGGCAAGAGGGTTGTAAAATGCTGGTCATTCTGCAAGTTGCCGATACCCCTGCTTATCGTCTTAAGCTG
>Ga0265327_10005120_pt1 | contig 11131 bp, 9 predicted proteins | sample 41621metaG_FD_202089 | JGI IMG/M metagenome (GOLD analysis project Ga0265327, IMG submission 202089) | Rhizosphere microbial communities from Carex aquatilis grown in University of Washington, Seatle, WA, United States - 4-16-21 metaG | ecosystem: Host-associated > Plants > Roots > Rhizosphere >... | reverse complement strand
CGGCGAAGGACGGCGGCGATCCCGCCGCGGCCTAAGGTCGGCGCCACCCGCGGACCATTTGACGGCCGACCCCGGCATTGGGCCGGGGCCGGAGCCCGAAGACGACGACCTCCGCTGCCGGTCGGGGTGTCCGCGGCCGGGCGCCTGAATCTCAAAACGGGTTCGTCGGCCGGCCGATTTCGCGCCGGGCGAGTGACAGGCTGATCTTGCTCTTCCCGGGCGGCTTGATCGCGGTGGCGTCCTGCTCGAAGTCGTCGCCCTGTTCGTAGCCGACGTCCATCTTCTCGATCTTGTCCAAACGGCTCACGACCTCGGCCGGCAGTTTCTTGCGCTCGTCCTCGGTGCTGATCGGGCCCTTGAAGGTGACTTCGCCCTTGGGGTTCTTGACAGTGAGTTCGCGCTTGCCGTCGCCGGCGGTCACCTCGACGGAACCGGCCTCGTCCGAGAAAACGAAGTTTCCATCCGCCAGGCTCAGAATGGTCGAACCCTTGTCCCCGTGGTGCCTGAAGAAATGCACGGGCGGACCGGCGAACCAGTTCTGGTGCTCCCGGCCGATCATTCGCATCACGTTGCCCACGTCATCGCGGCCCAGGCCGGGCAGGTTGCCCAACGACCGCAGCTCCGGCATTTCGCCGTCATTGAGTTCCCGGTTGAAATGCTCGGGGCCGGCCGCAATTCGGGGCAGGTCGCGTTTGCCGAGCTTGACCTTCAAGACCTGCTGCTTGCCCCCGCGATAAATCGTCAGCGCCACCTCGTCGCCCTCCTTGTGCGAGCGCACCAGGACGCTGAGCTGGCGCGAATCGATCAGGATCTGGTCGTCCAGCTTCATCAGGATGTCGTGCACCTTCAGCGCGGTCGACGCCGGGCTGTCCCCGGCGACGTGAACGACCACCAGGCCGGTGTCGGTGGGCAGGTCAAGCTGCGCGGCCAGCGCCGGGCCGGTCGGCGCGGTTTCGACGCCGAGGAACGTCACCGGGACCTTCTCGACGCGGCCTTCATCCTTCTCGATGCGGATGACGCCGTGGCCCGACGGGGCATCGTCGTTTTTGACGACGACGATTTTCTTTTCCTCATGGCCGGAGGCGAGCACCGCCGCCAGGGTGAGGCCGGGAATGAGCAAACCGAGGATCTTGGATTTCATGGGTAATTGGGGGGAATGGATGGTTCAATGGAAACTGGCGGGAAGGACACGGATTTCATCGCGCGGAACGCTCCATTTCAGCGAGGCGTTCGTGGCGGGGTTCTTCCAGGTGTAGGTGTCGACATACCGGTAGCGCACCCGGCGAACCGGCGTCTGCCCGCTGAGGTAGACATCGTCGTCCTCCTTCAGGTCGTATAGAACGCTCGCGGCAGCGACGGGGCGATAGTGGCTTTCGGACACCGGCCCAGTGTCCGGAGCGACCGGGTGCGCGGCGGACGCTGCAGTCGGGACCGTTGCCTGCGCGAGCACGGGCTCAGCGGGCGGCGAGGCGGGCGTCCGCCAAAAGGTGGTGGCGGCCACCAACGCGAGGATCGCGGCCGAGGCGAGGAGCCACACCTGCCAGGTGCGCGCAAGCGGAGTGGCGGCGGCGCGTCCGGGGGGCGCCGTCCGCGCGCTCGCGGCCAGGGTCGCCTCGAGGCGGGCCTGCAGGGCCGCCGAGGGCCGCCGCGGGCGCAGGTTCAACAGCTCGTTCTCGAGGTCTTGGAGGGTTTCATCCATGGCAAAGAGGCTCTAGTTCCTTCCGCAGCGCCGCCAGGGCATAGCGGTATCGCGAGGCCGCGGTATTGGGCGGGATCCCAAGCAACGCGCCGATCTGATCAAAAGTGAATTCCTGCCAGATCTTGAGGACCAGAACCTCCCGCTGCTCTGTCGGCAGGCGCCGCAGCGCCGCTTCGATTTCCAGGCGCCGCTCGTCGCCGTCGCCCGGAAGCGCCTCGAAACAGCCGTCACGGTCGTCGAGTCCGCCGTTCGCGAACTCCTCGCGCGCCGCCCGCCGGTCCTCGCGTCGCGCCAAGTCGAGCGCGGCCCGCCGCACCGAGGTGATAAGCAGGGCCTGCGGGTCGCCCGGCAGGCCCCGCTGGTGCCGCCAATAACGCACAAAGGCTTCCTGGACGACATCCTCGGCGTCCGCCAGCGACCGGGTCCATTGTCGGGCACAAAGCAGAAGCTTCGGGCCGTAGGCGGCGAACCAGTCTTTCCATGGCTTTGTTTCATGCGCTGCCTCCATCGGGGCGATTGTTGGATTCTTCCTGAAGAGCGTCACGGGACAGCGGATTCGTCTAGGGGCAATCAACGAAGTTTAGCCACGGATGCCACGGATGAACACGGATATTCTGGCGCAAGATCATGGGTCAATCGACCCTGGAGGGCGGCCGATGGACACGCTGGCCAAAGCGGACACTACGGTCCCCGCTTTCCCGACCCGAAGTGTCTGGTCCCGACAAAAAAAGAAGGCCGGGGGTTCGCCCCGGCCTCCTCGAGCCAATTTGCTTTCGGCTTAAACGATGTTGTCAGTTCAGTCGCTTAACGCGGTTGGTATCCGTGGCAGCGATGACAAGGATGACCACCGCTGCGCCATAGCTGACGATCCGCCCGAGAAGGGGCAGGAAGTCGGCGTGGATTTGAGTCAGGCCAAGAAGTCCGAGGCTCAGAATGCCCGTGGAGATCAAGACCGACTTGGTTATGGTGTTGGTGTTCATGGTGAAAGTGTTCATGGTCGATATGCTTTTTGCTTCACCGGGAGTATACGGCATTTTTTGTGATAGCCAAAATACTTAATATCTATAGGTATCATAGGAAGTACCTATGGAAATTTATCAACTTCGCTATTTCATTACGGTGTCGGAAGAAGGGAGTTTCACCAAAGCGGCATCTCGGTTGCACATCTCCCAGCCTTCCTTGAGCCAGCAAGTCATGAACCTGGAGGAAGAGCTCTCCCAGAAGCTGTTTCACCGGCTGGGCCGGCGTGTGACCCTCACCGATCCAGGCCATATCTTGTTGCAAAGAGCTCGCGATATCATCGCCGAGGCAGACGAAACGATCCGAGAGCTAAAGGAAGACCCCGGCATGGGCTACCGGGTCTCGGTCGCCGCGATCCCGACAGTGGCCCACTTCTTCCTTCCGGCCGTCCTGGCCTATTGCCGGTCCAACGAAGTCAGGATCAAGCTCCGCAGCCACGAGGACTTCCGGGCCGGGGTGATCTACGGGATTCTCGAGGGCGAGGTCGATTGGGGACTCGTGGCCGTGCCGGTGAACGATCACCGCCTCAAATCCTTTCCCTTGTTCACCGAGCCGCTCCTGCTGGCGGTGGGGTCCGATCATCCCCTCGCCCGGGCCGAACACGTGTCCTTTGACGACTTGCGCGACCAGAATTTCATCATGCTGGGCAGTGGCTCCTCGCTCTCCGCGCAGATCATCCGGCGGTTCAGCGGCGCCTTTGACTTCACCCCAAACATCACCCATCGCTGCACCCAACTGGCGACCCTGAAGTCGCTAACGGCAATGGGCCTGGGAGTGAGCATCCTGCCGCGGAGCGCCCGCAACGCCTCGGATCCGGCCGGACTGGTGTACCGGCGCCTGGCCGGCCCGCCGTTGACACGGGAAATCGCCCTGGTGCGCCACCATCGCCGCCACCTGAGCAAGGGCGCACAACTGTTCGCGGACGCGGCTCGCGCGGTGGTCGGCCCGATGCCCAACGTCACCCTGATCGCCCCGCCCCCGGTCCCGGCCGGCGAGGCCGCTCCCGGCCCGGTCGAACCGCCCGCCCCCTGAGTTCGCGCCGGGCGAGGTGGTCACCGCGACGTCCCGCCTACTACCAGTCCGGGTCGCCGCAGCGGTGGTTGCGGGAACGCGATAAATGTGAATCGTGGACCGCTTATGTCGGCCCCACGCCCACTTTCGAACGCCACCGAACGCCTCGTGTTGTACACCCTGGCGGCGGTGCAGTTCACCCACATCATGGACTTCATGATCATGATGCCGCTGGGGCCGCAATTCATGCGGGCGTTTGGCATCACGCCGACGCAGTTCGGATTTCTGGTCGGCATCTATTCGGTGAGTGCCGGGGCGATGGGCTTTCTGGCCGGCTTCGTGATGGACAAGTTTGACCGCAAGCGCGCGCTGCTGGCGCTCTACGGCGGCTTCGTGCTGGGAACACTTTGCTGCGCGCTCGCCACCAACTATTTCACGTTGCTCCTGGCCCGCGCCGTCGCGGGTGGCTTCGGCGGCGTCTCCGCGTCGGTGGTGCTGGCAATCGTCGGTGACATCTTCCCGTTCGGACGCCGCGGCCAGGCGATGGGTGTCATCATGACCGCCTTCTCGATGGCCTCGATCCTGGGCGTGCCGGTCGGCCTCGAGTTCGCCAACTGGTTCGACTGGCATGTCCCGTTCCTGCTGCTGGCCGGGCTCGGCACGGCGATCGTCGCCTGCGCCTGGTTCACCCTGCCCTCGTTGCCGCCGCACGGTCACGCGACCGCGCACGACGCGTGGGACCAGATGCGGACGATCCTCACCCACCCGAACCACCATCGCGCTTTCGCCCTGATGGCGACCCTGACCGCGGCCGGCGCCTTGATCTACCCTTTCCTTGCCCCGTCGATGGTCACCAACGCCGGGATGCCCCAGGCGAGCCTCAAGTACATCTATATCTTCGGCGGAGCCGCGACCCTGATCTCGTCGCCGTACGTCGGCCGGATGGCCGACCGGATCGGCAAGCTCAAGGTGTTCACCTGGATGATTCTCCTCTCCGTCGTCCCCACCCTGGCCATCGCGAATCTCACGCCGGTCCCGGTCTGGGTCATTCTGCTCATCACCACCAGCTACATGGTCTTCACCTCGGGGCGCTACGTTCCCGCGATGGCGTTGATCACCGCGAGCGTCGAGCCGCGGTACCGCGGCGGATTCATGAGTGTCAACTCGGCGGTGCAGCAGATCGCGGCCGGGGGCGCAACCTTCATGGTGGCGCTGCTCGTCAGCAATGACGCGAACGGCCGGCTGGTCGGCTTCGGCCGCGCGGGCTGGCTTTCGTTTGCCATCATCCTCGGATCGGTGCTGATCGTGCGGCACCTGCGCGTCGTCGCGGACACTCCCGCCGCCGCAGCGCCCGTGGTCGAGCCGGTTGTCGAGGCGGCCGGTTGACATCCAACGTTGCGCCGGCCCGTCCCCGGTCCTGTACTCCGGCCATGCCGGTCGAGCATCCCATTCCCGCCCCGTCCGCCGCGCCGGGCCCCGCCCGGCGCCGGCCGGAGCTGCTCGCGCCCGCCGGGGACTGGGAGTGTGCGCGCGCCGCGATCGAAAACGGCGCCGACGCCATCTACTTCGGGCTCGAGCGCTTCAACGCGCGCATGCGGGCCCGCAACTTCACGGCCGCCGACCTGCCGCGCCTCATGGAATTCCTCCACCGCCGCGGCGCGCGCGGCTACGTGACGTTCAACACGCTGGTCTTCGCCGACGAACTCGCCGACGCCGAGGACTACCTCCGCAGCATCATCGCGGCCGGCGTCGATGCCGCCATCGTCCAGGACATCGGGATCTGCCGGCTGATCCGGGCACTCTCACCCGATTTTCCGATCCACTGCTCCACGCAAATGACGATCACGAGCGCGGCCGGCGTGGAATTCGCCCGCGAACTCGGCGCCCAACTCGTCGTGCTGGCCCGCGAGAACTCCCTCAAGGAGATCGCCGCGATCCAGGCGGCGCAGGAGTCGCCCGCAGAGAGTTCAGGGTTGAGGGTGAAGAGCTCCGTTCCGGACCTCCCCGCGAGCGCCGCGACCGGCGCTCAACCCTCAACTCTCATCCCTCAACTTCGGCCCATCGCACTCGAGGTCTTCGTGCACGGCGCGCTCTGTGTGGCCTATTCGGGCCAATGCCTCACCAGCGAGTCCCTGGGCGGCCGTTCGGCCAACCGCGGCGAATGCGCCCAGGCCTGCCGCCTGCCCTACGAACTCGTCTCCGACGGCCGCACGGTCGAACTCGGCGACCGCCGCTACCTGCTCAGCCCGCAGGACCTCGCGGGCCTGGAGGTGCTGCCCGACCTCGTGCGCAGCGGCGTGGCGTCGCTCAAGATCGAGGGACGCCTCAAGAGCGCCGAATACGTCGCCAACATCACCCGTGTCTACCGCCGGGCGCTGGATGAGGTGATGGCGAAGGTGGAGGGCGGGTGCCCTCATCCGCCAGTCTCGCGGGGCGAGGGCACCCCGGCCCCATTCGATGCATCCGCCGCCCGCTACGACCTCGAGATGGGATTCTCGCGCGGACTTTACACCGGCTGGTTCCGCGGGGTGAACAATCAGGAACTGGCGCACGCCCGCTTCGGCACCAAGCGCGGCGTCTACCTGGGCCAGGTCACCCGCGTGGGTGGCGACCATGTTTCACTCAAGCTGGTCGCGGCCCTCAAACCGGGTGACGGTCTGGTTTTCGACGCGGGGCGGCCCGACGAGAAGGAGGAGGGCGGCCGGGTCTACCAGGTGCAGGCGCGCGGCGACGAGGCCCTTCTGCATTTCGGCGACGGCGACATCAATTTCAACCGGATCCAGGTCGGCAACCGCGTCTGGAAAACCAACGACCCGGAGCTCGACCGGCGCCTGCGCCAGTCGTTCGAGGGCGACCAGATCCGCTTCCGCCGGCCGCTCGACCTCGCGGTGCACGGGCACGCGGGCGCGCCCCTCACCCTGGTCGCCCGCGACGGCGATGGCCATGTGGTGCAGGAGGACTCCACCGGGCCGCTCGCGCGCGCGGAAAGGCAGCCGCTCACGAGCGAGCGCCTGCGCGACCAACTCGGCCGGCTGGGCGGCACGCCCTTTGAACTGGGCCGGCTGGACAACCAGCTCGAAGGCGACGTCATTCTGCCAGTCAGCGAGCTCAACGACCTTCGCCGCCGCACGGTCGCGGCGCTCGATGCGCTGCGGGCCGCGCCGAAGCGGTGGCAACTGAACGACCGGAAGGCTGTGCTCGAGACCGGCCTTTCCGACGCGACCGCGGCGAGCGAGCAATCCGGTGGAGAGCGGACGCCCTCGTCCACCGAGGTTGAAACGTTGTCGGCAGCCGCTCTTCGCGGGTTGGGGGCGCCCCGTCTCCAACCGATCGACCCGCCCCCGCCCGGCACGACAAACCCCGCCGAACCCGAGCTCATCGTCGTCATCCGGCACCTCGCCCAGCTCGAGGCCGCCTGGGCCGCCGGCGGGCGGACAATCTACTGCGAGTTCGAGGATCCGAAGAAATATCGCGAGGCCGTCAAAATCTTCCGCCATCTCCAGTCGACGGAACCCGCCTCGGCCACGGGCTCCCCTCCGGCGGTTCCGGCGCCTCAACTCTCAACCCGCAACCCGCAGCTTTCATCTTCCCTTTGGGTCGCGGCTCCGCGCATCTTCAAGCCGGGCGAGGAGTGGATCATCCAGCAGGTGCTCTCCTGCGAGGCCGACGGCTACCTCGTCCGCAATTTCGATCATCTCCGCTGTTTCGCAGGCCGCCGCCGGCGCGGCGATTTTTCGCTCAATGTGGCCAACCGCTGGACGGCCGACTATTTCATCCGCCACTTTGGGCTGGAGCGGGTGACCGCCTCCTACGATCTCAACGTCGCCCAGCTCGAGGCGCTCCTGCGCAGCGCGCCGCCGGCCTGGTTCGACATCACGCTGCACCAGCACATGCCGATGTTTCACATGGAGCATTGCGTGTTCTGCGCGTTCCTCTCGGAGGGCACCGACTACCGCAACTGCGGCCGGCCCTGCGACCGCCACGACGTGCGCCTGCGCGACCGCGTCGGCGCCGAGCACCCGCTGAAGGCCGACGCCGGCTGCCGCAACACCGTCTACAACAGCCGCGCCCAGACCGGCGCCGAATACGCTTCGCGAATGGTGGCGCTGGGCGCCCGGTCGTTCCGCATCGAGTTTCTCAACGAGGACGCCGACGAATTGCAGCGCATCGTCGGCCGTTACCGGCAACTGCTCGCGGGCGGGATTTCGGGGGCCGACCTGTGGCGGGAATTCAAGTTGATCAACCAGCTTGGCGTCACCCGCGGCCAGCTCGAGGCGGCCCCCCAGGTGATCCGCCGCAAGTCCTGAATCCGGGCGCGGCCTCGCCGGCACCGGATCATTTCATTCGTGGCGACATGCTTCCAGCGGTCCCGCGAGGCGGCCGCCGACGGAGGTTTCCGGAATGTCTCCAAATTTTGTCGCCACGCGCCCGCCCACGCCGCTACCTTGCGGCGCCTAACATGGAGCCCACCATTTTGAGCAAACCCGCCACCCCGAAGCCCATCCCCCCCGCGCCGCCGGCGGCCCGGCCGGCCGACCTGGAGATCAAGGATGCCGCGATTATTTTCGACCCGATCTGGGCCGACCTCGAGGCGGACTTCGGCCGCGACCAGCTGCGGTTCCCGAAGGAACTCATCCTGCTCGGCGGCGCGCCGGGCGCCGGCAAGGGCACGAACACGAGCTTCATTTCCAAGACCCGCGGGCTGACGTGCTCGCCGATCGTGATGAGCTCGCTGCTCGACACGCCGGAAATGAAGCGCATCAAGGACGCCGGCCACATGATCGGCGACCGCGAGGTGCTGTCGGTCCTCCTGCGCCAGTTGCTCAAGCCGGAATACCGCGACGGCGTCATCCTCGACGGCTTTCCGCGCACGAAGGTGCAGGTCGAGTGCCTGAAGATGCTCTACGAGCATATGATCCAGCTCTGGCGGGATTTCCATGGCACGCCGCAGGGCATCCATTTCCGCCAGCCGATCGTCCACATCGTGGTGCTGTTCGTCGACGAGAACGAAAGCATCGCCCGGCAGCGCAAGCGCGGCTTTGAGGTCAAGGCCCACAACGAAAAGGTGCGCGTGACCGGACGCGGCGAGCTGCTGGAGGAACGGGCCACCGACTTCGACGAGGAGCTGGCCGCCCGGCGTTACCGGGTCTTCAAGGAACAGACCTGGGAGGCTCTGCTTTCGCTGAAGGACATCTTTCACTACCACCTCATTAATGCGCAGGGCCCCATCTCGGAGGTGGAGGAAAACATCCTCAAGGAGCTCGATTATCAAAGCTCGCTCGAGCTCGACCCGCGCACCTACGACCGTCTGCGGGTGCTGCCGCTCGCCAGCGAAATTGTCGTCCACGCCCGCCAGGAATTGGTCAAGCGCCTCGACACCTATGCGCTGAATCACCCCGAGCTGTTCGGCCGGGTCGTCAGCTTCATCGACAAGAAGCTGATGCCGATCATCGTGCGGCACGCACTTTCCGGGCATTCGAACATCAACAGCGAGGACCCGTTGCTCGACGAGCCGCTCGCGCTCGCCATGCTGATCGACATCTTTTCCGAGCGCGGCTACCACGCCGTGGTCGACGTCCACCGCATCGAGGTTCCCGAACAGATGGATCTCGCGACCGGCCGGATCTCCTGCCGCGTCAAGAAGGTCTACCGCTCGATCATCCGCTTCAAAGGCTCGGAAATCCGCCGCGGCTGAACCGCGCGTTTGCCGCCGCCTTCCGATCGCCGGCGCGGCGCCGGGTGGGCCCGCCCCCGAACCGCGATGGAGGCATCTGCGGTGGCGCTCGCCCCGGGGCCTTTGCCGCGGTTTTCACGCCACATTGACGCGTCCGCCCTTATCGCCGGGTTTTGTTCTTGTTCGCATGGCGGTGACAATATATTGATATACATTGTTTTGTATATCAATCTAAGCTTTTTGGCGCGACCGCTACGCCAGCGGCTCTTTGACGACAATTATTCGCTTTTGCGTCACTTGGAGTGCACATTTGGCGTCATCAATTGTCTCCACAACTGATCGAACCAGATCGACCGGGCCATCCGTGTTGATCGCAAGAAGAACCCGATGAAAACACACCCAGTCCTTCCGTTTGCCCATTCGCCAATTTCCCGGTGGAAGCATCTGCTGGTCGCGCTCGTCATCGCCGGGGTCGCTGCGACCACCCGGGGCACGACGGTCATTCCGCCCGACTTCAACAAGCTGGTCGGCCAGGCCGACTACATCGTCCGAGCCGTCGTAAAGTCGGTCAGCGCGGAGAAGAGCTCCGTCGGGGGCCGACACATCACAACCAAGGTGGAACTCGAGGTCAGGCAGGTGATCGGCGGAACGCCGCCACAGCCGCTGGTGCTTGAAATGCTCGGGGGCACCGTCGGCGACGAGACAATGACCGTCGAGGGCGCACCGATCTTCAAGGTTGGCGATGAGGACATCCTCTTTATCCACGGCAACGGCGTGCAGTTCACCCCTCTCGTCGCGCTCATGCACGGCCGTTATCCGGTGAAGCATGACAGCGCGACCGGGCGCGACTACGTGGCCCGCAGCAACGGCGCCCCGCTCTACAGCGAGAAGGATATCGGCCAGCCGATCGAGATACCAACCGCGGCCGCAGCCACGGTCCAGGCCGGCGCCCAACCGCTCTCGCCGGACGAGTTTGCCAGCCGGATCCACACCGCCCTCAACCAGATCAGTCGCCAAAAACTTGAAAACTAATCTTCTCCGACTGTTGCTGGCGGCTGCAGCCCTGGCCTGCGCTCAGGTCGGCCGCGGCTACACCTACATTATCAACGATCAGGATCCTTTGCCCAATGGCACCGGTCTGCCCCTGCGCTGGCCGCCGGGGACGATCCCGATGCGTATCTACGCCGACAACAGCGCCAAGCTCTCTGACGGCAAAACCCAGGCTTCATCGATCTCTGCGGCGATGCAGGTCTGGAATGCCCTGCTGGGTGACGAACAGTTCACGTGGACCATCTTGCCCGCGACAACGCTTCCGAACAGCGACGATGGCGACAACATCAATCAAGTTTCCTTCTCCGGGACGATCTACGGCAAGAGTTTTGACTCGAGCACCCTGGCCGTCACGACCGGATACAGCCTTGGCAATCAGCGGGTGGAGGCGGACACGATCTTCAGCACCAAATGGAGTTGGGATTCGTTCAGCGACAGCCTGCTGAACCATTCGGGCAAGGAGGACATCGGGCGCGTCGCCGTCCACGAATTGGGCCACAACCTTGGGCTCGATCACCCGGACCAGGCGACGCCGCCGCAGGGCCAGGCCTCGATCATGCACAGCACGATCAGCAACATCGTCGTGCCAACCAGCGACGACATCGCCGGCGTGCAGAATCTCTACGGACCGGCGCCGCTCGGCAGCGTGCCGGCCAACGACAACTTCGCCAACGCCA
>Ga0265327_10005119_pt1 | contig 11134 bp, 11 predicted proteins | sample 41621metaG_FD_202089 | JGI IMG/M metagenome (GOLD analysis project Ga0265327, IMG submission 202089) | Rhizosphere microbial communities from Carex aquatilis grown in University of Washington, Seatle, WA, United States - 4-16-21 metaG | ecosystem: Host-associated > Plants > Roots > Rhizosphere... | reverse complement strand
ACAAGCACGCCGGCAGTCCAAGACCGCGTGAGGCGGCGGGCTAGTTACTCAGCGCGCGAAGGCGGAACCAGGCGATCAACGCCGCCAGGGCCGCTCCGGCTCCGACGAAGACAGCGCCACTCGCCACCATCTGCCAGAACTCAAGGGGATTCATGGGCCTTGAGCCTACCGACCTGATCCAACCAAGTGTGAAGGCGCTGGAACCCGTTTCAGAACCTGTTTCAAGCGCCCAGGTCATGCCTGGTTTTTTTGCGCACACACCCCCGGATAACCGCTAGAACCGGTTCCAGTTGTGTGTGGCGGCGGCCCCGTCCGGGCCCGGCCGGACCCGGCCCGGCGGCCCGGCCGACGGTACGCTCGCCCCATGGCCGGTGCGTCCCCTTCCGCTCCTTCCACGCGCGGGCGGCGGCCGGGTCCCGAAAGCCCCAACGGCGGGCTGGCGGCGACGGACGGGCGGGTGCCGGGCCAGCGCGGGCAGGCCACCCGCCAGCGGCTGCTCGAGTCGACGGTCGAGCTGTTGTCCACGACGCCGTGGCGGTCGGTGAAGGTGATCGACATCGCCCGGCGGGCCGGGACCTCGCCGGCCACCTTCTACCAGTACTTCGAGAACGTGGAGCAGGCCATCGGGGTCCTGGCCGAGGAGATGGTGGCCGAGGCGGCCGACCTGGCCGACCTGGTGGCCGGTGACTGGTCGGAGCCCTCGAGCTGGGAGACGGCGCTCTGCGTCACCGAGGGTTTCTTGGACTACTGGGAGACGAACCGGGCCGTCTTCCGGGTGGTCGACCTGGCCACCGAGGAGGGCGACGCCGCGCTCCGGGGCGTGCGGGTGCGGGCGCTCAACGCTGTGACCGTGGCCCTGGCCCAAGCCATCACCGCCCACGCCCCGCCCGGTCGCGGCCCAGCGGGGGCGGTCACCGGGTCCCCGGCCGGCTCGGACCCCATGGCGGTGGCGGGCTCGCTGGTCGCCATGTACGCCAGCGTGGCCGCCCACCGCTATGGCTTCGAATTCTGGGGCATCCGCACGGCGTCACTGGTGGACAGCCAGGCGCGCCTCTTGCACTGGGCGGTCACCGGCCGTCCGGGGCCTGACGGTGTGGTCGGGCGCAAGCCGCTGCGCGTCTCGAGGGCGGCGGGCCCGCGCACCGGCCCGGTGCTCGGCGGGGCGGTGGCGGCCGGGCGCACCCGGCGCCGCACTCCCTGAGCACGCCGACCCTGTCGGGCCCTCCCGGGCCGCTAGACACATGGTGTGCGGGTGCTGGTGGCCGAGGATGATCCTGGGCTCCGCTCGGTCCTCGAGCGTGGCCTGCGTCGACACGGCTACGCCGTCGACGCCGTGGCCGACGGGGAGCGGGCCCTGCGCTACCTGCGGGGGTACGACTACGAGGTGGCGGTGATCGACTGGCGCATGCCGGGCCTCTCGGGGCTGGACGTGGTGCGCGAGGTCCGCCAGCGGGGCTCGAAGGTGCCCGTCCTCATGCTGACGGCGCGGGACACCACCGCCGACCGGGTGGAGGGGCTCGACGCCGGGGCCGACGACTACCTGGTGAAGCCCTTCGAATTCGCCGAGCTGTTGGCGCGTTTGCGAGCGCTGCAGCGGCGCCCCCCAGTCGCTCTGGTGCCGCTGCTCGAGGTGGGGGACCTCGCCTTCGACCCGGCGGCCCGCCAGGTCCGCCGCCACGCCGAGGAGCTCGCCCTCACCCGACGTGAGCAGTCGATCCTCGAGCTCCTCATGCGCCGCTACCCGTCGGTGGTGGACCGGCGCACCATCGCCCTGCAGGTCTGGGACGACGAGGACGGCTCCGTCGGGGCCAACACCATCGACGTCCACGTGGCCCGCCTGCGGGCCAAGCTGGCCGGCGGCACCACCCGCATCGAGACCGTCCGGGGCGTCGGCTACAAGCTGGTGGACCGGTGACCTGGTCGCCCCGGCTCTTCCGGCTGCCCCGCCAGCACGTGGCCCGGGCCGCCCGGGTGGCGGCCATCGCCACCTTGGTCATCGCCCTCGTCTACGTGGGCGTGGCCGCCGCCCTCGACGCCTTCCTGGCCCGGCGCGTGCTGTGGGAGGTCGACCAGAGCCTGATGGTGCGGCTGGTCGACGTGGCGCGATCGCCGGCCCCGCTGGCGACCCAGGCCGGCCCCGACGACCAGGGGGCCGACGGCGCGCCGGTGTTCATGTGGTGGCTGCCGCCCAGCGGCCCGACGCGGGCGCTCACCGACGGGGAACCGACGCTGCCGGCCGCCGGGCGGGCCGCCACCGCCGGGCCCCGCAGCGTGGCCGGCGGCGTCGTCACCTACCGACTGGAGGCAACGCCGCTCGACGGGGGCTGGCTGCTGGCCGGCCAGAACTTGGCCGCGCCTTCACACATCGAAGGGGTGCTTCGTAGCGGGGAACTGGTGATCGGCCCCATCCTCTTGGTGGCGGTGTTCGTGGGCGCGCTGGTGATCGGTCTGGGCGCGGCGGCCCCGGTGGAACAGGCCCGGCGCCGGCTGCTCGAGTTCACGGCCGACGCCTCCCACGAACTGCGGACCCCGCTCACGGTCATCGAGGCCGAGATCGAGCTGGCCCGGAGCGGGCCGCCCGACCCCGCGGGCGACCGCCAGGCCCTCGACCACGTGGCCCGGGAGAGCCGCCGGCTGAAGCAGATCGTCGACGACCTCCTGTGGCTGGCCCGCAGCGACTCGGCCCCGCCCCAGCCGGTCGGTGCCCCGGCCGACCTGGCGGCCGTGGTGGACGGTTGCGCCGAGAGGTTCGTGGCCGTGGCCGGATCGCGCCGGATCGCGCTCTTGGTCGACCACCTCGGCGAGGCGGCATGGATCGACGCCGCCCCCGAGTGGGTCGACCGCCTGGCCGGCACCCTGCTCGACAACGCCTGCCGCTACGCGCCCGACGGCGGGACCGTCCGGGCCTCGGCCGGTTCCGAAGCCGGCCGGGCGGTGCTGCGGGTGGAGGACAGCGGGCCCGGGATCCCCCCACCTGAGCGCGAGCGGCTTTTCGACCGGTTCAAGCGGGCGACCGAGACCCCGGGCGGGGCGGGGCTGGGCCTGGCCATCGCCGACTCGGTGGTGCGGTCGACGGGCGGCCGCTGGCGGGTCGCCGACTCGCCGCTCGGAGGGGCGCTGATGGAGGTCACGTGGCGACGGAGCGCAGCGCCGGACCCCGCTGGCGGTCCGACGACACCCGCCACCGAGCGCGCCGCCACGAGCGACCTCTCGTCTACGGTCGGCCCGTGACCCCCGAGGAGCTGATCGCAAGGACCGCCGGGCCGGTGGGTCAGCACGGCGCCGCCTACTACTTCACGCCCGAGACCCTGGCCACGGGGAAGGAGATGGGCCTCGACGGGTTCCGCTTCTACTTCCTCGGTCGCGGCGGGGTGCTGGGCGACGTCGAGGCCCCGGTGGTGGCGAGCGCCTTCGGCTACTTCGAACCGTCACTGGTGCAGCGGATCTGGGACTCGGGCCGCCAGGTGGTGGCGCCCCGCACGGCCGCCCGGGCGCATCTGGTGTGTGGCCACCGGTTCGGGCGGGAGCGGCTGGCCGGCGCCGGCGACCTCGCCCCGTTCTGCGCGGCGGCCGAGTCGGTGGTGGCGGCGGCCGACCCCGCCGGCCTGGCTCTGTTCGCCGGGGTCGCCGCCGAGCCGCTGCCCGAGGACCCGCCGGCCCGGGCCACCCAGCTGCTCACCGTGCTGCGCGAGCTGCGGGGGTCGACCCACCTCCTGGCCGTGGTGGCCTCCGGGCTCTCCCCGAAGGTCGCCCACTACCTCGGCCGACCCGACTACTTCGGCTCCTTCGGGTGGGGGGACGACGACGTCCCTGTGGTCGACGACGCCCGGCGCGCCACCTACGGGGCGGTCGGCGCCCTCACCGATCGCCTGCTCGTCCCCGCCTACCGCGCTCTCGATGAGGCGGCATCGGCCGATCTGGCCGACGGGGTGGCGGCCATCGCCGCCGCCCTGGCCGTCTCCGACGGCTAAAGGACGGCGACGGGATTGAGCGGCGTGCCCAGGCCGCCGGTGATGGGCAGCGGGGTGGCGTCGAGGAGAAAGGTGTAGCGGCCCTCCTCGGCGCAGGCGTCGGCCAGGGGGTCGAGCACCCAGTTCTGGCCCTGGGTCATGCCCATCTCCACCAGGTGGAGCAGGTGGACCGGAAGGTAGATCCCCTCGTCCTCACCGGGGAAGACCTCGAGCGGGAGCGTGTCGGTGGCGACGGCGGCCACGTCTCGGTCCCGGAACCACTGCGCCGTGGCCATGGTGAGGCCCGGGGTGGGCCACGTGTAGGCGAGCAGGTCCCGCCCGCCCGCCGGCGCGGGCCGGCCGGGGAGGGCGAGGTGCACCATCTGGCCGGTGCGCACCAGCACCACGTCACCGGGGGCGACGTCGGTGCCGGCCAGCTCGGCCGCGGCGTCGAGATCCTCGGGTGAGATGGGATGGCCCGCGGCCAAGACGTCGACGCCGAGGGCCCGGGCCACGTCGAGGAGGACCCCCCGGCTCACCAACGTGCGCACCAGGTGTATGCCACACCGTCCGGCGCCCTCGGCGGTGACCGACGAGGCCGGGAAGCCGTTGTAGAGGTGGCCGCCGTAGCTGACGTGGGCCAGGGCGTCCCAGTGGGTGGCGCACTGCAGGGCGAGCGAGAGCGAATCCTCGCTGGCCCGAATCCACTCGGGGTCGGGGCTCAGGGGGTCGTCGACGGCGATCATGGAGTGGGTGGGGTTGTCGCGACCCGGCACGATCCCCATCTGGATCCCCTCGGAGGCCGAGAGCGGGAGGCCGAGCGGGAGGGCTCGCCCGGTCCTGACGCAGGCCGCGGCCCGTCGGCGGGCGGTGCCGTCGACGAGGTTCAAGGTGCCCAGCTGGTCGTCGTCGCCCCAGCGGCCCCAGTTGCGCACCTTGGCGGCGATCTCGGCGAAGCGTGCGGGGACGGCCACTCCGGCGGACTCTATCGGTGGGGACCCGGCGCGGCCGGGCCGGCTAGGTGGTCCAGATGCCTACGTGGTCCAGATGATCGACTGGGGCTCGCTGTAGGCGAGGAGGCCGTAGTCGCCGCCGTCGCGCCCGACACCGCTCATCTTGAAGCCCCCGAACGGAGCGTCGTGGTTGCGCTGGGCGGTGTTCACGCCCACATGGCCGGCCTGGAGGCGCCGTGCCACCGAGAAAGCCCGCGCCCCGTCGCCCGAGAAGACATAGTCGTAGAGGCCGTAGTCGCTGTCGTTGGCGATGGTGATCCCCTCCTCCTCGTCGTCGAAGGGGATCATGGTGATCACCGGACCGAAGATCTCCTCGCGGGCCACCGTCATGGTGTTGTCGCCGACGATGAGCGTCGGGGCGATGTAGTAGCCGCGCTCGAACGGTGGCCGCTCGCCGCCGACGACGACCTCGCCACCCTCTTTGGCGGCGGTGGCGACGTAGGCCTCGATGCGCTCGCGCTGGACCGCCGAGATGACCGGACCGACGATGGTGTCCTTCTCGGTGGGGTCGCCGACCTTGAGCATCCCGGCCATCTGCGCCAGGCCGTCGCGCACCTTGTCGAAGAGGCTCGAGTGGACGACGGCCCTCGTCGGCGCGGTGCAGATCTGGCCGGAGTGGAAGGTCCAGGTGGAGGAGATGCACCCGATGGCGGCGCGCACGTCGGCGTCGTCGAGCACCACGCACGCCCCCTTGCCACCCAGCTCGAGCAGGAGGCGCTTCATGGTCTTGCCCGAGGCCTCCATGATGCGCGTCCCCACCTGGGTGGACCCCGTGAAGCTCACCATGTCGACGTCGGGCGAGTCGACCAGGGCGGCCGCCGGCTCGGGACCGGCTCCGTTGACGAGGTTCACCACCCCGGCCGGGAACCCCACCTCCTCCAAGATGCGCGCCAACTCGACGATGGCCAAGGGGTCCTGGGGCGCCGGCTTCATGACCACGGTGTTGCCGGCGGCAAGGGCCGGCGCCACCTTGCCCGCCATGTTGACGAGCGGGAAGTTGAAGGAGGTGACGCAGGCCACCACGCCGACGGGCTGGCGGTTGACCATGCCGCCGATGATCCCGCCGGGGGCGAGGGGGGTGGCTCCGACGGCCTGGGGGAGGAGCGGGGTCTGCAGGACGCGGCTCGGGTCCTGGGCGTAGTGGGCGAAGCGCACCGCGGCCTGTGGCACCTGCATGCGCGAACCCACCGCCGCCGTCGCCCCGGTCTCGGCGATCACAAGCGGGAGCAGGTCCTTGGAGCGGGCCCGGATGGCTTCAGCGGCGCGGGACAGAAGGGCGCAGCGCTCGGCCACCGGGGTCGACGCCCAGCCGGGCAGGGCCTGTCGCGCCGCCGCGGCGGCGGCGGCGGCATCGTCGGCGGTGGCGTCGGGTGCAGTCCCCACCACCTCCTCGGTGGCCGGGTTGACGACGTCGTAGGTCCCGCCCGAAGCCTTCACCCACTCCCCGCCGATGAGGAGTTGGTGCTCGTCGTGGCTCATCTGTTGCCCCTTTGGTCGGTCGTCGCGGCGGGCCCATTGTGATCGGCACCCCCGGCCGGCCGCCAAACGGGGGCATCTCGTGCCAGCAGACAGACGGTGGGTCGCTGTCGACGCTGTTCCGGCCGGCGTCAGGAGGATGAGCCGGCCGGCGGGATCTCCCCGGCTGCTCGGCGCTCGGTGCCGGCCTCGTCCGAGGAGTCGACCACCTCTGAACGGGCCTCGATGGTGTCACCGTGGGCCGCGGGCGCCCCACCCTGGGCGCCGACCACGGGCCAGCCCCCCGGGCCGGGGCCGCCCCACTGCCCGACCCAGAGGCGGCCGCCGAGGACGTCGGCGTGGGCGTCGATGGGGCCGGCCTCGGCCAACAGCCGCTCGGCGCGGCGATGGACCACAGCGTTCTGGACGCCGTAGGTGATACCTAGCCACAAGAGCAGGCTGGCCGAGGCCAACCCGCTCTGGCCGCGCAACGAGTCAAGCCAGGCCCCGGCCGAGAAGTGCAGGCCCAAGGACACCACCCAGAGCGCCATGGTGACCCACGTCCCCTGCCGCAGCACTACCGGGCCGGCCCGCCACAGCTTGACGGTGACGGCCCGCAGCGCCCCGAGCACCACCGCGCCGACCACGAAGCTGAGGGCGAGCACGCCGACCGCCTCCCCCGTCGTGTGGTGGGAGCCGGTGTAGCTGAGAAGCTCGATGATCCCGATGACGCACAGGAAGGCGGCCAGGCGCAGGGTCAGGCGCGGCCAGACGCGCCGTACCTTGAGCTGGCGCCAGAGCAGCCAGGCCACCACCACGACGTCGAGTGCGATGGCAAAGAACACGTCGATCGACCCTACCGGGACACACCCGGGCCCGGTCGTCAGCCTCCGAGCAGCGGCCCGACCAGGGAGCCGAAGGCGGCGGTCTGGTCGCACACCTCCTCCACCGAGCGGGCCATGAAGCGGAGCTGGAGGTGGTCGACCCCCATGGCCACCAGGTCGCGCAGCGACTCGGCGACCTCGACCGGTCCCCCGCGGAGCACGAAGGGCGGGAGGTCCCAGGCGCTGTCGCCGTCGGCGCCCCCTCCGACCAGGTAGATGGGCTCGGCGATCGTCCCGATGTCGATGGGCGCCCCACCCCGAAGTTCCTCTCTGAGCTGGCGGAGGTGGGCGATCTGCCCCGGCAGGTCCCGACGGCGGGTGCCCTGGGGGAGCCAGCCGTCGCCGAGGGCCGCGGCGCGCCGGATGGCCGGCCCGCTCGAGCCTCCGATCCAGATCGGCGGGCGCGGCACCTGGACCGGCCGGGGGGCCACCCCCATGCCCGACACCGGCCAGCGCGGTCCGGGGAGGTCGGGGAACTCCTCGACGAGGGCCACGGAGAGCGCCCGTACCGCCTCGTCGGTGTCGGCACCGCGCCGTTCGAAACCGCCCGTCAACATCTCGTACTCCTCTGGGACGTGACCCGCCCCCACCCCCACAATCAGCCGGCCATCCGACAGCCGGTCGATGGTCGCCAGCTCCTTGGCCGCCCGCAGCGGGTGGCGTTGGGCGAGCACCAGGACGTGGGAGAGAAGTCGGACCCGGCTGGTCACCCCGGCCAGCCAGCCGAGCGTCGCCGTCGTGTCGTACCAGGTGGTGGACATGGCCTCGGCCAACCGTTCGGGGATGGCCGTGTGGTCACAGACCCCGACGTAGAAGAAGCCGGCCTCCTCGGCCGCCTGGGCCACCCGGGCGATCTCGGCCGGGCCGGCCCGCGTCTCCCACTTGGCCGTGTACATCGTCGACTGTGACTGGACCGGCAGTTGCATGCCGTAGACGGGGCCGCTCTGGCCCACGACCGTGACGACGTCGTCGGGTGGTTGCATGGTCCTCCCCTTGGTGGTGCTCACAGACGATCGGCGACGATGCCGGCCAGGACGTCGTGCGGTCCGAGTGAGGCCGACAGAAAGCGTGCCCGCTCCAGGTAGAGGTGGACCGGCACTTCCCAGGTGAAGCCCATCCCGCCGAACACCTGGACACAGGCGCGGGCGTTGGCCACGGCCGCCTCGGCGGCGAGCAGGGCTCCGCCGGCCGCGGCGCGTATGGCGTCGCCCACCCCCGGCTGGTCGACGGTGACCGCGGCGGCCAAGACCGCGGCCCGCGCCGCCTCGGCCCGCACCAGCATGTCGGCGCAGAGGTGCTTGACCGCCTGGAACGACCCCACCGCCCGGCCGAACTGGCGGCGCTGCGAGGCGTGCCCGACGGCCAGGTGGCAGGTGGCCTCGGCGATGCCCACGCACAGGGCCCCGGTGAGCACCCTCCACCACAGGTCCCACTCGGCCACCGCCGCCGGGTCGTCGATGACCTCGGCCGCCGGCGCCCCGGCCAACACCGAGAGCGGGGTGAGCGGGTCGAGGGAGCGCTCAACCGGGTGCGCCGCCGACACCAGGTTTGCCACCTCCTTGCTGCCGGCCACCGCCAACCGGTCGCCGGGTCCCCGCACCACCAAGGCATCGAGGGAATCGAGGTGCTCGGCCAGCCAGGGCTGGCCGTCGGCCGGGGTCAGCAGGGCGCCGACGATCAGCGAGCCGTCGGCCGCGCCGCCCACGTCGGTGGCCCCAGCCGCGGCCAGTCGGGCGCCCAGGTGCGAGGCAACGAGAGGACCGGGGACCAGCCCCCGTCCGAGCTCCTCGTAGACCACGGCGGCGTCGGCCAGGCCCAATCCGGTGCCGCCTGTGTCTTCGGGGAGGGTGAGGGAGAAGACGCCCGCCTCGGCCAGCGCCGCCCAGTCGTCGCGGTCGACCACCTGGCGACCGCCCTCGGCCCGCCGCACGCGCTCGAGCGGGAACCGGCCGGCGACGATGACCCGCACCAGCTCGGCCAGCGCCACCTGGTCGACGGAGAGCTCGAAGTCCACCCGTTACCCCTTCGGCAGGCCGAGGATTCGCTCGGCCACGATGTTGCGCTGAATCTGAGAGGTCCCGGCGGCGATCGTCCGCGAGAAGCTGTTCACCCAGGTGTCGACGAGTTCGGCGTTGCCCGGGCCGCCGGCCGTCAGTGACCAGGGCCCGCCCTCGAGCTCGTCCCAGGCGAGCGACGCCGTGCCGGCCAGCTCGGTGCCGAGGTCGGCGAGGCGCTGGCGGAGCTCGGAGAAGGCCAGCTTGAAGACGCTCCCGCCGATCCCCGGGACGCCGTCGCGTGCCGCCTGGGAGACGTTGCGCCGGGTGAGCGCCCAGAGGGCGTCGAGCTCGGCACCCAGGTGGCCGATACGGGCGGTCTGCGAGGTGGTGCCGGCGGCGCGGGCCACGTCGCGCAGCGAGCGCAGCAGCTCTATCGACTGGAGGAGCTCGCCCACGAAGGCCGTCCCCCGCTCGAAGCCCAGGGTGACCATGGCCACCCGCCAGCCGTCGTTCTCCTCCCCCAGGCGGTTGGCCACCGGCACGGCCACGTCGTCGAAGAAGAGCTCGGCGAACTCGGTGGTTCCGGCGATGGTGCGCATCGGGCGGACGTCGATGCCGGGGGTGTCCATCGAGAGGGCCAGCCAGGTGATGCCGCGGTGGCGGGAGTCCTCGGCCCCGGTGCGCACCAGCAGCTCGCAGTAGTCGGCCACCTCGGCGTGGCTGGTCCAGGTCTTCGAGCCGTTGATCACGTAGTGGTCGCCGTCACGCTCTGCGCGGGTGCGCAGAGAGGCCAGGTCGCTCCCGGCGTCGGGCTCGCTGAACCCCTGGCACCAGATCTCCTCACCCCGCAGGATCGGCGGCAGGTACCGCGCCCGCTGCTCGGGGGTGCCCTCCACGGCGATGGTTGGTCCGGCGTGGAGCAGCCCGACGAAGTTGACACCCACGTAAGGGGCGTGGGCCCGGGCCAGCTCCTCGGCGTAGACGAGCTGCTCCACGGGGCTCGCCCCCCGCCCGCCCCCCTCGTCGGGCCAGCCGATCCCGGCCCAACCGGCATCGTGGAGGAGCCGCTGCCAATGCGTGTCATAGCGGCGGCGGGCCGGCCAGTCGTCGGACGGGGGTTTCTTGGGAAGCGTGGGGACGGTGGCCTCGAGCCACCGTCGCAACTCGTCGCGGAACCGCTCCTCGTCCGCCGTGTAGCGGAGGTCCACCGCCTGGGTCCGGCTGTCGGGGCGGCCGGCCCTCAGGCGACCAGGTCGAGGCCGAAGAGGGCGATGGCGTTGCCGCGGACGATCTTGCGCCGCTGCTCGTCGGTGAGGTCCGCCATCTGCTCCTCGGCGATCTCCTTGGTGCGAGGCCAGGTGGAGTCCGAGTGCGGGTAGTCCGACTCGTAGGTGATGTTGTCCTCGCCGATCTCGTCCACCGACTTGAGTCCGTGGGCGTCGTCGAAGAAGCAGCCGTAGATGTGGTCCTTGAAGTAGGACGACGGGGGGTTCGGCACCTTGTCGGCGACGCCGCCCCAAGCCCGGTTGTCCTCCCACACCCGGTCGGCGCGCTCGAGGATGTAGGGGATCCAGCCGATCTGGCCCTCGGAGTAGGCGATCTTCAAGTCGTCGAACCGCACCAGTACGCCGGAGAACAAGAAGTCGACCATGGAGAAGGTGGCGTTGGTGTGGGTCAGGGTGGAGCCAACCGCCGGAGGAGCGTCCTTGGAGGTCGACGGCATCTTCGACGACGAACCGATGTGCATGTTGACCACGGTCCGGGTCTCGGCGCAGGCCGCGAAGAACGGGTCCCAGTAGCCGTCGGGGTCGTGCACGCTCGGGAGGCCCAAGAAG
>Ga0265327_10005118_pt1 | contig 11136 bp, 9 predicted proteins | sample 41621metaG_FD_202089 | JGI IMG/M metagenome (GOLD analysis project Ga0265327, IMG submission 202089) | Rhizosphere microbial communities from Carex aquatilis grown in University of Washington, Seatle, WA, United States - 4-16-21 metaG | ecosystem: Host-associated > Plants > Roots > Rhizosphere >... | reverse complement strand
TTCCTGTAATCGGCGTCACATCGGAGGGGTTGGCGTGACCGAACCTGTAGGCACTGCAGGCCGCGTTGGCTGACGGAAGGGACCATGTGATGCTTCGGATCCTGTGGTGGCGCCATACCGACGCGCGCGGTGCGGGAGGGGGGCTGCGTGCCGAACTCCTTTGAAACCGATGGGCGTGGTCCGTCGGACCGCCAGCTCCTCCTGTGTGGTGTGGCGATTGCCCTCGTGGCCGCCTTGATCGGCACCGCCCTGGTCATCAAGTCGACCGGCCGTTTCAACAACTATGTGCGTGTGGTGGCGGAGCTCACGAACGTGGGCGACGGTCTTCCCGCGAAATCGGACGTCAAATTCCAGGGCGTGCTCGTCGGTTCGGTCAACGATCTGACTCCCTCGCAGCGCGGCAGGCCCAACGTCGTTCACATCGATCTGAAACCGGATCTGGCGCACACGATCCCGCGGTCGGTCACCGCCAGGGTGGTCCCCAGTAACGTCTTCGCGGTCTCCTCTGTGGAACTCGTCGACCACGGTCCCGGTGCGGCGATCACCAACGGCACCGTCATCAGCGAGGAGACCGAGCTGCCGACGGTGTTGTTCCAGACGACCATCAGCAAGCTGCGCGACATCCTTCTTGCCAACGGCCGCGGCCGTGACGACGACTCCGTGGGTATTTTCGCCGTCATCGCCGCGGCAACGGAGGGCCGGCGCGCGACGCTGCTGAATGCGGCCGGCCAACTGACTCGGCTCATCGATCAGCTCAACGACATCGTGGCCACCGACACGGGTCCGTCCACTCTTTCCGCGCTTCTCGACGCGACCAAGGGCTTGCAGACCACCGCTCCAGAGCTCGTCGATGCGTTGCATCAAGCGATCAAACCGATGCAGACGCTGGCCGAGAAACGGGAGCAATTGCAGAGTCTGCTCAATGCCGGGCTGCACACCACCGGTACGGTCAGGCAGTCGCTGGATAACCAGACCGATCGGATGATCGACATCACGACCAAGCTGACTCCGGTCGTCGGCGTGCTCGCCCAGAACTCCGTGCAGTTCCTTCCGATCGCTACGCGTCTGAAGGTTTTCTCCGACAAGTTCTTCAGTGATGTGTGGGATTCCGAAAAGGACACGGTGAACATCCGCGCGGTCCTGTCGTTCACACCGTCGACGATGTATACCCGCGCCGATTGTCCGCAGTACGGGGAGCTGAAGGGGCCGAGCTGCTTCACGGCGCCGGAGCTGGTGGTACGGCCAGACCTCCCCGAGGTGCTGCTGCCGCAGAACTTCAAGCCGCCGCCCGATCTTGCACCGCCGCCGGGAACGACAGTCGGCCCGGACGGAAACCTGATCGTCACGGGACCACCGCTGCACAATCCGAATCCCAGCCTGGTGGACCCCAACCCGCCGCTGCCCTGGTGGCAACCCAACCCGTCGCCGCGCATCCCCGGCACCGCCGATCCGGGAGACGCCGAACCCCCGCCACAGTCCGCGGGTACCGCCCCCGCTTCCTACGGTGGGGATGTTGGGCCCGTCGGCAGTAACAGTGAACGCGAACAACTGGGCATGATCACGGGCAGTACGGCAACCTCGGCTACTCAGCTGCTACTTGGGCCGGTTGCGCGTGGTACCAAACCTGTTGTTGCCCAGCAGGTGCAGTCGGGAGGCCAGCGATGAGGTTTCGCGGGCCATTGATCGGGCTCTCGGTGTTCATGGTGATCGCGCTGGCGATGACATGGCTGGTGTACGCCACCCTGCGCCGCGAGGTCGCGGGTTCGACCTACAGCTACGCCGCGATGTTCACCGATGTCACCGGGTTGCGTGACGGGGATGACGTGCGGGTCGCGGGTGTGCGCGTCGGCCGCGTCGAATCGGTCGCGATCGACGGTGATCTGGCCAAGGTGGAATTCCAGGTACAAACCGAGCAACCCCTGTACGGCAACACTATTGCGTCGATCACGTACCAGAACATCGTCGGACAGCGTTACCTCGGCTTGTCGCTGGGTAAGACCGGCAGCACCGATCGGCTCAAGCCGGGGAGTGTGATTCCGGTGGAGCAGACAGAGCCGTCCTTCGATATTGGCATGCTGCTGCACGGCTTCGAACCGCTCTTCAGCGTGCTCGATCCCACGGAGGTCGACAACCTCACCGACGGCGTCGTCAAGTCTCTACAAGGAGATACCGGCTCGATCGTCGGGCTGGTTGACCAAACATCACAACTGACCGAGACGTTCGCGGGCCGGGATCAGGTTCTCGATGACGTGATCACCAATCTCAACGGTCTGACGAAAACGCTTGCGGGCCAGAATAAGAACCTGGACACCGTGCTGACACACACGCGCGAGATGGTGGCGATTCTGGACAACCGGCGCGCGGCATTGGTGGACTCGATCGGTTCGACGGGCTTCGCGGTGCGCCGCTTGTCGAAGATCACGGATACGGTGTACCCGCAGTTGAACGAAATCCTGCATCGGGAACCGGGATTCGTCAGTCACTTGAACAGCATCGAACCGCAGCTTGCCTTCACCGGTGCCAATCTGCCCTTGCTGCTCAAGGGCCTCGTCAGAACCACCCAAGAGGGCGCTTTCATCAACGGATATGTCTGCGATCTCAACATCACCGGATTCTTCCCCGGCCTCAATGACGTCGTTCCGATCATCGTGAACGCCGCCACACCAGGCAACAAGGCCAAATACACCCCGAAGTGCAGGAACCTTGCAGATGGATAAACCCAGTGTGTGGCAGCGTATTTCGCGACGTCCCGTTGAGACGTACAACAAGACATGGTTGGGCGCAATCGCCCTCGCGGTGATCGGTTCCCTGGTGGGGGCGATGCTGCTGGTCAAGGCGATCGGCATCGGCTACACCCACTACACCGCGGAGTTCTTGCAGGCGGCGTCGCTGCAACCGGGCGCCAACGTGTCGTATGCCGGGGTGCCGGTGGGCAACGTCACCAGCGTCGAACTCGTTGACGACCGCATCGAGGTCGGTATGCGGGTGCGCAACGAGATCACGTTGCGCAAGGACGCCAAGGCGTCCATCAAGATCACCACGATTCTGGGAAATCAGTACGTGGAACTGCGCAACGGTGGCGACGGGAAGCTGGTCAATCGGCGTATTGATCTGGCGCACACCGACGTTCCGTACGACCTACAGGCCACCTTGCAGGATGCAACCTCTACCTTCGAGCAGGTAGACGCGGACAAGATCGCGGAGTCGACGGCGATACTCGGTAAGCAGCTTGAAGGCTTGCCTGCGGTGCTGCCCAAGGCGATGGAGAACATCCAGACGCTGTCGTCGGTCATATCGCATCGCCGCGATCAGTTGGGAACACTGCTGGCAAGCACCGAGATGGTGACGGGCACGCTGTACCGGCAGCAGGGCGATATCGGGAAGCTGATCGTGCAGGGTCGCGATCTGCTCGGTGAATTCGTCTCGCGGCGAGCGAGTTTCCACTCCATGATGCAAGCGGTGACCGAGCTGGTGAATGTCCTGAGCAAGATTGTGGTCAAGGACAGGCGCGCGGTCGACGCACTGATCGCCGACGTGAAGACATTCAGCAATTTGGTCGGCGGCCACGACGATTTGTTCCGGAGCCTTCTGCAGGTAACCGCGGTCGCGGCGCGAAATGTCACGAACCTGACGGGCTATGGCAACGCACTCGAGCTGAACGCGCCGGGCGGCCTGGCGGTGGATTCGTGGATGTGTGCGATCAGCGGACGGGCCAAGCAGTTCAACATGATCGAATACTTCAAGGACTGCCAATGAGCACACCGATAAGCACACGGACGCGGCGGATCATCTGGGTCGCCGGGGCGATGGCGGTAGTGGTCGCGGTGGTGGTGGCTGCGGTCGGATGGACCTACCTGCGCGAGCGGAGCAATCGCCTCACCATCACGGCACAATTCGAATCGGTCTCGGGTCTGTACCCCGATAACAAGGTGTCTGTGCTCGGCATGCCGATCGGGAAGGTCACGAAGATCACCTCGCGTGGCACCTATATGGAGGTCGAATTCACGGTCGACTCAAAGGTCAAGGTTCCGGCGGACGCCAAGGCCGTCACGGTGTCGACCTCGATTCTCACCGACCGCCACATCGAACTGACACCGGTGTATCGCGGCGGGCCCACGCTCAAGAACGGCGACATCATCGGCTTGGACCGCACCAAGACGCCCGTGGAGTTCGACAGGGTGCTGGCCATGGTCGACAGGCTCTCCAAGGCGATGAAGGGTGACGGTAAGGGCGCCGGGCCTTTGGCGGACGTCGTCAACAACAGTGCCAACGCGCTGTCCGGGAACGGCGAATTGATGCGGGCATCTCTGGACGAGTTGTCCAAGGCGCTCCGCCTCAGCGCGGATGGCGGTGCGATGACCCGCGATCAGCTGACCAAGATCATTACCCGTCTCAGTTCGCTTTTCGAGGCCGCGTCACGTAACGACCAGAACATCCGCGAGTTCTCGTCCACGGTCCGGCAGCTGTCGCAGGTGCTCGACGACGAGCAGCTGGGGTCGGGCAATACTGGAAAGCAACTGAACAACATTCTGCTGCAAGCAGGTTCACTGCTCGAGCAAAATCGCGATGCCATCAAGCAATCGGTGGGTAACTCGAACCAAATCGCCCAGGCCGTGTACGACAACCGGCGGGAGCTGTCGGAAGGTTTCGACTTGCTTCCGCTGATGGCGGACAACGTCTACAACGTGGTCGACCCGGTCAACAATGTGGTGCGTGCGCATGTTCCCGTGGACAGGCTCATCTTTGACACTCAGGCCGCCAAGGAAATCTGCAATCTCCTGGGGCTGCGCCAATTAGGCTGCAGCACCGGCACACTGCAGGACTACGGGCCTGACTTCGGATTGACCTATGTTCTCGACGGTCTTGCGGCGATGGGGCAGAAATGATCGGTTTGCGAAGGTTGGCGGGGTCCGTCGTCGCAGTCGCCGTACTGCTGACCAGCGGATGTAGCACCAACGGTCTTGCCAGCCTGCCACTTCCGGCGCCGGGTATGTCGGGTGGCTCCTATGGTTTGAAGGCGATTTTCACCAACATCTTGAACCTGCCGTCGCGCGCCAAGGTGAAGCTTGGTGGTGCCGACATCGGTGAGGTCGACTCGATGAGTACTACCAACTACACCGCAGTGGTCACGATGCGAATCCGTTCGGACGTGGAGATCCCCAAGGGGACCACGGTGGAGTTGCGCACCGCGACGCCGCTGGGCGACGTGTTCGTCGCGCTGAAGCCGCCGAGACCCGCCGACCCCAATGCGCCTCTGTTGCGTGACGGAGACACCTTTGGTCTCGAATCGACCACGGCCGCCGCAACAGTGGAGGCGGTGCTGAGTTCTGCCGCGATCATCGTCAACGGTGGTGCGGTGCGCAATCTCACCGGGACCGTCAACGGACTCGGTCGTGCCACCGGTCCCAACGGCGCGGCGTTCGGAGATTTGATCGGGAAGTCGAATCGGCTGCTCGGCACACTCAATGCTCGTTCTAGCCAACTGGATTCCGCGCTGCGGGATACCGCTGAGCTTGCCGCCGAGCTCGATACCCGGCATCAGACGATTGCCGAGCTGTTGACGGCGGCGGCGCCCGCCACCGATGCGTTGTCCGTCAACGCGACACATATCGCCGATCTGGCCGATCAGGTCGGCGCGGTGACCAAGCAACTTTCCAAGTTCCCGTCCATCGCCGGCACCGACACGAGCGGCCGGAGCGTCATCGCAGATTTCAATACCCTGTCGCGTTCCTTCAACGACATTGCGGTCAGTCCGGACACCAGCCTGGCCGCGCTCAACCGGCTCATGCCTCCGATCGTCAAGATCATGGCGGGCTCGGGCTTCGCCGCCCGGATGTCGATCGACAAGATTGCGCTCGGCTCGATACCCGATATCGGTTACCAGGGTGATCCGGGACTTCATGGCCCGAAGCGCTATGACTGGGCCAAGTTGGTCGGATCGTTCAAGTACACCCTGTGGCGCTTGCAGGAGCGCGTCGTGGGTAAAGGACCCGACGCTCCGGCAATTCTGGTGCGCCCGAGCCCGACGGAGCCCGGAGTCATCGAACCGATACCGGGCGCTGTGCCCGTACCTCAGGGGCCGCCGCGATGATCAACGTATTGGCCAACACGGTGGTGGACGCCGTGAAGATGGGGCACCGCAACCGCTTCTGGCTGTCAGGGTTCGCGCTGCTGGCCACCCTGGTGGTGGCGTGCGCCTATCTGGCGGTGGGCGCATTGCGGGCGCGGGCATTCGCATCGACCTATCAGGTCTCCATCGAGCTACCCGAGTCGGGTGGCTTGATCCCAGACCAGGATGTGGCACTGCGCGGTATGCGGATTGGACGGGTGGACTCGGTGACTCCCTCCCCGCGCGGACCGGTCGCGGTGATTCATATCGAATCCGATGTGAAGATTCCGGTGGGCAGCCCCGTGCGCGTATCCGGTCTCTCGCCGGCCGGCGAGCAGTACGTGGACTTCGCGCCGGTGACGACAGCCGGTCCCTATCTGGGCAATGGCAGTGTGATCACACGCGGCCAGGCGACGGTTCCGGTGTCACTTTCGAAGCTGCTTGCCGACGCCGATGGTGCTCTCGCTCAGGCGGATACGAAGAAGCTGGAGATCATAAAGAAGGAACTCCACCTCTCACGCGAGGCGCCCCGCAAGATGACCGACATCATCGATGGCGGCGTATTCCTGTTGTCCACACTGGATTCCGTGCTTCCTGAGACAGTCAGCGTCCTCAAGAAGAGCCGGGTGACGTTGTCCACACTCGCAGAGATGAACAATGGCCTGGCCAGCGCCACTCCGGGCTTGAATCGGTCGCTGAGCGGGGTGGCCCGGATGGACGGCGGTTTCCGCACGCTGATCGACAGGGTTCCCGGACCACTGGCCACCACCGATGCTGTTTTCGCCGACAACTCCGACACCATGGCGCAGCTGCTAGGGAACCTCACTACGGTGGCACAGCTGTCGTACGTGCGTGTGCCAGCACTCAACGCGCTGTTCCCCACCTATCGCGGATCGGTGATCGAGGCGCTCAGTAACACCTTCTACGATCACGGAGTCTGGGCCGTCGGCGATATCTACCCCCGCTACACCTGCGACTACGGGACGCCACGCCCGCCGGTATCGGCCGCCGACTATCCGGAGCCGTTCCTGTACGCCGGCTATTGCCGCGATAACGATCCCGCGGTTCTGATACGTGGCGCCAAGAATGCGCCGCGGCCAGCCGGTGACGACACCGCCGGTCCACCGTTAGGTGCCGACCTTGGCAAGCGGTCAGATCCGACTCCCAAGGGACGCTTCACTATTCCCACACCGTACGGCGGCCCAACACTCCCCATCGAACCGCCGCAGTAGCCTGTCTAGCTGAATCCCAGCCAGCTGGGCAGTGCCCGGCCGACACCGCCCGCGGCATCGCACAGGGTGTAGGTGGTATCGCAATTGCCTTTGGGTGAACCATATCCGGCCCACATGCCACCGGCATCGCGGTGCAGCACGATGGCCGATGAGCCGCCGCCGTCGAGCGCGATGGCCTTGTCGACGCCCAGCCCGCGGTAGAGATCCTGGAGGTTGTCGGGGGTGTAACTACCGCCCTGGAAGACCATCAGCTCATCGGTCGCGGACTTGTAGCCGAGCGCGGTGCGGGCGGCGGCCGGGCCCGGGTCGTTCAGCTGCTCGGTGAATCCTGGAAGCAACAGCTTCAAGCCGCTTACCGCGACGAACTGAACTCCCTTGTCCATCAGGCCTTCTAGAGGTGCGGTGGCATACCCATAGTCCTTCGGTCCCGCGGAGGCGATAACCTCGGGCGCCGAACCCGGAGAAAAGACCATGGTGGCCAGCGCCGTCCAGATCTCGTCACCGCCGGAGAGTGCCTGTTTCCCCGCGTACACGCGCGTTCCGGTGACCTGCTTGTTGTAGTTGGCGCTGCCGTTGGCGGTATCGACATAGGCGCCCAGGGGGGAGGTGCATCCCGTGCTCTTCCAGGTGCCGCCCTGTTGGCCGCGGACGTCAAAGAAGTTGGCGTTGATGATGAAGGTGGGCTTGCCCATGAGCGTCCAGGCGGCCATCGGCTTGTATGTCTCGGAGGCCTGCCACAGACCTTCGGAGGTACGCGCGCGTGCATCGCGTTCACATCGGGATTGATACCCAGAATGGGTGTCCACCAACAGATTTGCGCGCAGCCGTGACGAGGCGCTCTTGATGACCATCAGATGGCCGCCGTTGTCCAGTGTGTACTCACTACCCGCGGCGTTGCGAAACGGCGCCGGGTTGCCGCCTCCGAAGTTGTAGACCAGGAAGGTGCCCTTGGTGTTGGCGATGGCCGCGAGCACCGCATCGTGAGCCGCCTCGGCGCGGGCGGTGTTGTGGGTGGCCGGAACGGGCAGCGCGGCTATCAGCATCATGCCGACGGTTGCGGTCGTCAGGCGACGTCCGGAAGTGGGCCGCCGAAGGCGAGAAAAGGGTGAAATGCCCACGGCCGCCCCTTCTGTGAAGTTCCTGAACAGTCAACGATAATCACAGCAGCAACACAGTCAACTTTGGTAACAAGTGGGGATCGATCCCACATCGGCAGCGTCGCGATTGGCGCGCTAGCCGCCCAGACGGGTGTGCATCTCCCAGACGAGGATTTCCGCGTCGATGGTCGCGGTGACCCGGGCGGCCCCGGTGTCGGTCAGTCGCACGGCATCCCCCTCGGTCAGCTCACCCGCGCCCTCGAGGGCTACGGCGCCGCGCGCGACGTAAAGATGCACGAAGGGTGTGGCGGGAAGCTCGACGCTGTTGCCGGCACGGATACGGGCCGCGTGCAGCGCCGCGTTCTTCTGGGCGATGGTGATCGCCGTCTGATCCCGGTGCCGCGGCATTCCGGAGGCCACGGTCACCAGCCCGCCGGCGAGCAGCTCTGCGTCGATCTCCAGTTGTTGGTAACCGGGATCAATCCCGGAGTCATCCGGGGTCACCCACATCTGGACGAATCGCACCGGATCGCTATGCCGCTCTCCGGACAACCGCCAGGAGTCGTTCTTCTCCGAATGCAGGATGCCGGTACCTGCCGACATCCGTTGTGCCAGACCGGGATAGATCACCCCGGCGTTACCCTCAGAATCCTGGTGGACCAGGGATCCCTGGAGGACCCAGGTGACGATTTCCATGTCGCGATGGGGATGCGTCTCGAATCCGGCACCCGGCAGCACGATGTCGTCGTTGTTGACCAGGAGCAGCCCGTGATGGGTGTTGTGCGGGTCGTAGTGCTCGCCGAAGGAAAACGAGTGCTTGGAATCCAGCCACGAGATTGTGGTCGCGAGCCGCTCACTCGCGCGCCTAATGTCGATGGCCATATACCGACAGTAACGCCACGCAGAGAATCCGGGGAATCGTCTGCGTGGCGTTACTGCCGGTGAAAGATTCGGCTTACCAGTCGGCTTCGGTGTACTTGATGACGCCGCGGATATTCTTGCCGTCGAGCATGTCCTGGTAGCCCTCGTTGATCTGCTCCAGGCTGTAGGTGGTGGTGACCATCTCGTCGATCTTCAATAGGCCCTGCTTGTACAGGCCGACAAGGCGCGGGGTCTCGGTGTGTGTGGTTCCGCCACCAAAGATGTTGCCCTTCAGCGTCTTCTGCAACATGGTGAACAGGAACAGGTTGAACTTGACGTCCACGTCGACCATGGCGCCCATGCCGGTAACCACACAGGTGCCGGTCTTGGCGGTGAGGATCATGGCCTCTTCGATGTATTCGCCCTTCATCTCGCCGACCGTGATGATGGTCTTCTGCGCCATGATGCCCCAGGTCAGGTCCATAACGGGCATGATGGCCTCGGCCATCGAGGCGTAGACATGGGTGGCGCCGAACTTGAGGGCCTGCTCACGCTTCCACGGCACTGGGTCGATCGCGATGACGTACCGGGCTCCGGAGACGACGGCGCCCTGCAAGGCACTCATGCCGATTCCGCCGACGCCGACGATGATGACGTCTTCGCCGGCCTTGACCTCGGCGATGTTGGTGGCGGAGCCGAAGCCGGTGGGCACGGCGCAGCCGAGCAGAGCGGCCGACTCGAAGGGCACGCTGTCGTCGATCTTAACGACGGAGTCCTCGTGGACCACGGCGTACGGCGAGAAGGTGCCGAGCAGGTTCATTGCCGAGACGGGGGTGTCGCCGGCGTGGATGCGATTGGTGCCGTCGGAAATAGCCTTGCCGCCCAGCAGGATTGCGCCCCGGTCGCACAGCGATCGATAGCCGCGCATACATGGCGGACACTTACCGCAGGCCGGGATGAAGGCGAAGATGACGTGGTCGCCCTCCTGGACGGAGGTGACGCCCTTGCCCACCTTGGTGACGACGCCCGCGCCCTCATGTCCGGGCAGCACCGGCAGTTCCATCGGGGTGGCGCCGGTCAGCACGTGGTAATCGGAGTGGCACATGCCGGCGGCGTGCAACTGGACCTGAACTTCGCCTTCAGCGGGATCGCCGAGCGTGATGTCGTCGACGACGATCGGCTTGTTGAGCTCGCGAATCAGCGCGCCTTTTGTCTTCATTGACTGGCTAGTCCTTCCAGATACACGTGAACCAGATCACTCTCGTGGACGAGGATAGCGGCTTTGGGCGAAAAGTGAAACGCGTTCTAAAAGCGCGTGGTCAGCGAGCCAAGAGGGGCTCTGACGACTATCTATGCATGATTATGAGGTCTTGTGCGGAACGCCTGCGATGAGGCCGCCGTCAATGAGGAACTCCGCTGCCGTCGAGTAGGAGGACTCGTCGCTGGCCAGGTAAAGAACCAGAGCCGAGACCTCGGCGGGGTCCGCCGCCCGGCCCAGCGGGATCTGTAGAAAGTCTTCCGGGATACCCGCCGTCATATCGGTCCGGATGAGTCCGGGATGTACGGAGTTCACCCGGACGCCGTGCGGTGCCAGCTCGAGTGCAACCGACTTGGTCAGCCCGCGCACCGCGAATTTCGTCGCGGTGTAGCCGTGCAGGCCGGGGCTGCCGCGGTAGCCCTCAACCGACGAGATGTTGATGATCGACCCGGCCTTGTTGTCGATCATCGTCTGCGCTACCGCCTGACAACCCAGGAATGTGCCCGTCAGGTTGATATCGAGGATGCGTTGCCACTCGGAGAGCTCGAAGTCCGTGAGCAGGTTGCCGTTGGCGATACC
>Ga0265327_10005117_pt1 | contig 11136 bp, 10 predicted proteins | sample 41621metaG_FD_202089 | JGI IMG/M metagenome (GOLD analysis project Ga0265327, IMG submission 202089) | Rhizosphere microbial communities from Carex aquatilis grown in University of Washington, Seatle, WA, United States - 4-16-21 metaG | ecosystem: Host-associated > Plants > Roots > Rhizosphere... | reverse complement strand
CACGAGCTCGTCGACCACTGGCGCATCGCCACCGCGTCGGATCGCACCTCCGACGAGCTCGCGCTGATGTTCCAGCAGTTCCTCGGCTTCCACGGCTTCTCGTTCGACGCCCAGGTGTCGGGGGTCGCGATCGCGTCCGGAGTGCCGCGGGTCACCGCCGCGCTGCGCGAGATGACCGAGCGCTACTTCGGCTACGAGGCGATGGTGGTGGAACCGGGGGTGCGCACCGGGATGCCGATCCTCTACGACGAGCCCAAGAACGTCGGGGCCGACCGCATCGCCAACGCCGTGGGCGCCTACGACCTGTTCGGCGGTCCGACGATCGTCGTCGACTTCGGCACTGCCAACACCGTCGACGCGGTCAGCCCGAAGGGGGAGTACCTCGGCGGCGCGATCTTCCCCGGCATCGAGATCTCGCTCGACGCGCTCTTCGAACGAGCGGCCGCGTTGCGGAGCGTGGAGCTGGTGGCCCCCAAGAACGTCATCGGCAAGTCGACCATCGAAGCGATCCAGTCGGGCGCGGTCTACGGCTACAGCGGCCAGGTCGATGCCATCGTGCGCCGCTTCGAGGGAGAGCTCGGGCCGTCGTCGGTCGTCGCCACCGGAGGCCTGGCCGAGCTGATCATGCCCCACTCGGAGACGATCCAGCACTACGAACCCTGGCTCACCCTGCAGGGCTTGCGCATCATCTACGAACGCAACAACTGAACGCACCGGCGCGCTCGCGTAGCCTCGCCGCATGGTCGACCACCAACGCTACGAGCGGATCGACGCCACCGACGGCTCCGGCAGCTTCGAGGCCTACTGCGCCGTGCCGCCATCCGGTGCCGGACCGGGGATCCTCCTCTTCCAGGAGATCTTCGGGATCAACGACAACATGCGGGGCCTCGCCGATCGCCTTGCCGCCGCGGGCTACGTCGTGCTCGTGCCCGACATGTTCTGGCGCCTCGAACCGCGCTTCGAGCGCAAGGACGAGTCGGGCATGGCCGACGCGTTCGGCATGATCCAGCGCTACGAGTTCGACACCGCGCCCGCCGACGTCAACGCCACGCACGCGCACCTGCTGGCGATGCCGGAGTGCACCGGCCGGGTCGGCGCGGTGGGCTTCTGCTTCGGTGGCGCCCTCGCGTTCGCGGCCGCCGCGACCAGTCGGGTCGACGGCAAGGGGATCGACGCCGCGGTCTGCTACTACGGCTCGGCGATCAACGGGATGCTGGCCATGGTCGGCGGGATCGACTGTCCGGTCCTGTACCACTACGGCGACGCCGACGAATACATCCCGTCCGAGAGCGTCGACGAGGTCGAGCGCGCGGTGGCGTCGTGTCCCGGGGTCGAGTTCCACCGCTACCCGGCGCCCGCCGGTCACGCGTTCAGCAACTGGGACGCGCCGTCGATGTACCACGAACCCGCCGCCGTCGAGGCGTGGGGTCGGACGCTCGAGTTCCTCGACCGGCACCTGCGCTGAGGTTCGACACGGCCGCACCACCCGTTGTTCCCCGCCGCGACGCTGTGCAAGAGTGCTGCTCGTGCCGGACGAGGTGAACGTCTCCTTCACGCTGCCGGGTGAGCCGGCGGCGCACGTCGCCACGTGGCGCGCCACGCCCCCGCCGTTCCTCGACGACTACAAGCGCGTCGACGAGTCGTACGAGTCGCTCGTGTACGAGGCCAACGTCACCACCACCTTCACGAAGCTGACGACGTTCGGCATCGGCAAGACCCTGTACCGGCTCACGTTCACGTTCCGCGCGGTCGACGGCACGACCCCGGTGACCCGGGTGAACGCGCTCGGTCAGGCGCCCGAGCACACCGTGCAGGCCATGGGCGCGTGGGCCGCGGCCAACGCGCCTGCGTGATCCGACGCGGCGTGCTCCGACTGGTCCGGGTCTGATCGAGATCAGAGGTCGGCGAGGATCTCCGCCTTCTTGGTCTCGAACTCCTCGTCGCTCACGAGGCCGGCGTCCTTGAGCTGGCTCAGCTTCTTCAGCCGCTCGGCCGGGTCGTTCGCGGCCGCGTCCTGGGCGGCCTTGGCGTCGGCCGCGGCCTTGTCGGCGAGGTAGGCGCGTCCGGCCGCGTCGGCGGTGCCCGCGTACGTGTTCTGGATGCCCTGCATCGCGACCGCCATGTCGCCGCCCGATGCTGCGATCGAGCCCTTGAGCGCGTCCCACTGCACCGCGACCGCCATGGGGTCGTCGGCCATGACCTTGACCGGCACCTCCATGCCCATCGACAGCGGAGCCTTCATCCGCGCCGACGGGAACGTGTAGTCGACCGTGTAGGGGTCGCCGCCTTCGGGCGGATACACGTCGAGCTGGATGCCCATCGAGAACTTGTCGACCTGCATCGGGAAGCCGTTCACCCGCGCCTTCGTGGGTACGCCGTGCTTGAGGATGTCGCCCTGGCCCTGGTCGTCGGTGAGCTTCGCGATGTCCTTGAAGGAGCTGCGCATCGACGGCATGCCGCCGTGGTAGTCACCGAGCTCCTTCGCGCCCTTGAAGGCGTTGAAACCGTCCTTGAAGACGCCCATCTCCGTACGCTCCTCTCACCAGCTCTGCAGGACGGCCGACGTCGGCAGGTCGGGGTCGAACTTCACCGTGCACTGCTTGCCCTCGGCGAGACCTTCGAGCTGGAACGGCAGCAGGCTCTGCTCGATCGTGGTCTCGATCGGGTCGCCGCCCTCGGGGCGGTAGGTCACCGCGATCGCGTGCATGGTGGCACCACTGACGTCGGGGGTGCCGGTGGCGGTGATCGTGTGGATCACGCCGGGGGCCTCCACTCCTGACTGCGCGATCTTGTTGACCTTGGCCGAGTAGGCCGCGAGCGCGGCCATGTCCTGACCGCCCATGCCCGGCATCCCGGCGCCGGCGGGCACACCGGCCTGCTGCTGCAGCGCGCCGGCCTGCGCCATCGCGTCGGCCGCGCTCTGCTTGGCCTGCTTGGCCTTGTCGAAGAGTCCCATGCCCTTCCTCCTGCTCAGGGGGCTGAGACCAGAACGCTACGCCGCGGTCCTGGGGCCTTCAAACGAACGTGACGAACGTGACGAAGGCCCGCGTTCAGCGCTCGCGGTGGACGAGGCCGTCGACGAGGCGGCCGAGCGTGCGGCACACGTCGGGGTCCAGGCCGTCGGCGCCGTCGAGCGCGTCGCCGGCCTTCACCGCGTGGTCGCGGGCCACGCCGAGAGCCAGCTCGACGGCGGTGGAACCCGCCGCGAGCGGACCGAGCGCGAGCGCGCGGGCGGCGGCGAGCTGCTCGGGGTCGAGGGGACCGCCGAGGAGGTCGCGCAGCGCGGGGGACTCGCGGAGCACGTAGATCACGGGCAGAGTGTAGATGCCTTCGAGCAGGTCCTGGCCGGCGTGCTTGCCGAGCGCGTCGTCGGTCGACGAGAGGTCGAGCACGTCGTCGACGATCTGGAAGCACATCCCGAGATGACGGCCGAAGCGGGTGAGGGCGTCGAGCGTGGCGTCACCCACACCCGAGACCATCCCGCCGATGCGACACGACGTCGCGAAGAGCGCCGCGGTCTTGCCCTCGATGGCCGAGGAGTACTCCTCCTCCGACCGCTCGACGTCGAAGAGGTGCTGGAGCTCCAGCACCTGGCCTCGGCAGAGCTCGCCGATGGTCGCAGCGAGCAGTGACGCCACGTCGGCTCCGAGCGACGCGGCGAGCGACGATGCGCGCGCCAACAGGAAGTCGCCGGCGAGGATCGCCACGATGTTGCTCCAGCGCGCGTTCACGCTGGGCACACCGCGGCGGGTCTCGGCTTCGTCGATCACGTCGTCGTGGTAGAGCGAGCCGAGGTGCACGAGCTCGCAGGCGACCGACCCGGTGAGCGCGGCGTCGGTGGAGGGTCGGTCGGCGCCGCTCCCCCCGGGGTTCGCGGTGCAGGCGTAGGCCGACACCAGCGTGAGCGTGGGGCGGAGGCGCTTGCCGCCCGCGCCGATGAGGTGCGTCGCGACCTCGGCGAGGAACGGATCGGGCGTCTGCACCGATTCGCGCAGTGCGGCGTCGACCCGGAGCAGGTCGTCGGGGAGGGCGGGCAGATCGACGGCCAATTCGGCCGGACCGGGCGGCCGCAGCGGTTCTCCCGGCCCCGTCATGTGCCCACGCTAGGCAGCGACGGGAACAATCTCCAAGCTGGCGGTGGTTCCACCCTCACGGCCCGCTCTCCCCGTGCCGATGAGCCTTCCGGGAGCCCGGAGGACGCACGGAAGCGCGGGAGGCCCCCCGGCGACGCCGATTACACTGAAAACACGTTCATCCGAACGGAACGAGCGTGGAGAGACACAGAGAGGCGGATCCCCACCGTGTTCGAACGCTTCACCGACCGAGCCCGCCGAGTGGTCGTCCTGGCGCAGGAAGAAGCGCGCCTGCTCAACCACAACTACATCGGGACCGAGCACATCCTCCTCGGCCTGATCCACGAGGGCGAGGGCGTCGCCGCCAAGGCGCTCGAGTCGCTCGGCATCTCCCTCGAAGCCGTGCGCGCACAGGTCGAGGAGATCATCGGTCACGGCGGCACCGCGCCGTCGGGTCACATCCCCTTCACACCGCGCGCCAAGAAGGTCCTGGAGCTCTCGCTGCGCGAGGCGCTGCAGCTCGGACACAACTACATCGGCACCGAGCACATCCTGCTCGGGCTCATCCGCGAGGGTGAGGGAGTCGCCGCGCAGGTCCTGGTGAAGTTGGGCGCCGACCTGTCGCGCGTCCGCCAGCAGGTCATCCAGCTCCTGTCGGGCTACGCCGGCGCGAAGGAAGGTGCGCCCCAGGGTGGTGGCGCCGCCACCGAGACCGCGCAGGGCGGCTCGCTCGTGCTCGACCAGTTCGGTCGCAACCTCACGCAGCTCGCGCGCGACAAGAAGCTCGACCCGGTGATCGGGCGCGAGAAGGAGATCGAGCGCGTCATGCAGGTGCTGTCGCGCCGCACCAAGAACAACCCGGTGCTCATCGGCGAGCCCGGCGTCGGCAAGACCGCCATCGTCGAGGGTCTGGCCACCGACATCGTCGGCGGCGAGGTGCCCGAGACGCTCGTCGGCAAGCAGCTCTACACGCTCGACCTCGGCGCGCTGGTCGCCGGTTCGCGCTACCGCGGCGACTTCGAAGAGCGCCTCAAGAAGGTGCTGAAGGAGATCCGCACCCGCGGCGACATCATCCTGTTCATCGACGAGCTGCACACGCTGGTGGGTGCGGGTGCCGCCGAGGGCGCGATCGACGCCGCGAGCATCCTCAAGCCGATGCTCGCCCGCGGTGAGCTCCAGACCATCGGCGCCACCACGCTCGACGAGTACCGCAAGCACCTCGAGAAGGATGCTGCGCTCGAGCGCCGTTTCCAGCCGATCAAGGTCGAGGAGCCGAGCGTCGCCGAGACGATCGAGATCCTCAAGGGATTGCGCGAGCGCTACGAGGCGCACCACCGCGTGTCGATCACCGACCAGGCGATCGTCGCCGCGGCGAACCTCGCCGACCGCTACATCTCCGACCGTCACCTCCCCGACAAGGCGATCGACCTCATCGACGAAGCCGGCTCCCGCCTGCGCATCCGTCGCATGCAGGCACCGCCCGACTACCGCGAGCTCGAAGACCAGATCGCGACCACCCGCAAGGAGAAGGAAGCGGCCATCGAGGCGCAGCAGTTCGAACGCGCCGCCAAGCTCCGCGACGACGAGAAGGCGCTCCTCGAGCAGCGGGAGGCCAAGGAGACCGAGTGGCGCGCCGAAGGCGTCGACCTGTTCAACGAGGTCACCGAGGAGTCGATCGCCGAGGTGCTGGCGCTGTGGACGGGCATCCCCGTCTACAAGCTCACCGAGGAGGAGACGGCCAAGCTCCTGCGCATGGAAGACGAGCTGCACAAGCGGATCGTCGGCCAGGAGCCCGCGATCAAGGCCGTGTCGCAGTCGATCCGCCGGACGCGTGCGGGCCTCAAGGACCCGAAGCGCCCGTCGGGCTCGTTCATCTTCCTCGGCCCCTCCGGCGTCGGGAAGACCGAGACCGCCAAGACGCTCGCCGAGTTCCTCTTCGGTGACGAGACCGCGCTGATCCAGCTCGACATGTCGGAGTACATGGAGAAGCACACGGTGTCGCGGCTCGTGGGCTCGCCCCCCGGCTACGTCGGGTACGACGAAGGTGGTCAGCTCACCGAGGCCGTCCGGCGCAAGCCGTTCTCGGTCGTGCTGTTCGACGAGATCGAGAAGGCGCACCCCGACGTGTTCAACACGCTCCTCCAGATCCTGGAGGACGGGCGTCTCACCGACGCGCAGGGTCGAACGGTCGACTTCAAGAACACCGTGATCATCATGACCTCCAACCTCGGCACCGCCGACCTCCGCAAGACCGCGGTCGGGTTCGGCAAGGTCGACGAGGCGGTGACCTACGAGAAGATGAAGGAGAAGGTGCACGAGGACCTGAAGCGCAGCTTCCGGCCCGAGTTCCTGAACCGCATCGACGAGATCATCGTCTTCAACGAGCTCACCAAGGAAGAGGTCACCGAGATCGTCGACCTGCTCATCAAGCGGGTCGTCGGCCAGCTGGAGGGCCAGGGCCTCGGGCTCGAGCTCACCACCGACGCCAAGCTGCTCCTCGCCGCGAAGGGCTACGACCCCTCGCTCGGGGCCCGGCCGCTGCGGCGGGCGATCCAGCGGATGATCGAGGATCCGCTCTCGGAGAAGATCCTGTGGAAGGAATTCCACGCCGGGGAGACGATCGTCGTCGACGCGCTCGACGACGAGATCGTGTTCCGGGCCATCGAGGCCATCGAGCCTCCGCCGGTCGAGCTCGCCGGCTCCGGCTCGGCGGAGTAGGGGCTCGATCACCCCTTCCCGTCCCTCCTCGGCCCCGTCGGCCACGCACCGCTCGAGGACCAGCCGGATCCGGCTGGTCCTCGTCGCGTTGGCGGTCATGCTGCTCGCGGCGGCGTGCAAGGTCGACACCACTGTCACCGTCACGATGCACGACGACGGCAGCGGCGTCGTGAGCGTCACCGCGGTGCTCGATCCCGACGCGGTGAAGGCGGTCGAGTCGGGGGGAGGGAAGCTCGAGGACCGCGTGCGCCTGGGCGACCTCGCCAAGGCGGGGTGGACGGTGCAGCCGTGGGCACGCGCCACCGACGGCTCGGCGCAGATCACGCTCACCAAGCCGTTCGCCTCACCCGAGCAGGCCACCGCGATCCTGAAGGAGATCAACGGCACCGCGGGTCCGCTGCGCGACGTCGCGGTGTCGCGTGACGCGGGCACGTTCTCGACCAGCTACTCCACGACGGGCACCATCGACCTGAAGGACCTGCAGACCGGCCTGACCTCCGACCCCGGCGTCGTGGGTTCGCTGCTCGCGCAGAGCGTCGATGCCGGTGCCGTCGACAAGTCGCTGCTCGCCGACCTGCGCGACTCGTTCGGACTCACCGTGAAGGTCGTGCTGCCCGGCGGCACCACGGTGGTGAAGGGAACGTCCGGACGGGTGACCCCCGTCGACGCGTCGACGTCGGTGCTCGACACCACCCGGGTGATCCTGGTGACCGTGGCGGTGGTGCTCGTGCTGCTCGCGATCGCGGTGCTGCTCTGGCCCGGTCGGCGTCGCCGCCGACGCGCAGCCCCGGCCGACCGCGGAAGACGTGGCGTCACTCGAGGTGATGGTGCAACCAGTCCGGGAACGCCACCAGCGAGTCGAGCACGGTAGTCGCGCCCGCGGCGCGCAGCTCGTCCGCCGGGTGCGGACCCGTCGTGACCGCCACCATGTGCGCGTCGGCGAGGGCGGCGGCGCGCACGTCGTTGGGCGTGTCGCCCACGTAGACCACCGCACCTTCGTCGCGCAGCGTCTCGCCCTTGGCGTCGGCGTAGCGCCAGCCGAACACCACGTCGACCTCGAGCCCGACCTGTTCGAGGCACCGGTGGGCGTTGGGCTCGAACTTCGCGGTCACGACGACGGCGCGGCCGTCGAGCGCGTGCACCGAGGCGACCGCCTCGCGCGCGCCGGGGAGGAGGTGGGTGCCCGGCACGCCGTGGACCACGTAGAGCTCGCGGAAGCGGTCGGACCACTGCGTGGCGAGCTCGGTCGGGAACCGGTCGCCGAACTCGAGGTCGAGGTTGCGCCGCAGGAGGGCGTCGAGCATCTCCTCGGTGGCGACGGGCGCGCCGGTCTCGTCCTCGAGGACCTGCAGCGTCGCCCGGATCCCCGGCCGCGAGTCGACCAGGGTCATGTCGAGGTCGAACCCCACCACCAGCACGCCGCCTTCCTACCAACATCCGTCAGTTCTCCGTGGAATGTGGGGGTGTACCGCCGGATGTTCGGGGTCTGCGTGGGGTCCGCTTGCCTGTCACACCCCGGGCGTACGGTCCGTCGATGGGGAAGCTGTCGTGAAGACCAAGACCGTCCACCGCTGTTCCGCGTGCGGGTGCGAGACCCCCCGGTGGCTGGGGCGCTGCCCGGAGTGCGACGCGTGGGGCACGCTGGGAGAGGCGGCGCCGGTCGCGACCGCGGCCTCCGAGGTGCGGGTCGCGCTCGACGGCCCGATGCCCATCAGCGAGGTCGACGCCCGCACCGCCGCGCCGATGTCCACCGGCGTGGGCGAGCTCGACCGGGTGCTGCAGGGCGGTCTGGTGGCCGGCTCGGTCACCCTCCTCGCCGGTGAACCGGGCATGGGCAAGAGCACCTTGCTCTTGCAGGCCCTCGGGCGTCTGGCGGCCACCGGCACGAGCTGCCTGCTCGTCACCGCCGAGGAGTCGTGCGCGCAGGTGAAGCTGCGGGCCGAACGGGTCGGGTCGTTGCATCCGAACCTGCTGGTCGTGGCCGAGACCTCGCTACCGCACGTGTTGGCCCACGCCGCGCACGCCGCGCCACAGGTGCTCGCGGTCGACTCCATCCAGACCATCGTCGACCCCGACCTGCCCGGCGCGCCGGGCTCGGTCACGCAGGTGCGCGACGGTGCGTACCGGCTGGTGCAGCACGCCAAGGAGCACGCACGCGCCACCGTGCTGGTGGGCCACGTCACCAAGGAGGGCACGCTCGCCGGACCGCGCGTCCTCGAGCACGTCGTCGACACCGTGCTCTCGTTCGACGGCGACCGTGGTCACTCGCTGCGTGCCCTCCACGCGCTCAAGCACCGCTTCGGCGGCACCGACGAGGTCGGCCTGTTCGAGATGACCGAGCGGGGCCTCGTCGACGTGCCCGACGCGTCGGCCCGGTTCCTGGTCGATCGCCGCCCCGGCGTGCCGGGCTCGGCGGTGGCCGCGGTGCTCGAGGGCGCGCGCCCGATCCTGGTCGAGGTCCAGGCCCTGTCCATGCACACCGCGGCACCGATGCCGCGTCGATCGGCCGCGGGCATGGAGTCGGGTCGCCTGGCCATGCTGCTGGCGGTGCTCGAACGGCACGCGGGGGTCAGTTGCGCCGGCGCCGACGTCTACGCCAGCGTCGCCGGGGGGTTGCGGATCACCGAACGCGGACTCGACCTCGCGCTCGCCCTCGCGGTCGCCGGTGCGCAGCTCTCGCAGGTCACCACCCGCGACACGGTCGCGATCGGCGAGCTCGGGCTCGGGGGCGAGGTGCGGTCGGTCCCGCAGCTCGACCGCCGACTGGTCGAAGCGGCCCGCCTCGGGTTCCGGCGCGCGGTCGTCCCCACCGGCGCACGGCGCTCGGCGCGCATCGACGGCCTCGAGGTGGTCGAGGTCAGCAGCGTGCGCGACGCGGTGGGGCACGCGTTGATCCCGGCGGGCTGAGCGACCCTCTGCGGTAGCTTTGGGTCACTCGCCGGCACCGTGCGCGTCGTGCGCGTGAGCGAGCCGGCCAACCTGTGAGCTGGCCGGCGAGGAGCGAGCGACCATCCGAGGAGGAGAGTCCGCCGTGCCCGCCCAACCGCGATCAGAAGCCATGATGGTCGCCCTTCGGCTGGTGGCCCCGGGAACGCAGCTGCGCGAAGGCCTCGACCGGATCCTGCAGGCGCGCATGGGCGCGCTGATCGTCGTCGGCGACGGGCCCGAGGTGCTCTCGGTGTGCTCCGGTGGGTTCCTCCTCGACGCCGAGTTCACGCCGCAGCGGCTCTCGGAGCTGGCGAAGATGGACGGCGCGATCATCCTGGCGTCCGACACGTCGCGGGTCGCCCGCGCCAACGTGCACCTCGTGCCCGATCCCAACGTGCCCACCTCGGAGACCGGCACCCGCCACCGCACCGCCGAGCGGGTCGGCCGCCAGCTCGACGTCCCGGTCATCACCGCGTCGGAGGACATGTCGCTCGTGGCGATCCACCGACGCGGTGAGAAGCACACGCTCGAACCGATCCCGCGCGTGCTCGCCCGGGCCGACCAGGCGTTGCAGATCCTGGGTCGCTACAAGACCCGGCTCGACGCGGTCAGCGGATCGCTCTCCGCGCTCGAGGTGGAAGACCTCGTGACGGTGCGCGACGTCGCCACCGTGTTGCAGCGAGCGGAGATGGTCCGGCGCATCGCCGAGGAGATCGAGGGCTACGTGATCGAGCTCGGCGCCGACGGCCGGCTCGTGATGCTCCAGCTCGAGGAGCTCATCGGTGGCGTCGAGGAGGATCGTCGCTTGGTGGCGAAGGACTACTTCCAGTCGTCCGACGGCTTCGAGCTCGCCGGCGTGATGCACCGCCTCGCCCTCATCGAGGACGAAGAGCTCCTCGACCTGAACTCGGTGGCGTCCGTGCTGCACCTCGATCCCGACATCGGCATCGACGGCGCGCTGCAGCCGCGCGGGTTCCGTCTCCTGCACAAGATCCCGCGCCTGCCTGAGCTGGTGTCCGACCACGTGGTCGCCCGCTTCGCCAACCTGCAGAAGATCATGCGCGCCGGGCTGGCCGACCTCACCGAGGTCGACGGCGTCGGCGAGGTGCGGGCCAAGGCGATCAAGGAAGGCTTGTCCCGGCTCGCCGAGACCTCGATCCTGGAACGGTACGTCTGATGGCTGAGCTCCACACCGGCACCCACGACGTCGACGTCGAGCACATCACGCTGAAGGGGCCCGACGGCGCGGCCATCGACGCCATCCACGCCCGACCCGACGGCATGCCGCGGAGCGGGCTCGTGCTGCACCCCGACATCATGGGGGTGCGTCCGTTGTTCGACGACCTCGCCCGTCGCCTGGCCACGCACGGCTTCGCGGTGTGTGCGCCGGAGCCCTTCGTCCGGGCGCCGGTCGAAG
>Ga0265327_10005116_pt1 | contig 11137 bp, 8 predicted proteins | sample 41621metaG_FD_202089 | JGI IMG/M metagenome (GOLD analysis project Ga0265327, IMG submission 202089) | Rhizosphere microbial communities from Carex aquatilis grown in University of Washington, Seatle, WA, United States - 4-16-21 metaG | ecosystem: Host-associated > Plants > Roots > Rhizosphere >... | reverse complement strand
CCAGCATCACGGCGACCAGCACCAGGCCGATAGCGATGGCCCTGACGACACTGCGGTCCGCCATCCAGCCGCCCAGCACGTTTCCGGTGACCATGCCGATGCCGTAGAGCGCCAATGCCAGCGGGACGAGGGCCCTCGACAGTCCGGAAACGCTGGTGAGTGTGGTGCTGATGTAGGTGTAGAACGCGAACATGCCGCCAAAGCCCACGATGCCGATGAGCAGGGTGAACCACACCTGAGCGCGTCGCAGCGCGCTGAGCTCTGTCAGCGGATTCGTGATCTTCATATCCGTCAGCCCTGGCAAGAACCGCAACAACGCCGCGACCGTGACCACGCCAATGACCGCCACGACGGCGAAGGCCGAACGCCAGCCCACCGTGTTACCCAGCCAGGTGGCCACCGGAACACCCACGACATTGGCCACCGACAAACCCAGCATGGTCTGCCCCACTGCCTTGGCACGTTCCCCTGGGCCGGCAAGGTGTGCGGCCACCAGTGCCGCCACGCCGAAATACGCACCGTGCGGCAGCCCGGCGACGAACCTGGAGGCGATCAGCGCCGCATAACCCGGCGCGAAGACGGTGGCCGCATTGCCGATCGTGAACGCGATCATGAGCGCGATGAGCAGGGTTCGGCGCGAGGCCCGGGCGGTGAGGGCCGCGATGATCGGTGCACCTACGACCACGCCCAGCGCATAGGCGCTGATGACGTGCCCGGCCTCAGGCTCGGTGACACCGAAGCCGTGTGCGATGTTGGGCAGCAGCCCCATCGCCACGAATTCGGTTGTCCCGATCCCGAATCCACCTATAGCAAGTGCGAGAATCGCGCCTCGGCGAGTGCGTGGTGACACCGGCGACTCGGGCTGCACGCGTGAATCGACAACGGCAGTCATGAATAGGGCTCCTGTGCGGTATGCGGCTAGATGCGCACATCGATGAGCGCCCTGATCGGTCAACCACCGATTCTGCCGGGTTCATTCCCTTCAGGCGAACTGTGGTCGTCCGGCAGTTGTCTGCAGTCGTCAGCGGAACGGGCTGGTGATGTCGCGCATGAACTGTCCGATGTTGGTCGGCGCATCGCCATCGGGGAAGCTCGCGGTGGCCAGCACATTGCCCCCCGCGTCAGTGAAGTTCCGGCCTGCGCGCTGTTGATGGGTCGAGTTCGTCACCAAGATGATTCCCGAGGCGCCCGCCTGTTTGGCCAGCGGCACCGAGAACTGCGCATTCTGCACTGTGCTGTTGGCCCGGGGCTCCACGATGATGCGATCGGATGGATACCCAAGGCCGACAAGCATATTGCGCATCTGCTCGGCCTCCGACACCCCGTTTTGCGGATTACCTCCGGTCACGATGATGAACGAGTTCGGGAACATATTGGCGATCGCCCTGCCCGTCACGACCCGCTGATACAGCTTATCCCGCATCGAGCCATCGGGCTTAAGGCCGTACCCGAGGATGACCACGGCCGGCTTCGAGAAGTCCTTGCCCGCCGCCATGGGCTCGGAGTTCGCGATCGCGGGAGTGCACAGCGCGAGAACGGCACCGACGACCAAGGTGGTCGCCCATCGAGTGATCAATGCGCCCTCCAAGTCTCAGTGACTCCTGCGACAGACGAGATACATGGTGCCAGAGTTACCCCTGTCAAGTCGACCCGCCGGTGAAATCTCCCGCGATTCCCCCTGGTGTGACCGACACGACAGATGTAGGCTGGGCTATAAGACACATGTCTACTAACACCACAACGCCGTGGAGGGTGACGTGACCGAAGCCTCAACCATCGACCGAGAAGCCGATACGCCCGAGCCGACCGCTCCCCCGCTCGTGGCACTTCCCAAGCTGGCCCAGGGCATCGCCTTCGTAGCCTCCCGGCGATGGACCACCAGCAGGCTGGCCAAGAAGTACGGCAAGGTCTACACGATCAACATCCCCAAATTCGGGTACACGGTCGTGGTGGCGGACCCAGATCTCACCCGGCAGGTGTTCACCACCAGCACCGAGATTCTGGGCAATATCCAGCCCAATCTGAGCCAGCAGCTCGGACCCGGATCGGTCTTCGCCTTGGAGCGCAACGAGCACCGCCATCGACGCAAGCTCCTCGCACCAAAGTTTCACGGCAAGGCCATGATTCAGTACGAGCAGATCATCGAGGAAGAGACGCTGCGCGAATGCGCGTCATGGCCAGAGGGTCAGCAGTTCCAGACCATGGAACCGATGATGCGGATAACCCTCAACGCCATCTTGCGCGCGGTCTTCGGTGCCGACGGAGCCGAGCTGAACGTGCTACGCGAGCTGATTCCACCGTGGGTGGTACTGGCGTCTCTGACCACTCGGGTGCCGCAACCGAAACGGGTCTATGGGCGGTTCAGTCCGTGGGGCCGATTGAAGGCCTACCGCGCGCGGTACGACGAGGTGATCGCACTTCTCATCGACAAGGCGCTCGCCGCACCAGATTTCGAGGATCGCACCGATATCCTCGCCCTGCTGTTGCGGTCCACCTACGACGACGGCACCACCATGTCGCGCAGCGATGTCTCCGACGAACTACTCACTCTGCTGGCGGCCGGCCACGAGACCACCGCCACCACTCTGGCGTGGGCCTTCGAACGGATCACCCGTCACCCACAGGTGCTGTCACGCCTGGCCGAGGAGGCACAGACCGAGAACAACGAATACCGCCAGGCGACAATCCTTGAGGTACAACGCAGCCGGCCAGTCATCGATTTCGCGGGGCGTCACGTGCTGGCGCCCTACGTCGACATCGGGCCCTACCGAATCCCCCAGGGCCACTCCCTGGTGGTGAGCATCAATTTGATGCATGACGACCCGGCCGCTTTCCCCAGCCCCGAGCGTTTCGACCCGGAACGCTTCACCGACGCCAAACCCGGCAACTCGTGGGTTCCCTACGGCGGCGGAACCCGGCGCTGCGTCGGTGCGGCCTTCGCCAACATGGAGATGGACATTGTCCTGCGGACCGTGTTGCGGCACTTCACCATCGAGACCACGACGGCGCCCAACGAAAAGTGGCACTCACGCGGGGTCGCCTCCTGCCCGAAGAACAACGGGCTCATGACGGTGCGGCGCCGCTGACATCCTCAGGCAAGCCTGCGCAGTTCAGCCTCAGGGATGGCGTTTACGCAGCTGCATGAGGATCTCGCCCTCGGGCCCTCCCGTGAAGGTCACCTCGCGGCGCGGCTTCTGACCCGGCACCATTTCCAGCTCGTATTTCTGGGCCAGCGACGCGATTCCGATGATGGCCTCCAGGTTCGCGAAGCCCGAGGCGATACACATGCGCTTGCCCGCCCCAAAGGGCATGTGCGCCTTGCGCTGTTCGGGCTGCAGGTTCTCCTTGAGGAACCGTGCGGGATCGAAGGTCCTGGCGTTCTCCCACACCCGCTCGTTGTGGTGGATGCTGTCGATCAACACGGTGACGGTGGTACCGGCCGGAATCGGGTAATCACCCAGCACGTCATCGGCCTTCGCAGCACGCGCCAATCCCAAGATCGGCGGGTACACCCGCATCGCCTCATTCAGCACCGCGGCGGTCCACGGCAGATTGTCGACATCCGCGGCGGTGGGTAACCGTCCACCGAGCACCCGGTCGACCTCTTCGCCGAGTTTCGCACGCGCATCGGGATTGCGGGACAACAGATACCAGGTCCACGCGAGCGCAGCAGCGGTGGTCTCAAAGCCCGCACCGAGGAAGGTCATCAGTTCATCGCGGATCTCCAGATCCGTATACCTAGCGCCCGTTTCGGGATCTTCGGCGGCCATCAACAGCGCCAACAGGTTGTCCTGCCTGGTGATCCGGCCGGAGTGATGATCGGCGATGAGCTGATCGATGGTGCGCTCAACCCAGCGCAGCCCCCTCATGGTCCGCGGCGCGGCCACCGACGCGCCGATACGCAACGCGCGTATAGCCAACCGCGGGGTGTGTGACGCCAACTCATCGGGGCCGTGGGTGGCGAGCTTGTCCACGAACCAGCGCAGCGGCGGCGCCGCCCCCACGATGTAGCCCACACCGAAGAGCTTGAGCAGGCGTGCGAAGTTGATCCGCATTTTCTCGGCCATGTCGCCGGACAGATCGATACCGAACATCGTTTGCGCGACGATATCCATGGTCAGGTAGTTCATCTCGGCGGTGACATCGACCGCTTTCCCCTGGGCGTACAGCTCGTCCCACCGGGCGAGGGTGCGCGCACTGGCCTCGGCCATCTGCGGGGCGAACAGATCGACCTGGCGCTTGGCGAAGATCGGCTGCACCAGCCGACGATTTCGGTTCCAGAGTCCCTCGTTGAGATCGGTCACCAGCCCGCGGCCGAAACCGACTGCCAGCAAATCGTATTCGGCGCTCTTGATGTAATTGTCCTGATTGGCCACCAGCACATGACGGGCCAGTTCCGGATTGCGGACAATCACCGTCTTACGCATGGGCGCCCGCGCGACGATGACGTCATCCTGCCCGGGCAGGTCGGCGAGGTACTCGGAGATGGTGTGCCGGTAGGTGGACCAGACCGCCCCGAGTGCGAGACGCCACGACTTCAGATAGCCCACCTTGGTGTTATGCCACCGCAGGAAGGTCGGCCCGCCCGGATAGAGGTCGTGGTTGACCGGACATTCACGGGCCGCCGTGGCGACCGGCGCGGAAAGGGGTTCTGGCTGCAACGCTGGAGCCGACACGGTTAGACCCTTTCCTGCTCGGAGACGCCGTCGTGCGCCTCGTCAACCTCTGATCCGGAAGTCACCTCTTCCGCCACGGCGTCGTTCTTGTCATCGGCCCCCGCGTCGGCAGCGTCATCGTCGTGGTCCTCGTCATCGAGGTCGACGAGTTCGCCTTCGTCGGCATCGTCGTCGGCCGCGTCGTCCAAATCTGCATCGGCCGAGGCGCCCCAGCGCTCATGGTCAGCTCGGGCCCTCTTGTTGGCCTCCGCGATTTCGAACCCGTCGGCCACAACGCCGCTCAGCTCCTGCCCAACTTCTCCCACCGTCCGCGTAATGATGCGGATGATCCGGCCGACACGAGACCCGACCGACTCCACGACCTCCTGGACGACGTTGACGTTGCGCTCTACAGGTCCCACCATGCTGCACTGCCCCTTCGAATTCGGTGGCCAAATAGTGAACAATCGTGCACTGAGATCAGTGTGCGTAACGTAGATGAACCTGTCAATACCAGGCCTCAACACGGTTTCGAACAAAAGAAACCAATCGATAAGAGCACGACCGTACACTGACAGGTATGCGCCATAGTCGTGCTGAAAAGAAGCTGCATACCCGCCGCGCATTGCTCGACGGGACCTTGGATCTACTCAAGGTGCGTGGCTTCGCCGCCGTGAGCCTGCGCGAGGTCGCCAAATCCGCAGGTTTGGTTCCCACGGCGTTCTATCGGCATTTCGAATCGATGGAGGACCTGGGCACGGTCCTGGCCGAAGAGAGCGTTCGTGCGCTTCGTGACACCTTCCGTCAGGCCCGGCGCGAGGTGGGCAGTGACAACCCTGCCAAAATTCTCGGACTCATGGTCGACCGGGTGAGCGAGCATGCGAACAACTTCCGGTTTCTGGTGCGTGAACGCCATGGCGGCTCGCCGCAGGTTCGGCGTGCCATCAACAACGAGATGCGCATGCTCACCAACGATGTCGTGGTCGAGCTCGCGCGCAATCCCGCAACGAACCACCACACCACCGAAGATCTCGAGATCGCCGCCGAACTCATCGCCGGCTCAATTCTCAACACCATCGGCATGCTGGTGGATACCGATCACCCCAGCGACGCCGACGCGCAAGCGGCCCTCAATCGCGCGCTGCGCCAGTTAGACCTGGTCACCAGCGGGCTGGCTCACACCGGCAGCGTCACGACCGTCATTCCGAAGCCGACTGCTGCCGGTGCACAGGACGAATCTTCTGCCACAACCAGAGTCCCATGAGCATGCCGACCGCATCGGCAAGCACATCAAGCAGACTTCCGTCCCGGCGCGGAACCCACAGCGCCTGAATAACCTCTGAACACGCAGCGAAGGCCAGAACCCAGGCCAGTGTGAACCTTTCACCGATCCTTGCGAATCGCGAGGACACCGCCAGCATCCCGAAAATCAGAAAATGCACCATCTTGTCTGCCCCGGGCGGTCCGGACGGGACTGCGCTGCCGGGCGTGAACAACAGCAGGCACGCGATCGCCAAAGCACACACCAGGGTGAGCCAGCGAAAGCACGGAAACCACGAACGAACTATGCGAATCATCGTGACCCATATTGCCGCTTCGGTTCTGGGTGATTCAAAGCGATGCCGTCAATAGGCATGCTGCGTACAACGAAGACATGACCTCCGCTCCGCCAGTCCTCGAAATTCGCGCACTGCCCGGCACCGAGACCTACCGGAATCTGCTCGCCCAGGTCGCTGACGGGGCACGAGAACGTGACCTTGACGACGAGAATCCCTTCGACCAGGTTCGGCTGCTCAAGGAAGCGGGGATCGGCCGGCTGCGTATCCCCGTCGAGCTCGGCGGCGCAGGACTTTCTGTGCGGCAACTCTTTTCCGCCATCATCGATATAGCGCAGGCCGACCCCATCGTCACGCACATCTTCCGCACTCACTTCTGGTTCGTCGAGGAACGGCTGCGCACGCTTTCCGATCCCACGTCGGCCGCCTGGCTGACGAAGGTGAACGAAGGCAACCTGTTCGCCAATGCATTCAGCGAGAAGGGGACCTTGGCCGTCGGAAGTCTGGTGTTCAACACCCGTCTACTGCCGGCCGGTGATGGATATCGGTTGAATGGCGAGAAGTTCTACAGCACCGGGACCTTGTTCGCGGACTACCTGACGGTCACCGCAACCACCGACCACGATTCGATCGCATCGGTCATCGTCCCCGGCGATCGCGACGGGGTGCGGCTGGTGGACGACTGGGATGGGTTCGGCCAGCGACGCACTGGTACGGGCACCACGATCTTTACTCAGGTCGATGTCGCCAGCAACGAAATCCTTTCCGACACACCGTATGACGCGGCCCCGGTGCCCACCACGCAGTATGCGTCGTTGCAGCTCTACATCCTGGCGATTGTCGCCGGAGTGCTGCGGTCGGTCGTGGATGACGGCGCGGCACTGCTGCGTTCCCGGCAGCGCAACTTCAGCCATGCTCTCACCGAACGCCCTGTTGATGATCCGTTCTTACAACGCACCCTGGGCGAGCTCAGCGCAACCGCGTTCGCGGCCGAGGCTGCGGTTCTTGCCGCGGCCGATGCCATTGATGCCGCCACCACGTCCCTGCGCGACGGAGTTCCCGATGCGCAGCTCGCCGAGGAAGCCCAACTCGCGGTTGCCAAGGCCAAGGTCCACATCGATGCCGTGGCACTCGATGCCGCCACCAAGCTGCTGGACCTGGGTGGTGCCAGCGCCTCCAGCCGGAGCCGAAATCTGGACCGGCACTGGCGGAACATCCGGACCATCAGCCTGCACAATCCGGTGCACTACAAGGCCCGGGTAATCGGCCAGAACTTGCTGCACGGCACACCGCTTCCGGCGAACGCGTATTTCTGAGAGGCACCGATTTTGAGGGGTATCGGCGCAGCCGAGTAACTCAGGCCGACAGGCTGATTCGCTGTGCCCCGGTGACCGAGTGATAGCGGTCAGGGCTACAGGTCAGCACGATCACCTGCGCCTCAGTGCCCACCGCGCCGAACACCTCACCCATGCGCTCCAGCCTGTCGCTGTCGGTGAATCCCAGCGCGTCGTCGATGATGACCGGCACCGCATCCTGCGGCGCCACCAACGCGGCGCTCGCCAATCGCGCGACGATGCCCAGTTGTTCCTTCGCGCCACCTGATAACGACTCGTAGGGCACCGTTCGGCCCTCCAGCGTCCGGCTGCGAATACTCAGATCGCTGTCGACGTCCACTTCGAAGGTGGGGCCAAAGACCATGCGCCCCAACCGCTCCAGCTCCGCACGGAACGGGTCGACATAACGCAATCTCATGCCGTCCCGATGCCGCAGCATCACCGATCGCAAGGTGTCGACGGCCCGGGCCTTCGCCCCGATACGGGCGAATTCCGTTGCCGCATATTCACGCTCGGAAGCCGCCGCATCCAGCTGGTCCTTACGGCCCTGCCTGCCGAACACTTCCAGACGCACCGCGATATCGCGTAGCCGATGACGCAACGAGTCGTGCTGCTGATCCAGCCGCTGTGCCCGCGCGGAGACCTCGCCGAGTTCGGCGCGTACCCGATCAGCCTCGAGCGCAGCCAACTGACTCATCAGATCGGCGATGCGGCGGGCGGTCAGGTCTGCCGCTTGGACAGCCTGGTCATGGCGTTCGGTCAGCAGATCGTCGGAGGCCGATGCCCGAACCTTGGCCAGGCGCTGCTCCACGGCGGCCAACTCTTCGGCGCGGGCACCCTGCTTCTCTCGCAATACCATTGCCTCGGTGGACTTCTCGGCGAGTTTCTGATTGGCGACCTGGACGGCGTGGCGGTGGGTGACCTCTTCGGCCTGCAGCCGCTCCACCTCGGCCACCAATCGGGCGACCTCTGTACGAGCCTGCGCCGGATCGATCGCATCCCACAGACCGTCGGCCTCCGGCGCCAACTCGCGCAAGCGGCTCAGCTTTTCACGCAGTGCGTCAAGACTCTCCGACCCCATCAGACCATCGAGCAGTGCCGTCAACCGGTCGCGTTCAGCATTCAGCTCGGTCCGCCGCTCATACTGCTTCTGGGCCTCACCGACATCGGCTACACCAGCAGCCGCCAAGGCGCCGGCGAGTGCCTCACGAGCCGCATCGAGGTTTCCACGCAGCTGAGCCGCGTTGGCCCCCGGAATGATTCGGGTGACTGCCACGCCGGGAGCGGTGATCTCAACGGTATCGGTGGCCGCACTCGCCCACTGCTCTCCGGCCGCAACCCGCAGCTGGCGGCCGTCGACGGTGATGTCGACATCGGCGAGCGCACGCACCTCCACCTGCGCCGAAGCGGTGTCCAGAGCCACCTCTGCCATGCCCACGGTTTGCGCGGCGGCCTCGATAGCACCGAGGGTCTGTGCGGTGATGGCCAGTGCCGAAAGTTCCGCGCCGGCCGTGGTCAACTGCCGGGTAGTGAGGTCGACACGCGACACCCGGGCCGCCAGTCCATCCACCTCATCCCGGGCCAACGCGCGGTCCAAAGTGTCGCGGGCCGACTGCAGTTGAGCGCGGGTAGCCTCGACTTCCTGGGCCATCCGGGCTGCGGCAACCTCCGCCGCCTCTGCTACCTGTTGCGCCTCAGCGTGCGCTTCCTTCGCGTCCGACACCTGCTCGGCGAGGCCATCGATCCCGGCGCGACGAGCCTGGATATCGGCGACCAGTTGGGCCCGCTCGTCACGTTTGGTCTGTGCCGCCACCGCCGCGGCCTGCGCCGCCTCCGCGACTACCGCTGCGTTATCGCGTTGTTGTATCAAGGTCGAAACGGCTTGCGAGGCCTGCTCCAACGGAGCCAGCCGACGACTCACCTCGGCACGGTCGGCGATGACGGAGGCCAGCTCCCGGGTCAGCTCGTCGTGCTCACGAACCTGTTGCTCGACCTCGGCCACGGCCGCGCTGGCGACGGCAAGCGCATCCTCAGCGGCGGTCAGCCGGACGCCGGCCTTGGCCCATTCACCGGTGGGACGCCCCGTCGCGGTGAAGTACAGCGCGTACTCGGCGTCGATCCGCTCCACCAGATCGGGCTCGCTACCCGACAGCGCAACCGACTGTCCGGCAGCAAGATCCAGGGCGCGGGTTAGCGCATCGCTCGATGACAGATCGAGTACGCCCGCACCCGCCGACTGCAGAACCCGCTGCGCCTTCCACAAGTTCATGTCGATGGACTGATCCAGCATGTCCAGCACCCGCTGATGCGCCTCATCGCCGGAAAGCTGTTCGCGGCGCGGCTCGATGACCGTCAGATGCGTCTCGGCGCGCTTGTGAAAACGCTTCCGATACACGAATCGATAGGGGCCACAGCTGATCTCGGCTTCAATCTCGGAGCCTACGTCCGCAAATGTGGGCTTGACCTGCTTGACGTCCTTCTTGGTGGAGCGATCCTTGGATTCGATCAGCAGGTCCAGCGCCTCGATCATGGACGTCTTGCCGATCTCGTTCGCTCCGCTGACCACCACAACACCGCGATCGGGAAAAGTGATGTCGCGATGAGCGATTCCGCGATAGTTGGTGACCGAGAGGCGGTGCAGCTTCACGCCGCCGACCCTCGTGTCACCGCGCCGCCCTTGGCCGATCCGCCGCGCCCGGCGCTGGACGTGAGGCGCAGTAATAGCGACAACGCGCCCTGGGCATCCGCCGACGATGCCCCGCCAGCGGCCGCCATCTCCTTCAGCTCGGCGATCGCGGACTCAGCGAAACCACCGACACCGAGATCACTGAACTCTCCGTCGGCAGGCACCACAGCAATATCAGTGTGCCGGTCCCACGCCCGCACGCTGGCGAAAAGCCGCGTGTACTTGTCCAGGCACTCTTCCAGCACGGCGTTATCGGTCACGCTGAGCGTGCCCGTGAGCGCCAGACGCACCACCGTGCGTTCTTTATCGGGCAGCAGTTCGAGATTGAGTCCGAGATCGGCGATATCGCGTGCGTTGTCCACCGACCGCCGCAACGTCACGAACCGCCATCTGCCCACGTGATGGGCATCCACCTGCACCGCACCCGATTCGTCCAGGTCGACCACGAGAGCATGTCCCGGATCGGATTCGACATCGTCGTAGTTGGTGACCTCGGGCGCCCCCGAGTACCAAACCCGCCCGGTGGAACCCACCTGGGTCCGGGAGTGCTTGTCCCCCAACGCCACGTAATGAACCGCGCCACGGGCAATGGCGTCCTCGACGGCCTTCAGCACGATGAGCGCCGGCTTCGTCGGGTCGGGGTCCAGCACGTCCACACCGCCGTGGGCCACCACGATGCGCCGGGTGCCGTCAACGGGCAGAGCCTCCAGCTGTTCGGCCACCAGATCATGCGTGGGTGCCTTCGAACGCCACGGCACCGCGACCAGCTCGACACCGGCAGCCACCCGATGCACGCCCGCGGTATCGAGGACGTGGACGTTCGCGGGCTTCTCGGCCAGGAACAGCTCACTGGTGTACACCGAGGCGGCATCCAGGGGATCGTGGTTGCCGGGCAGCAGATAGATG
>Ga0265327_10005115_pt1 | contig 11138 bp, 13 predicted proteins | sample 41621metaG_FD_202089 | JGI IMG/M metagenome (GOLD analysis project Ga0265327, IMG submission 202089) | Rhizosphere microbial communities from Carex aquatilis grown in University of Washington, Seatle, WA, United States - 4-16-21 metaG | ecosystem: Host-associated > Plants > Roots > Rhizosphere... | reverse complement strand
CGGCCTAGTTGAGCGCGGCCCGCTTCCGCTCCGCCCCTGAATCCGCTAAGCCGCGCGCATGAGCGCCGCCCCTCAGAAACCGATCGCCGATCTCGCCAAGGAGTTCGGCCTCAAGCCCGACGAATACGCCGTGATCCTGCAGCGGCTGAACCGCGAGCCGAACGTCGTCGAGCTCGGCGTGTTCTCGGTGATGTGGTCCGAGCATTGCTCGTACAAATCCAGCCGCAAGCACCTGTCGAAGTTCCCGACCAAGGGCCCCAAGGTGATCTGCGGGCCGGGCGAGAACGCCGGGGTGGTGGACATCGGCGACGGCCAGGCCTGTATCTTCAAGATGGAGAGCCACAACCACCCCTCCTACATCGAGCCCTACCAGGGCGCGGCCACGGGCGTGGGCGGGATCATGCGCGATGTGTTCACCATGGGCGCGCGTCCGATCGCCCTGCTCAACGCCCTGCGCTTCGGCGATCCGAGCCATCCCAAGACCCGGCGGCTGGTCGAGGGCGTGGTGGCCGGCATCGGCGGCTACGGCAACTGCGTGGGCGTGCCGACGGTGGCGGGCGAGACCAACTTTCACGCCGGCTACAACGGCAACATCCTGGTCAACGCCATGTGCGTGGGCCTGGCCGACGCCGACAAGATCTTCTACTCGGCCGCCCCGGCGCCGGGCCTGCCGGTGGTCTATTTCGGCTCCAAGACCGGCCGCGACGGCATCCATGGCGCGACCATGGCCTCGGCCGAGTTCGACGAGGACAGCGACGAGAAGCGGCCCACGGTGCAGGTGGGCGACCCCTTCGCCGAGAAACTGCTGATCGAGGCGACACTGGAACTGATGGCATCCGGCGCCGTGGCGGCGATCCAGGACATGGGCGCGGCCGGCCTCACCTCCTCCTCGGTCGAGATGGCCGGCAAGGGCGGGGTGGGCATCGAACTCGACCTCGACGCGGTGCCCCAGCGCGAAGAGGGCATGACCGCCTACGAGATGATGCTGTCGGAAAGCCAGGAGCGGATGCTGGCGATCCTGAAGCCGGGCCGCGAGGCCGACGGCCAGCGCATCTTCCAGAAGTGGGGCCTGGACGCCGCCACCATCGGCTGGACCACCGACACCGGCCGCATGGTGCTGAAGCACAAGGGCGACGTGGTCTGCGACCTGCCCCTGGCGCCCCTGTTCGACGACGCTCCGCTCTACGACCGGCCGCACGTCCGGACCGTTCCGCCCCCGCGCCTGGCGCCCGGGGAAGTTCCCGCCCCCGCCGACTACGGCGCGGCGCTGAAACAGCTGATGGCCTGCCCCGACATGGCCTCCAAGCGCTGGCTGTGGGAGCAGTACGACCGCCACGTGATGGCCGACACCCTGGACGACAGCGGCTCCGGCGCCGACGCGGGCATCGTGCGCATCCACGGCACCAAGAAGGCCCTGGCGGTGACCTCAGACTGCACTCCGCGCTACGTGCAGGCCGATCCCTTCGAGGGCGGCAAGCAGGTGGTGGCCGAGGCCTGGCGCAACCTGACCGCCGCCGGCGCCGACCCCATCGCCATCACCGACAACCTCAATTTCGGCAACCCCGAGCGGCCCGAGATCATGGGCCAGATCGTCGGCGCCATCGAGGGCATGGCCACGGCCTGCCAGGCGCTGGCCTTCCCCGTCGTGTCCGGCAATGTGTCGCTCTACAACGAGACCAACGGCCAGGCCATTCCTCCCACCCCCACGGTGGGCGCGGTGGGCCTGATCCCCGACTACGCCCGCCGCGCGGGCATCGGCGGCATGAAGGCCGGCGACCGGGTGCTGCTGATCGGCGAGACCCGCGGCGAACTCGGCGCCAGCGTCTATCTGCGCGATCTTTTCGGCCGCGAGGACGGCGCTCCGCCGCCGGTGGATCTCGGCGCAGAGAAGAGAAACGGCGACTTCGTGCGCGGGCTGATCCGCTCTGGCCTCACCCGCGTGGTCCATGACCTGTCGGACGGCGGGCTGATTTGCGGCGCGGCCGAAATGGCTCTGGCGTCGAACCTGGGCTTGAGTCTGACGGCCGAGTCCGGCCTGCCGGTCCACGCCGAGCTGTTCGGCGAGGACCAGGCCCGCTACCTGGTGGTCGCCCCGGACGAGACCGCGCGCCAGATCGCCCATGACGCGGGGCTGGCGGGCGTGGTGGTCGCCGATATCGGCGTGGCCGGCGGCCATGCCGTGCAGGTGGCCGGCGTGCTGTCGGTGGGCCTGGACGAGCTGCGCCAGGCGCACGAAGGCTGGCTGCCGGCCTATATGAGCGGGTTGAGCTGAATCCGTCGGGATGACCCGGCTTCACGCTGGCGCCCTGGTCGGGACGCAACAAAAAGGCCGCCGGTGCGGGACCGGCGGCCTTGTTCGTTGTCGAACTGGCGGTCTAGGCGGCGGAGACCTTGGAAACGGGGCGCTGGCGTCGGCGGATCGCGAGGCCGGCAAAGCCGACGCCCAACGTCAACATCGCCCAGGTCGACGGCTCAGGAGACGGCGACGCGACGGGGAAGCTCGCCGTCCAGTAGCCCGAGTTCGGCCAGCCCGCGTATGAGGCGCCGCCGTTCACCGCGTTGAATTGATCGTGCACGCCGTTGGTCAGATTGCCGAAGGGGTCGTAGGGGTTGTCGATGGTGATCGACAGGAAGGTGTCCGAGAACAGACCGCCCGCATACCCGACGACGCCCAGCCCCTGATCCTGGTCGTGGAAGACGAAGGCGCCTGTGGTGGGGTCGACGAAGGCGGCGTTGTCCAGGCCGTCGCTCGTGGGCGTGAAGCTGTCCAGCGCCAGCCCCGGATAGGACAGGTTGATGTTGGTGATGTCGGAGTAGGAGATCACCCCGCTCTGCACGGCGCTCAATGCGACCTGGAAGGTGGCCGTACTGGGCTGATCGACGTGGGGACCGTAACCTAGGCTGGTCGTAGTCCAGCTGTAGGTGACCATATCGGCCGCTTGAGCAGGCAGCACCGAGATGGCGGCCCAGGCAAGCGCGCCCAAAACGATCGTGCCGATGTTTTTGCCCGCAAGCATTGCGCGTCTCCCCAACCACCCATGGTAGCATAGCCTCGCACGTATACTTGCAGCGGTCAACGAGTTGGGCGGGGAAATCGGCCCTACTGCTCAGTTTACTGATGACGTTCTGTAGAAATAAGATGGTCAGTATCAATACGATATCAAATCGTTGCACCCAGCCCTCGGACTTGCGAGATTGATGGAATTCAGCCTGCACAGGCGGAGGGCGGCATTCTTCTGTCGAATTCATGGCGTCTCGATTGGGCCTGCCTTGTAAGCAGGCGAGCACTCGTAAGGATCTGCACATGCCTATGTCTCCGGAGGCCCTGGAAGCCGACTTGCGCGAGGCGTTTCCGGACGCCGAGATCCAACTCCAGGATCTCGCGGGCGACGGCGACCACTACAAGGCCAGGATCGTCTCCGCGATCTTCGCCGGCCTGCCGCGGGTGCGCCAGCACCAGCTTGTCTACGCCGCGCTGAAGGGCAAGATGGGCGGCGAGTTGCACGCCTTGGCCCTGGAGACCGCCGCGCCATGAACCTGCCCGATCCCGAAGGCCGTCCGGTGTGGGAGCCGGTCGTGATCCTCGCGTTCCTGGCCCTGCTGTTCGCCTGGGACGCCAACGACGTCGTGGCCCTGCTCCGAGGGCGCATGCCGGTCGGCGGCCAGGCCCGGGCGGCGCTGGAGCTGGGCGTTGCGGCGATGCTGTTGTGGGGTCTGGGCCGCGCCCTGATCAGGGCGATCGTCTGGGCCCCTAAGTCCGGCGACTGACCCCGTTTTGCTTGACCTGGCGGCCCCGGGCCACCAATTGAAAAGCCGAGCCCATCAAGGATTGCGACCGTGACCGACGCTTCTGACGAAAACCCCGTGCACAAGTTCATCGCCGACACGTTGAGCAGCTACCCGGTGGTGCTGTTCATGAAGGGCGTGCCCGAACAGCCGCAATGCGGGTTCTCGGCCACCGTGGTCAGCATCCTGAACCAGGTCGACGTGGACTACGTGGCGGTGAACGTGCTGCAGAACGACCACCTGCGCCAGGGCATCAAGGAATTCTCCAGCTGGCCGACCATTCCCCAACTCTATGTGAAGGGCGAATTCGTGGGCGGCTGCGACATCCTGCGCGAGATGTACGAGGCTGGCGAACTGAAGCCGTTCCTGCAAGAGCAGGGCGTGATGGGCGCGGCCCAGTCTCAGGCCTAGGATTTAGCCCCCGCAACCGTTGAGCCCGGCGGCGATCGCCGTCGCCTGGGCGCTTTCGAATCCGGTCAGTTGCAGGCCGTCGGCGCCGATCGGGCCCGCGACCTGTCCGAGCCTGATCACCTGGCCGTCGAGCAGCACGGCCATGCGCGAGCCGAGGTGCGAGCTGGTCCAGGCCGACAGCCGCTGGGCCGCCTGGGGCGCGAGCGACACCCGCACCACTGTCCCCCCGCCATTCGCCCCGGCCTGGGCGCCGGTGACCTCGCCGTACGAGACCAGCGGCGGGGCCTCGATATCGAGCGGACCCTCGGGCCCGAGCACCCGCACCACGCCCTTGCCCAGCGCGGTCACCGCGACCACCTCCAGCTTCTGGCAGATTCCGATGCGCTGGGGCCCGCCGGCGGCGACGGCCGAGACGCCGGTTTCGGTGATCAGGGGATTGGCGAAGCGGAACGGATCGCCCGGCTTCAGGCCCAGTTCCTGGAACGTCCAATGCACCTCCCCGGCCGCGCCGGAGACCCGGCACTCGACTGGCCGTGCGGCCACGAGCAGGGTCGTTCCACCGGCGCCCTTGTCGATGGCCATGGTCAGGGCGGCGCGGGTCGGCGTGCAGCGGCCGGACCCGAGCGGCGGGACCCGCACGGTGACACCGTCGCCGGCGGCGCGCACGCCGTAGACCAGCAGGATCGGGGGAATCGTCGCCCCGTCCGCCAGGACCGGCCATGTGAGGGCGAGGACCGCGCCGGCCAGCAGCCGCTTCATCCAAGCCTCCCCGAATACCAGCGCCCGGCCGTCCGGACCCTTCCGCATACCCCGATTTCGGCGCCCAGTTAATGGCCGCGGCGGGCGCGGCGCTGCTGACAGCTTCAGGTCCGCCGCCTGGGACACTGGCTCCCGGCGCCGTCCGGGACCGGAAAGTTTTGTTCCTGGGACAATCCGAAGGCCCGAATGGAGGTATTTACGCCGTGCGAAAGGAGGGAGAGATCATGAAGACCCATTACGCCATGGCTACCCTGGCGGCCTTGACCCTGACCGCCGGCCCGGTCCTGGCGCAGCCCGCGCCAGGGGACGGCGACGCGCGGAAGATGGCTGTATCCTACGCCGACCTGAACCTCGGCACGGACGCCGGCCGGGCCGAACTCAAGGCGCGCATCCATCATGCCGCCGAGCTGGTGTGCGGGCCGGGCCCTGATCTGAAGGACGTGAAGGCCCATATGGCCTTCGAGCGCTGCATGAAGCAGAGCGTGATGACGGCCGTCGCGGCCATCCCGTCGGCCAGCCAGATGGCCGGAAAGCCCCGCCCGGCGGGCTGAACCCTACGGGCGGTCAATGAAAAAGGGCCCGGTCTCCCGGGCCCTTCGTCATGTCTGCGATGTCCGGCGTCTTAGGACGCGTAGAATTCGACGACCAGGTTCGGCTCCATCTTCACCGGGTACGGAACTTCGGAAAGCTCCGGCGCGCGGACGTAGGTGGCCTGCATGTGCTTGGCGTCGACGGTCAGATATTCCGGCGTCTCGCGCTCGGAGGACTGCAGGGCCTCCAGCACCAGGGCCATGTTGCGCGAACGCTCGCGCACCTCGATCACGTCGCCGGCGCGGCAGCGGTAGGAGGCGATGTTCACCTTCTTGCCGTTGACCAGCACGTGGCCGTGGTTGACGAACTGACGGGCGGCGAAGGGGGTCGGCACGAACTTGGAGCGATACACGATCGCATCCAGGCGGCTTTCCAGAAGGGCGATCAGGTTCTCGGAGGTGTTGCCCTTGCGGCGGGCGGCCTCGTCGTAGGTGCGGCGGAACTGCTTCTCGGTCAGGTTGCCGTAGTAGCCCTTCAGCTTCTGCTTGGCCCGCAGCTGCAGGCCGAAGTCGGAAACCTTGGACTTGCGGCGCTGGCCGTGCTGACCGGGGCCGTAGGCGCGGGAGTTGATGGGGGACTTCGGGCGACCCCAGATGTTCTCGCCCATGCGACGGTCAAGCTTGTACTTGGCCGATTGACGCTTCGACATATGTGTTCTCTTCCACTCGACGCGGTCCGGCCCCTCCCCTAGCGGAGGGACGATTGCAACGGCGGCCTCGCGTCACCCGTCATATAACTCCGCGCCGGCAGGCGGGCCTGCGGCGGGAAAGGCGGGTCTATGAGGGTTCGAGGCGGCCGAGTCAACCTTGGCCAGCCCATTCGAACACGGCGCGCCGGACGTCAGCGGCGAACCGGAGCGGATCGCCGGTCAGGCGCCAAGAGCGCCCGCAGTCCAGGTCACGCGGCTGGGGCGCGGCGCAGCGGCGTGACGGCGGGCGGCCTTGAGGCTGTCCGCGGTCCAGCGACGACCCGTGAAGGTCAGAAAGCCGGCCCGGTTCAAGGCGGCCGCGCTCTGGACCAGATCGAGGGAATCATCGAGCAGCCCCAGCTGATGGGCGAGCTGCATATCAAACAATTTCGGCAAAACAGTTCCCTCAAGACAAGATCGAATACGTAGTGAATCAAGTAAATATTTCAACGCCAAACCGATAAAATACTTTCTCGTAACTGCGATATTCAAATAAATCGAATTTCCGCATTTCGAAAATACGGGCCAAAAATCGAAATTTCGGACAACAATTAGAGAATTTGCTTTTGCGAATGAGCGGCTGAGCGTACTGACAATGCCGACGACAGCCTATTCGCGCCGTGACCCAAACGGCGACCGCATTCGCTGCTGCGCTCCGTGAGATTCCCCATGACACCCTTGCTTGCCATCGCCGCCGTGTGCGTGCTGGCCGTCGTCCTCGCGCCCATATTCTTCAGGGCGTTCAAGCGTGAGCAATAGCGCTCGCACGATCCTCCCCGAGGGCGATCCGGAGCGGCCGTCCCGAAGCTGGCGCGACAAGATCGTGCTGGACGCCCTGCCTGGAGCCTGGAGCACGGCGCCGGCGGGGATCACCGGGACGGAAATGCAGCCCGACCCGGCCCTTGACCGCGAGCTCTTGCTGGCCAGCGAACTTCACCACCGGGTCCAGAACACGCTCTCGGTGGTCCTGGCCTTGGCGCGGCTGACGGCCCGATCCGCCACTACCGTCGAGGCGTTCCAGCTTGCCTTCGCCGCGCGCATCCAGGCCATGGCGCGCACCAACGCCCTGCTCCTGCGCGGTCACGCACAGGCTGTCGACGTGCGCTCGGCGATCGAAGTGGAGCTTGACGCCTACGCCAGCCTGGACGCCCAGGTGACGCTTCAGTGCGACGCCATCCTCCTGGGCTCCGACGCCGCCCTCAGCCTCAGCCTGGTGGTCCATGAGCTGGCCACCAACGCCGCCAAGTACGGAGCCCTTTCCACCCCGGCAGGGCGCCTGGCCATCCGCTGCACCATGACCCCTGACGGCGCCGTCCTGCACTGGCTCGAAACCACGCCCGGGCTGAAGATCGAGGCCTGCGAGCCCGGCCAGGGATCGCGCCTGATCCACCACTTGGCCCGCGATCTCGGCGGTGAGGCGCAGATCGACCTCCTCGCCGGAGGACTGGAGGCGACGGTGAGCTTCAGGACCTTCCAACCTGGACCCGGCCGCCTGCGGCCAGCCTGAAGCGCCGTCCGGCCTGAGGTTCAGGCCGAGACGCTGATCAACGATACCGGCGGCATAGGGCGTGAAGGTCGAAGATGGGGCCCTGGCCGGGTCTGTCGCGCCCGCCGTCCCGTTCACCGGTCGACGTCGCAGCACGTCTTGCAGACGTAGCCGTTCACCACTTCCATCGGTGCGGAGCCCTTTCTGGATCCTTCCGGAAGGATGAGCGGAGCCATTGACGAAGCCCTGCATCCAACCGGCCGGCTCGCCGCGTCTATCCCTCAAGATCCCTGCGCGGCTGATCCGCCCACCTGTGGCGCCGAGGCCACACTATCTGTCAATGCATGTGTATCTTGCGTAAATCGGTAGCACGTTTGGAAAGGTACCTTGCGGTACAAGGTACCTTGTGTCACAAGACCACTCGCCGGGGCGCTCCTCCCTCCTCCCCGCCCCGGCATGGAAACAGGGGAATGAAGATGTTGAGCATGAAGAGTGTCGCGATGGCCCTGGATACGGCCGCGCCTTTCCTGGTCGCCCCGGCGCTGGTGCTCGCCGTGTCGACCGTCGCCCGGGCCGCTCCGGCCGAGATGACCGTCCGCCATGAAGCGGTCAGCTACGGCGACCTGAACCTCGCCTCGCCGTCGGGCATGGCCACGTTGAAGGTCCGGGTGAACAACACCGCCCGGGCCGTGTGCGGCCCGACCGCCGATCCGCGCGATCTGGGCGACGCCGCGGACTACAAGGTCTGCGTGGTCCGCGCTGTCCGCGACGCGATCGCGGCCCTGCCGGAAACCCGCGAGCACGCCTCCCGGCCGGGTCACGCCGGCTGAAGCGGAGCCGGCGGGCGCCGCGCCCCTTGAGCGCCCGCCGAAGATTTTTTCTTGGCGCCATCGGCCTTCGGCCTACTTGAGCGCGCTCTTGTTGCGCTGCGGCCCTCTCTTCAGTCTTTCCGAGTCCCGTCCCGCGCACCTTGGGCCGTCATCTTGGCGGCCCTTTCTTTCTGTTCCGCCAGCTTCGCCAGCACGCGCCCGCGCCCGCGACTGAGCGCGGTGACGACGCCCCTCAGAGTGCGCACCTCCTGCTCGTTGAGCCCTGAGCGGGCGAAGATGGCGCGCAGATTTCGCACCATCGATGGCTTCTTTTCCGGCGGATGGAAGAAGCCGGCGTCGTCCAATTCTCCTTCCAGATGCCCGTAGAGTCCCTGCAGCATGGCTTGGTCGGCGATGGGGGCGCCCTCGCGGAAGGCGGGCGGAGGGCGGTCGGCATGGGCCGTGCGCCACTCGTAGGCGTTGATCGCCACCGCCTGAGCCAGGTTCAGCGAGCGGAAGCGTGGATCGATGGGAATGGTGATGATGGCCTGGCAGAGGGCGATGTCCTGGGTCTCCAGCCCGGCCCGCTCGCCGCCGAACAGCAGACCCGTGTTCAGCCCTTCGCCCACCGCCGCGTGCAGATCGGCTGCGGCCTCGCGCGGCGTGATGATCGGCAAGACAACCTCGCGCGGTCGGGCGGTGGTGGCGTAGAGCCGGTGCAGGCCGGCGACCGCGTCCTCCAGTCGGTCGAAAACCTTGGCGCCGTCCAGCGGCCAGTCGGCGCCGGAAGCCGAGGCCCAGGCCCGCTCCTGGGGCCAGCCGTCCCGCGGGCGCACCAGGCGCAGGTCCTCAAGGCCGAAGTTGGCCATGACCCGGGCGACCGCGCCGATATTCTCGGCAAGCTGGGGCTCGTTGAGGATGACGCAGGGCGCAGGGGATATGGGCTGTTCCACAGCCGCGTCTTGCCCTGTTCCCCAGCGCCCGACAACCGTCTATAGCGGGCTCGCCTTGCCGCTGACGGGCCCTGTGCGCCCGCCGCGTCCGGCGCGAACCCAGACGTCCGGCCAACTGGAGCCCGCCCCGCCCATGTCGAAAATCAAAGTTGCCAATCCCGTCGTCGACATCGACGGAGACGAGATGACCCGGATCATCTGGAAGCTGATCAAGGACAAGCTGATCTTCCCCTATCTGGACATCGACCTCGATTATTTCGACCTGTCGGTCGAGGAGCGCGACCGCACTAACGACCAGATCACCATCGACGCGGCCATGGCCACCAAGAAGCACGGCGTCGCGGTCAAGTGCGCCACCATCACGCCCGACGAGGCCCGGGTGAAAGAATTCGGCCTGAAGGAGATGTGGAAGAGCCCCAACGGCACCATCCGCAACATCCTGGGCGGCGTGATCTTCCGCGAGCCGATCATCTGCAAGAACGTGCCGCGCCTGGTGCCCGGCTGGACCAAGCCCATCGTGGTCGGCCGTCACGCCTACGGCGACCAGTACCGCTGCACCGACTTCCTGGTGCCCGGCCCCGGCAAGCTGACCCTGACCTGGGAAGGAACCAACGGCGACCGCATCGAGCGCGAGGTGTTCCAGTTCCCCGACGCCGGGGTGGCCATGGCCATGTACAATCTGGACGCCTCGATCCGCGACTTCGCGCACGCCTCGTTCAAATACGCACTGAACCGCAACTACCCGCTGTACCTCTCGACCAAGAACACCATCGTCAAGCGCTACGACGGCCGCTTCAAGGACCTGTTCCAGGAGATCTACGAGAGCGACTACGCCGAGGCCTTCAAGGCCGCGGGCCTGACTTACGAGCACCGCCTGATCGACGACATGGTCGCCGCCTCGCTGAAGTGGTCGGGGGGCTATGTGTGGGCCTGCAAGAACTATGACGGCGACGTGCAGTCCGACACCGTGGCCCAGGGCTACGGATCGCTCGGCCTGATGACCTCGGTGCTGATGACGCCGGACGGCCGCACGGTGGAGGCCGAGGCCGCCCACGGCACCGTCACCCGCCACTACCGCCAGCACCAGAAGGGCGAGTCGACCTCGACCAACTCCATGGCCTCGATCTTCGCCTGGAGCCGCGGCCTCGCCCACCGCGCCAAGCTCGACAACAACGCCGAACTGGCCAGGTTCTCGCTGCTGCTGGAAAAGGTCTCGATCGACACCGTCGAGAGCGGCGACATGACCAAGGACCTGGCCTTGCTGGTCGGCGCCGACCAGGGCTGGCTGACCACCGAGGGCTTCCTCGACAAGGTCTCCGAGAACCTGACCAAGGCCATGGCGGCGGCCTGAACGCCCGCATCGCCGGCTGGAGATGAGGAGCGCCGCGGGAAACCCCGGCGCTCTTTTTTCGCGTGGCGGACGCCAGTTCGCGTCCTAAGAGCCGCAAATCAAATTCCGCGAATTCGATCAATAAGCTTCAGTTAAGCTAGGAAATATTTGAACGACTACGCAACTTTACGCCGGTAATGTCTCTTTTCTCGATATGGAACCGAATAACAAGCCCACTGTATTGGTCAGCGAAAACCAATGCATCATCAGGCTGTCCGTCTGCGAGTTTCTGGAGAGCGAAGGCTTCCGGGTCATCGCCACGCCC